>Ga0194051_1000176_pt1 | contig 36692 bp, 30 predicted proteins | sample SepL2320m_MetaG_FD_161275 | JGI IMG/M metagenome (GOLD analysis project Ga0194051, IMG submission 161275) | Anoxic zone freshwater microbial communities from boreal shield lake in IISD Experimental Lakes Area, Ontario, Canada - Sep2016-L239-20m | ecosystem: Environmental > Aquatic > Freshwater >... | reverse complement strand
GCTCGTACAACTGCTGATCGGCGCCTGGATTCTGCTTAAGCTCACCGGTCGCTCAACCGTCGCCGGGGACGACTGCATCACTCCCCACCCCTGAGATCGCTTGCCGTCACTGAATGCCCAGCACGTCTCGCATGGAATAAAGCCCCACAGGTTGGCCGACAAGAAAAGCTGCGGCGGCCAAGGCACCACGAGCGTAACAATCGCGATTGGTCGCTCGGACATTCAGCGAAAGCGACTCGCCGTCGAGCCCAAACAAAATCGTGTGCTCCCCCGGATTGTCTCCGGCGCGGATGGCGTGATAACCGATTTCGTTGACGGGCCTGGCTCCCGGACGGCCATCGCGGCCGTGGGTCTCTCGCAAAACGCCCATCACATCTGAGACGATTTGCCCAAACTTCAGCGCCGTGCCACTCGGAGCATCTTCCTTGTGGCGGTGGTGACACTCCAGAATTTCCACATCGCTGCGGACGCCGACGCTCTGCAGGAGTTCGGCGGCCCGACCCACCAGATCCATCGTAATATTCACCGCTAGGCTCATGCTCGGCGACTGGAGTATCGGGATTTTTTGCGCCGCATTGGAAATCGCTTGCCGATCGGCTTCCTCGAGACCCGTCGTTGCCACTACAAGCGGCAGATGAGCTTGTACACAGGCGGCAGCGATGCCAGCCACAGCACCAGGCAGTGAGAAGTCAATGACCACATCGGCTGGGCACGTCCACGCTTCACTCACCGTCACGCCACTTGCGGAAATACCAGCTAGAACACCCGCATCGATTCCGAGTTGAGCGTGGCCAGCGCGTTCAATGGCTGCGACAAGTTGCCACGGCACAGAGTCTGATGCAGCACAGGCAACGATGCGTTGGCCCATCCGACCAGCAGCACCATGGACGACCAACCGCAGGGTATTGGCGTGACGCAAAGAGGCCTTTGCCATCGTGTGACTCCAAAATTTTTCGCAGGGCGGAAGGCCCGCTTTGATCGAACAAGAGCCTACTGGTATAGACCCTGACGATCGGGTCTGACAAGCCTGTCCGCCCCCTCATGGCGACACTTTTCTAAGCCTTGGAAATAGATCACCTGACATCGCGGGGTGGTCCAACGCGACTCACTCAAATCCTCAACCTCACGCTCAAGCCCTGTGGCTTAGCCGTACAGATCAATCGCTTGCACGATTTCGTCGAGCCGATTCCCAACGCTGACGGCTCGGTTGGCAAAGCTCGCCCGGCTCACACCGCGACTTCCTAGCACTTCATTGAAGAGCGATTGATCGGTCGTGTGATAGGCCACGGTTGCTGTCGGGTCTTTTAATTGATGGCCTGTCAGAATGCAAACGACGCGTTCATCGCGGCCGATCACGCCTTCAGCCACCAGTTGCTTCGCGCCCGCAACGCTGGCCGCACTCGCCGGTTCGCATCCCAGTCCGCCCGCGCCAACCTGCGCCTTTGCATCTAAAATCTCTTGCTCGCTTACCTCACGCACCACGCCGTCGCAAACCTCAAGCGCTCGCAAGCATTTATTGAGATTCACCGGCCGATTGATTTCAATCGCACTGGCAATCGTGTCGGCCCGCTTTTTCTGACGGTCAAGTTCGTCGTAGTAGTGGCACGCAGGCGACAGATCGGCCCGACCTCCCTGCCAACGCAAACCGCGGTTGTGATAGAGTTCGTAGAGCGTGTTAGCGCCAGCAGCGTTGATCACCGCCAAACGAGGCACCCGGTCGATCAGTCCCAGCTTTCGTAACTCGGCAAAGGCCTTGCCAAACGCGCTAGAATTACCCAAATTTCCGCCCGGCACCACAATCCAGTCGGGCACTTCCCATCCCAGCGATTCAAGCACCCGGTACATGATCGTCTTTTGGCCTTCAAGCCGGAACGGGTTGACGCTGTTGACAAGATAAATCCCTAGCTTGCCCGAGACTTCCTTGACCCGCGCCATCGCGTCGTCAAAGTCGCCAGCAATCTGGATCGTCAACGCTCCGTAATCCAAAGCCTGCGAAAGCTTACCGTAAGAAATCTTGCCCGAACCGATGAAGATGATGCCCCGCATCAAACGGGTGACGGCACAGTAAACAGCCAGAGAAGCGCTTGTGTTGCCAGTTGAAGCACAGGCCGCACGGCGGGCACCGATCATGCGGGCGTGCGTAAATGCTGCCGACATGCCGTTGTCTTTGAACGATCCCGATGGATTGAGCCCTTCGTATTGCAAATACAAGCGGCCCGGTTTCATGCCAATAAAGCTGCCCACCCCATCGGAGGCCGCTAAGAGCGTTTGTCCCTCTCCGATCGTGACCACCGACTCTCGCGGGGCAAATGGAAGAAGTTCGTGAAACCGCCAGACGCCACTCGTAGCCAAGGGGTCGCTGCGACGCATCCACTTGCGTTCAAATACTTCAAACGATGTCGGCGGGCGGAGCCGATTCCAGTCGTACGAGACATCCAGCAGATTGCCGCAAGCAGGACAGGCCGTTAACGCTTCCTCAACTGAAAACGTAGCACTACAGGCAGGCGAAATGCACTGCTGAAAGACAACATCGGTGCGAGCAATAACGGCCACAGACAGACTCTCCGACAACTCCTCACATAGATTTCGGCACGGCAACGGCCCGGGCTGTGGAAAGAGTTTTCTGAGGGTCACAGTCTCGAGCCACAACCTCTTTTCGGCAGTTTCACCGAACCCCCACACGATACTCTAAAAATAAGCTATCGAATGAAAAATACTCGACTATGCCTGCCGCTCCAGACTGCCAGTTTGACAGGCCTGGCAATCGTAGGTACATCTTTAGATGTTTATTTCGACGGTATAGGAATTGCCGTGAGTATGCGTAAACTTTACGGGCAGATTGGGCGATGCAGCGGACAGACAGCGGTTTTGGTGAGCGTGCAACTTTCTGTTTTTTTTGCTGGTACGATTTTACTCTCAGGTGAAATATTCCGATGAAAGCGGCTGAAACAAAGGTTTTTCGGACGGCGTTGATTGCGATGCGTGCGCGTCTGCGGGGTGATGTTTCGGCCATGGCTGACGTGGCCTTGCGAAAAACGCGATCCGAGTCCAGCGGCGATTTATCGACGATGCCAACGCACATTGCCGATCTGGACTCAGACGGCTATGAGCAGGAATTTACCCTTACGCTGATGGCCAGCGACGAGGACACGCTCAACCACATTCATTCAGCCTTAGAACGGATTCGCACAAAGACCTACGGTATCTGCGAGGAATGTGCTGGGGTGATCTCCAAAAAGCGCCTCGAAGCCATTCCATTTGCTGCTTTGTGCATTCGCTGCGCTGAGAAAGAGGAAAATCAGTATCCTACTCAACCGGGGCAACCCCGTTAGTGATCTTCGGCACCTTCGGCCATATCTCAGCCTAGAAGAATAGGTCGTCGTCCGATTGCAATGTGTTGAGGGACTGCTGTTTTTTTGGGGAACAACTGGCTGTTCGCACGCTCTGCGAAATAGGCGACGGACTGAAATGCCCACACTCTTTCGAGGCTGGTTTACTTTTGTCGCCATTGCCATCGCAGCGGCAGCGATCGACCTTGTCACAAAATCGTGGGCCTTCTTAAGCCTCGGCATGCCCGGAGAACAGCCCGGCATCGTGCTGGTGCCCAAGATCCTTCTGCTCGAAACAAACCTCAATGAGGGAGCGCTGTTTGGGATAGGGCAGGGGATGGGATGGTTTTTTGCGACCGTTTCCTTGATGGCCATTGTCGGGATTCTCGTGATGGTGTCGCGGCCAGTGACTCGCACCGATCGTGGGTTGGTCATGGCATTGGCCCTCATTACAGGCGGCATCGTTGGGAATCTCTTTGACCGCCTGGGCTTACCTCATTTAAAGTGGCACGCACCAATCGATCGAGTCGGCACCGATGTTCTGGCCGTCCGAGACTGGATTCATTTTAAACTCGATGGCATCATCGATTGGCCTATTTTTAATCTCGCTGATTCATGGCTCATGATCGGTGCGGGGGCGTTGTTATTGTTATCGCTGAGGCCGCAACTCCTCCTTGAGAACACCAACACCCAAAACACAGGGACTGCCACGCTGTGCAAACCGGACCCCCAACGAACGGAACAAACGCCGTGAAACAGACTGGTTTTGCCGAATCAACTCGCGTGTCCGCTGCATGCGAGGCGCGGCTGACGGTGGCGCTCAGGGCAGTCGCTCTGGCAAATCTGGAAACGCTCCGCTGGTTTAAAAACTCCGCCCTTGCCGTCACCCATAAAAGCGATCATTCGCCTGTTACGCAGGCCGACCTCGCGGCCGAGGCAATCCTCAAGCGAGAACTCTTGAACGCCTTTCCTCGCGACTCTTTTTTAGGTGAAGAATCGGGCAGCGTCAGCGGAACATCTGGTTACGAATGGATCGTCGATCCCATCGACGGCACCAAATCGTTCATCCGTGGCGTGCCTCTCTACGCCACGCTTATCGGCTGTCGCCATTCAGGGCAGGGGGTGCTCGGCGTGATCGCATTGCCAGCACTCGACGAAATGGTGTACGCCGTAGCAGGGGGAGGCGCTTGGCATGTCTGCGGCCAGAATCAACCTACGGCGGCGCGAGTTTCTACTCGTTTGACGCTGGCCGAGAGCTTACTTTGCACAAGTGATTTTACTTCGTTTGCCCGGCGATCCCGCAAATCTACCGATGGCAGTGACGCCCAGAATGGGCTCAAGCGATCCGGAGACATGATCCGCGAGAATCTTGAGGCGGCCTGTCTTGTCTGTCGTAGCTGGGGAGACGGCTACGGCTATTTACTCGTAGCAACTGGCCGAGCCGATGTGATGATTGATCCACTCATGAACGCCTGGGACGCAGCCGCCGTGGAAACGGTTGTTCGGGAGGCGGGCGGCACATTCACCGACTGGCAGGGCCGAGAGCGAATCGACTCCGGTGAAGGACTGGCCAGCAATTCGCTGGTTCACGCTGAGGTGCTGAACGCTTTGCAATAAAACCAGTGATAGCCACCTTTTTTTGCCGGTGCGGGAGTTCGTCTTGCACGAATTGGCCAAACGGCTATTCTTATAAATTCATCGGCCCCGTATGGCCCTTTACTGATTCTTCTCAAGGTTCTCATACCGAGTTCCTTCGATTCCTTAGATACAAAGAGTATTTACACGTGGCACGGTCCTGTCAGGTTTGCGGCAAGGGTTTCTCGATGGGAAACAGCGTCACCATTCGCGGTAAAGCGAAGTACCTCGGCGGCGTTGGTACAAAGGTCACGGGCATTACCCGCCGCAAGTTTAAGCCCAATCTGCAACGGCTACGGGTCACAGTTGGCCACGGCACAAACACTTCACTTCTGGTCTGCACGCAGTGCATCCGTAGCGGTGCGGTGGTCAAACTGGTGAAACTGCAACCCTTCCGCTTGCCCTCTGTCGAAAAGACACGGCCTGTGGCCATCGAAGCGGTGCCTTCCGGCCCTCGCGCTCGACCATAGTGTCTCGGCGGCTTTTATTTCTGTTTCTTTATTTCCTGATTTCTAGCACTTTTCACCATGACACTCTCCCGTCAGGAAGTCGCCACGGTGGGAAAGCTGGCAAGGCTGGCGCTCACTGAAACCGAACTCGACACGATGACTCGCGAATTGTCGAACATTGTCGGGTTTGTTTCATTGCTGGAAGAACTCGATACCACACGCGTTGAGCCCTTAGCCCATCCGCTCGACACACAAAATGTTTTCCGCGAAGATGTGGTCGGCGCTTCGCTCACCACTGCCGAAGCGCTGCAGTCGGCTCCTCGTCACGACGGCCAGCATTTTCTGGTGCCGGCTGTGCTGGGAGAATCAGGAGCTGCTTAGCGTTACGACCCGCTGACTTCCGCCATGCAACCAGCCGATCTTTCTGCCATCGATATCGTCACAGCCATTCGGCAGGGCGACCTCACGGCATTGCAGTGCACTGAGGCCTTCCTCAACCGCATCGAGCAGTTGAATGGATCCATTAACGCCTTCCTGAATATCGATCGCGACGGCGCGATGGCCACTGCCACAGCCATCGATGCTCGGCGGAGGGCCGGCCAGCCGTTGGGGCCCCTCGCCGGTCTGCCAGTGGCTGTCAAAGATGCCCTTTGCACAGCCGATTTACCGACAACATGCGCTTCTAAAATGCTGGCACTTTTTCAGCCGCCCTACGACGCGCATGTGGTCTCGCGGTTGCGGCAGGCCGATGCTGTCATCGTTGGCAAGACCAACATGGACGAGTTTGCCATGGGCGGTTCGAACGAAAACTCGGCCTTCGGGCCGGTCCATAATCCGTGGGATCTGTCCCGGGCCCCCGGCGGATCGAGCGGCGGTTCGGCGGCCTGCGTGGCAGCTGACATGGCGCCTGTTGCCATTGGCTCCGACACCGGCGGATCGATCCGCCAACCGGCCGGCCTCTGCGGCATCACAGGCTTAAAACCCACCTACGGTCGCGTCAGTCGCCGGGGCCTGATCGCGTTTGCATCGAGCCTCGATCAGGTCGGACCGATGGCCAGAAGCGCTGCGGACTGTGCATTGCTCCTTGAGACAATCGCGGGGCACGATCCGGGCGATTCCACATCGCTGGCAGTCGATGTGCCTCGCTACACCGAACTCTTGGAGCAGCCTCTGACAGGCGTGCGGATCGGCCGTGTGCCTGAACATTTTGCAGCGGGCCTCGATCCGGAAGTCGCCAAGGGAGTCGAAGAGGCGTTTGCCGTTTTCAAAGCGGCTGGTGCCACCGTGCACGACATCCAGATGCCTCACGCCAAGTATGGTGTCCCAACCTATTATTTGGTGGCGCCGTGTGAAGCGTCGAGTAATCTGGCTCGCTACGACGGCGTCCATTACGGCCACCGCTGTGCCGAGCAGAGTCAGCGGACAGGCACAAAGACCAGCGGGTCTGAATTGCCGCTTGTGGAAATGTATTGTCGCAGTCGTGGCGAAGGATTTGGCCCTGAAGTGAAGCGCCGCATCATGCTGGGAACCTATGCTCTTTCCAGTGGCTACTACGACGCCTATTATGCCAAGGCGCTTAAAGTACGGCGATTGATCCGGCAGGATTATCTCGACGCGTTTCAGAAGGTCGATTTGATCGGTGGGCCGGTCTCGGCAACAGCGGCATTCACGCTAGGCGAAAAAACCGGTGATCCGCTCGCGATGTATTTGGTCGATCTCTACACAGTCTGCACCAATCTGGCTGGTGTCGGCGGGATTTCATTTCCATGTGGCTTTACAAAGTCAGGTCTGCCGATCGGGTTTCAACTGCAATCGCCAGCACTTGCTGAACCGCTTCTCCTACGCGCCAGCGACCGCTTCCAACGCCTCACCGACTGGCACCGCCGTCGCCCAAGTCTGCCGGCCTCGGCCACGTCTCTTCCAGTGGCCCGGGCCCCACACTAAGCACCCCTTTCCCCGCAGAGATTGCAGGCTTTTACCACCACTTCTGACTTTAGCGCAGTCTTTCAATGCCACAGTTCATATCCGCTGCTCAATCGCCCTTCACGACAATCGTTGGATTGGAGGTGCACGTACAACTCCAGACGCAGACCAAGCTTTTTTGTAGCTGCTCGACTCGCTTTGGGGCGGCCCCCAACACACAAGTCTGCCCGGTATGCATCGGACTGCCCGGATCGCTGCCGGTCATGAACCGTCAAGCTTTTCTACTGGCTGTAAAAGCGGCGCTGGCGCTCGACTGCACGATCGCACCTTTCACGAAGTGGGACCGCAAAAACTATTTCTATCCCGATCTCCCCAAGGGCTATCAGATCAGTCAGTTTGACCTACCCTTTTCCAGCAATGGCACGCTTGAGGTGGTCGATCCAAAGGGGGCGTTTGCACCGCGTCGCGTCGGCATCGTGCGGGTTCACTTGGAGGAGGATGCTGGCAAGAGTCTGCACGATGAGACTGCGGGCACGGGCGATACTCGCATCGATTTAAACCGGGCCGGCACGCCGCTGTGTGAGATTGTCACGCAACCCGACCTGCGTTCGCCGCAGGAAGCGCGGGCCTGGCTCAACGAACTCAAACTACTTCTGGAATATCTTTCGGTCAGCGATTGCAACATGCAGGAGGGTAGCTTGCGGGTCGATGCCAATGTCAATCTGCACATTCCGCAGCCCGATGGCCGGATGGCCAAGACGCCAATTGTGGAAATTAAAAATATGAATAGCTTTCGCTCGGTCGAGCGGGCGCTGATCTACGAGACAAAAAGGCAGTGGGGCGAATGGCAGGAAACCCATGCCGAGATGGGTAAGACGCCCAAGCAGACTCGTGGGTGGGACGATCCGGCCGGCGTGACGCGGGCCCAGCGGCACAAAGAAGAGTCGAGCGACTACCGCTATTTTCCGGAACCTGATCTTGTGCCTGTGACGGTTTCTTTCGAGCAACTGGCCGATCTGCGTGCGAGCATGGGCGAGCCACCTGTTGCACTGCGGAAGAGTCTGGAAAAACGACTGAGTATCTCGGCCTACGACGCTGATGTTTTGGTCAATCAGGGCCGAGCGTTCGTCGACTACTTTGAAGAACTTGCCTCGATCCTCGGAGTAGGAAAGCTTGCCAGTAACTGGATGCAGCAGGATGTGATGCGGACCCTCAAAGAGCGGGGCGACACGATTACGTCATTTCCTATCCGGCCAGCCGGCTTGGCCAATCTGATTTCCCGGGTCACGGCCGGCGACTTCGACACCAGTCGGGCCCGAGAAATTTTTGCCGAAATGCTCGTCGGTGGTCGCTCGGCAGCCGATGTGATTGCGACACTGGGAATCGCTTTCGTCGGCGACGATGAATTGATCAGCGTGTGTCGGGAAATCATTGCCGCCAATCCTAAAATTGTGGCTGATATTCAGGGGGGCAAGGAGCAGGCCGCTGCCGGATTTATTGGCCACGCCAAAAAGAAAAATCCAAACATCAACCCAGGCAAAGTCCGTGCCATGTGCATCGAACTGATCCGTGCGATTCAGTAAAAGATGATTGGAGTGCTCCATGAGACCTTTTCGGCCCACTGCCGCAACTCTGGCCGACTGGGATGCAGACCATGTCTGGCACGCTTTCACGCAGATGCAGGAGTATGAGCCGCTCTTAATCGATCGAGGCGAAGGGGCAACGCTCATCGACACCGCTGGCAATCGCTATCTCGATGGATCGGCCAGCATGTGGTGCAATGTTCACGGTCACCGCCACCCTCGGCTCGATCAAGCCGCCATCGCACAACTGGGACGCGTGGCCCACACCACGAATCTTGGACTTTCTAATCCCACCACCGTCGAGTTTGCCAAGCGATTAATCGACGTCGCCCCCAGCGGCCTTGAAAAAGTCTTTTTCTCTGATAACGGTTCGACGGCGATAGAAGCGGCCCTGAAGATGGCTTATCAATTTTGGAGGCAATGCGATCCGCCCGAGCCTCGGCGGAAAAAGTTTGTCGCAATTGGCGACGCCTACCACGGCGATACCCTCGGAGCGATTGGCGTGGGCGGCGTCGATCGCTTTACGGCGATGTTTGCCCCCCTGACATTTTCGGCGATACGCATACCATCCCCCTGCACGCGGCGACTGCCGACCGGGGTCATACCGCAATCGCTTGAGAGCATGCTCAATCATGTTGAAGGCGTATTCAAAGAGCAGGCAGGCACGATCGCCGCTCTGATCATGGAGCCCTTGGTGCAGGCCGCGGGCGGAATTCTCGTCCATCCCCCCGGCTACCTCCGCGGCATCCGCGCACTCACCGATCGGTATAATATTTTGCTGATTGCCGACGAGGTAGCCGTCGGGTTTGGCCGCACAGGCACGCTCTTTGCCTGCCAGCAAGAGGGCGTCACGCCTGATTTTCTCTGCCTTGCCAAGGGCCTCACTGCCGGCTACCTACCAATGGCCGCCACACTGACAACAGCTCGGATCTGGAATGCTTTCCTGGGTACCCATGCCGATCGCCGCGCATTTTATCATGGCCACACCTACGGCGGCAATCCACTGGCAGCAGCGGTGGGTCTTGAATCCCTCAATATTTTTCGCGACGAGCAGGTGCTGGCAGCGCTGCCTAAAAAAATTGCCGCGCTACAGTATCACGCCAATCAGCTCGCAGAGCTTCCCCATGTCGGCGATGTGCGGCAGTGCGGCCTTGTTGTGGGGATTGAACTGGTTACGGATAAGGTCAGCGGCCAGAGCTATCCATGGCAAGAGCAACGCGGTACACAAGCCTGCTACGCCGCCCGCAGACATGGCGCGATTCTACGGCCTCTGGGAGACGTTGTTGTGCTGATGCCTCCCTTGTGCATCACGCTGGCTGAGATCGACCGCTTAGCTGCCGCCGCTCTGGCGGGCATTCGCTCAGCCACCACCGACAACGGCGTGGTGTCTTTGGCGTTCCCAACTATTCCCGCGGTTCATGTCTGAAATACCTGAAAGAGCTACCCATTCTTTGCTTCTTCGGCTAGATTGCAGTGTGGGTCATCGATCTCTCGCTCTCGCCTTTGACCCTTCAGACTCTCAGGAACACTTCGCATGACACTCCTTGAATCCCTCAAGCAATACACCGTTGTGGTTGCCGACACCGGCGACATCGAAGCCATCGCCAAGCACAAACCTCAAGACGCAACAACCAATCCATCGCTGTTGCTCAAGGCCGCTCAGATGCCGCAATACCGGGGTCTCGTCGACCGGGCCATCGAGCACGCCACCTCGATTGCCGGCGACAAGACTACTCGCGTAGCCGCATTCATGGATCAGTTGTCTGTTGATTTCGGCTGCGAAATCCTCAAACTCATTCCCGGTCGCGTGTCCACTGAAGTGGACGCCGGCTTGAGCTTTGACACAGACGGCTCGATTTCAAAAGCCCGTGAACTAATCGCACGGTATGCCAAAGCGGGCATTGATCGCCAACGCATTTTGATCAAGCTGGGGTCTACGTGGGAGGGCATCAAGGCTGCCGAGCTTCTCGAAAAAGAGGGCATTCACTGCAATCTCACGCTGCTCTTTAGCTTTGCACAAGCGGTGGCCTGCGCCGAGGCACACGTCACGCTGATCTCTCCATTCGTGGGCCGTATTTACGACTACTATGTCAAGGAACGAGGGGTAAAGGAGATCGCCTCGGAAGAAGATCCGGGTGTGGCTTCTGTTGAACGCATCTACACGTACTACAAGAAGTTTGACTACAAGACCGAAGTGATGGGGGCGAGCTTTCGCAAAGCCGAGCAGGTGATGCGCCTGTGCGGAAGCGATCTGTTAACGATCAGCCCCGACATTCTGGCGACACTCGCGGCCACCGAAGGCACATTAGTCAGACGCCTCGACCCCGTTGCTGCCAAAAAAGCTGACCTCCAGCAGATTCATCTGGCTGAAAAAGACTTTCGCTTTATGCACAACCAAGATCCAATGGCGGTAGACAAACTCTCTGATGGCATTCGCAAGTTTTATGCCGACGGCCGCAAATTGGCAACATTTGCCGAGACACTGATGAGGTAAAGTCTAGCACGCAACTTGCAGGGACTCGTATTGTCACTCAACGCCTGCCTCTGCTTGTTGAAACGGCTGGTTTAACTCTCGGCATTCAAGGCCAGAGGTGTTTTAAGACTATTGATCAGTCTGTTGGTCGAACTGTCGTGGCTGCTAACAGGACTCCGCTGCTTGACATCGGCCAAGACTGTCTGAGCAAGTTGCTTGCCTAATTCAACGCCCCACTGATCAAAAGAATTGATATTCCAAATCGCTCCTTGCACAAAAATTTTATGCTCATACATCGCCACGAGCATGCCGAGCATGAAGGGGTCGAGTTGCGGATACAAGAGCGTGTTGCTTGGGCGATTGCCCGGAAATACTTTGTGGGGCAAAAGGACTTCTAGAATGCCATCCGCCAGCTTCCCTGAGGCAACCAAAGCCGCCAGTTCCACTCGCGCCTCATCCGCCGTTTTGCCACGCATCAACGCCTCCGATTGAGCGAGGCAATTGGCCAGCAAGATTCGATGGTGCTCATCGAGATCGTTTTCGATGCAGGTCAACCCCGCAGGCAATCCTCCGCGGCGGTGCGGCGGCTCAACGGAAACTAAAAAGTCGCAAGGGATCAGGCGCGTACCTTGGTGGATCAGTTGATAAAAAGCGTGCTGCCCGTTGGTGCCCGGCTCTCCCCAAATCACAGGCCCGGTTTGATAAGCAATTCCCGCCCCGTGGCGGGTCACGCGCTTGCCGTTACTTTCCATATCGCCCTGCTGCAAATAAGCAGGCAAGCGGTGCAGATATTGATCGTACGGCAATACCGCGTGGGTTTCAGCGCCCATAAAATTGCTGTACCACACGCCCAGCACGGCCAGCGTGGCAGGCAGATTTTTTTCCAGCGGCGCTGTGCGAAAATGCTCGTCCATAGCGTGAGCGCCTGCCAACAGAGCCTTAAATTGGTCGTAACCAACTGCTAGACAAATCGGCAGACCAATCGACGACCAGAGCGAATAGCGACCCCCCACCCAGTCCCAGAATTCAAACATAGTATCGGTTGAAATACCGAACTGCGTAACCGCCGCGGCATTCGTTGAAATGGCCACGAAGTGCTTGGCGATCTGTGCTTCGTCTTTTGACTGTGCCACAAACCAGCGCCGAGCCGTCTGAGCGTTGCGCATGGTTTCGTGGGTTGTGAATGTCTTGGATGCCACAATGAAAAGTGTCGTTTCGGCATTCACGTCCCGCAGCGTTTCCTGAATGTCCGCACCGTCTACATTGGAGACAAAGTGAACGGCAAGATCGCGCTTTGTGTATGGCTTGAGCGCGGCAGTGACCATCACAGGCCCTAGGTCTGAGCCACCGATACCAATGTTGACAATCGTATCGATCGGCTTTCCTGAATAGCCCAGCCACGTCCCGGCCCGTACCCGATCGCAAAACGTCTTCATCTTTGCAAGTGCCGCCCGCACCAGTGGCATCACATCCTGCCCGTCTACCATCACCGGCCTTGTGCTTTGGTTGCGCAGCGCCACATGCAGCACGGCGCGGTTTTCTGTCAGATTGATTTTTTCACCGGCAAACATTTGATCGCGCAGTCCTTCCACCCCCGCATCTCGTGCCATAGCGTAGAGCAGACGCAGCGTCTGATCCGTGACGATGTTTTTAGAAAAATCGAGCCGTAGATGGCCTAGCGACAGACTCATCCGCTCCGCCCGTTGGGGATCGGCGGCAAAAAGTTCACGCATGGTTGTGCCGGCCAGCAATGCAGCCTCGGCCTGCAGGACTTTCCAAGCGGCCGATTTTTCGCGAGCCAGCTCTGGCGATACGAGTGGGCTAGAGAGGGTTGGCATCGATGTTTCTCCAAAGGGAAGAGGTGTCTAAACTGCGAAAGTGAGCGGTGCCGAGATGGTACCGAAAAGTCACAGTTGTTACTGCACGACCGACTTACTGCCTTCAGTGGAGCCGCCGATAGGGGCTCCTTCGGGCAATGGTCGTCCAGCCGTCGCAACACTCAGCCGGTGCAGCTCTTCGCGGATCGCTCGGTATTGCTCGAAACTATCGGGATAACACCAAAGGGTGACTGTTGTTTCTGGCGTTGTGCCAGCCAGTACCCGGCGAAAACGCGATGACTTGGCGAGGGCTTCATCGGCGGTTTCACCACTGCCAAGCGCTGCTGGACGCACCACCCACTCTCGCGAACGAATCAAGACTTGTCCTCGGGACGGATCAACCTTTGCCTCAATGACGTAATCGAGGATGAAACCCCCGATGGGGCCAACATTTTCGACGCGTGATGCCATCTGCGCAATGGAGCTGGAGTTTCGCTGCGTCTGCGTGCGGGCGAGTTCAAAAAGCTCAGTCAGCGGAATATAGGCAATTCGGCCTGCCTCAAGGCGAAAGTGCAATTCCTCACCCGTCACTGTGCGACTGATTGGCGTGGGATAGGCCAAAACTTCTTGGGTGGTGGCCGCCGCGTGCGACAGTCCTTCGGCTTCCAGCGTGCACTTTTCGATCTCAGCATGGAGTTCCTGTCTCTTTGCAGTTGCCTCGGTCGCCGCTACACGGGCCGCATCGAGAGATTGCTTGTGACGATTGAGGTCCACCTTCGCTGCAGCCACAACAGTTGCTAGTTGCAAGCGAGAATCACCCGCTAGCGCAGCCGCTTGCGCCATCGTCCGAGCCTGGGCAGACAGTTCGTCGATTTCATTTTCTGAATTAGCGACTGTCTCATCGAGGATACATATCTCTCGCTTCAATGCCTCAGACGACGGTGGCACGGCGCTCAGAATAATTTGCTGCACACGTCCTCCAACCACCATGACAAGAATGATGAGGATTCCGACAATGTTGGTCACGACATCAAGAAACGAGTCCTGACCGGCCGTGTCGATATCAGTGTGCTTGTAACGGGCCATGGCGTGTCTTTGTCCTACTGATTATTTGTGCGTAAAATCCAAGGCGTCTGCAGCACTCTCACTATGGCCCTTATTCGCGGACCGATGGATCGGGGGTAGATTGCGAATTTCGTCACTTCTATTTTTTTTAGTCCGGGTATCCAAACCGCTGTCGGCAAGCAGTCGCTCGAGTTCCTCGCGGCGGGATCGACCATCTTGCGTTTCCGCGAGAACCAGTTGCGGCTTCCAGTACATGCGGTCTCCGGCAATGCCCCAGCCATCCACTCTGCTGTAAACGGCTTTGACCAGCGGATCGATGGCGTCAGCGGTCTTAGCAAGCACGGGAATGCGGGTCACAACACGATTGCCCGAGTCGTCCAGAATTCGAAACTCATTCATGGCACATTCAATTCGAATCGGACGGGTGAGTGGGATTGGCCGCTCACTGCTGGCTCGGCTGGCCCAATTTTTACCCCTTGCCCCAGCCATCGAAGCACTTGCAGACGAGGCTCCCTGATCGCTTTGACTGCTGGCGGCACTCCCGCCGGCAGCGTCGGATGACATCATGCCGGGCAGGGTGGGGCCACTACTGCCCCCACCCCCCGCCGCGGGAGACGCTGACGCTGAGGCTGAGGCTGACGAATGATCACCGTCACCGCCGCTTGCGGCGGATACCTGCGGTTTTGAGCCGCTGGCTTTTTTTGCACCAGCTTGACCACCAGCTTGACCACCAGCTTGACCGGGGAAGTCGGTGCTCCCTGAGCTGGCCTGGCTCCCGGCAAACTTTGAACCGCCACCGTAGCGGCTTCCAAAACTTTTTTCATTTTGGGCCGGGGATCCAGAATCTTCGTCCGATCCCGCACCACCTGATCCTCCTTGATCACTCGAATGAAACTCGCCGGATGCCGCCAGCGGCCGGCCAGCCCCTCGGCTGCCGAGAATCACATCCCCACCGCCGCGACCCTCACCGCTGGAAGCACTGCCGTCTCCGGCACCAGTGCCATCGCTCTGGCCGTTGCCACTGTCGATTCCGCGGCCTCGTAGGTCGCCAACCCCGGCCTGTTCTTCGGTCCAATTCCAGCGTGATTGATCCCCTAGCACGCTCGGCCCACCTTCAGCCACAACGCCGCCGCGAGTTGTTGCGGCCCGGTATTGCTGAGCCGGCTTGGCTGGCTTGGCCGGACGCGACTCTGCCAGCCACGCCAGACGCCGTCTTGATTCCTCCACGGCCCGTGTTTCGACCTCGGCTAACTGCGCATCTCGCTGCGGAAATGTCAGCGTCCAATCCTCGTCGACGAGCTGGTAGCCAAACTCGGTTCCCCACGATGCAATCGCCTCGCGGGCAGCGTAGTAGGCCATCACCCCGCTAGGCCGCACAAGCAACAGTGGATAGGGCTGCGCGGCCGGATCGCCGGCGACTGTGCTCCGCGTGATGTGTTCTCTTGCAGCACGCAGCGCGCTGGCCAATGGATTCCCCGGGCCGGCCGGTCCCTCAAAGTCGGATGGACTCAAACGAATGCCCTCGGGCTGTAAAAAAACGCCGTCGACACTGCATTCGATGTAAAGCGGCCGGCGATGTGTGCCATTGGCCCCAGCGTACGGCACAACAGCGTAGGCCGGGGGCTTAGAGGCCAGTTCGGCACGCGTCTTATCAAGCGACTCTCGGGAGCTTTTAAGCTTTCGCTCAAGCGTCTGGAGGTCGTCTGCCCCGGCCACCAGCGGCCGGACGTCGGCCTCAAGGGCGTGGCTCGTACGAACGATTTTGTCTAATTCGTCTGCTAGTTCCCGAGCATTTTCTTCTACCCCGGCCAATTGCAGACGAGCTTTCGAAAGATCGTCTGCGGTTCGCTGCCGCACTCCAGTGAGTTGTTGGAGTCGCCAGGCAAGACTTTCTTTCTCCGACTGCAGCATCTCCTCGAGTTGCTGCCGAGCGGCAATCGCTTCGGCCGTCTCACCTTGTTTGGCTGAACTACTAAAAATGACCAGCAGCACAAGAAGTGCGCCCATCATGCAAAGGAGCACAGCCAGAAAGGGAAACAACGAGAGTGTGGGCGCCCCGACGGGTCGAGTACGAGTCATGCAGCCTTTCCCGAACGACGCGTGCCCTGCAGGTCGACATGCCGCGGCTCACTGGCGGCGTCACTGGTTCGCGCGGCCAGCAATTGCACCGCCGCACAGAGCGTCACAAGCGTCTCTTCAAAACGACCAGTGGCGGTCAGTGAGGCCAGATTGGAGTCGAGCGTGCGTTCAAGTGCGGCCACATCGCGAGTGGCATCAACAACCCGCTCCAGCAATTCCGTTTGTCCCAAGAGCGTCTTTTGATGTTGCTCAAAACTCCGCATGGCCGCGGCCATCGATTCAGCAGCCATGGCCCAGCGGTCTTCTCGCTGCGACCCCAAATGAGCCTGCGCCTCGACCAGCGAGTTGGTCCACTTGCCCAGCGTTGTCTCCAGCGATGCTGCCAGCGAATCTCTGAGCGTGACACCTGCTCCGCTTAGAACCGTCTCTATAGAGGATGTTGCAGAGTGTTCAAGCGATCGCCACGATTGCTCCTGTGCCTCCAGAAGCTTGGCAGAACTGCGCCCGACAGCCTCGCCCAGTCGAGCCACGGCCAATGCCGTGCCATCGCCAGTGGAGAGCGACTGAAACCGTCCCGCCATTGCCACCCAAGCAACCTGATCGACATCGGCCAACAGTGACTGCTCGTAGCGATCGATGACAAACTGCATGAACATCAATACCATCGAAAGGGCCAAGGCTGTAGCAGTCGTATCAAACGCTGTGCCGAGGCCAGCCACAACTCCAGAGATATTTTCGAGCTCCGTTGGTGAGAGACTCGCGATGGCCACCGTGATACCGATCACCGTGCCGAGAAAGCCCATGATCGGGATCGCCCAAATAATAAATCGCACGAGTCCATAGCTCTGTGCAGCCCGCGCGGCATCCAGATCGGCAAGGTATTTGAGATGGTCTTCGAGTTTGTCGGCAGTGCCGGTTCGCACGACCAGATCCAGCGACTCCCGTAACCTTCGAACGAGGTAGCTTGTGGAACTGCTGCCGCTCGTTTCCGTCGGCAGTGATTCGAGCAGCGACTGGGCGTCGATCGGATTTTGGCCCCCCTCCGGAATCGACTCGACCAGCGAATCGCCCACTGCCCGACGCTGACTGACCACATCAAACATTTTGAGTGACAGTGCCGCCAGGCCGATACAAAACATGATGACTTCGACATATTCAACCCAGTGGCCGGCGAGGTATCGCACGACATTGGCGTCGCTAATAACCCCACCGTGAATCAGCGTGAAAAAACAAAAAGCTAATGCGCCGCCCCACAGCAGCGGAGAGCGGATCAAAATGGTGGAAAACGAATGAAACTTCAACACGCTCAGTACCTCCAGAAACTCAAATGGGGCTCATTGACATTCGCTGATGCACAACATTGCACCCGCGTATCACTACCATCGGTAAGGTCTACCCGACCGATTGAATCGAAACATTCGTTACGGTGAAACATCAGCTTTCTCGCAGTGGGCTGCGAGGTCCGGGAGGGATGGGCAAGCCCTTGGCCGGTCTGGTAGTTTGTTGGGTGGTGGTCCTAAACCGCAGCCAAGCGGCCGACGAGGGTTCGGGCTTGTCGGCAACGTATGGCAAACCCTAGTTTTATCTATCGCTAGACCCGTTGTCATCCAAAAAAAGCCACCCTCAACACTTCCTATGCACGCTTTTCCTGTTTTGAGACTGCGAGCACTGGGGGTTCGGCATCGCCGCGGACTCATCGTCTGTCTGATTGCCGCAATGTGTTGTGGTGGCTTCTTGGGTGTTGGCAGGCTCGCGGCGCAGCGGCCATCCAAGGGCCAGGCCGGCGAAAATTTGCTCGGCGGTCAACTCTGGATCTCGGCGACTCCTCTCGACAATACTCGCCAACTTTTGATTGTGGTCGATCCGAACCTGAAAAATGCGGCCGTTTACCACGTCGACGGCGCGAGCGGCACGCTCACACTCAAGAGTGCTCGCGACATCACCTGGGACCTCTTGGTGGGCGATTTCAATGCTCAGGAGCCGAAGCCCGCCGCTCTTAAAAAGATGCTAGAAATGAGTGGCTCACGTCCTGAGAGCGGGCCAAAAAAGCCATAGTCACGATCTGGCCCAGCGCCTAGAACGCTCGAACCGTTGCCTGTGCTGACAATGACGACTGCGCGATCTGGTGGCCTGCATCCTATACTGAATTTATCCTCTCGCCGAAAGACTCTTACCGAGTTCACTGATTTCCCTCTTACTTCTGCGAATGACCCATGGCTGGAAAAATCCTGACTCTTGAAGAAGCAGCCCGCCAACTTGGAGTGACTGTCGAGGAGATCAACCGTCTCGTTGACCGCAAAAAGCTCTTTCCGATGCGGGACGGCACAACGATTAAGTTTAAGTCGGACGATATCGATCGCGCGGCGCAAGAACTCAAGGACGAGAGTTCAGGGTCCTCAGATTTGTCTCTCGATCTTGATATGTCCGACATAACGGCCCACGTGCCGGTCATCCCGCGTGGTCGAGCGACGGCAAAACCTCCCGAGCACAATGCCATCAGCGACATTGACGCCGATGGCATTGTGCTCGGAGATCCGATCGAGCCTGACGAGTCAATCTTTTCTGCGGACTCACCCAGTGTTCGGTCGCCTTCTCAGACAATTGTTCGCGGCAGCGAGAGCGACCCTGGGAGCATGGCTCTCGACAGCCACTCAGGCCATCCCCCGGGAACCTCCCGTTCGTCACCCACCAATGCAGCGGGTGTGAGTGGAGCTGATGTCCTTTTTGCAGAGTCAGTCCTTGGCGATGACCAAGAGAGCGACGAGCTTGTACTTGAATCACTTGTGTCCGCTTCGTCACCGTCACTTGTTCGGAAAACTGACCGACATCCGCCTGAAAAAGAGCCGGCCGTCGGTAACGGTAGTACTCTGACCATCGACTTCTCTGACGCCGCAGCAGTACGCGGCGGCCAACGCGTGACATCCGACTCGCTGGTCATCGGTTCTGGCATCGGGCTTTCGGGCATCTCCGATGCAACCCGCGTCGGGGCAGGTCTTTCAGGTGTCCTCGACAGCGGACTCTCGCTTGACGACGATGCCGCGCCGGACCAAGGGGTTACATCGGATGTCGGCCTAGGACTTGCCAGCGATAGATCGGCAGGAGACGGCGCTACCGTGTTGGGCGGCGATGATTTTGAACTCGGCGGCGTTACGGACGACCAGGACAGCGCCTCGGTCGTTATTGCCACCGATTCGGAATCGGATAGTTCCAGTTTTTTTGGGGGAGTTCAGGTCGAGAGCGAAGATGCCTCGATTGTTACGGATGATTTTGAAACACTCACCCCGTCGTCGGCTGGATTGGGTGACTTCCAGGGCGTAACCGAGGAAACGAAGTTCAGCGTATGGCAGATCTGCGGGCTGGTGTGTTGCTCCCTCACACTCCTCGCTGGAGGATTTGTGGCCTACGACTTGGTCCGCACCATTGGCAGTCCGGAGGGGCCGTTCCTGGCAAACCCGCTTCTCAACGCCATGTCAGAGGCTTTCGGCTGGAGAACGCCCTGATTCGTCTCTTCAACGGCGTATCGGGGCTTGACTCGCCTCCCGCTTTCCCGTGCTCCTGCGCGCTATTACTCCTGCGCGCTATAATACCAGCGGTACTCAACAGCCCACCGCTCAGACGGCTTGACCGTTTTATTTCCACTGATGGCCAAGAGCAGACTCATCACTCCTGATCAACCCAGATTCGTCAGGGCAGTGCTTGCAACCTACGAGTTTCTAGCCTCGCTGCGATATGCCGTTGTGCTCATTTCGTTGTTGGCTATCGTGCTAGGCGTAGGCACATTTGTCGAAAGTGCTTACGGCACAGAGGCTGTGAAATTCGGTGTCTGGAACACTTGGTGGTTTACTCTGCTCAACGCGCTTTTGGCGGTCAGCATCTTCTGTGCAGCAGCTATTCGCTACCCATGGAAGCGGCATCAAACCGGCTTTGTGATCACGCACATCGGGTTGCTGGTGCTCTTAATGGGCTGTCTTTTTTCGCAGCGAGGCGGAATCGATGCGCAAATTCCTCTGCTGGAAGGAGAGCAGGGAAGCAAGGCCTACGAAGACTCGCACCACTTTACGCTCCGCGTGAAGTCTTTAGGAAGCGAAAAGTCGCCGCTTGAAATTCCGCCTATTGAGTTTCGATCTGGACCCTTTAACTGGAATGAATATGGCGCTCACTCGCTTGTTTCTGGCGACTCTATCGCGTCCAAGCACCCGTACCGTCCGTGGCTTCCTTGGGGGCTCGTGCCGCGAGATCAGGGCAAGCTGTACGATACCGATGGAATCTCGCTAGAGGTACTCGACTTCTATGCTGATTCAACCGCGGCCTTAGCGCCGAGCGTCAAGCTCCGCATCGGCAGCGACACATTTTCCGGTGCGGGTGAACGCGGCATGTGGATGCCCGTCGAACTTGCCTGGGAGCCCGATCCGCTGCGTGGCAATCAATTACGTCACCGGGCTAGTGTCGGCGGAGGCACAGTCGTCTTTTGGAAGATCGCCTCGCGGGCAGAGGCCGCCGCGTTTCTGGCCGGCACACCTGACCCCGCCCTTGGCTATGGGGAAAAGGGCCAACTGGTGCTGGTGGTCGATGGCAGGGCCCATCGCTTTCTTGTCGACAACACACTGGCCAAACAGCGATTCCCTCTTGAGGGCACCGATCTGTTTGTTGAGGTGACCGACTTTCAGTCCAAGCTTTCGGCTGTGCGAGTGAGCGTGCAACGGGGGAACGAGGGCCAGCGTGAGGAGATGGTTGTGTTGGCTGAACTGCCCGAGGTCTCAATTCATGCGCCTCGTGCGGGGGTTTACGGCACGCTTTGGATCGAGCATACGGCCGCCGACTCCGCCGAACGAATGCAGGGCAAGTCTCGCAGTCGCATTGATGTTGTGCAGGCCAAGGGGACAGCGGCCCTTGAGGATTCCACACCAGAGCGTGCCCACGCGTTGCTCTACCGGCGCTGGCAAGCACCCAAGGCCAGCAGCGGCTTGTTGCCGCTCGACGGCACTCCTGTGCCGGCGTTCTCGATGCCTAAGGCACAACTGGAATTGCGGGTCGATCGCTTTCTGCCAGCCGACACGCTGGAAATGGCCACATTACCGCTGCCTTTTGATAAAGATAAGGCGGCTTCGGCCAAGCGTCGTGCGGCTAAACTGCGTCTACGAGTCGATGGCAAGTCAGAGGAGTTCTGGCTGGCGGGCCTACCAATCCAGCCTATTGATGAGCCCTCTGGGCCAACAGAGGAAAAAATGGTGTCTGGCGTGTCACGGAGTGTGACTGTAAACCTCGTGCCTGATGCCATTGACATTGGCTTCAAAGTGAAGCTCGACAACTTTGAACGACGACTCGATCCTGGCACCAGCCAGGCTTCTCATTTTTCAAGTCTTGTTGAATTTTTGTCCCTAAAGGGTACCCCACTGGCAAAGCAGCCTGTGACGATCACGATGAACGCCCCTGTCGATTTTTCAGACCCCCAGACGGGCCGGTCATATCGGCTCTTTCAGGAAAGTTTTATGGGTCCATGGCTACCCGGCGATGAACTCTACGAGCGTTTTACAAAGAATCGAAAAGTTCGACCTGATAGGCTGGAGGCCTCGGTTCTCACCGTCAACTACGATCCCGGCAGGGGAGTAAAATATGCCGGTAGTGCACTGATTGTGGCTGGAATCTTTACAATGTTTTACATGCGAGCTTACTTCTTTGGCCCGCACTCTGATCGGCAACCGAGTCGGCAATTGAGTTCTCATGGAAAGCAGTTCTCTCAATCTTGTCGAGCAGAGCTTGAGAGTCAGACGGCCTGAATAAACATGAGGAGTGTGGCATGCGAATTTTTTTACTCCTGAACGACTGATAGAAGAGGTGGCCCATGTTCTTCGACCGACGCTTGGCTTCCGGATATGTGGCTTCCCAATGCGCAGCGGTTTGCCTTTTGATGCTGCTGCTCCCGATGCCAGCGATCGCTGCGCCAACTCCGGGCTTAGAAGAAAGCTTGGGGGCGTGGCGGGAAATCCCTTTGTTGGAAGATGGCCGAGTGATGCCACTCGACACATTTGCTCGCAGGCATGTTGAAACAATCTGCCACAGCCAGTCGCCGAAGTTGGCAACCCTTCCCGCAGGCGTGCCTGTTGAGTGGCATGCCGATGAACTCCTGCTCGACTGGCTGGTGCGGCCGGCGGCGTGGCAGGATGTACCCTTTTTAATTGCCGAGCATGAAGACCTGCGAAAGCTTCTCGATTTGCCTGTCTTTGAAACCTCAGCCGGCGGCATGCGCCGGCTAAAATATGCTGCTCCTTCAGACGTTGCCGAGAGCGACAATCTGCGTCGTCGCTTGATCGACATCGACGATAGGCGACGCGAGGCCCGTCAATCAGGGCGTTCCTTTACGCTGGAAGGCGTCGACGCCAAGGTCGACCAACTGTGGCAGGCGTTTGTAGGTTGGCGGCAACTCACATTTCGCGAGTCGGCCAATGAAGTCGGCCGATCTCGTTGTGTCCAACTTTTTGAGGAATTATCGGTTGCGTGGAGGCAAGTCCGCACGCAACTGAGTGCCACTCCAGGTGTTCCTGACGCACAGGTAGCGTCCATGGACGAAACGCTCTTGTCACTGGCTGAATCGCTCGGACAGTCGACGCGATTTGCGACCGCCGATGTACTGCCCCGCATCGAAAAGGCTCGCACTCTGATCGTAGCCATGGGATCCGTTGACGCTGTTCGAACAGAAGTTGCCGCTCGCAGCCTGCGTCGGTTTTCTGATCGTCTAACGGTGTTCGCCGAGTCGCTCTACGACAATGGAGGCGGCTTACTCGCCGTGCCGGCCCTCCATGCTCAGTCGCTAGAAACCGAACGTAGCGCCGAAGAAGACATGCCGCCATGGCTGTCTCTTTCAATTCTGCTGGACGCCCCAGAGTCTGTCTTGGGGGCTACTCCAACAACGCAAGTGGGAGCCGTGCGCAGTGCCTTCACCGCCCTTTCAGCAGCAGTCGTCCTCGAGCCAACCGATCCGGCAGCGGTGGCTCGCCGCAGGGAGGCCGCGGCGGCCAGTTCCGCACAGTTATCGCGCGCTCTGCGCACGTTGGGCGAATCAGTCGAGCCGCTGAGGAGAGGGCTGTCGGTGGAACGCATCGACAAGGATTTGCTGCGTTACACCGCGTATCCAGCATCTGGCAGCACGCGTCGTGAGGTCGAGTACAACCGCAGCGATCCATTTCGAATTTCTTGGGTGGCCAGCTTTTTAGCGATGCTCGCATTTGCGTTGGCCTTTGGAAGAGCTCGAGGGCCGATGTTTTCACTCGGTACATTTCTGCTGATTTTTGAACTGGCATGGACGGCATCTGCGTTCGCCTCGAGGATTGCGATTACCCAATGGGCACCTGTGACCAACATGTATGAAACGGTGATCTATGTCCCATTTTTTCTCTCGCTCTTGGGTCTCTATTTTCTACTGGCTCCGGCTTGCGGACGAGGTGTTCAGAATGCCTGGCGAATGACAGCCCTGCCGTGGCCAATTGGCGCAGGGATTGCCGGTGAGGCCTTGCCGCTGACGGCTGCTCAGCAGGCCCTGCTGGGCAAGAGCGGCTTTAATGCCGTCACGTGGCTGCTGTTCCTACCGCGTTTGGCTGGGTCAGCGCTTGTGCTTTGGGTTTTGGCGATGGCCCCCTATGCAGCCGGTGGACGCACGATTGTGTGCCTGCTGCCCCAAGCCGACATCGATCAATCGATTCCTAATCTGAACAATCTTGTTGTCTGGATCGTCGGCTTATGCATGCTCGCACCAGCCGTTTGGTTTTTTCCCAGAGTTGCCTTGACTGCTCTTGTCTCGGTTGGAACTGTGCCGCTGTCGTGGCTAGGTGGAACGCTGCGCGAGAAACTGCCCGAGGTCTATGAGCGTCGATCGTTTGGCTTGGTTGTCACGGCCGTGGCTTTTGCGGGCACCTTCATCGCTTGGTTTTTTCCAATCCCAGGTAAGCAGTTTAGCCCCCTGCAACCGGTGCTCCGCGATAATTTCTGGCTTACGATTCACGTTCTCACAATCGTTTCAAGTTACGCCGCCGGCGCACTGGCCTGGGGCTTAGGCTGCCTGTCGCTGGGCTATTACCTCGTGGGTACCTACCGACCCTCGCAGTCACTCCATAGTGGTAAGCGTCCACCAGAGGCCTGCGCGGCGCTGGCTGGCTTTATCTACAAGTCCATGCAGGTGGCCGTGCTGTTACTGGCGGCCGGCACGATTTTGGGCGGCCTGTGGGCCGATGTCTCCTGGGGACGCTTCTGGGGCTGGGACCCCAAGGAAGTTTGGGCACTCGTTTCACTCTTGGCCTATTTGATCATCCTGCACGGTCGCTATGCCGGGTGGATCGGCAACTTCGGCCTAGCCGCAGGCAGCGTGCTGGGCGCGGCGGTGATCGGCATGTCGTGGTATGGCGTCAACTTTCTACTCGGGGCTGGCTTGCATTCCTATGGCTTTGGGCAGGGGGGCCAGACCGAGTTCTTTGTCTTTCTCATCGCGAATTTTTTGTTGCTGGCAGCCGCAGCGTGGCGGTTGAAAATGGAGGCTCGAGCGGCGTGAGCCGCGGGTTTGAAACGTTGCGCCAGCCGTTTCGAGTGAATTGTTGAACGCTCATTTTCGCGGCATTCAATTCGATTGTAATCGCTCCACCGCTGCCAGTCTGGATGACGCCTCCGTGGCCGTTTGCAGATCTCGTGGCTTCGTAAGCCCGCCGTACTTCCGGCCAACTCGCCCCTCCAGCGCCGCTGACCACCACCCATTCTGGCTTTGTGGCTCGAGCAAGCAAAGGCGGCAGGCTCGTACGACTGCCATGATGCGGTGCGACAAGCACATCGCAGCTATCGGGGTCAGCGGCAATAAATTGCTCCATGGCCGACCCTTCCAAATCGCCTGAGAGCAGCATCCGCCGACCGGCCGACTCAATCGCCAGCACGATGCTGGTTTCATTATCGCTGGCCGGAATATCACTGGTGAGTCCCTGAATACCACGAGTGCTGTCTGGTTGAGCATTCAGTGGTTTATGGGGTGGATGGAGTACGCGCACGCGGCAGAGGTGGTCGAGGGGAATCGAATCACCAGATGCCACTGTCTCGATAGAAATACCAGCCACGCGAGCCAGTCGTAATACTTCTGCCACAGCAATTGATCGACTTTCCAAAAATGCTGACGAGACAAGTATCTTGCTGATTCTAAACCGCTCGATGAGTTCTGGTACCGCATTAAAGTGATCGGTATCGGCGTGCGAGATTACCAGCGTATCGATGCGTTCTATCCCCTCGCTCCACAGCACAGCCGCCATCGCCCGTCGAGCAGCGCCAGGGGCCCCCAATCGGCCGGCATCGTAGACAAGGCAGCGACCTGTGGGACTTTGGACGACGATCCCACAACCGTGTCCCATCGCAGCAATAGTCACCGTTAGCGATAGCGGTCGACTGAGAAAAAGAGCGGAGCCAGCCGCCGCGCACAATCCCACAGTGATCCATAATGCTGCCACCATTCCCCATGTTCCAATCCGTTTGAGCCGCTCTTGTGACAGTAAAAGCAGCGTGGCCAGCAGCAGCAGATACCACCCACCCACCCACCAGGCCGGTGGCCCAGCAACCCAAGCGTAAGCGCCAGGCAATGCAGCGGCCCAGGCCACCATCTGCTCGATACACAGCAGCGTCAGATCGCAGGCTGTGCCAAACAGCCCAGCCAGCACTGTTGAGAAAGGAGCCACAAGAAGACAGAGAAAACCCCACGCCATGGCCAGCGCCACCAGCGGCGCGATGACTGGATTAAGAAACAAGCCGACAGGACTCACCACATGAAACTGTGCTGCCACAACGGGCGCGGTCACAGCCCAGACAGCTGCTCCAATCAAACAGGCCTCAAGCAACTGCCATGCCATCCGTCTCAGCCGACGGTGGCTCGCGGAGCGACTGCGATCAATCAGCCGATCGATTGGATCGACAGATTGATTCTGTTGAGAGAGCGCTGCGACCGCACCAACCAGTACAGCGGTTGAAAGAAACGAAAGTTGCGTACCGATGCGAAAGACTTCTGGTGGATGCCACGCCATGACGATGATCGCGGCTGCCGCCAAAGCGTTGATGGCCAGCGACCGCCTCCCAACAGCAGCACCCATACAAGAAAGCCAGACCAAGAGCGTGGCCCGCATGACAGGGGTCTCAGCCCGCACCAGCAACATGTAGAAGCCCGTGCAAAGGGCCACTGCCACAAGGGATCCATTTCGCGGCACGGCCAGCATCCGCAGCACCCCAAAGAGAGCGAGGGCTAAAATGCCGACATGCAGTCCTGATATCGAGAGAATATGAATCGTGCCTGTGACAAGAAATTCGCGTGACTCCTCTCGCGGCAGTGATTCTCGACTGCCCAACAGCAGCGCTGCTCCGAGCGGCGCGCGTTCAGCCGACAGATGCTTTCGCAGCACGTCAATCCCAGCCGTCCGCACCTGATCGATGATCGCCGCTAAAGAAAGCAGGGGCGGTTTGTCGACGACCCGCAGGCACTCCCGCGAGTGTGATCGCACAATCGACAGAACACGCAGCGACCTTGCCCGCTGACGAAAATCAAACTCCCCTGGATTGAGTGCTGGGGCGGGGCGAACGCCTCTCCCAAAGACGCGCACTCGGCTTCCGGCCACAACATCAGGCGGCTTGCCATCGACGATCACCGTCGCCCGTCCGGAGGCTGGTTGCCAAATGCTCCCACTGCGAATACCTTGCACGGCGACGAGACACTCGCTGGAGGGTTCGATCGAAACGGCTCGCAATCGATCGGCAGTGGGGGGCGTGAGCGATCGAAACGATTCGAGAATAATCCCTTCGATGGCAATCGGCGAGGGGGACTCTGACAGGCTCCACGCCAGATCGTCACGACAAAATAAATCGGATCGGGCCACCAACCAACTGGCTCCCCCAGACCCAATTGCCAACACAATGGCGACTGTGGCTAAAACCTGATGCTTGGCAATTGGATTGAAACGATTCTGGTAGACGAGCCCGGCCCAGATCGTCAGGCATGTTGCAGAGACACACCACCACACGCTCGCAGGCACCGGTAGCACGGAGGCCACAACGCACCCACAGGCCATCGCCGCAGCCACCACAACCAGCGGACGGCTCGGCAGGGGCTCACGGCGACAATACGCCCTCGCGAGGACCGAAGCCACGGACAGGCCAGACCCCACTCCGTCAACCACTGCCCCCCACACGCGGCCACACCGTGCGTTGAGATCGCAGCATCGATCGATGAATGCGTGCCCGATTTCTCTTGCCGAAGCCATCGTAGCGGCCCATTGCACGACGAGATCGGCTGCCCGGCCAGAAACGCACAATGCGCTTCCTCACAAGAACTGCCGAGGCGACCTCGCCGTCCTCTTGTCCTACTCCCGCACATAAGGGAATGCAACGCACCGCCGAGCCGGCATCGTCACTCCGTGACAACTTGCGATCCCTACTCCCCTTCGACAGTCATTTCTGCGGGCTGCATCTCGTCCCTGTTACACGGGAACAATAGTTACATACGGCGGGCTTGCACAATGCGAGGCAAGCCAGCGAGGTCGTTGATCGTGGGTTTGGGCTCGAGACCTGCCTGGGCGAGAATCGCCGCTTCGGCAGCGCGTGCAGGCCCCACCTCCATGATCAGCCAACCTCCCGGCACAAGCTGCTCGGCCGCGGCGCGAGCCAACCTGACAATCATTTCCACTCCCGTTGGACCCGACACAAGCGCCCCTCGTGGTTCGTGGAGCCGAACATCCTTGGGCAAGGCATCAAACTCATCCTCGCGCACATAGGGCGGGTTACTCACAATCATATCCCACGGGCCAATGGCCCGCGGATCGTCGAGCAGATCGCACTCGATAAATTCAATCCGATTGCTCACCCCATGCCGCTCGGCGTTGGCCCGCGCCACGCTCATTGCATCTGCCGAACGATCGGTCGCTGTGAAGGTTGCCAGCGGCAACTGTTTGGCCAGCGTGATTGCGATGGCCCCAGAGCCCGTTCCCACATCGACAATCTTTGGTGCTGACATGCCTCGGCAGAGGTCAATAGCGCGCACAACAATTCCCTCAGTCTCCGGTCTGGGCACAAGAACCGAATGATTAACGGCAAAGGATAGCGAGAAAAATTCGCGACTGCCTACGAGATAGGCCACTGGTTCGCCTTCGCCCCGTCGCTTCACCAATTCGCGAAAGAGAGCCCGTTGGGCGTCATCCACCGGCGTATCAAATGCCGTGTACAGTTCGATGCGTTGGCAACCGCGCACATGTGCCAAGAGCACTTCAGCGTCGAGTCGCGGTGATTCGCTTTCCCGCCCGGCCAGCCATTCGGTTGTCCAGGTCAGCAAGCGTCCTACGGTCCAAACATCATCACTCATCAACATCCCTTACGTTCGCGTCGTGAATCGATCGCTGGCTCGCTTGAAAATAGGCCGACAGAGTTTTCGGGGCTTTGTCAGGTTGATCGCTGGCCAACCGCACCGCGCTCCATCTCTGTTTTTCGCTGCTGCCTAGCATGCTGCTCAATCGCCTCGATGACCAATGCCAATCGCCCGGCGAGAATCTGATCGAGCGTAAAGCTTTCGTTGATCCGATGATCTGTGAGTCTATTTTGCGGGAAGTTGTAGGTTCGAATTCGCTGACTACGGTCGCCAGAGCCAACGAGGGTACGGCGTTCGTCAGCCCGTTTTTCATGCTCGATCCGCCGGCGTAATTCGTAAATTCGTGTCTTCAGCACGCGCAGTGCCTTGGCAAAATTCTTGTGCTGACTTTTTTCGTCCTGACACTGTACGACTAGGCCAGTTTCTAAGTGCGTGAGCCGCACCGCCGAGGCTGTTTTATTGACGTGCTGTCCGCCCGGCCCACTGGCGCAAAACAAATCCTTCCGGTAGTCATCCGCTGCAATCGACACCTCAACATCTTCTGGTTCTGGCAGCACGGCAACCGTTGCGGCCGATGTATGAATGCGGCCCTTTGTTTCGGTGTCCGGCACACGCTGGACACGGTGGCCGCCGCTCTCGAACTGGAGTTTGCGATAAACGCCCTCGCCAGCAATGCCCAACACGAGATCTTTAAAACCCCCAAGCTCAGTCGGGCTGGCGTCGAGCACTTCCACTTCCCAGCCCTGCTCGGTGCAGTAGCGGCGATACATCTCGTAAAGGTCTCTGGCAAATAAGGCCGCTTCGTCGCCCCCGGTACCAGCCCGCAATTCCATGATGCACCGCGCCCGATCGACATCTTCGTCGTCAGAACACAGCTCGAGCAACTGTTCCCAGGCATGCTCCCGCTGTTGCTGCAATTGGGGTAACTCAGCCTCAGCCATGGCCCTTAAATCGTGATCGGGGCCGCGGCTAATCTCAATGTGCTCGGCGATCTGCTGCTCTGTTTTGAGAAAAATGCGAAAAATCCGAATGACTCGAGCCAAGGATCCGTGCTCTCGGGCCACGGCGGCCAGCTGATGGGCGCTGGCTAGAACAACCGGATCGAGCATACTGCGTTCAAGTTGCTCGAACCGGGAGAGCTTGGTTTCGAGTTGGTCACGCATTTATGAAGAAACGGCATCAGCGGGAGTGGCCGCCTTTTTGGGCTTTTTTAGACTGGCATACCCGGCGCTAGCAAACTTTGACTTGAACTTCTCAATCCTGCCAGCCGTATCGACAAACTTCAGTTTTCCGGTGAAAAAAGGATGGCAGACATTGCAAATGTCGACCTTGATTTCTGGCACGGTGCTGCGAGTCTGAAATGTGTTGCCACAGCCACAACGCACAAGAGTCTCGATATAGTTGGGATGGATGCCGTCTTTCATGATCGTTTTCTTGCTGGCCTCGCTTGGAGGGCTGACCAGGCTTCTGAAGGTTTACTGAATGGACTTAAGTTGCACTATTTTAAAGAATACTCATTTTTCAATTCTGGAGCAACATTGGCTTGGGGTTCTTCGAGGATGGAGCGATTTTTACGCGTCTAAGGGCTGGGCGACGGGTTCTTTTCTGACAGCGACTGCTCGAGTTGATCCGCTAGGAGGCGGCTGCCAAATCGTTGCGGCGAGGGATCTGCTCGCAAGCAGACAATGGCTTGCTGCGTGTGCCCCTTGCCAATCAAAGCTTGGGCCAGATTGATTCTCGCCGCGTCTGTCCAGATTCCATCGGGGACAGCCTGCAGGGTCATCCTGTCGAGGTAGTCGATTGCCGATTCATATTCGCCTTCTGCAAGCATCTCCATCCCAAGCCAATAAGTGGCATCTTGTTTCATCTGTTCGTAGAGCCGCTCAACCGGATCGGCCTGCTGCGGCGGCAACTGTTTTAAGGCCATTGCAATCTGGCTCTTACTGGGGCGAGCCATAAGGTACGCGGCTTTGGCTCCGTCGGGGCCAGCGACATCGCCGCGAAACTCGCGCAGGCGAGCCGCATAGAGAGGTCGGAGAATACGCCGGGCTGCCTGACGCTGCTGGGCATCCCCGACAGTCTGCGCTAAAGCAATCGTCATGACCGCCAACTCGCGTCGGATCGCCGCATCCACCGCAGCAGCTTCTTCTCGCCGTTTTGCCAGGACTTCCCAAGGAAAGCTCCAAAGCTGCACCCGCTTTGAGTCATTCTCGCCCGGCAGTGACTGAAGGGCTTGAGCCCCCAGACCACTGGCATCGACGGACAGATCGATGGCCCGTGAGCCGACCATCTGAGCCTCCAGCCGGTGCATCCGCCGCGAGAGACTGGCCGGATCAGCACTGACAAGCACCGAGAGCCCAGCGATATCGGCGGCCCCAACAGGGTAGGGGCGATCCGCAACACTGAGCCGAGCCAGCACGGCGGGATCACTTGCAGCCACCCGAGCCGTAGCGACTCCCTTGCCGCCTGTCCCAGGGATCGGCATGCCGTAGCTCGGCTCAAAAAGATACGCTTCGCCGCCCACAAGAACCGCTGGAATCCATGGCCGAAGATTGTCTTGGGCAGCAGTCCCCGTCGCCAGCATCACTCCATTTAAGCCCGCCTGCCGCAAGAGCTCCAAAAAAATCCAGGCTCGCTGCGCTGGACTGGCTCGACCGGCCAGTAAAATTTCACCCGGTAAAAACCAGCGTGAGCCCGGTGTGGTTGCCGAAGCAACCATCGGTGGATCACTGCTGATGGCCAGCGACCGAATCGTCCACCGAAATAAATTTATGGCGACTGCCAGATCGTCTGCCGCATCGCCTCTGGCCACTTCCACGATACCTGCCAGCCAGGCTTGATCGCGCAGACTGATCACATCGCCTGCCGCATCAAATACAGAGCTACCCAGTGACTGCGCTGGGATCACTGATTGGAAACGCTCCGGGAGTGATTGAACCAACGGATCCTGACGCCATTCATTGGCTGCCCCAGCCAGCGGTGGACTGCCGTGGCTCCATTGATTGAGCCGGTCAAAAACTTGGCTAGAGGCGGCGGCCTCTTCATAGTTGTCAAGGTGACCAAGCACATCCATAACCCCATCCAGCAGTGTGTCGCGCACCTCTTGCGGCATCGTAGAAATTGCCTGCGCAGATTCCTTAGGCGCGACAGCAGAACCGCCACATCCGACGCAGAGCACTCCAGAAAGCGTCGCTGTTAGCAGAATGAATATCGTTGAATCAATCTTTGGACTGGGTCGCATCATGTTTCGATCCCCGCTAATCGTGCGTCATGAATTCGCAAGACTCGCTCCAGTACGCCACCGAGACGCGAGAGCGGCACCATGTTGGGGCCATCACTAGGACTCGTATCGGGATCGGGATGGGTTTCAAAAAACACGCCGTCTATGCCAACTGCTGCAGCAGCGCGGGCCAGGGGCTCGACGAGGGTGCGGTCGCCTCCGGTGGAATCACCGTGGCTGCCAGGTTGTTGCACCGAATGGGTCGCGTCAAAGATAACAGGCACTCCCATCGCTCGCATTGCGATCAAACCAGAAAAATCGTTGACGAGTCGACCGTAGCCAAAAAATGTGCCCCGTTCACAAAGGCAGATATCGCGGCAACCGGCTGCGAGCAACTTGGCAACGACATGCTGCATATCCAAGGGGGCAACAAACTGTCCTTTTTTCACATTCACCGCCCGTCCAGTGGCAGCAGCGGCCAAGAGCAGGTCCGTCTGCCGGCAAAGAAACGCTGGAATTTGTATGAGATCACAAACCTTTCCAGCAGCGGTTGCCTGCTCGGGCAGATGGACATCAGTGGTCACTGGCAAACCTGTTGTGGCTTTGACTTTTTCTAAAACGGCTAGTCCCTCTGCAGTGCCTGGACCACGGTAAGAGCCACCGCTTGTGCGATTGGCTTTGTCAAAAGAGGCTTTAAACACCACCTGAATTGGCAGTTTTACGGCTAGTTCGGCCAGCGTTTCGGCAATGCGTAGGCAAAGACTCTCGCTTTCGATGACGCAGGGGCCAGCAATCACAAGCAGCGGGAAACCGGGGCCACAAGAATGCGGTCCGATGATGGCAGGCAGTCGTGGGATCACAAAAGATTCTCCAAAATGATTCGAAATTGTGCCCGAGCATAGCAAACCAGCCGCTATCATCGTTTTGGCTGGCGCGCTCTAAAATGCGTCACTCATTTGCGAAATTGATCAGTCCTAAACGAGCATCGGTTGCCTTTGACCCATCCCATCATCGTTATTGGATCTACCGCCAGATAATATTCGACATAAAAATGGGTTCTTTTAGATTTCTAAAGCTGCAGTGAGAAAAATAGCCGGGGCGGACCGATTCTGGCACACCGCGTGCATGTCTTACTTCTGTCGAGGAATCCGGTCCCCGACAACAACCCGCTTTTATGTTTCCAAAGTGGGGCCTCATGACTTTATTTTGGCGTGCGGTCGCCTTGCCCCTGACCCGCACTCCTTTGGCAGGATGCTCCTGCCGAGTCTGTGGCCCCACTTTTTTTATTTGCCATTCTACCGCCTGTTTCTAGAAGTCGCCTGCTCGTGAACCCCGTAGCAGAAGACGACACAAGTGGTTCCAAAGGGCAGAAATCAGGTGGGTTTTCTTGTCTGTTTTACGGCTGATACAAGTCAGTCCCCGAGCAGAACACCTGACTCTTGACCTTTTCGAGGCCATGCGCTACTCTCCGAGGTTCCGATTGGCGGTGTTTAGGCGCCTGCCAAACTGTTGCCATCGTCGCTTCCTTCGCCAGCGTAGCTTCAATTGGCAGAGCACCGCATTCGTAATGCGGGGGTTGTGGGTTCGATTCCCACCGCTGGCTTATCTGTAGATTTGAAGCTTTAAACCGAAGAGGTTGTTATTCCATGGTTTCCACTCCTGTTCGTTTTGACACCCGCGATCTTGTCACTGGCACCGGCCCGTTTGGCCCGTCTGAAATTCGTCATTTGCTGGGTTGCCTCGGAAGCGATGCGTCTACGCATCGGGATTTACGACTGGCCGTCAAGGAACTCGAGTCGTCCGGGGAACGCAGTCCAGCGTCCTCTGTTCGCCTTGGTGTCTGCCACTATCTTCTGGGTAGCTCACAGGATGCAATCGAAACACTGCGAATGTCTGACGGCAGCGCCATGGCACTTTACTACCAAGGTCTGTCGCACGCTGCTCTTTGCGAATACGAAAAAGCCGAGGAGGCTTTTAAGGCTGCCCAGAGAGCCGGCTACGATGCGACCGCTTGTACGGTGGCCATTGCGGAGGCTCTCCGCTCGAATGGTCGACTAGAAGATGCCCGCATAGCAATTGAGACGATCGGTGAGGCCAAAAATGCTTCAGCCGACTATTGGGCACTCAAGGGATCTTTGCACGCGGAGAGTGGCATGCCAGTTGTTGAAACGGCTGAACTTCTGGAAAAAGCCCTTTCTATTGATCCAGGCCATCCTGCGGCCCTCTTTGCTTTGGGCGTCATCAACGACCGCATCGGCAACGACTCCGAGGCACAGTCGTGCTACGAGCGGTCGCTCGAACGCTATCCAACTTCGATTGGTGCGTTGCTCAACCTAGGGCTGCTCTACGAAGACAAAGATGACTTTGTTCACGCTCAGAAATGCTACAAGCGGATTCTGGCGGCGTTTCCTGATCACTTACGGGCCCGCCTTTTTCTCAAAGACTCTTCCGCGTCGGGCGATCTGCAGATTGGCGAACAAGACCAGAAGCAACGCGATCGAATCGATCAGGTTTTGACGCTCCCTGTTACCGACTTTGAACTCTCCGTGCGGAGCCGAAATTGCCTGCAAAAAATGGGCATTGTGACGCTGGGCGATTTAGCTCGGATCAGCGAGCAGGAGATTTTAGAAAGCAAGAATTTTGGTGAGACGAGCCTAGTTGAAATCAAAGAAATGCTGGCTTCAAAGGGGATCACGCTCGGACAGTTTGCCGCTCCAGTCGCTGTGGCAGAGCCCGAGCCCGAGCCAGTCGAACCGTCAGCCGATGAACAAGAGATTTATTCTCTACCGCTTACAGAGCTCAACCTCTCTGTCCGAGCTCGCAAATGCACAACAAAACTTGGCATTCATACGATCGGAGATCTTGTCCGTCGCACGGGCGACGATCTGATGGAGTGCAAAAATTTTGGTGTCACAAGCCTGAATGAAGTGCGTGAAAAGCTTACCGAAAGAAATCTCAAGCTGCGTGGCGACTGATTCCGCTAGCTGCTACCGGATGGCACCTCAGGCTTCATTCGCTTTATTTTCGTATTTTATCGCGATTATTTGCGTTTTTAACCGTTTCTCGGTAGCTTAGAGGGGTTGCCTTCGTCTCGCTCATACGTGGGATGTATCTGAGCCCCATCACACACTCCAGAGGCGTTCTTAATGACACTGGCAAACCTGAAGGGAAAACCGGTTCGTGATTTGGCCCGCCTAGCCAAGCAGCATGGGGTTTCCGGCTGGCATTCCATGCGGAAGGAACAGTTGATTCGCGCCTTGATCCGGAAAGCCAAGGCTCGACAGCCTGTGCTAGCAGCCGTCCACCAGCCTACGTCGGTATCGACCACCGTCGCTGCGAAACAATTTCGACTTTCTCCTGCCCGTGCCGCAGGAATTGTCTGCCGCGATACGGCAACGACCCATCGCATTGAAGAGGCCCGCGAACTCCTAGCCAAGGCCAAGAGTTTAGCCACTCGACCAGAGAACGGGCGATCGTCCATTATCCGAGACCGAATGGTGCTGATGGTTCGCGGCCCGCATTGGCTGCATACGTTTTGGGAAGTGACTTCCCGAAGCATGAAGCGTGCGCAGGCAGCCCTTGGGACACAATGGCATAGCGCCCGACCTGTTGTGCGATTATTTTCTGTTGAGAGCAATCTGCAGGCTTCTCCCTCCGAAAGAGTAGTGCGCGACATCGAAGTGCACGGCGGCGTAAAGAATTGGTTTATTGATGTGCGGCAGCAACTCCGATACCGCGTTGAACTTGGTTATCTTGCTACCTCAGGACGCTTTCACCCCCTAGCTCGCAGTAATGCGGTTGTAACGCCGGCGATCTCACACGGCGATTCGCTCGATGCCCACTGGGGCGATATCGCTAAAGACTGCGAAAAAATTTACTCCTTGAGCGGCGGTTTTTCCTCTGAAAATAACAGCCTTGAGCTTCAGGAATTATTTTCGGAGCGGTTGCGTCGTCCGATGGGCCCGCCACCGGCTCGCCGAGCAGCCTTGGAAGAACAGGATGCCGGAGCCGATCGGGGCGGTAAGTCTCACTTAAAAGTCGATGCTGAAATGATTCTGTATGGGGTTACCGAAGTAGGTTCTTATGTGACCGTGCGAGGTGAGCCAATTAAGACACAGCTCGATGGGACATTTAGCGTTCGTATCGACATGCCCAACAAACGACAGGTTCTACCAATTGTCGCAAGCACCGCCGACGGCATCGAGCGGCAGACAGTGGTGATCGCGATCGAACGTAACACAAAAATAATGGAACCCCTCGACCGCGACCCAGAGGAAGCCTAGACTTCTAGCAGTCTCGAGGAAGTTTGCGGCGATATGTTTTCTGCCATGTCCGTGATGATGTCGAACCATGCCGGTGAGCTCTTAACGAGGCTCGTTGGGGCCGATACGGTTTTGGTAGCGTGTCCAGCCAAAAGGTTCCGACTCCGGTCGGATCGCCGATTTGGATCACATGCCCCGAAATCTGAGGCACCCCCGTTTTTTTTGAAACGAGCTCTCCGCATACCGCGACGCCCCGGCATTGCGGTGGAAAACATATCGCCACAATTTCCTGCTTGTCAAAAGCTGCTCATGCCCGAGCAGAGCCAATCATATGCGACGGATCGCATGACACAGGCCATTACGTACGAGCTTGGGCGAACGGCCTTCTAGCTTGGGCGAACGGCCTTCTAGCTTGGGCGAACTGGTTTCAAGCCCTGCTTGGCAGCCCACGCCTCAAAAAGGACCTGCGGCGTCTGTCGAAAGAGCGTTATAA
>Ga0194051_1000175_pt1 | contig 36733 bp, 31 predicted proteins | sample SepL2320m_MetaG_FD_161275 | JGI IMG/M metagenome (GOLD analysis project Ga0194051, IMG submission 161275) | Anoxic zone freshwater microbial communities from boreal shield lake in IISD Experimental Lakes Area, Ontario, Canada - Sep2016-L239-20m | ecosystem: Environmental > Aquatic > Freshwater >... | reverse complement strand
CGGCGTGTCACATGGACGATTACGTGGGTCTGCCCGGCACGCATCCGCAGAGCTTTCGACAGTATCTCCAGTCGCATCTGCTTCGACACATCGGCGTGAAAACATTTCACCCGCTGCCCGCCGAAGAACCCGATGCTGCGGCGGTGTGCCGCCGCTACGGTGAGTTGCTGGCCGAGAAACCGATAGACCTCATCTGCATGGGAATCGGTGAGAATGGCCACATCGCGTTTAACGATCCGCCGGTTGCGGATTTCGATGATCCCGCGTTGGTCAAGCTGGTTGAGTTAGATGATGCCTGTCGTCACCAGCAGGTTGCCGACGGTTGCTTTGCAACCTACGCTGATGTGCCGAAACACGCCTTCACGCTTACGGTACCTGTGTTTCGTCGCGCAAAACGGTTGAGCATCCACGTGCCTGGCGTGCGAAAGGCGGCCGCCGTAAAGGCCACGCTCGAGGGCCCGATCACGACCGCCTGCCCTGCATCGATCCTGCGACTGCACCCCGATGCCACGCTCTGGATCGATCCGCCCGCTGCCCAGATGCTTGCCGGTCGCTAACGGGCCGATGATGTCTGGCCTGTTTATTTTGTTGAGAGATCGCTCCACTTTTTCCAGTCGTCGATCACTCCGCCCAATCGAGCGTCGAAGGTTTTTTCCAACACGATCGGCAACACATGATCAACAGCCGGGGGCAACGTGCCGTGCCGTGACAGAATCGCCTTGGAGAGGGCCGGGTGTGCTTGACAGAGCAACACTCCGACTATTTCGGCGGGGTGCGATGCCAGGAGAGCGTCCAGACGCCGTACGATTTCTGCCGCCACAATCGGGTCGCAGCGACGGGCCCCAACGGCCAGTAAAGCCCCGTCGGTAATCGTTGGGCACAATCGCTGGAACCCCGCAAACGCTTTGTCGCTCGCGGCCACAGCAATCGCCCACGCCTCGCGGTCGCGAGCCGCCGGATGCACCGGATCGGAGGCGGCCAAAAGCCCGCGAAGCACGGCCTCGGGATCGAGCAAACCCAAAAGCGCAATGCCCTCGTGACGCATCCTGGCATCGCTTTGGTCCTGCGAGGCCGCCGCAATTTCCAGAAGCACATTTCTGGCGAAATCCGGCAGCGACGAGCCGTCGCCGCAGGCATGAAAATATTCTACCGCGGCCTGTATCGATTGCCGACGCACCAGTGGATGCCCGTCGGCCAGATGCGTGCGGCATTCCGCTGGAGCGCGTGAATCTGCCAGCCTAGCGAGCGTCACAAGGCAATCGCCGACGACATGTGGATCACGTTCGGCGCCCATGCAGGCAGCCACCGCGTCGGCCGATGGCTGGTGCCGCAGTCGCCCAATCGCCTCGACAGCCGTACGGCGGACGTCCCAATCCGCATCCCTCAGCAGTGGCGCAAGCCGATCGTCCATTTCCCATTCGGGATGGCCACCGATCAGAAGCGCTGCAGCCGACTTGGCCTGCGGCAGATTCTCTACCACATGCGCAGCACTGAGGGCCTTCATCTGCGATAGCCGATCATCGGGCGGGGCGGGCCGACGGCGAATCACCACCATCTGGCTACCAGCAAGTTTCGAGAGCGAAACGGTGAGCAGGCCATCTGCATGCGAAAATTCCAGCGGCACAAGCCGATCCCCCTCAAAACACTCCACGCTCAGCGGCCTCTGAGGCTCGCGAAGCGAAATCTGCACCGCCTCTAGGGGCCGACCACGCATGGGGTAGAGCACGATCACCGTGCCTCCTTCGCTAGTCAGCGGCGAAGCCATGACGATGGGCTCGGAAACTGTCATCTCGCGCACGATTCCAGCGGCTTTGAGCGGCGTCGTCACGAGCGACCGGCCTGTGTCTGCCCAGACAACTTCCTGCCCGCTTCGACGCGCGGCCTTGGACGTGTATGTCAGCCCGACACGGTGGCCGATATAGACCACTGTGCCCTTGCCAACTGGCTGCTCCAGCCAGGCCGAACGGCCATCGTCGTACCGGCCGAGCACGCGAGCCTTATCGGCCCGGATCGTTCCGGGCATTCCAAGGGTTGCCACCGAGTGCGACCGAAACTCCGTCTGGCCTTCAACCTGCGAGACCCGGATCACCGTGTTGGCCTGCGGGGCGGCCTTCGCACGCACGGCATTTGGATCCACGGTCGACACTTCAATGTCGGCATCTTGGATTGTGTTGGCCTGCGGGGCGGGAGCGGGCTGGAAACCGCGTTGGATCTCGGCCAGTTCGGCCAGCCGATCCCGAGGCTCGTTGTACTCGTTGAATCGGCCAGCATCAGCACAGGCCCACAACAATCCGCCTCCATTCACCCACGTGGCAATGCGGTCGGCCGCCTTGTCGGCTACCCACGGCTCCAGCAGCACCAACGCGTCGTAATCGGCCAGACAGCCGTCGGCCACCTGCTCCTCAGTCACCAACTCCGGCTGATAATACTCGTGCGAGAGGGCCAGGAACGTCGCGCGTTTGTCGGCAAAACTGCTCTGCGGATTCCAGTACTCTGTGCTCCGTGCGTAGAGCATCGCCACACGGCTGCGCCGCATCGTGCCGTTGGAGAGCAGGTCATCCACGAGCGCTGCCCGATTGTTCGTCACATGCACGGCCGAGTAGCACGCCGGAAAGTCAGACCACGACCCCTCGGTCACAGCATACGACGGGCCGTAGGCCCAGTAGCTCACAGAGCGAACCTGATTCGCCAGCATCGTGTACGAGCGAAAATCGCTCGGATACACACAATGCATCATCGGGAAGGTGAGCGGCGATCGGCCGGGCCGACGGGCACCAGCGTTGAAAGGGGCAACGGAAAATGCCACGGCCTGATGGCTGTCCCACCGCCAGCTCCCGGATGTCATCCAATCGCTGATGCCGGGAATAAGATTGGGCGTGTTGCCAGCCAGTTCGAACATATCCAGCGGCATGGCGCTTGGGAAATAGAGGGAGTGGCCGCTTAAAGCCACAAAGCCCCGCATCAAAGGATTGACCGCATGCGAGGCGATGGCATCGGCCGCGAGGCCAAACATCCGCGGCGTCAGCCAACCGCTGTAGCGACGGCTCCAGTAAAATCGCCTCGCGTCGGTGGGCGTGGCAACCAGTTCTGGGAGCGTGAGCATGCGAACCTCCTTCCACGTCTTGCAGCCAAGTTCTTCTGGCTTCACTCCCTGCCCTCGCAGCCAACCACGAAAACCCTCCTGTGCTTCGGGCACTCCACCGGAAATGACCCAGTTTTCCTCGATGGCTTTCCGAAACGGCTTCGGCTGGGCCCACGCTGGCACCGAAGCATCGCCCAGCACATCCTCGATCTCTGCATCGAGCACATCCCCCGCCGCCGACCCGTTGAGGGAAATCTCTGGGCGGCTGCCTGCGGCAATGTGTTCGTCGTCGCGAATCGTTCGCAGAGCGATCTGACGGATTGCCTTCTGCGGGCCAACGATCGAAAACCCGCCCTTCTTCGGCAGATTCTGAAGCGTTTGAATCAGCTTGTTGTGCACAAAGATCGCCGCGGCCGATTTTTCGTAGACGATCTTGAACGGTGTTGGACCTCTCCCGATCACGGCGCTGGCACGTTCCAAGTAGCTTTGATTCAATCCTTTAATACCAACAGGCACCACGGCCATATTCTGCTGGCGGCTACTGCTCACCTGGCCAAATCGCCATTCTAGATACTGCGTTGGCGAGAGCGAATCGTTGCAACACACGCGAAATCCGATCCAACTTCCATGCCGTTCAACAACACCCTCCAGCACGCAATCGTGGAAATCGCAATCGCCAGTGGCCAGAATGCTGCCACCAGCCGGATCGACATACGAGAGCCCCGAGGCATTCTCAACAAACCGCCACAGGGGCGCACTCATCCCGCCGCGTTCCTCTCCGGGTTCGTCGGCAATCTGAAACATACGGACTCCTTCGTAGAAGTTCCGTTGCTTTCGGAAAACTTCCGCATACTCTCGCTGGGCGAACTCCTTGGAACGAGGCTCGTCGTAGGGCAACGGCGTGCCTCCCCACGTCTGCCCACTGGAACTCTGCCACCCGTAGAGCCGGCGGTTGAGCATGGGATCCGATGCGTTGTCCACCGCGTTGAATCCGAGCAGACGCAGCACCTTCACCTCATACCGACCCGCCTCGCCGTCGGCGGTGCCCCACCCATTTGAAAAGGAAAGCTCGCCCCGCGTGAGCGGAAACACATGGCCACCTGTGGCGGCGACGGCACGCTCATAATTCTCGCGGGCACAGTCGCGAAACGTGCGGAGCAAGTGTGGGTGCTTCTGGAAGTCCATCGCCATCGATAGCCGCCGCGACTCCGGCTCACTCCAGCTCAATTCCCGCAAGACAAAATCGTCGTGTGGGTAGACAGCCAGTTGGGTAGCTCCGCGGCTGGTAGCAAACTGCTTCTCGCTCCCGATGCTCAAGAGGAGCTGTGCCTCGCTGGCGCCGAAAGGGGGAACGCGTTCAATATCTTGCAAACGGTACCACCGAGTAAGGCCAGGCTGGATGTGTGGCACGGCTTTGGAAAGATGCATTCCATCGGGATTGAGGTGCACGCTGGCCGACATCCATGGATCGGCGTGCACCCTCAGAACGGCGCCGACTCCAAGACCGCCCGGCGGCATCGCATCGATTCGAAAGCGGATGTAACTCGACGCTGCCGCGTTGATGTCTCCGATAAATGGGTAGTCGATTTCGTCGGTCGTGCTGAGAAAGGCGGCATCGAACTGCGGCGGCGGCGTCTTACCCAACGGCTTATCCGGCCGAAAGGCGAGGGTGTATGCGCCGGGGGCCAATGCTGCCTCTCCGAGCTTCCACCAGTACGCAGGACGCTTCTGGTCGATCCGCTCTACTCGCAATAAGTCGACCCATTTCGCCCGGCGTCCCGCAACGCTCTGGCCCACGCCCTGAGGCAGGAACACTTCCTGCTCAAGCGCATCGATGCCGGCCAAAATGTCTGCCTCTGCTGGGGTGTTTCGATCGAGGCCGTCGCCGCGGTTACCTGGCAGCGACTTTTGAACGATTCGGGAGTGCTCGGCAAAGCCCTGCGGTCCACCCTCACTGAGAGATTCTCGAGGACTGCTGAGTTCACCCGACACAACCGGCGAGCCGCCCTTGGAGAGCGAGTAGGAAACCGGCACGAAGCCCTCGCGTTGGCCGACGATTCTGGCCCAGACCACATAGCGGCCCGCATGCCGCACGCGCACCTCGGCCGCTAGGGGCTGATCGATCCCAACCACCTCGCCAAACGTGGCCCCTGACTGTTTCGTCGGGGCGGCGGCAGTCCCACGCTCTGGTTTCAATTCGATGGGCCTCACGAGCACCAGATGCTGGCCGTCGTGAGGTGTCGCCGCGCCGGTCCACTCGGCGAGTGCCACGGAGTTGCCGGCATCGCCTAGCCATTCGCCACAAAAAAAAAGAAGCCCCAGCAACACTAAGGCGGATGCAGAACGATGCCTCCAGCAACCGGACCCTTGAAAGCCGTTGTACTTTGCCGACACGATCTCGCCACGCCGTTGCATAAGTTGGCAGTTGACCATAAATCTGATCCTCAATCTTCAGTGCCCCATTGGGCATCGCCAACCTGCCTGTGGCCTGTCTGCAGCATGCGATTTCCATCGCCAACCAGAAAAAGCCACGCGGGCCAGCGACTGGGGCGATTCACGCCACTCTCTGGCCACGCTGGGGCGATTCACGCCACTCTCTGGCCGCGCTGGGGCGATTCGCCCCAGCGGCCGACCGAGACGACTTGCCCCACTGGCGACTACCAAATCAGTTGCGTCGATTTTTTGCGCCGAAAATATGTGCGTTTTTGGCTGAAATTAAATTGTTTTTCTAGTTTTCCATGTTTTCCATATTTTCCATGCCCGCCCAATCTATGGCGGCCCTCCAATCTGGCACGCCAGATGCATTGCTGAAGATGGAGAAACACGGCAGGGAAGAAGAGGGCAGCGAGCACCGAGCAGTTTTCAACCGATCTGTGCTTCTGGTTTTTGGCTTCCGGTTTTTGTTTCATTCGTTTCGCGTTTGATTCTTTAGTCTTTTTGAGGAGGCATGCTCATGAGAGCCAATGTGACTATTTCCGCTGATCGTATCGGCCTCTCGGCCGCTCTGGATCCAAGTGTTGGCTTCAACCGCTGGAGCCTCACTCGGGCAGATGTGCTGCTGTGCGTGTTGCCGATCGCCCTATTTCTATCGATTGTTTCACTCGTGTAGTTTGCTCTTGTTGTAGGTGTTCGTCGTAGGTGTTGGTCGTATGTGTTCGAGTTTCTGTCTCGTTGAAAAAATAGGAACAGCGTGCCGGTTCTCTTTAGAAGGGAGCATGGCGCTTAGGAGTTGAATCTATGAACTCGTCCGCTTGTGGTGAACATTCTGGTGCGTCCGCTGATCGGCCCCTCGTGGCTGGCCGGTCGCTGCGAGATGTTGGCATTCGCGAAATCGTGATCGTGGATCCAGCATGCGACCAATATGGGGATTTTGTAATCGCTGCCCGTGCTGGCCAAGTGGGCTTGCACTTCTGTGCCGACGGCCGCTGTGCAATGCGGATGGCTCGTCGCTTCCGTGCCGACATCTGGCTCGTGGCCCACGAACTTCCGGACATGTCGGGATTTGATCTCTTAGACATGCTGCCCAACCAAGTATTGCAGGGGGATGTGGATCCCATGCTATCGGGTGCCAGAATTTCGCTGGATCGACTCGGCGAGGGCATGCGTTCGGGGATTTTTATCGTAGCCGACACGTACCGACTTGAGGACGAGCAGCGATCTCTGGCCTCTGGCATCGCAGGCTATCTGGTTCGGCCTATCACGTTGGATGTGATTCGCGCCACCCGCGATCCCGTTAGCGTTGGGGCATCCGACGCTTCGGTCATCTCTGGCTCGGAGAATACCCCATCTTTTAATTCGCGATTCGTTTGATTCAAGCAAGGTTGAGTGTTTGTTTTCTATCCAGGATCTGATGCTCTTCCAAGCATCTCAGTAAGAACTTTCCTGAATGCACATCCATCAAAACGATCCCAACGATTGGTCTACGGCCATGACGAACATGACGAGCATGACGGCCACCATCCCAAATGTGGTCGTTGTGGACTCCGAATTCGAGAGCTACAAGTCGCTGGCTGCGAGTGCTCGGCTGGGCAGAATCAACCTGCATTTCCGCGAGTCAGGCGCTGCTGCTCTGAATCACCTGAAGCACCAACGTGTGGATGCTTGGCTGGTGGCGAGCCAACTAGACGACATGTCTGGCGGCGACTTCGTGGAGCTCCTCCGGGGCACGATCAATCGCTCCGCCGAATCCTCTGGCTCCCACAAATCCAATCCAGCCAGCCCCTCGGTGGCCGTGGTAGTGGAACCCACGGAGGAAAATCACGAACACACTGCATCGCTTCGCGAGTCGCTTGAATACCGGGACGGCTCGGCAATCGTAAAGCCGATTACATTTCGCGATCTTGAAGGCTTGCTCGGCATGCCAACGAGTGAACGCGAGGGGATTCTGGGTGACTTCTTAACCCAGCGAATGTTTGTGCCGCTGCCTATGAGCGTGGGCGCGGCTGTGGTAGCGATCGTGATGCTCTCGCTGGGATGAGCAACGAGTCTGATGACAACTCGGCGAAAAGCCATCGTTTGCCTCGCCGCAATGAACAACTGAGGCGTGGAGTTGATGGCTCGCAAGTCGATTCTGGCATGTGTGCTCTTAGTCTCTTGGGCATTGGCTTTTGACCAAACAAACCTCTGGGCTCAAAACGATTGGCAATATCCCGATCCGTATTTCGGCATTCTAGAGATTGAAAAAAATCATGCGACCGCAGCCGATCGGCGGTATCGCAGTGAGATCTCGCCGGCTCCGAATTCAACTCTCAATTCCAAGCCGCGGTCAGAGCCCATACGTTCCAAGACCGGCCGTCTGCGTCTGCGACTCAGACAACCCCAGCGATAACCGCGACACTGTCGCAGTTGCCGACCTTCTTTGCCTGATCCATCGCTTCGATATTTCTGGACGGCGATTTGCTGGATGTGGATTCAATCGTATGTCATACTCGAGATGAGCCCCATCGCGGGCCTTTGCGGGGTCTGGCCGGAAGTGCTTTTTGATCCACTCACGTATAGCATATCGCGCGGGGCAAAGAGGTAGAGACGTCCCAGGAAAAACGCTCGTGATTCGGATCATGCCCTTATGCCGCCGGTGCCGTCTGGCGTGTCCGCTGGCGTTCACCGTGCTCTTTGCCGCAACAGTGCCCGCCTTGCCCGCTTGGGCTGTCGTTGGGAGCAAGTCCGGCACGAACATCTTCAATGGCGTCTACGTCAACGATCTGATCGGCGCAAGCACGTTTTATTCGATGGGCTTTGGCGGCAGTCGTGCAATTGTTGCCAACGTTGAAGCCGGCGCGATCTGGAACGGTCAAGAGAGCCTCCGGGGGCGAGTGTCGCAGTACATCGCCGGCCCAACGACCGCCGGCACACAGCTCGGCCAATACGATTGGCACGCCACGATGGTGGGCCAAGCCATCGCCGGAAACGGCGCGTATACCTATCAGGATGGCATTGCTCCTGTGGCGCAACTTTGGTCGGCCTCGATTGCCACGAGTTGGAATGCCTTCCCGGGCGAAGTCTATTCCGGATCGTTCAACACCACCGATGCTAGCTTCCTCTATGCCTACACCACTGCGATGCGTGCCGGGATCACCACCAATGGCGCGACGGCTCGAGCCAATATCATCAACAGCAGTTGGGGCTATGACGACTCTTCCGGCACGGTCGCTGAAACGATCGCCATTGATGCACTGCTCAAGGAAAACAACGTCGTTGGTGTGTTTGCCGCCGGTAACGAAGGCCCGACTGCCAACACGGTGGGCGGCCCAGCCTCTGGCTACAATGGGATCGCGGTGGCCGCGATGACGGGCGACACTCTTTCGCCACCGTTTTCACAAGTGGCCAGTTTCTCCAGCCGAGGCCTAGGCGATTTTTATAATCCCGCCACGCAGGTGACGACCGCCGCCGTACGGCCAACCGTTGATATCGCCGCCCCTGGAGACAATCTCACGCTGGCGTTTTACGGCGGCGTCACCGGGGGCCACGTTTCCGGCACCGATCCAACGGCTGGTTCGGGCGGGGCCTATCAAGCCCAGTACTATATTCCCGACATGGCTGGCACGAGCTTCGCGGCGCCCATCGTGGCAGGTGCCGCTGCCTTGATGGTCGATGCTGGAAAGTTATTTGTAGATTCGAGCGCGGCATCCAGCGACATGCTGGATGCCCGCGTGATCAAAGCCACGATGATGGCTGGTGCGTCGGCCACCAACGGCTGGAACAACGGCCAAGTCAGTTCCGGGGGCGTCATCACCACGACCCAAGCGCTCGACAACTCAGTCGGCGCTGGCATGATTAACCTCGACGCTGCCTACAAAATCTATGTGGGCGATCCTTCCAGCATCCAGAGCAACGGCATCAATTATGTCTTTGCCGGCCAGAACACATCGCTCGGTATCGCGGGCAACGGCGGCGGCACGGGCCTCGAACTGCGGGGCTGGGATCTGGGCAGCGTTGCGAGCGACACGGGTGCTGTAGGCAGCACGAACTCCTACACATTTGGTCAGTCGCTCGCCGCCGGCAGCACGCTTACCGCTGCCCTCACGTGGTTTGCCGATCGCACGCTAGGCTCAACGCTTGCAAGCGCGAGCGATATTTCCCTCAGCAACCTTTCGCTCGAACTCCTCCGAACTGATCTGGCGGGTACCCCATCCTTGATTGCGCAGTCCATCGCCTCGGTGAGTACCGTAGAGTTTCTGCGACTTTCGGTGCCCCAAACCGGCTCTTACATGCTCCGCGTAGTGGGCCTCAACCAAAACTACAACCTCGCTGCCACGCCAACCGACACTTCCTACGGTCTAGCCTGGACGGTCATCGTGCCGGAACCATCCACATGGCTCATGCTCGCCATCGCCGCCCTCCTAAAAACGTTGGCAGCCACCAGATTACCAGCGGGCTTCGACGGCAAGGCCTCCCATGTCGGCCGTAGGGAGCGGCACAACGCTCACTTCCATGCCGCTGAAGCGGATCTCCGTGCGGTTCACGGCCATCGAACTGGCCCACGCCAGATACCAGCCCAGAAACACCTGCGAAGGATAGTGGGAGTCGGTGGTCATCCGAGAAAAACCGACGAACGTCGAACAGACGTAGAGCCCCCCTTTGGCCCACGGGTTTTCCACCATCTCAGCTGCCGCTAGAAACGGAATCGCCCCAACAAACGCATGCCCACTCACTCCGTTGTCGTCGTTAAAAAAATGCCAGTTGCTCCCAGCCGAACTATTCTCACTGGGGCGCGATCCGCCAGTAGCCAACTGCAAGAAGTAGACTGGCGGCGCGCCAACCGCAAACATCCGCAGCGAACGCGACCCCCACTCGCCAATAATGTCGCCCGATGGTCGGCCCTCCAAGAGTAAACCCGTAATAGCAGCAGCTCCGAAGATCGAGAGGGCATACCTCCCCTCCCCGATCGGCTTGCAGTCGGAAAAAAACGTGCCGACACTCGTGGGCGTTACGCTTTGTTGCCACGCGTTTTGCATCGTTGTATCAAACCCCGTATTGGCCATGACAGCCCCGGCCCCAAAGGCCGCCGTCAGACAGACAAGGCTCTCGCACGAATAAAAGTTGCGATAGTCTTCAAGCACCTTATAGCCCGCACGAGACAGCCGTGGGTATTGGCTGTGCGCCCATGGCGGCTGGTTGTCTTCTGGGCGAAGCATGCCCTCGCTTTCAAGTGGCGGCAAAGAATAAATCGGGTCCACGGAAGGCGCCATCCTCGCAGCGAGCATGGTGGTGATGTTTTTTCGATCACTTCCGTCTGCGTTGGTTTCCCAGCCCCCTGCCAGTTCAATGCGGCCTGGGCCAGCGGGTGCATGCGACTCGGCAATCGACTGCGTTTCTACGATCGCATCGACCCACGCTCCGTTGATTGCGGGTACCACGCGCACCACCACTCGCTGCCGCCGAGGCGGCCACACCTGAGCACGTGTAGGCAGGCCGCCGGGGACGATCGGCTGGCCAGGCGGTTCGATCCACGCCGATTCGATGAGCCCCTCGCGCGGCGGCGTCGAATTGAAGTTGGGTTCAATCGTGCGCACCACAGGCCAGTCGGCCGACACTGTGGCGAGTGTCTGTTTCCAGAGCAGACGCCCGTTGTCGCTCGGGAGAAACATGCCACCGGTGTCCTTCGGCACAACCGGTGCAGACGATCGCAATGCAACGGACGACTCACCGAAGAGCGTGCTTCCATTTTCAAAAACCGAACGCTGCTCTACCCCGGTTGCTTCAGGCTCGCCCCTCACCACCCCGACTGTTTCAGGCTCGCCAATGGCCGGCAGTGGAATGGGTTCGATGGCCTTGGCCTCATCCTGCCAGAGCAGCCCAACCACAAGGATTACTCCCTGAGCGAATCGGCGTACTCGCTGCAGGCACGCGGCCTCGCGGTCGCGCAGGCTGGAGCGACTCTTCACCGCGTCGGGAAGTGCGTGGGGGTTCGGTGGCATGGCGTGGTGGGAAACTGTCCCAACCCCATGCCTGCGGGGCAATGCTACTTTTCGCCCGAGAAAATAGAGAAACAAACCCCCTGGCTCTACGGTGCAGTTGGCTCGGGCACCGCCGCCTCAATAAAGACTTCTACCTGCTGGCCAACAAAAAGCCGGGGCAGACCGATGGAATCACACTGATAAATCACCTGCAACACTCGGGTATCAACTCGCTCGGTGTTGTTGCCCGTGAGTGATTTCTTTGGCACAACAAATGGTTCCACCCGCAGGAATGTCAGCGGATACTTTACCTGGAGGTTGCCTCGCGGCACAGCCGATGCTGGAGCCGTGCTGCTCAATCGAGCGATATCAAACTCATCGATATCCACTCGCACATGCAGCATTTCGATGTTGCCAACAATCACCAGCGGCTGCCCTGGCGGCGTGCCTACAAATTCTCCCGGCCGCACATTCAACTGCAACACGCGGCCAGCCACGAGCGAACGCACAGTGAGCCTGTCGAGTTCGATTTGCGTTTTGGCGACATCGGCCTCAGCCCGCACTACCCCGGCACGAGACACATCTCGGTCGTATTCCCACGAGCCCGCCTTCAGTAAATCCAGATTGGCCTGAGCCATGTCGAGAATGGACTGTGCCGCGGCCAGTGCCTCCCGCCTCACCACCAACTCCTGCTCAGTGATGACTTTCCTGGCAACCATCTCCTCCGTACGTCGCAGCGCATCGGCCTCTCGGATAACCGCTGCCCGGGCCTCACTGACTTGGGCCGCAAGCACGGGGATCTTTTCTTTCCGCGGTTCGGCCTCCAGTCGCACCAACTCACTGGTCACCTGCGACACAGCCGCGCGTTTGATTGCCAACTCCCCTTGCAACTGTCGTTCATCGAGTCGAAAGAGCGGTGTGCCCGACTGCACCTCGTCGCCCACCTTCACGTGCACCTGCACAACAACGCCAGGGGTTGCCGACCCAACGGCGATATTCTCCGTCTGCGCCTCGACCAACCCCGAGGCGGCAAGCGTGGCGGCATACGGGCTCCGAGCGGGTTCGATTGGTGGGAGCGGAGTGCGTGCAAACGGTTTTGTGTCCAGCACATACCAGACGGCAAATCCCATGAGAACAATTGCCATAAGAGGCAAAATAACTTGTGTGAGGAAATCGGCGAAGCTCCGCCGTCGCTGCGTGCGCCGCTTCACTGGCGCATCACGCAGATCTGTGTCGCCTGCCGTATCCACATCCGATTGGGCAACTGCAGGAGTATCGTGTGAGGTCTTTGTTGTTGAACGTGCGATAGACATGTTCACGAGTCTACACGTCCTTTCGCTGGAGTAGTATCTGACCACAGTTCATCGGCTAGCCACTGCCAAACCGCTGCGTCGCGGCCCAGCCTCGACCGATTCGATGCGGCCATCCTCCATCGAGGCTATTCGATCAGCAAAAGAATAGACGCGAGAGTCGTGCGTCACAACGATCACCGCCCGGTCCGGTTGCACTGCAATCCGCGAAATCAATTCCATCGTGATCCTGCCGTTCTCGGCATCCAATGCACTGGTCGGCTCATCGCAGACCAGCAGACGCGGCTGATGAACGATTGCCCGGGCAATGGCGACTCGCTGCTGCTGACCTCCAGACAACTCGGTCGGCAGGTTTTTCAGACGGTCGCCGAGGCCAAGCCGATCCAGTACCTCGCTGGCCGCTTCCACCGCGTGCGAGCGTCGCCAGCCGGCGATCAACAGCGGCACGGCAGCATTCTCGGCGGCCGTCAGCGCGGGCAGAAGGTTATAGGTTTGAAAGACGAAACCAACGTTGTCGCGCCTAAAACGCACCTTACGCCCATGGCTCATGGCGACCAGATCCTGGCCCAGCACAATCACATCGCCAGCAGAGGGCTCCAGCGTGCCGGCCACAATTGAAACGAGCGTTGTTTTTCCGCAGCCGCTGGGGCCGGCCAAGATCAACATCTCGCCGTACGGCACATCCAGATCGACTCCTCGCAGTGCCTTTGTCAGCGAATCGCCCGAGCCAAAAGCCTTCGTCACGCCCCGCACGCGCACAGCCACATCTGTATCAGAGCGATCGGCTTCGGCGTCAACAATGGACATAGGGGCATCACTCGTACACGAGAGACTTAGCCGCGAAATACAATTGCCGGATCCACGATGAGCACGCGGCGGATCGAGAGCAGGCTCGCCAAAAGCACGATCACAAACACAGCGCCGCCAGTGATCGCCAGCACTTGCCATGGCATGAAGAACGCTAGTTTTGTGAAGCCGCGACTCCCCCATCCAAAGAGTGCCGCCAACCCGACGCCCAACCCGTAACCGACCGCTCCCACCTGCATCGCCTGCGAGAGCACCATCAAGAGAATGGTCCAGTTACTCGTGCCCATCGCCTTGAGCGCGCCAAATTGCTTGATGTTTTCAACCGTGAATAGATAAAATGTTTGGCCTGCAATCGCCGTGCCGACGACGAATCCGAGAAAAACGGTGATTCCAAAGTTCACTGGAATACCGGTCTTGGAGAGGAAGTGCCAAATGGTCTTTTCCATGAACTCCTCACGGGTGAGTGCCTGCAGTCCCGTTTGCTTTTTGATCTCTCCGCAGACTGCTGTTGCCGAGAGGCCGTGCCTCGGTTGGGCCAGCACGAAAGAGAGCACTTTGCGCTCCGCCGGCGCAAAGAGCACCGCACGGCTGTAGAGCGTGTAGACGATCGGGAACGTCTGGAATGTGCGACTGGCCTTCGTGATGCCCACCAGCACCGCACGGCGGTCGTTCATCTCAAACACGCGACCCAAGATATAGGGCTCGCCCGGCCAGATTTGCTTGTAGCCTGCGTCGTCCATCATCACCGCGTGCGGCTTGCGCATGTCGGCCAGATTCCCCATAAAGAGTCCCTCGGGAGCGCCCACGAGCGTGGCATCGTCGAGCCCCAGCAAAATCATCTGGTGATAGTCGCCCTGTTCCATCCTGGCGCGTGCCAGACCCTTATAAAATCGCACCGCCCACTCCACGCCCGCCACCCCCTTCACACGAAACAGATCGGTGTCGGGCATCGGCTTGATGTCGTCGATGAACTCCACGTTGCGGTCCATCACCCAAATGCCGGGCCCTTCAACATCGCGAATCTGGCTGACCGTGAGAAACATCAACCCACAAAAAATGGACGACTGCTGCGCGATCAGAAGCGCCGCAAACAATACCCCGAACACAATGCCGAGATACTTTACACGGTTGCCGATGAGCATTTTCCAGGCGATCCAGAACATGCGTTTAGTCTAGCATCTTGCGGCCACGACAAGACCAGCCGAAGTGTTTTTGCCTTGGCACGCAAAAAACGCACAACGCTTGGGGCAATGGTCTGGTATCTTGAATCTGGTTTCGTTTCACAACGTAGGTGCATCTGTGTCAGGGCCGGCAGCGTCTTTCCCCGAATCAAGACCAGACGCGCCACCATTTTCGGACGGCCCTTTTGAAGGCCATCGCATCACCGACATGCTTACCCGCTGGTGGGGCTTCGATCGGTTGCGGCCGCTGCAGTCTGAAGCAATTCATGCGGCCCTGAGCGGCCGCGATTCTCTTGTCGTCATGCCAACAGGAGGTGGAAAAAGTCTCTGCTACCAACTGCCTCCCTTGATGAGTGATTCGACTGATGTTGTCATCTCTCCGCTGGTCGCGCTGATGAAAGATCAAGTCGACGCGTTGGAGGCGATTGGCTATCCCGCTGCTGCCATCCACTCCGGACTCTCGCCGGAGGAACGCACGCAGACTCGCGAACGATTGCTGGCCGGTGAACTGCGGTTGCTCTTTGCCGCGCCCGAGCGACTTGTGAATGGCGGCTTACTCGACATCCTGGCACAGGTGGGCGTGAAACGATTTGCCGTTGATGAGGCGCACTGCATTAGCCACTGGGGTCACGACTTCCGCCCAGAATATCGACAGTTGTCGATGCTCCGCACGCGATTCCCCGCCGCGAGCCTCCATGCCTTCACTGCCACCGCCACACCGCGAGTGCGGGACGACATTGTGGCGCAACTCCACCTGCGCGATCCCGAGGTGTTGCTGGGCACGTTCGATCGACCCAACCTCTGCTACCGCGTCGTACCTCGCACCGACCGCATCGGGCAAACGCTTCAGATCCTCGGAAGGCACGCCGGCGAGGCTTCGATCGTCTACTGCATCTCGCGCCGCGAAACCGAACAACTCGCAGCCAGACTTGCCGCCGAGGGAATTCTGGCTCGCCCCTACCACGCGGGACTCGCCCCAACAGAGCGACGCAAAACGCAGGAAGCCTTTGCCCGAGAGACGATCGACGTCGTGGTGGCAACGGTTGCCTTTGGCATGGGAATTGATCGCTCCAACGTACGACTGGTGCTCCATACGTCGCTCCCCAAGAGCCTTGAGGCCTACCAGCAGGAGACAGGCCGCGCGGGCCGCGATGGCTTGGCCGCAGAATGCGTGCTGCTCTATTCGTCGGCCGATGTGTTTAGCTGGGAGTCGCTGGTGCGAAAAAGCGCAACCGAATCCGACCTCGATGATGCAGAAGCCGAGCGACTGATCGCCGGCCAGACCGAGCACCTCCACGCGATGCGCCGCTACGCTCAAGCCGCCCGCTGCCGCCATGCCGCCCTCTCCGAATATTTTGGCCAGGCCTACCCCACAGATCCATGCGGGGAGTGCGATGTGTGCCTCGATGAAACAGAGAGCCTGCCCGACTCAACTGTCATCGCACAGAAAATCATCTCGTGCGTGGCCCGCGTGGAAGAACGGTTTGGGGTGCGGCATGTGTGCGAAGTGCTAAGGGGTGCAAAAACAGACGGCATCACTCGGCACGGCCACGATCAACTCTCCACATTTGGCCTTCTGGCTTCGATCGATCAGCGAGCGGCTGAGAATCTTGTCCACCAGTTGCTCGACCAAGGACTCCTGACTCGCAGCGTGGGCGACCGCCCCGTTGTCATGCTCAATGACCGTTCGTGGGAGGTTTTGCGAAGCACACGGCCGGTCGTGCTCCTAGAGCCTCGCGTTGGAAAAACGACCACGGCCAAAGCCGACACAGATGACTGGAAGGGCGTTGACCGCGATCTATTCGAGAAGCTCCGCACATGGCGAAGGCGCGTGGCCGAGTCGCGGGGAAAGCCCGCTTGGACAATCTTTGACGACAAGTCGCTGCGAGCCATCGCCCGAGACAAGCCAACGTCGCCGGCTGCTTTATTGCGAGTGAAGGGAATCGGTGACAAACGCCTCGCCGACTTTGGCGCAGCCATCCTCGACCTCGTGGCCGGCAACACGTGATCGCACCACTCACGGCACAAGGTATTCGGTGGGGCATTCGGTGGCCGGCAGGATAAAAATCTTGCCGTCGCCAATGCGACCGGTGCGAGCGACCTCCATAATCCGTTCCACAACCTCATCAACGCGGGCATCGTCCACCCAGAGCTGGATCTCTACCTTTGGCAAGAAGGCGAGGGCATATTCGCTGTCGCCGTACTGGCCCAGATAGCTCTTCTGTCGGCCGTAGCCCTTCACCTCGCGCACCGAGCAGGCCTCCAGAGGTGCGAGCTTGATCGCCTCCAGAACTCGCTCTGCTAGGAACGGTTTTACGATGGCGATGATTTCTTTCATCCCGCTCAGGCCACAGGCCTGCTCTCCAAAAGGCATCGGCTCTAGGCAAGGCACTCCACGCGAAGAACTTTTTCGCATTAACTGAAAAAATTATCGCCGTAGAGATTCATCGACGGGCAGGTGGTGACCGTCATGTCGCCATTGACTCTGGTTTGGCACGCCAGACGCATCGTGGCTTCATTGCCGATTGCGGCCAGCGATACCGCAAGCCGAACCGACTCGAGGATTCCCTTGGGGCTGGCATTTTCCATGCCCTTGGTGATAAGCACGCGGCAACTTCCGCACGTGCCAAAACCGTGGCAATTCGCGATTGCATTGATACCTGGATAGAGGGCGACGCCAGCTCGCAGAGCCTCTTTCCGCAGATTGGCCCCTTCGGGCACCTGAATTTCCTTTTTTTCGCTCGCAAACGTGATGGTAGGCATAGGATTCTCTCAGCTAATAAATTCTCTCGACGACAAAGACGACAAATAGGGAAGCATCCGATACTGTAACCGGCTTCGCGAAGTCCTTCCAGCACCACTCGCCAGGAATCCCGACTATGGCAGAACTCAGTAAACACCAACGGTCGATCGTTAAAAACTATTATGCCAACCTCGACACTGCACTCCTGCAGCGACTGGGAGAGCAGGTCACCGACCTCTACCTTGCTGAAGGCAAAAAACGCGAAAAACTCTGGGTGAGCATTGCCACATCGCTTACGAAACTCGGCGTGCCGGCCTCGCGTGTCGCTCGAATCACTGCATCCGACGATGCCCGCCAACTGGCCACGCTGCTCCAAGAACTGCTGGCTCAAGACGTGTCAATTGGGAGGCGATCCTGACTGAGCAAGCCTTCGGCAGAGATCGCGTTTTCATCGCGTTGTACTCACAGTATCTTCGTCCTCAAGGCCGTAACAAAAGGCTGCAAAAGACAGTCTCTTGTATCTCGCGGCCGCGTACCCCATTCTGTGTGGCTCCACGACTGTTTTCCCGAGTGAGACTCTCTGCCACATGACAATGCCATCTATCCCTACCGAGCGCACCACACTGCTGGAAACCCTACGCTGGAAGAAGTTTCCCGTGCTCGACGACGGCTTTGTGGCCTTAGTAGATTGCATGGGCGACGACGGGTCTGTGGTGCAGGCAGCTCGCGTCAGCTACGGCGAGGGCACACGGAAAGTGAGCGACGACCGCCAGCTCATCCGCTACCTTCTGCGACACGCCCACACCACGCCCTTTGAAATGGCGGAACTCAAGTTTGTGGTGCGCGTGCCAATGGACTGCTGGAGGCAGTGGATTCGCCATCGTACCGCAAGCATCAACGAATACTCCACGCGTTATTCTCTTGCTATCGATTCGATGCAAGGCACGCACGATGGCGAGTGGCGCAGCCAAGCATCTTTAAACCGCCAAGGATCCGGCGAGCTCTTGCCAAAGTCGATTGGCCACAGGCACACGCAGTTGGAGATGGAACTGCAAAGCTTTGCACGAAGGGTGTACGAGGAACGACTGGAAGCCGGCATCGCCAGAGAGCAAGCCAGGAAGGATCTGCCGCTGGCCACCTACACCGAGGCCTACTGGAAAATCGACCTCCACAATCTGCTGCATTTCCTCGCCCTGCGGATGGACCCCCATGCTCAACTGGAGATTCGCCGCTACGCCGAAACAATCGGACAACAGATCGTGCAGCCGCTCTTTCCGCTTGTGTGGGAGGCGTTTCTAGACTACCGCGTGGAGGCAATGCGGCTGACAAAACTGGACAGGGAAGTGATCCAGCGACTTGTTGCCCAGTCTGGAAAAAGGGGGCTGCCGGCTTCGCACGAAGCCTTCCTCGCAGCCCAACACCCATCGTGGGCCAGTTTGGAACGTTCCCGCGAACGTGATGAATGCCTCCACAAGCTCATTGCTTTGGGGCTAGTCGAGGCTGGCCTTTCAGATGAACAAAACGCGGCCTCATCTGTTCCCGTTCACACGAACACAACACACCCACCACGATCACAACCCTGAGATGGATGCCCGGAGATCATGAAAACGAATGCCACAGGAGTCGCCCCGACGCCGGCCGTCTCTGAGTTACTCTCCCTCACGCATCGCCTCCTCGATGCCGTGGTAGCCGGCAACTGGAAGGCATACCGCGAACTGGTGGCCGCAGACATCACGTGTTTTGAACCAGAAGCACGTGGGCAACTTGTTGAGGGGCTCGCATTTCATGAGTTTTATTTTCAATTGCCCGTCGTGCCACTCTCCGGTCTCGATCAGCCCAAAAAACCCGTGACCACAACGCTTGTCTCGCCGGTTGTGCGCATGCTCTCCGAGACAGTCGGACTCGTTGCCTATATACGTCTCACGCAAACGCTGGATGACGCTGGTCGACCGGTCACGCGAAGCTGCGAGGAAACCCGTCTCTGGAACAAGCACGACGGCCGCTGGCAACACATCCACTTCCACCGCAGTGCGCCCACGTAGCAAAACTGTTTTGTGTTGACAATCGGAATGGGTTGCATGTGCTAGGCGTTCAAGCCATCACTGCCGTCTCGCAGTACAACAGCCACGTCTTCCCCCGCTGCATACCGCTTCCCGCCGGCGGGAAGGGCGAGAAACCCATTCGCTACGGCGAGTCCTAACAGGTCCGACGATCCTGTCCACGGAAGCGGCGAGGCCCAAAGCACGCCACGGTCGCGTGCCAGACCGCACGGCAGAAAGACCGGCCTATCCATTGCGGACTGCGCAGGGGCAGTCAGCCTCGCGCAATCGCCAGGGAGATGCCACTGGTTTCGGGGATGCCCTGCCAGAATCTTGATCGTCGGCCGCACAAAGAGTTCGAAGCACACCAGGCTGCTGGCTGGATTCCCAGGGAGGCCGAACACCAGAGTGGGTGGGGCATGTTCTCGGGCAAGCATGCCAAACCAGACGGGCTTGCCGGGCTTCAGCCGCACCTTATGAAATATTTTTTTCACGCCACACTGCGTGAAAATGTCCGGTACGAGATCCAGGTCCCCCGCCGAGACGCCGCCCGAGAGCACCAGCACATCAGCCGCAAGCCCCTGAGCGACCAGCGAACGAATCGCTTCCGGCCGATCGGGAGCAATGCCTAGGGAAATCGGCTCGGCACCGAGCAGCGAAACCGCAGCGGCAATCATCGGCCCGTTGGAATTGCGAGTCTGGCCGAAGGCTGGCAGATCGCCCGGGGCAACCAGTTCACTGCCGGTTGAAAGAATCGCCACCCGCACGCACGGCGACGCAAAGACGTGCGTCGCTCCCGCTTCGGCTGCCACTCCGATTGCAGCGCTCCAAAGCCGCGTCCCCGGGGCAACCACTTCTTGGCTGCGGCGAAACGCGGCCCCCTGCCGAGCAATGTGTTGCCCGTTCCGAAAGTGTGTATCGCGCAGACGCACCGCCGTGCCGGCATGGCGATTTTGCGTCTCGTCCACGGCACATTCGATCGGCACAACAGCGTCGGCTCCCGGCGGAATCGTCGCGCCTGTCATGATTCGGGCGCACGTGCCAGATGCGATGGAAAGCGACGTCACATCGCCGGCTGCAACATCCACTATAACGCATAGCTCGACGGTTTCGCTCGCAGTCGCTGTTTGAAAATCCTCACTCCGTACAGCAAAGCCGTCCATCATTGCACGGTCCCACGGTGGCGAATCAACATCGCTCACAACGCCAACAGCGAGCACGCGCCCGTAGGCATCGCACAACCGCATGCGTCGCGGTGGCAGCGGAGCCGTGGCCTGCTCGATCATGGAAATAGCCGCCGAGAGTTCGATCATGCGACAACCGCACCCGTCTGCACAAACGCTCGCAAAATGTCGTAGCCGGCGGGCGACAGAAAACTCTCTGGGTGAAATTGCACGCCAAACACGGGCAACGTGCGATGTCGGATTGCCATAATTTCACGACTGCCATCCGGCGCAGTCGACCACGCATCCATTTCCAGGTCGTGAGGCAGTGTAGGGGGGTCGATAACGAGGCTGTGGTACCGCGTGGCCTCAATCGGACTGGCAAGGCCTGCGAAGAGCCCCTTGCTGCTGTGCTCGATTGTGTCGACCTTGCCGTGCATCAATCGCTTGGCTCGGACAATCGTGCCACCGTACACCTGCCCGATCGCTTGGTGCCCCAGGCAGATGCCCAAGATCGGCATCCGCCCAGCAAATCGCCGCACCGCATCGCAGGAAATCCCAGCTTCATTAGGCGTGCAAGGCCCAGGCGAGATTACCAGATGGCTGGGTGCTTTGGCGGCAATCGCGTCGCAGGAGATCTGGTCGTTGCGATGCACCTCGACGGGCATCTGAGGCGCAATCTCACCAAAGCGCTGGACGATGTTCCAAGTGAATGAATCGTAGTTGTCGATGAAGAGGATCATGTGCTGTGGCCGGACTCCTGGTTGCTACTCCAGCAGCGTTGCCGGATGCCCCTCACGCTCGACCAGTGGCATCACCATCGGCTTGTAGATTGTGTTATACGCCTCGGCAAGGCGATGCTGATCGAGCGCCTCCTGCGAGGCCCAGTGTTCTACGAGCACAAATCGACGGGGTTCGGTCTGGGAGTGATACACTTCAAAACGCACACACCCAGGTTCGGTACGGCTTTTCCTCATAGCCTGCGCGAGGTGCTCGCGAATCTCTTTGATGTGAGCCGAGTCCTTGGCAAGCAAAAGCACAGTCAGGCAAAGCATAGTCAGACCTTCAATCCAGAGAGCTTTCCGCGAACGCGAGACGGCGAACGTTGTCGTTGTGACTACTGTACCAACCGCTTGGATTCAATGGCGTCACTGCTGCAAGTTTTCCGGGCTAGAACGCGAATGTAGGGCGGCAAGAAGGCCGCGCGGTGGGCAAATGAGCCGGGCTGAGCCCCTGGCTGCGCATGATCGGGCTCGCAGACATCTTGAATCCCAAAGCCCGCTTGGCAGAGCCCGCCGAGGAGAGCCAAGAGTGGGTGAATAAATTCATGTGTGCCCGCTTCCCGAAGCCGCGATGGCGGATCCGGCGGCAGCGGATGCCTTGGCGTTTGAGGAAACCGAATTTCGTAGTGGCCAGAAGCCCCGGGCTCAACGGTTGCTTGCAGGCTGGCCGGCGATTTGTGCTGACTCACATAGAGCCCATGTCCCTTGGTAACCCTGGCCACTTCGCGAAATACCTTTCCCACATCAGGCACGTAGCAGGTGCTCACCGGATGAATCACCACATCAAAACGGCCGGGCTGAAGCATGCTCAGATCGTCCATCGATCCTTGCAGAATCTGTATGTCGATCTTGCGTTCCCGGGCCACTTGGCGATCCAGTTCCAGCATCGCTGGTGAAATGTCGAGCACTGTCACCCTCCCCCCGGCCGCCGCATAGAGCGGGCCGTGCTTCCCGCCACCGGCGGCAAGACAGAGCACCTCCAACCCATCCAATCGTTCTGGCAACCAGCGACGCGTCGCCGAACCGCCGCTGCCAAGCCAGGTCCGCGGATCACCAAAGGCCTCATCCACCGCGGGGCGAGCAAGCAACGCCTGTCCCGCAGCCAGCCGATCCCATGCGTGGGCGTTGTGCTGGAGCACAGCAGCACGCGATCCATTGAGTTGACTCGTCATGCCGAATGCATTCCTCGTGCGGCCATACGCCTTCTGGCAAAACTCCACGCCAACGCACCACACACGCACAGCGTCGCGGTGCCCGGTTCGGGAACTGCGACGGTGAGACTATCCAACGCCACATACGTCGGAGTATTGATGCCGTATTCGCCTTTGTCTGTTGAGTCAAAGACAAAATCCAGCGACTTCGCATTGCCCAGCCCTGTCAGATCGACTGACGTCCACGCCTGCACAACAGACCACTGCGATAGATCATTCGATCGATAATCGGCCAAGTAAAACGTCTGGCTCCCGGTGATAGTGCCCGTGGCTCCCAAGCCGCTCCAGCCTGTCAATTGGACGCTGAAAAAATCTCCTTGGCTAAAACTTCTGGCGAAGTTGTTCTCGTCACCGTGCTGGATGATCTGGGCCGCATACGCGGCATTCGTGAGGAAGACGGATTGCGGCGTGGAGTTGGCGGGTAGATTGATAAACCCACCGTCGCCCGATGCCACCGCATAGATGCCATTGGCGCCCAGCCCCAAGCCCGCACTCGATGCGTATTGATTTTGGTAGCCAGCAGTGGTGGGGGCATTGACGTTGGAATAACTCCAGCCCGACCAATAGCCGCCCCAATCGGCACTGTAGCTATTTTGAAACAGTGCTCCCCCGCTTGCCCAGCCGTTGTTATTGGTGGCTGGGCCGCCGTTATAAAAACTGCCAGTTGCCAGCGAGAGATCATCGAAATTGATTGTGACCAAGGATTGAGCATGGGATGCAGTGCCCAACGCGACCCAAACGATCCAGACGGCAAGACGAGAAGCTACTTTAAATTGCATGGTCATTCCTTGGATGTGGGAGGCTCATTGCGCGGGATTGAATTCTGTCATGGCGTGCCGCATGCAGGCGTGTCATGGTGCGACCCATGCCGCTGCTGGCGATTCGCCGCGACTGCGAGTGAACGCGGCTGCTAGAACGATCTTGTCAACTGTCTCAGAAAGCAGGTGCACCGAGCCATCGCCGGCGAGGCACTGCGCCGCACTGGGATGACGGCTGCGCATTTCGTCCTCCCAAAACGACATCTTGGCGTTGATCGGATAGGCCTGATCGAACAGGTTTCGGCCGTTGATCCACTGCCCGTCTGCCCACGCCTCGGCGGCGCATTCTGCCACGAGGATGGTCTTGGAGAGGCCGTCTGTGATATCTCGAGGGGCGTACGATTTGCCCGTGACAAGCACGCCCTTTTCAGGACTGTTGGACGATGTGATCCTTTCCCCCACAACGCCCCCGTAGTCGCTGGCTCCCAAACCGCCCACGAGCGGGCTCGTACGACTGGCGGACGGACAGAGAAAGATCTGCATCGCCGTCGCCGCGGCTACCGCGTTGGCAGGATCATCGAACGGCTTCTGGTAATTCACGCGATCCGCCGTTGTCTGCTCCTCAAGCCAAGGCAGAATCAACGCGCTCCATGCCAAGCAGCGATTCGTTCCGCCGGTGCCAGCCTTCCATTCAAGGCAGCCCATCGGAAACGTGCGTTTCGCCAAAAGGTGGCCGTGCAGGCCGCATCCTATGTGCCGCAAGTTGTTCAGGCATGTCGTTCGCCTTGCCGACTCACGAGCGGCTTGCACAGCAGGTAATAAGAGCGCGACAAGCCATGCCACAATGGCAACCACAACGAGCAGTTCCACGAGCGTTATGCCCGCCGGGTGCCAACGCGATCCAGAACACAATCGCTTGAAGCGAGTCCCTGTCGGCACCAGCGATAGACCGTCCTCTAAAAGGTTCTGATGCATGCAACCCGCACAATTCGCTTCCACCAGTGCGTACAGCGACTCATACGGTACTTGCATCTGCCTAGGCAGGGCTGCAATCCAAGTGAATCGAGTGCTTTGCTGAGAGAATCGTTTTCGGTTTCTTTCGACAAACCGGACGACGACGGCCTTGAACCGCTTTTCGCCCGTGCCTGCCACTCTGCCCTCGCAGATTGGCATGCTCACGAAAGCTGGTAGGTCTTCTGACTCCCAAGCTCAACCGGCTGCCTACCTTCTCGCGAACACTGGCCGCACATGCTGCCTCATTCGCAATGGCTCGATATCAGCCGGCCTTTTCCTCTTTTGAGGAGTCGCTTGGATACAGCGGCGGGGCCGTCCCGGAATCACACCGGTGTTCCCTGTTTGCCAGTCAAAAGCAGATGCAATCGACGGGCCACCAGATTCCTGGCGAGAGCATACGGGCTGCTGAATGCCCGTCAAGCGTTTGTGTTCTAGCCCGTACAATCGGCAGACTCTCGTCGCGTACGAGGCCGCGCGTAAAGCTGCAACGATCACGCCAAAAATCCGCGTGAATCTGTACCGGTTAGAGAACACAAAGCCGTACAGATTACGCAGGCAAAACGCACGGTATTTCTTGCCTAATGCGCACCGTAAGTCGTTTCTCAAAAAATACTTAGGGCTCGCTCAAGCTCCTTTGATCCATCGGCCGATAGCCCTCTCTGTCCCCCGGGGCATCACTGTGCCCGTCGGGCAACCAGGGGGCGGCAGCAACCTGAAAATAACTCGAGTCACGGAATGGCTCGACAGGCCTGTCGCGGAAAAAGTAAGTGGATCACGCACTCGAGGTGACTAGCCTCGCGAAACAGACAAAGAGTCTGTGCTGGATCTACAAGCAAAGGAGATGTGGCTCGATGAAGCGTATGTTGTTCCTCGGAGCGCTGGTTCTTGGCGTTACCGTTTGTAGTCAGTCCTTCGGTTTTGAGATCCTCGATCGGATGCTCGGCGGCCATAAGAGCTGCACCTCGTGCTGTGAGCCCGACTGCGGAGCCGGCAACGGCGGCTGCTCGGACGCCTGTGAGCCGGCTTGCGGTGCCGGGAATGGTTGTGCGGAACCGGCTTGCGGTGCCGGAAATGGTTGTGCCGAGCCAGCTTGCGACGCCGGAAACGGTTGCTGCGAGCCAAGCTGCGGTGCTGACAATGGTTGCTGCAAGAAGCGTTGCAAGAAGCATGACCTGTTCGGCGGAATGAAAGGCCTGTTTGCACATTGCAAGAGCAAGCACAGCAAAAAGAGCTGCTGCGAGCCAGCTTGCGATGCCGGTAACGGCTGCTGCGAGCCAGCTTGCGATGCCGGTAACGGTGGCTGCGAGCCAGCTTGCGATGCCGGTAACGGTTGCTGCGAGCCAGCTTGCGATGCCGGTAACGGTTGCTGCAAGCAGAAGCGTTGCAAGAAGCATGTCATCAAGGATCTTCTCCGCGCTTGCCACGAAGCGAAGAAGAAGCATTGCCATCGTCAACGTAGCTGCTGCTCAAGCTGCTGCGACGCTGGCGAGCCAGATTGCGGTGCCGGCAACGGTTGCTGCGAACCGGCTTGCGGTGCAGAGGCTCCTGTCGAGGCACCTGCTGCCCCGACTCCCGACGCTTCGGCGTCGAAGAAGGCTCCTAACCGCGTCATTGCGGTGAGCCGGACGGTCTCCGCGAAGTAATCAGTTTGAAATCAGTTGGTCAAAACGGACTTTCCGTTGCCCGACTTCAGTCAGTGAGCTCCGCCCGGGACACCTGTCCCGGGCGGAGTTTTTTTTGAAACCGCAGTGACGCGACCGCCCACCAACTCGACCACATTCGCAGCTGCCCGACGCGCAAATAGATGGTCGTGTGTGACGATCATCATTGTCTGTCCGGCCCTCGCCAGGCCGAGGATCACATCCAAAACTTCAGCGGCCATTGCCGGATCAAGCGCACTGGTCGGTTCATCGAAAAGCATCACGCGAGGCTTCATGGCTAAGGCTCGAGCAATGGCCACCCTCTGCTGCTGCCCACCGGAAAGCGTGGCTGGCCTAGCATCTGCAAACGATCCAAGCCCCACCCGCTCAAGCAATCGCATCGCCTGCGATCTCGCCTCCCCTGCCGGAAGCCGCCTGACTACTCGCGGCGATAGTGACACATTTTCAATGGCGGTCATATGAGGGAAGAGATTGAACTGCTGAAACACCATCCCAACATCCTGCCGCAACGCTTCTAAGACATCCGGCGAGTGTGACCCGGCCAGAAGGCGATGCCCAGCGATCATCACTTCCCCTGACTCAAAACCATCGAGTCCGTTCAAGCATCGCAGGAGCGTGCTTTTGCCGCCGCCGGAAGGCCCCACCAAGGCCGTCACATCCCCTTCGGCCACCGTCAGGCTAACGTCCGAGAGCACGGGCACTCCAGATCTGGCTTTTGAAAGACTCCTGATCGCAATCACGCTTTGCCCCACTTCTATGCTTTTCCGAACGGTGATCCCCGCTGTGCAAGCCGATGCTCAAACCAGTGAGAGAGCAGCGAGAGCGGCCAACTCATGGCCAAGTACAGCAGTGCCGTGACGATGGCCAACTCCATGATCCTGCCGGTCGAGAGTGCCAACACACTGTATCGCTTGGTGAGTTCGATGACCGTAATGACAGAGCACACACTTGTATCTTTGAAGAGGGCGATGAAGTCGTTGGTCACGGGCGGCATCACGATCCGCACCGCCTGAGGGACAATCACATGCCGAAGAGCCTGCCACTTCGTCATTCCCAGCGAAAGCGCCGCCTCGAATTGCCCCCCTGGCACAGCTTTGAGTCCCGCTCGGTAGATCTCCGACTCGTAGGCCGAATAGTTGAGGGCAAGTCCTGCGATGGCGGCCACGAGCGCCGGCAAGGCCAGCCCGATTTTTGGAAGCAGAAAGAAGATGGCGTAAAGCTGAAGCATGAGGGGCGTGCCTCGAAGCAATTCGACGTAGCCAGCCATGAATGGCCGGAGTGCCAGCGGCCCGTACAGTCGCCCGATTGCCAAGCTGAGGCCGATCGCGATTGCCAGCGGCATCGCGGCGAAGGAAAGCAGCACTGTCATTCCGGCCGATGCCATCAGCAGCGGCAAACTATCGTGGGCCAACTCCAGCAGGCTGCGCTGCTGTGCTGGTGGGATTTCAGTGGCGTCGCGAAGCAGCAGGATCTGCTGGCGGCCAGCTAAATCCCAGCGATCATACAACTCCTCTAGCCCGCCGCCGGCGATCATGCGGCCCAGAGCCACATCGATCGCTGCCGATAGGTGGGGCGTATCACGAGCCGTCAGGATTGTGTAAAAGCCGCCGGCAAACGGCCGGCCTACTGCCCGGAGGTGCACGAAGCGATCGGCATAAAAACTCGCGATGCAGTCGTCCAGCACCGTCGCATCCAGCACGCCACTGGTCACCTGCTCCATGCAGTCGATCGTGCCGTCATAGCCAATGACATCAATCTGAAAATCGATACGGTTCCGCATGAAACTCTCTGCGGCTGAGCCCGTCAGCACGCCCACCTTCCAACGTCCAGTGGGGCCTGGTGAGGTGAATTTCTCGAGCGATACCAGCGGCCCGTCTCGCCGCGAGAGCAGTTGCAAACCATAGGCAAAGTAGGGCCGCGAGCAGTGGTAGTCACGCTGGCGTTCGGGGGTCAGTTCAATGCCGTTGAGCACGCAGTCGGCGACGCGGCCCACCAAGAGCGGGAGGCGATCCCACTGCCCTTGTTGCATTCTGGAATGCACGCTGCGGCCCCCCGATGCCCTGCTGATTTCAAGGGCCAGCATGGCCGCGAGATCAACCTCGAAGCCCTTCACTTGCTCCGGATTCTTTGGGTCGGGAAATACGTGCGGCCCACCCCCTTCTTGATCGGCGGCCCATACTAATTCTCTGCAGGCAAGAACCTCTGCCAGTTCAGCCGCGGGCACCACTGAGGCCAAGCCGCACAGCCATACCGCTGCCATCCGCGCAAGCCTCGTTGGCAGAAGCGATCGAATCATGCGGGCTCCCGACGAAGGCTTCCTAATCCACTGCTTGGCTCGGCCAGTTGCGAGGCTAATCCAACGCACTTGCTCCCCAGCTGATCGCCCTGCTCGATAAACCCGCCAGCCTGACCAGCGGCCAAAGCAAAATCGCTTAGGAGCGGATCCACGAGCCTCGCATTTGGCAATCGCGCTAATAAGGCTGCGATGTCTCCCGTACGCCCCATGCGTAGTCGGGCAAAGACAATCCAACGCAGAAAAAATCCCCACAGAATGACCCAGATCATTGCCTCCTGCAAAAATCCAATTCCCTCAACAGGGCGGCCGGCCCAGAGGTGCCCGTAAAAAAAATTCCAACCCGCGCGAGCGAGCACCGCCACGACCAGCGATGTGAAAAGTACCTCGCACACCACACGTAAAAGAGGGCTTTCGATCCGGCCGCGGCGTTCGGCCACAAGCCGCTCAATCCCTGATGCCAGCCATGCGCCGGTGCGCTCCAAGAGTGCGTTCACCGTGTCCTGCACGCCAGCCTCGTTCAATCGTGCGCGGCCCACCATCGGCTCGGTCACCCTAGCCCGTGCTGCAAGCCCTGCCAGAATGCTCCGCGACTGTTCCACATCGGCCTCACCAATCCCCAGTTCCTCAATCGCCTGCCATGCGCCGTGGCCACTGACAGCGGGCACGGCGGCCTGCCCCGCCAAAAGCCGTGCGATCAAGCCGCCACCAGCGGAGCGAAAACGCGGCCAGAAGGAGCCGATCGCTGCAACGGAGTGAAGAAACATCGCAAATGGCCCGCCGTGCCAGTGGGCGAGTAATTCTTCGGTCATCATTCTCTGCCAAGCCGAACGGCTGGCGCGGAGCTTGGCTTCGACCGCCGTGGCTAGCAACCCCTCTAACCGTACACGCTGGGCGCAGACGCCCGCAGCCAATTGCGAGACCGGCCCACGCATCGGCTCCAGATGCTGCCGCGACTGACGCACAAACCACTCGGCAAGATCGAGGGCTCCTGTGCGGCGTACGCGTCGAGCCGCCCTGCCAACAAGTTCCGCGTCGATGGCCTGCACCAACTCCGCAAACCCACTCTCCGGCTTCACGCCAGCAGCCGCGCGGCGGGCAGCTTCAAGCGCATCCAGACGAAAGATACGTGGCACCACAAAGCCCTGCGATTCCAGCTCGCGACGCCAATCATCGCGAATATCCGGATCGCGGGAGGCGTGCGTTTGCACAAAAAGCAGCGGCCGACCAGGGGCAAACGCCGCTACTTCGCGGGCCACGATCCAGGATCGGTATTTCTGTGCCGTGGCCACGAGCAAGAGCACATCGCACGCTGGCAGCACGGCTTCCAGTCGATCCCGGTTGCGGTTTGTGTCGCTGGGGCGAGGGCCGGCCGATGCAGACTGCCCACGCTGGTCGGCCGCCGAGGCAGACTGCGTATCCGGGTCGGGGCAATCCACCAGCACAATATTGGCAACGGCAGGGGCACTGCTCCGTACAACTCTGGCCTCCATCGCATCCAGCGGGAGCCATGAGCTATCAATATCTCTTGCGATGACGACCACTGGGTGCATCGTCGTCGGCCTTGCAACATCTCCAGCCGGGCTGACATCTCCACCAGCCAATGCGTTGACGAGCGTACTCTTGCCTGTGCCGGTGCCGCCGATCACACCAACAACCAACACGCGTGATAATTCCCGCCTCGCTGAATCCAGACGCGGCTCGACCTGTTGCCACTCGCGTCGCACATGGGCAGCAGGAGCCCATCCGTCCAAGGCGTTGCTCCAGCCGGCCATCGCGGCGATGAGTTCGTCGAATGCCGAAAAATCGACCGCAGGAAGCGGCGCGGAATTGGGGACGTGTTGTGGATGCATATATGTTGCTGAAAAAAAGCTAAGCAAATTTCTGGCGGCACTCCAACAAGAGGCGTCTAGCCTCAGCCACCTCCGGACGGGCCGCCGCCGCGGCCAGACGATTGATCTCCTCCAGACGGCCGCCAAGCACAACGCCCTGCAAGGTTTCAGCCAGCACGCGACCGCGTTCGGCAGACCAGTTCGCAAAGAGCGTTTCTAAAAGCGGCTTGAGCCCAACAACGGTCAGGCCCAACGCCCCCTCCCCTGTCGTGATCGCCGCCGCGCCGACAACGATGTCACCCACGGAGTGCATCAGCAGAGAAAGCCCGCTAGCCGTCACGGCAGCAGCGGGCACTACGGCGGCACCTGCCACAAATAGCCCCACCGTAACGGCTGGCCGAGCCACGGCGCCAACGTTCAGCCCAGCCAGAATCCATTTCACTGTGTCGGGGTTTGCGCGGGAGAACCGGTCGAGTTCACCTCGCACAAATTTTTGGTAATCATCTGAGACGATCGGTAGGCTGTTGTGTCGGCGTTCCAGATCGGCATACCACGCCGTGCGATCTGGATCCACGAGCACTCCCCTTAGCATCTCGGCCAGACGACCGTTGTGTTGGCAGGCATCCTCCAACCGTTGGACGAAATCGCCAAGTGCCTGCTTGAGCGATTTCAATTCCTTGGTTGAGAAATCCTCGCGTTGCTCCGCCTCACTTTTCGCAAGCCCTGTTTGTCGTGCCACCCAGAGCACTCGGCTAACAACAAACCGGTAGCATGCGCTTACTGTAAGATCCAGCGTCGAGCGTTGAGGCTCCAGCCACTGCCAGATCTCGTTCCAGACTATTTCGCTCGGGGCTGTCGGCAACTCCAGCCTGACCGTCGCCTCATTGGCCAAAAGTTGCTGCGCCTGCTGCCAGTCGCGAGCATGGATCTGGATGTCGTCCAACCATGCCTCCACGCCTGTGTGCGAATCGAGCACCACGCGAAAGGCCCCCTTCATGGCCCGCACCTTGATGCGATCAAAATCGAAATCGCTGAGGCTGGCCCCCACGTCCGTACTGCCATCGGCTCGCCGGTGGGCATGGTCGACGGCTTGTCGGTGAGAAGGCTCGGGCGAAGCACATTCGCTCATCGCAAAGAAATCGATCCGCCCTGCCTGCGCGTGGCCGGAATGGTGCGGCGCTGCATAAACAGCCACCGGCTCGACACCCGTTTCGGCTCGAAACGTGGCCAGCCAGCCGCGGATCTTCTCTCGCTGCTGGGGCCATTCGACCATGTTAAACATCACAATCACCGTCTTGCTCGCGGCGCCAGCGGCGGCAAAGAATTCTCGCACAGCAGCATCGTTGTATTTCTGCTGCGTGAGCACCGCCACGAGTACGTCGCACGCATTGCGAACACATTCGGCTCGCTGCCAGTTGGTACGCAGCGGACCGTCAATGTCCGGCGTGTCGAGAAGCACGAGCCTGTCTGATTGCTTGCCTGTTGTATCCTCGCGCCACACCAACACATTTTCGCCGCCATCCGCTTCGGAACCAATCGCATCGTCTGCGCTCGACCAAGGCCGAGGCGTAAACCCTGGAAAGAGCTCAGACAGATCGATGCGCGATGCCAAGCCCTGAGGCAGGCTGGCTACCGGGTGCCGAGTACGAGCAGCCTCGGCGATCGAGCGACTGATCACCGAGCCAGCCAATGCGTTGGCAATGAGGCTCTTGCCTGTATTGGTGCCGCCGCACACTGCCGCCACGAGCAGCGGTTCGCGCGCGGCCTGCGGCCGCAGTTTGCCGAACAGTTGGCCGTGCCACGCTGTGTCACTTGGATCCGGCAAGCCCAGCGAGGATGCCAGCGGACGCAGGGAATCGATCAAGTCGCACAGCTGTTCGACGCTCCTTGCCCACGCCGCAAATGCCGTCAACTCAGCCGAGGCTGCTGTCGTTTCTAAAGGCTGCCGGCTCATGGGATCGGAAACATCGGATCGCAATGCGGAACTCACTTCCTCTTTTCAAGGGGACAAAACATCATTTTGCCTCCAGCCTTCGCCTTTGGAGCGGGGATCGTTGCCTGCGGACGATCGACGCGCTACACTCACAAGTAGGCTGCGGCTTGGCTGCTCGACAGAGAGATAAGTGTGTCTTCTGGCGATTGGCTCCGCAAATCCACCTACCATTCGCCTTTGAAACGTCTAAAAATACTATGCTTCAACGCCGCCCAATATTTCCCGGTGTGATTGAGATGAACTACCAAGCAGGGTGGCGGATCGGCTGCAATGTCTACCTTGTGCACGACGATCGAGATTGGGGACTGATCGATATAGGCTATACCGAAAGCGTGGACGAGATCATCGAGATGATCCGTCAGTTGGATTTCCCGCTCTTGCAGTGCCGGGCTCTGGTTGCCACTCATGCCGACGTAGACCATATCCAAGGCCTTGCCAAAGCCAAGAGCATTCTTAAGGCACCTGTGATCGCGCATCCCTTGGCCGTTGAATCGCTCGAAACCGGCGATCGAATCAAGACATTTGCTGAGATTGCCGCACAAAATGTCCACCTCGACATGCCCGTCGTGAAGATCGATAAGACTGTGGTGGATGGGGACACGATCGAAATCGGAGGGCAACGACTTGAGGTCTGGCACACGCCCGGCCACACCGACAGCCAACTTGCCTTTCGTATGGGCACCCTGCTTCTATCTGGCGATAACATCTATCGGGATGGTTCTGTCGGTGCCATCGACGCACATCACGGCAGTGATATTCCGTCGTTTATTCAGTCGCTCAATCGGATCGCGGCGAGCGATGTGGAATGGCTTCTGCCGAGCCATGGACCAATCTTTCGGAAGGACAACCGCCTGTTGGCCAAGACGATCAGCCGACTTGAGGGCTATCTCAAACTGGCCGACTTCGGCACCTGCGCCCCCGATTGGCCACTCACCGCAGAGTGGGACCGCGAACTGGCCGAGGGTCGTTTTCCGAACGTTCAGCCCGCGGCGACTGCCCAAACTGCCTAACTGGCAGCGAGGTAGTCTATTCTGCTTTGAATGATTTTTCCGTCAAGAACGGTTGTCCGGCCAGACGATAGTTTCCCAGACGATCACTGTTCCGGGGGGACCATCTGATGAAACGGTATGCATATGCCGCTGCGGCCACTGTGGTTGCAGCGACTTTCTTGACCACGGCTTCCGTAGAAGCCCAGCCAGTCGCCGGCCAGCAGGCCTATGGCAGACAGTGGGGCCAATCGGCTGCCACGCCCGACTGGAATCGATTCTACCACTACCCCTACATCTTCTATCCGCAAAATTACTATGCCGATGGCTACATGCAAAGTGCCAATGATCTCTACCACCGCTATCCGCAGGAAATGCGGGTGCCTGTCTACAATCGCGGCTGGCACAACGAGTACCCAAAGCGACGGCTCTACCATCAAGGCCATCACTTCAACCTCGACGTCTTTTAAGACGGCTTCGGCTGGCATGAAGGCCCTCTTGCCTCAGTTGCTATGATGCTGCCAGATGAACGTAAGATGTGGTGCCCGCTCGCCAGGGCTCGCACACCATTCTGCCACCAGCATCATAGCCAGCATGAATCCCGTCCCGCCCAAGCCGCCATCTGACAATGATCGCGAGGCTGCTCGACTGTGGCTGGACACCGTCTACCAAGGAGACGATGCCGTTCAACTCACGCCGCGCGCTGTGCTGACCGGCATGGTGATCGGCGGCGTGATGTCCATTTCGAACCTCTACGTGGGCCTGAAAACCGGCTGGGGCCTCGGCGTCACCATCACCTCATGCATTCTGGCGTTTGCGGTCTTTAAGTTTCTCGAGGCAATCGTGCCGGCGTATCGCGGCCGCCCCTTCACGATCCTCGAAAACTACACGATGAGTAGTGCCGCGAGTGCCGCTGGCTACATGTCGAGCGCAGGCCTCGTGTCAGCGTTGCCAGCTCTCTATCTCACAACCGGCAGGCTCATGCAATGGTGGGAGATCATGCTCTGGCTGGGGGCCATTTCGATGCTGGGAGTTTTTATGGCCATCCCACTCAAGCGACAACTCATCAACATCGATCAGCTCCCTTTCCCTTCGGGTATTGCCACCGCCGAGACGCTCCGAAGCATGCACAGCGAAGGGAGCGCGGCAGTTGTGAAGGCACGATCGCTTTTTGCAGCGGCGATCGTCGGTGCGACCCTGGCTCTCTGGAGGGATCTTTTACCAAAAATTCAATCGCTCGCAGCGTTTGCTTTTCCAACTGAGTTACCATTTTGGCCATCGGCGTTTGGCCGAGACATGCTCACCAAGTACACGATCGGTATCGAGGGTTCGTTGATTATGGTGGCCGCCGGAGCGATCATGGGAATGCGTGTGGCCATTTCAATGCTTGTCGGATCATTGATCTGCTTTGGTATCATCGGACCCATCCTCGTAGAACAAGAAATTGTCGCGCCTGGCTACCGGGGGATCGTCTCGTGGGTGCTGTGGCCCTCCACGGCGATGATGGTAGCCTCGGGGCTCTTGTCATTTGCCCTCAAGTGGCGCACGGTGTTCCGCGCGTTTGGTGGGCTCTCCAAGCTTGTGCGAGGATCGGTTGCCGGGGCCATCGCTAGCGATGATCCGCTGGCGGCCGTGGAGGTGCCTGCCTCGTGGTTTCTCGTTGGCACAGGCGTGTCTGGGCTCGCCTGTATTCTGCTTGGACATATGATTTTCGGTATCAGTTGGTGGATGGGGCTGATCGCCGTCCTTCTGACATTTTTGCTTTCGATTGTGGCCGCGAGGGCGACGGGCGAAACCGACATCACACCGATTGGGGCGATGGGGAAAATCACACAACTCGTCTATGGAGTGGTCTCTCCCACCAATATCACAACAAACTTAATGACGGCATCCATCACATCGGGCGCCGCCTCTCACGCAGCCGATTTACTCACCGACTTAAAGAGTGGCTATCTCCTCGGCGGCAATCCGCGCAAGCAGACAATCTCACAGTTCTTTGGCGTGATTGCCGGAACGCTTGTCTCGGTGCCGGCCTATCTTTTTGTTGTGCAGCGAGATCCTGGGAAGCTTGGCTCTGCGTCACTTCCCGCACCGGCCGCGAAGGTCTGGGCCGGCGTCGCGGAATTGCTCGCCAAGGGGATCGACGCTCTGCCGCTAGGCGCCAAGGAGGCAATCGTGATCGGCGCGGTGCTTGGAATCGTACTCACTCTGCTCGAGGAGTGTGCGCCACCCAAGTGGCGCATGTGGATTCCATCTCCAACGGGCCTCGGGATTGCCGGCGTGATTCCGGCATTCAACTCGATCGCAATGTTTGTCGGGGCGTTTATTGGATGGCTGGTCGCACGGGCTTGGCCAAAAGTCGCCGAAGCCTCCATCGTTCCAATCTCCAGCGGCCTCATTGCTGGCGAATCGCTCGTGGGCGTGGGAATCATTCTGACGTTCGAGGTCCTGATAATCCTAGGCCTCTGGACGTAAGCCTCGCTGTGCCATCGCCGTCTCGGGCGTATCCTCGGCCTCGCCGAGGAAACTTGTGCCGCACCCGTCGCCTGTGCGACGCTCCAGTACGCCTGATTCCCTCAGATGCCTGCACACGACCAGACACCAGAGCGAGAGCACCTACGTGAACGCACATGCCGTGCGGTAGGAATCCGCCGGGGGCGGGTAAAGTCTCCGCGTCGATGCGAGGATACGCCGACTCGCGTCAACTTCACCCGACCCCCTGCTTGCTCAAGCGATGGTTCGGAATGTCGCCGTCCATCCGCGTCAAGAACTCACCAACCGAGGCGATGGGGGTCGGCGGAAGCTTGAGGAGCCCTCGGGCGTATCCTCGCCCTCGGCGACGAAACTTCTGCCGCACCCGTCGCCGGCGCGACGCTCCTGTACGCCTGATTCACTCAGGTGCCTGCACACGACCAGACATCAGAGCAAGAGCGCCTACGTGAACGCACATGCCGTGCGGTAGGAATCCGCCGGGGGCGGGTAAAGTCTCCGCTTCGGTTACGAGGATACGCCGACTCGCGTCAACTTCACCCGACCCCCTGCTTGCTCAAGCGATGGTTCGGATACGTCCTAAGCGTCTGGCACGCTTACTCGCCTTCTAAGCGTCTGGCACGCTTACTCGCCTTCTAAGCGTCTGGTACGCTTACTCTCCCAGATACGCGTCTTGCACGCGGACGTCAGCGGCTAGGTCTTTCCCGCTGCCAGTCAGCGTGATGCGGCCGGTTTCGAGAACATAGCCTCGCGTCGCAAGCTTCAAGGCGGCGTAGGCATTTTGCTCGACGAGCACGACAGCAATACCGCGAGACGAGAGGCCCGCGATCACTTCAAAAATTTTTGTCACGATCAAGGGGGCCAACCCCAGCGATGGCTCGTCGAGCATCAGTAGCTTTGGCCGTCCGACAAGGGCTCTGCCCAGAGCAAGCATCTGCTGCTCGCCCCCGGAGAGCGTGCCGCCCAACTGCCCCATGCGTTCGCCCAATACG
>Ga0194051_1000173_pt1 | contig 36771 bp, 33 predicted proteins | sample SepL2320m_MetaG_FD_161275 | JGI IMG/M metagenome (GOLD analysis project Ga0194051, IMG submission 161275) | Anoxic zone freshwater microbial communities from boreal shield lake in IISD Experimental Lakes Area, Ontario, Canada - Sep2016-L239-20m | ecosystem: Environmental > Aquatic > Freshwater >... | reverse complement strand
CGTTATCACGGCATGAATGAGATTTTAGAGCAGGAACTTCAAAACCCAGAAGATTTCCGCTGGCAGATTTCACGCTTGGATTCACTTGAGTTGTCGATTAAATCTTATCTCTCTAATGCCCAAACAGTATTAGTACAGCAGATTGAAAAATCTTCTTGGGGAGAACATCTCGAAGTTTTGCGTGCACTTTATTCGTTAAAGTGTGCGCCTCCTGTTTCTGCATGGGAATGGCTTGCAGACCCAGGTTATCCTTACAAATCTTTTGTTTGGGAATTGTTCGCATTTGAAAAAACAAACAAAGGTCACGCTCTTGTAACCACTTATAAATCTGCGTATCGCTTCAAAAATTTCAGTTGGTTTTATAGTAGTGCTAAGTCCAAAAACATGGAGAAAATCGCTCTTGCTAAGTGCCTGCGCCATCATCCGGGGATTGAAGCGGAAAACTGTTTGATTGAACTTGCTAACTGTGGTGACGCCGGTGTTGTTCAAGAGGCGTTGACTAGTTTGGGTTGGTGGGAACCAGTAAACCGGTTGGAGGTCCTAAAAACCCTTCATAAAATGCGTAACGAATCAAAGCTCGAAATCAGTTTTGCTGCCACCGCTGCCCTTGCCAGATTGGGTGAACGAAAATCTCTGCAATCACTTGCAAAAAATCTTCTTAGCGATGATCCTATTACTATTCATCAAACCATTCACACCATTTCTACACAAGGCATATCCTTGCTGTGGCCTGAATTAGATCAGTTGGCGGATTCAGCAGACACTGATGTTGCAATTCATGCAAGAGAAGCCCTGGCGCATTTAAGCGAAGATTTGTAAGTGCCTCGCCGAGGTGTTTCTTGCAATCAGATTATTGCCTCGTTAAAATCGTCATATCTATCATACTTGCTTTTAATTAGTCGAAAACATTGTAAAAATTCTTGAATGTACTTAAGGATTTGCTCCTTGAGTTGATTTCTTGTTGTAGGTTTATTTGTAAAGATTTACCGAATGGTAGTTCGATTGCGAGGTTGCTATGAAAATCTACATGAGAATGCTTTTCCCTGCTTTTGCTGCAGTTTTGATCTCTTTATCTGTTTTAGGCTGTAAAGGAACAGGTGTCACCAATCTACCAAAGGACCCCGGGATTTCGGATCCTTTGTTGGTTTCACAAAAAGCGGGTAACTCGCCTTTTTCAAATCCTTCCGGTGATAACAAGTAAAAAGATAGCTCTTACTTGATGGGTGTGATCAACAAAAAGTTTGAGTCGTGTCCTGTAATCAGATGTTTTTCATCAGGAGAATAGGCCACACAATACGCCCCGAATAACTTAAGCTTCTTGTTGAAACTTGCTTTCCCATCCGCCAGATTCCATATTGCTACATTCCCACCGTATCCGCTTGTAGCCAAGCTTTTAATATCTTTAGAGAGGGCCAAACCGTAAAGATCATCTGGTGTGGGTCCCATTTTCTTTGTTTCTGTTCCGGCTTGTACATTCCAAATCCTAACGAAGCGATCCTGCCCGATTGAAACAAGAGTATTGTTGTCCGTAAAGGCAACGCCTGTTATCGCAGCGGTGGGACCCTTCAACGATTTGGTTTCTTTTTGTGATGCTATGTCCCAAATTTTTATGGTCATGTCTGCACTAGCAGAAGCCAAAGATTTTCCATCGGGGGAAAAGGCGACACTGTAAACAGAGTTTGCGTGTGAACCTAAAGTTTTTAATTCTTTTCCATCTGCTAAGTTCCAAAGCTTGACCGATTTATCAGAACTGCAAGAAGCTAAAGTTTTGCCATCGGGACTGATAGCGCACCCATCAACAATTCCAGTATGACCTTTAAGTTCCTGAGTCATTTTCCCATCTACGATATTCCAAGCTTTGATGGTTGTGTCAAGGCTTGAAGAATAAAGGGTTTTCCCGTCTTTGCTGAAAGCAACTGCGTAAACAGGGCCAGTATGCCCTGAAATAGTGCGGATTTCTTTTCCGGTTGCGTAGTCCCATAGTTTCACGCTGTTATCAAACCCAGCAGTTGCAAGGGTTTTTCCATCAGGACTGAAGGCCACCGAATAAACTAGGGCATTATGGGCTTTGATTTCTTCTGGTGGATACGCTGCTGCGATACCAATAAAAAGTACGAAAGATAAAGCAAAAACATTTCGAATCATCATGGTGTTACCTATTCACTTGGGGACTAAGAAATATCAAGGTCAAAGCCTCGGGTGGGCACACCGGGAGCAAATCCTCGCCGGAGTGTGTTTTCTGTAATAGTCCTTGGAAGGACAAATTGCAACAAATAATCGGTGCCGCCTGCTTTGGAGCCTACTCCGCTTAACTTGTAACCGCCAAAGGGTTGCCTGTGAACCATCGCACCGGTAATCTTTCTATTAATATAAAGGTTCCCTGCTTCAATGTATCTTGAAATCTGACTGATTGATTCAGGATTTCTGGAATAAAAGCCCGCAGTAAGAGCGTATGGGGTATCGTTGGCGATAGCAATGGCTTGATTGAGAGTGTCATAAGGTATAAGCGCAATAACGGGGCCAAAAATTTCTTGCTGGCATAAGTTTGATTTTGGGTCTGCATCAGCGAAAATAGCGGGGCCAACAAAAAAGCCTTCATCAATAAGATTGCTAACATCAGCCCTGTAAATCAGGTTTGCAGATTGTTTTGATTCTTCGATCCTTTGTTCAATTCTTAAGCGGGATTCTTCATCAATTACTGGGCCGATTTGATTTGCAGGGTCTTCCGCAGGCCCCACTGTTTTAGATGCAAAAGCCTCCGATAATCTTTTGGCGAATGCATCATGCATCTCTCTGGGAACAAGTACTCTGCTGCATGCGGAACATTTTTGTCCCTGAAAATCGATCGCACTGCTAACAACACCGGTTAAGGCTTCGTCCATGTCTGCATCTTTGTCGATGATGATGCAGTTTTTTCCACCCATTTCAGCTATGATCTTCTTAACAAAGTTGACGCCATTATCGGTTTTAGATGCCAGTTGATTAATTTCTAATCCAACTTTTCTTGAACCAGTAAATGCAATAATTGCAGTTAACGGATGAGAAACCAAATGCGGGCCAATATCTTCGCCAATCCCGGGTAGGAATTGGACAACTGATTCAGGGAAACCACATTCCAGAAGGATTTTCATCCAATGATATGCCACCACGCTTGATTGTTCTGCAGGTTTCATGATCAGGGTATTCCCTGTAGCCAAAGCTGCAGCAGACATGCCCGCAAGAATGGCCAAGGGGAAATTCCAAGGCGAAATCACCACAGCAACCCCTCGGGGTTGATAAAAAGTTTGATTTGTTTCTCCTGCAAGCTGGATGATTTTCGGGGTCGCCATTATTTCGGCAATGCTTGCGTAGTATTCGCAAAAATCAATTGCCTCGCAGACATCAGCGTCTGCCTCGCGCCAACCTTTGCCACACTCGATCACTTGCCAGGATGCCATTTCATATTTTCGATCACGAAGCTTTTGGGCTACTTTACGCAAAAGATTAGCGCGTACCGATGCTTTTTCTTCTTTCCAAGAATCAAACGCTTTAGATGCAGAAGTGATTGCAAGATTTGTATCAGCGATGGATGCGCAACCAATTTTCCCAACAACATGGCGTTTATGTGAGGGATTAATGCTTTCAATAAAACTTTTTGTTGGAGTTTCTTTGCCATTGATGATCGGGAGATAAGTTTTAGTAGGGATAGCAGAAAGCATTTTGATTTGCTGCGCCATCTCTGAACGATTTGCGGAAATTGAGAAATCTAAAATGGGTTCGTTATGAAATAGGTGGGATGAGTTTTTGGAGGGCATCGGTCTTGGATCAGTGGGCGATTCAGTTGCATCGGGCTTCATAAGTAATAAATCCTCATCTTGGCTGTTAAGCATGCTGGCTTTGAGAAAAGAATCGTTGGCAGTGTTTTCGAGAAGCCTGCGGACAAAATAAGCCATGCCCGGAATTAATTCCCCAAACGGGGTGTATACTCTTACTCGATAACCAAGTTTGGCCAAAGATTTACCCATGGCGTCGCCCATGCCGTATAGGACTTGAAATTCCAGGTTTGAATCGGGAACCTTAAGAATTTGTGCTTTGGCAATGGCATAGGCAACGCTACGGGGGTTATGAGAGCCAAAAGCAGGGCGTAAATAGGTATTATTAAGTAGAAGGAAGCTGGTCAAAAATTCATAGTTTAAATCTGTTTGGGCTTTGGTCTGCCAAACAGGTTGCTCCCATCCGTTTAAATTGGCAGTCACGGTTTCATAATCCCAATACGCACCTTTGACCAGCCTGATCCAAACTGGTGCCCCTCTTTTGGCAGCCCATTCACGCAATTCCATCAGGTCGGAATGGCTTTGCTTAAGGTATGCCTGGATGGCGATTCCAACATTAGTCCAATTTTTAAATTCTGGTTCTGAAAGGATTGATTTGAAAGTGTGGAGAATAATTTCTTTAAGGCTTGTTTGTTCCATGTCAAAATAGATGAACAAGTTGCTTTTTATTGCAAGTCTGAGCAAAGGAGCTATTTTTGGTCTAAGCCTTTGGAAGCTTTTTTCCAGGCAAATAGAGTCTAATTGCGAATCGAGTGCAGAAACTTTTATCGAGATATTTTCTTTGGGAAGTATCGAGCCATAACACCAATCAAGATTCGATGAATTGTTTTTAGCAATTGATTGCGCTGCCAGGTTTAAAGCAAGGTTTTTGTATTCCTGAAGCGAGATGTCTGCCTCTTGATTGGTGCTGGTGGCTTCTCCAAGAATATCAACAGTATAGCCTAATCTTGATTTTTGCAAGAGTCGCAGGGATTTTTCAACTTGGGCGAAATCGCTGCCTGCGATAAATTTCCTTGCCATTCTTCCTGCTGCGAACTTAGCGACGTATCCAAATAATTCACCTGCAAGGCCTTTTGATGGGAGGAATTTTATTACGAAGTTCATCCACAATGGGATGCCTGTTTCGGGTTGCCCCAAATAAGCCCTGAGGTGGTCTGTGATTTCTTTTGGTGTGGTGAGCGATGGGAAAGCGTCTATAAACCTGAACAGATTTATTTTGATGGTGTCGTTTTGTGTTGAAAATTCCATCAGACGATCTTCGAACCAATCCATTCCGAAAGGAATAGCTTGGTTTTTTTGCATACGATCAAAAATAACCTTTCCGATTTTGCTGATAGTTTCTTGGGTGGGTTCATTAATAATGGCATTCATTGCCTGCGCCTTTGGTAGTATTGCAAGCTAATCATCAGTATTAGTTAACTAAGGGCTTTGATCAAACCCAATATGATAATACAGGTATTTCGCAATAAAAAGAAGTTCAGATGTTGAGAAGAGTCTTAAAGACAGTAATATGTAAGGAATAATTTGTGTCTAAAAGGGAAGAAAGATGAAGATAGAAAAGTTTTCGGTTGTTGGCCCGTTGGGGAATGGTGCACAAAGTGCGATACTTCAAATCCGCATGACTAAAACTGCTGAAAATTTTGCACTCAAAGTTGTGCCTCTGGAATCTCCAGAAGATATGAAATTTAAGGAACAGGCAGAGCATGAATTTAAGGTGGCGCAATTGTTTGACCACCCTAACCTTATTAAAATCTATGCATTAGAACCGGTTAAAGATTGGATGTTCCGACTTAAAAAAATGCATATGCTTATTGAATTTGTTGATGGAAAAACCATTGACGAAGCCCCCAGACTTTCTCCCGTACGCATAATGCAGGTTTTTGAACAGGTTGCTTCAGCACTTGTTCATATGCACAAAAAAGGCGTCTTTCACGCTGATATCAAACCAAATAATATCATGCTTGGCAAAGATGGTACTGTCAAAGTCATTGATTTCGGGCTCTCTTGGATTCGCGAGGAACCTAAAGACCGGATTCAAGGAACTCCTGAATACATGGCTCCTGAACAAGCCAAACACAAAATGGTTAACGAACGAACGGATATTTATTCGCTCGGTGCTGCTATGTACAAGATGATAACTAGTAAGTTGCCTCCCCCATCTTTAAATGAAGAAAATAAACCGATTGAATTGAAGTCTTGGCAAAAGCAGTTCAAACCCGTGGAAGCCCTCATGCCACCGATTAATAAGACTCTTGCAGACCTTGTGAATCGATGTCTTTCATTTCAAGCTACTTCAAGGCCTGAAAGAATGAGCGAAGTTCAAGGCGCCTTGGATAAATTAATCGAAGAGTTGCTTAAAAATCCTAATGATGGCCTCGCAGGACTGGAATGGTAGAAATCTTTTGTATTTCTGCAACGGTTGGGGGTTTTGATTAATGGGCAATCATCGCCATCTAGAGCATACAATCCTTGTTAGGAAAGGTGATCTGGTTAAGTTGATCCTTAATGATTGCGGTTTTGATGTTTCGTTAAAGAAGAATCTAGCGCTGTTAATGGAGACCCTATCTTCGTTATTATTCATGGAGTTTGCGAAGCCTTTAGAGGCGATCAAATCTGAGTACTATTTTTTTGATCCTGATTCAAATTATTTGCCTTTAGTAACAAAACAAAGCCATCTAGATCCTTCCGCTCAAGAATCCGTTGCTTCGTTAGATACTTTGGAAGCAGGATTCATTAAACTGCTTGAGCATGCGAATTTTAAAAGATTAACATGGGAAAATGTGCATAAGTGGGAGCAGGATTCCTCGAAATATTGGGGGCTCAATGTGCAAATCAGGCAAGAAGAGTTTGATCGCCTACTTATGTATTTTCGGGGTGATACTTTTGTATTAAGGAGGCCTTCAAAATGGTGGGCACCTTGGAAGCAAGATAAAGTCCCGACCCCTGGTTATTCCCGTTTTGCTACTTTTGTTAAAACAAAAAAAAAGAATCATCATGATGCTAACTCGGTTTTGTCTGATCATGTTTTCCTAAAACTATTCAAGGACATTCCTAAAAGCGAAATTCCCATGGTTTTTCCTGGTGCAAAAGTTCGCCTTAACCGCATTGATCAAAGCATGATCAGTTACCCTATTGTCACTGGAATTGGTCTGGTTTTTTACAATGTTATTATTAGCTTTTTAAAGGTTGGAATTGTTGCTTTGGTTGGCGTTACCTGGCCTTTGGCTCTTGCTTTTGGGGGTTATGGCTATCGTAGTTACTACAACTATGTGACTAAAAGGCAGAACTATGATCTAAGAATGATTAAAAATCTTTACTTTCAATTGCTGGATAGTAATTCAGGCGTCATTTCTCGATTGATGGACGAAGCCGAAGAACAACAAAGCAGGGAAGCGATACTTGGATATTATTGTTTGCTTAAGTATGCCCCCGAAAAAGGTTGGGCAAGTCAGCAACTTGATGATTTTATAGAGCTTTTCTTTACTCAGCATTTTGTCAAAAAAATAGATTACGATATTGTTGATGGGATTAAAAAACTTCAATCCCTAGGATTGGTTGAAGAGTCGGGGATGTTGTTTAAGGCAATACCAATTGAGGATGCTTTGAAAAAGTTACAGGCTAAATGGGCTTTGCAAGTATCTGAACAACATCTGTTTTCCAAGCAACCATTGTAATTTTTTGTTTATGAAAGGCCAAGCGATGACGAATCAGGATTCTGTGGTGGATGATTGGATTGCAGAGCGTATGTCGCACATCGAATCATCAGGCATTAGAAAAGTGTTTGAACTGGCGAAGTCGATTAAAGATCCGATCAATTTAAGTATTGGTCAACCCGATTTCGATGTACCTGAACCTATTAAAAAGGCCGCTAAAGATGCCATTGATGCGGGTAGGAATACTTACACACTTACCCAAGGTATCCCTGAACTTAGGCAGCAATTGTTGCAGAGGGTCGAAGCGAAATTTCCAAAATCCAATCGAGATTTGATTGTCACTAGCGGAACTAGTGGGGCTTTGGTTCTTGCTCTTTGTTGCGTCGTTGATCCGGGCGATGAGGTTATCATTTTTGATCCGTATTTTGTTATGTACCCTCATCTTGTATCGCTTGCCGGTGGAAAATCTGTTTTTATTGATACCTATCCTGATTTCGAAATTGATATTAACAAGGTCGAAAAAGCCATTACCAAAAAAACCAAGGTTATACTCTTTAATAACCCTGCAAATCCCACGGGGAAAACCTACTCCCTTGAAACTGTTAAAGAACTTGCTGAACTTGCCAGAAAGCATGGCGTTTTGTTAATATCTGATGAGATATATAGTGCTTTTCATTTTGATGGGTTATTACAAACACCTGCCGATTTTAATCATAATGTTCTAGTTCTTGATGGATTTAGCAAATCCTATGGCATGACGGGCTGGCGCATGGGTTATGCCCATGGGCCCACCAAATTAATACAAGAAATGATCAAATTGCAGCAATTTACCTTTGTTTGCGCACCAAGTATGGTTCAATACGCCGGCCTCACTGCCCTAAATCAAGATATGTCTGGTTTTATGCAGCAGTACAAACTGAAGCGAGATTTTCTTTTAAATGGCATCAAGGATTGTTATGAAATACCCAACGCAGGCGGCGCTTTTTATCTTTTTCCGAAAGCCCCAGGCGGAAATAGTACTGCTTTTGTTGAAAAAGCAATTCAACTCGACTTATTAATAATACCAGGAAAGACTTTTAGTTCATCTGATACCAACTTTAGAATCAGTTTTGCAGCAAAACAGGTAACTTTAGAACGGGGTGTTGAAGTCCTACGGAAGCTTGCAAAATCTTTCTAATAACAAAATTGTTATTGTTTCAATAGACGGGTTGACTTATTGTTACTTAACCCGCCAAAATGGTATGAAGGTTGTGTGAATTCCTGAACTTTGAAACAACTTGAACGGAACTCGAAAGGAATTTGGATTATGTCAAGGCTCCTAGTTAAACTTCTGTTGGCTTCTTTGCTTTTTATATCTCTAACACCGTTTATTTCTGCTGAAGGTGGTAAGCAAAATGTTTACACCGTAATCATTGGCGTAAGTAAATACAAAGATGCACAGATTAAAGAGAAACCCAAGGCGGAAGCTGACGCCATTGCTCTTTTTAAGTTGCTTTCGGATAAAAACATTTTGGGGTTAACTAAAGACAACGGGAAATTGCTGTTGGGCGACCCCAAGAACGCCAAAGACCTTTCAGATTATACTTCAGAGGCCACTCGCGATAATGTTATGGAGGCTTTGAAGTGGGTCGCATCTAAAGCTACACCTAATGACTTAGTTATTTTTGGTTTTTTCGGGCAGGGTGGCCCTCTGGGAGATAGTGGCGATCGTCGATGCTATTTTACCAGCGACTCTACTTTTTTAGGTCGCGATAAAAATGCCATCGCCAGTAGTGATCTTGCTGACGCCCTCAAAGCCTTGAAATCTGAAAAATTCTGTTCTTTTGTCGATGTGAACTTTAAAGGTTTTCAACCTGCACAAGGCAAAGCTGTTGCTGAAGCTTCTTTAGGTGCCAATCCTTATCAAGAATTTTTGGGCGAAGATGCTTCTGAAGACCACCTGCCACTTCCGGGTAGGGTTGTATTTCTTGCCACCAATGGCCTGTATGCTTCTGTTGAAGCTGATAATAATAGCGTTTTCACCCAAACTGTGATTGAAGGTTTAAAAGGCGAAGCCGACAAGGAGGGTTACGAAGCAGATGGTGTGGTTACGGTTGATGAGTTGGCTGAATTTCTTGACAAGAAGATGACCGATTTGACCAAGCAATACGGTAAGACGAAGGAAGAGAAAAACCAACTTCACTGGGTACTGGGTGGCCGTACCAATCATTACATTCTCACACATAATCCCAAGGAATTTGCCAAGGCAAATGATCGATTAGATAAATTCCAAAAGCTTGTAGCTGCTAAAAAAGTTCCTGAAGAACTTGACTCTGAAGGGCAGTTGTTGCTTTTGAAAATGCCTAAACTTGAGGCGCAACGAAGCTTGCGTAAGGAATATCAATCATTGGTTGACGGGAAGATTGATCCAGCAGGTTTTGAAAAGAAACGAACTGAGATTCTTGATCAAACAAAATTAGGCAAAGACAAAGCTGATGCTTTTGCCAAAAAGGTTCAGCAAGCTATTGAAGTCATTCGCAAAGGCTATGTAAAAGAAGTTAACCCTGGTGATATGACTGCGTGGGCCATCAAAGGACTATATCGAAGAATTGAAGAAAAAATACCTGATTCCTTGCAGGCAAAGATAAAAAACCCCAAGGACTTGCGTGAACCAGATATTCTTAAGGTTCTCTCGGATGCACGAATTCATCTGGGTAAAAGAGAAGACCTTGATAACGGCAAAGATGTGGATATTACCCTGCAGCGTATGCTTAGTAATTTAGATCCGTACACGACTTATATTGATGGCGAAACCAAGGCCAATTTCGATCGGGATGTTCAGGGTAACTTTACTGGCATTGGTGTGCAAATCCGTAAAGATGCGGTTTCCGAAATGTTGTTGGTTGTCACTCCCATTAAAAATAGCCCTGCATACAAGGCTGGTGTTATGGCTGGAGATATTATCTCCACGGTGATTAGGGAGGTTGATAGCGATGGTAAAGCCCTGCCTAAACCAGAGGTTATTTCAACCAAGGGTATGGTGCTTTCGGATGCAGTAAAAAAAATTCTGGGTAAGCCTAATACCAAGGTTAAAATTATTGTTCAGCGTGAAGGTGTTGAAAAACCGATTGAATTTGAAATCAGTCGTGGAAGGGTTGAAGTTGAAACTGTTCTTGGTTTCAAGCGTAAAGACAACGACGATTGGGATTTCATGATCGACCCAACCTCTAAAATTGGGTATGCAAGAATTACTAGCTTTTCCAGAAATACCGCCCGTGATCTTCTTAAAGTGATGAGGGAATTAGTTACTAGTGGCGTCAAAGGTTTTGTTCTTGACCTTAGATTCAACCCCGGTGGTTTACTTGATAGCGCTGTTGATATTTCAGATTTGTTTATTGGCGATGGTCTGATTGTTAGCATCAGACCACGACAAGGGCGCGAGCAAAAGCATACGGGCGTTCTTGATGGCAGCTTGCTTGATTTTCCCATGGCTTGCCTTGTTAATAGTGGCAGTGCCAGTGGTTCAGAAATCGTTTCTGCCGCTGTTCAAGATCACCATCGTGCGATTATCATTGGCGAACGAAGTTATGGTAAAGGTAGCGTTCAGAACATACAGGCTTTTGGTGATGGCGAATTAAAACTTACTATCGCTTCTTTCTGGCGCCCCAGTGGTAAGAACCTTAACAAATCCAGTACCGGCGGTAAGGATGAAGACGAGTGGGGCGTTAAGCCTGATCTTGAAATTAAACTTTCACGCAAGGAACGCGATGATCTTATGGAACATCAGCGAGATATTGAGGTTATCCAAAGGAAAGATAGCCCTGCAACTAAACCGGTGACCAAGGATTTCAAGGATCGTCAACTTGACGAAGCCATGAAGTATATTAAAGGGTTGCTTTCCACGGTTAGTACGGAACCAGCCAAGAAGAAAGCAAGCTAGTAATAAACCTTAGCGTTTAATCTGTCTTTAACGAGAAAGCGCGATGATCCTTTGCAGGATTATTGCGTTTTCTTTTTATTTGTATCTTCGATTTGCCGACATGCTTTTTCTGTTGCATTATCTATTGTTGGGAATGAGCTTCAGAAGAACTTTAATGTTTTTAGTAAATCTTTTAGGTAGGGATTGATTATGAAGACGAAAATTATGGGTGTATCGATTTTAATTGCCTCGATCCTTGGTTTGGGAGGCTGTACCTGGGGCGATGGCAATGGAGGGTTTTTAAGAGGTGGTCAGGGTAAAAAAGCTGAAAATGCTTTTCCTGAAACCTTAAACGGTGGTGAAGTTATTGTGCAACAAGGAACACCCGTAATTGAAGAAAGTGGCACCTATGTGATTGGACAACCAGGGGTTCCAGTAGCTCCTGGGGTATCAACACAAACCGCACCCCCACCGTTGAATCCGCAAAACACTTTGCCATTGAGCCCCACTCCTAATAATCCTGCTCCAAAATTGGTGCCACAAGCTCAGCCAACTCCGGCTAATCCAACATCCCGAATAATCAACTAGTTTTTTCTGGTGATTCGCAAAGTTGTAATGATTACTAGATGATGAACGATTTAAAACCCAAGCTTTTTAGTTTGGGTTTTATTCGTTGATCCCTAAATATTTACTTCCGGAAATCGGCGATAATTATTTGGATAGTAATTCGTTGAAAGCATTGGCTATAAGAAAAGCAGTATCAGGGCCTAGGCTATTTATTTCGCCATAGGGTGCAGATTTACTTCCATATGCATATGGGGGTTTTTCATCCCATTGTTTTTTGGGAAGAATGTATCCGATTTCATCATTTGCAAGACCAACCACGGTTTTGTAAGGCATATTCCATTTTTGAAACCAATCTGGTTCAGTGCTTGCATTTTGGTAATCGGCTTCTTTTTCTGGTTTTTTTGCAACTTTTCCTAGAAGTAGTTCGGGGTATATTTCACCGGGGATACACCCGATTCCAAGTTCACCCAATGTTATGATACTTACCTCGGATTTTACAGCGGGATGCTTTTCTTCTCGTTGGTTCAGGCTGGAATGCTTATTGAGTTGTAAATCCCAATCAAATATTTCTCGTTTAAAAACCCCTAATTGTTTTGCCAAACGATAGATAGGATTATCAACAGGAAGGAGAATCTCCTTTTTTCGTACAACTATAGGGGTCAAATTAACAGCCTTGGCTTTTTTCAATGAATTGAGACTGGCATTTGCCAATAATTGACCATAGCGTTCGGTTTTTTCAAATGTTCCGTCATTCAAGTTCTCGCCTTGTTGATTTTTTATTGGAACTTTTAGTGAGGTCATTAAGCCACCCACCGCTCCGGTAAATACAATTGCTTCGGCTTGAGTTTGTTTCTTAATTTCATTTGCCGTGTAACCAACAAAATCTGAACTTAATTTTTTATTAATACTTCCTAAAGTTTCTGGGTGACAATGCCAGAAAAGAACAATACCCAAAGCCGTCTTTGTTTTTTCTTTGTTGAATCTTAAAGTTAATAGTTCATCCATTTTTACGATTGGAGGTCTTCCGTCATATAGAAGTTCAGGGATTGAAACTGCAGCAATTTCAGTTTCGCAAGGAGTAAGATTTTTAGCAGCCTCTCTGACAGTATTAACTGTGATTTTCACCAAAGAAAGCATGTAATCGGTGTTAATTCCAGATTGGAAAGGTGTTTGACCCCAAAGGCCTAAAGTATCCGGACCTTCATGGGAATGGGTGCAGGAGAACATTACATTCTCAAAATCTTTTAATTCTTTGCGAATTTCATCAACTTGATCTTTAAACAAACCAATCAAATCTGCGCAAATGAATGCATATTTTTTGCCGTCATTTTTTAATACCATCGCCCTTATGAAGATTGGGTCACTGACCCCCTCTGCTTTTCGGTTATGACCAAAACCTGCTATATAAATTGGACTTATTCCAAGCTTAGGAGTGGCATCACCTTTTGCAAATCCGACTTCCAGTGATGTTTTTGAAGGTTCTTTGGTTTCGCTATTCCTAGGCATAATTAATATAAAGGATAAGCCTATTACTAGCAGAAAAAGGGGTGTTTTTTTCATAGGTGGAATTTATCTCCTTGGTTATCGCCTAAGCACAAATTCAGGTAATATCAGGTTATTTCATAGTTTTAACTTATTTGCAACGGATTACCCTGTTTATACTTGTCGTTTTGGGCTAACAATGAATAGGATTATGTAGCCAATGGTTTTAACCATTACTTATTCAGCTAGGGCGAGGATTGCCAATGTCTTTTAAATTAAGGCTTATTCAAGTTTTCATTGTTTTATTCCTGTTGGGATCGGTGCAGGCATTTCAAGATTCGAAACAAGCGCAGATAAAAAAATGGATTGATGAACTAGGTGATGCGGATTTTACCACCCGAGAAAATGCACATAAAAATTTGTGGAAAGCAGGTAGCGATGCCGAGGACCAACTTAAAATCGCCTTGAAAGGCGCGGATGCGGAAATCCGCAAACGATCCCTGGAACTGCTTGAAAAGTTCAAGTGGGGGATTTATCAAGATTCTCCCATTGCTGTTATAGATTTGATTCAATCGTATCAATCTGGAAATTTGCAAGACAAAGAAAAGTCGATTGCCAAATTAATTGAAATGGGCGGACAAGGTGTTAAATCTGTTATTAAAATTATTAATGCAGAAGAGCAGGAAGATGTCCGAAACGCTGTTCTTTCTTACGCATCCAAGGCAGTAAGTAAAGTTATTCCCTATCTGATTGAGAAAAATGAATTTAAATTTTTAGATCAAATCCTTCAGATGATGCTAGAAAACAGGGCTGAGGGGGTTTTTTCGAATTATGCTGCATATGCAGTACTTTCATCTTCCACAGATAAAATCATTAAGGAACTATCGAAAAACAAATCGCCCAAGATCAGTGAAGAAATAAATAATGAAATTCTTGCTTTTTTGTATCGAAGCAAAGGCGCAAGTACCGAAGCTCTGAAATTTGCAAAAGACTCTAAAAACCCTGAACTTTATACGCAATTAGCCCTCGAAGCTTCCAAGTGGAAGGCTGTTTTGGAAACTGATCATTTTCCCGACGATTTACTCTTGGGGAAATTAGGTTACAAACTGGCAATGTACCGATTGGCAAATGATAAAGCGGAATTTGATAAAGCCAGTAAAACCCTTGTGGAAATTGCTGAAGAATTAACAGGCAAAGATAAAAATGAGGTTGAATCTACCGAGCAATTATCACAGGCTGCAAAAATCGCATTGCTGAATTACATGGTTCCCGAAGGTATTCAATACTTGCTGAAAAACAAAAAACGCATGATGGTTTCAGAGATTTACGCCAGTCGTTTTGAGTTTGAGAAAATCAAACCCTTAATTGAAGAAGCAAAAAACGAAAATGCGAAGGATGTTCCTTCACTCGAAATTCATTGGGCTAAAATCCTCTACGGCTTGGGCGAAAAAGAGCAGGCATTGAAAACGCTGGATTACTATAGCAGTCGTATCGCTGATAAATCTGAGGGTGATTGGCCTTTAAAGTTGGTTCATGCTTGGATCTTAATTAAGAAAAAAGATCGAGCTTTGGATGATGCGGCTAAGTATCTGCAAAAAATGGAACATCGTGAAGCCTCTGGACGAATATTGAACAAAATGTTTGGCGATGACTCTGAATACTACGATCCTTTATTCCGCTTTCTTTTTAAAAAGAAAAATATTGAATCTGCACAATCTGTGATTATGCAGATAAATGATTTACATGGTAAAAAGGTTGAGGTTAAGGCTATTGAAAAACTTGTTGATGAACTTTTAGAATACGCTTCTACGGTAACTTCTGAAGAAAGTGTAAGTTTGAAAAATGCTGCAAGCGCTATTCTTAAAAAATATGGTTTGCAAGATAAGCTGAAAGAGTTGGCTGATAAGTTTGGTAGTGAAACGATTCTGGTTTCGCTAGCAGACTTGTACTCGGAACAAAAGAACTGGATTAAAGCTAGGGATTCTTATAAGGCTGCTTGGGAAAAAGATAAATCTAAATCGATCCTCGCTTTTATGGTCGCAAAAATGGAAGAAAACATAGGCGATAAAACGCAAGCTTCCAAGTGGAAGGATTTGGCCTCTTGGGCACCTCTTGGTAATGAACAGGTTAGGCTAGATTTTGCTTATGCCTTGGCCAAAAGAAATTATGTGGATGATGCCCTTGTGCAATTTGATTTGGTTTCCAAAACTGGAGAGCCTGGTTCTTATAGCGTTGGGGCTTCTTCTCGTGCGATAGCAAGCAAGCTTATTGAAAAAAAGAACTTTGAAAAAGCTGCCGATGGTTATGAGCTTGCTATGCTTCGCTGCATGACCCCTTTCGTTTCTTTTACGCAAAGCCAAGCATATGTAAATGTGCCTTGTTTAATCGCTCGGCTGCGTTGTAGATCTGCCATCGATGAAGGCAATTTTGATAAAGTTGATGTATTTGCTACGAAGGCTTATGATTTACAACCAGGCGAGGTTGAGTTGCCTATCCTTGTTTACCAACCTTTGGTTGCTAAAGGTAGAAAGGATCTAGCAGATAAGATTTTTGCTACTGCAAAAAAATCGATTCAAAAAGTGGGTGATGATTATCCTAATTGTTCCTGGGCGCATAACTCTGCTGCTTGGCTTTCTGCTTGCTGCAAAACTGAATTGAACTGGGGACTTAGCCAGGCCGAGGCTGCCATTAAGCTGGATGGCAAAAGTGCTGCGCATCTTGACACTCTTGCTGAAGTTTTATTTCAGTTAAATCGCCAAAAAGAAGCTGTTGAAGCCCAAACCAAGGCTGTTGCTCTAGAACCTACTAAGGTTTATTATAAAAAACAATTGAAGCGCATTCAGAATGGCGATACGAATGTTGACCGTCCTGAAGAAAATGATGATTAATTAAACTTTTTATGAATACCCGATCCACCTTTTCTTGCGCTATCACTGTTTCTTCCCTTGAGAAGTTTCAGGAAATTGGTGTTTCTTTGGGGCGCTTGATTCCATCTTCTTTTGTAATTGGATTAAACGGTGAATTGGGGAGCGGCAAAACAACTTTGGTTCGATCCTTGTGTCAGGGTCTCGGGTGTTCATCATTGGAGTTTGTAACTAGTCCGACTTTTGTTCTAATGCAGGAGTATCAGGGTCGTTGCACGGTACATCATTTAGATGTTTATCGTTTGGAGAGTGAGTCTCAGTTTCTTGATTTTGGTGGTGATGAGTTGTTTCAAGGTGGGAATGTAGTGCTGATTGAATGGGCTGATAAGATCAAAAAATGCTTACCTGCTTCAAGGATGGACATATTTTTAGAGGTTTTAGTTCAAGAAGAGCGAAGAATTCATATTTCTTTGCTTGGTGATTTGGGTTGTTCTCAAGTATTGGCGGATTTAGTTCGTTTGGCTGATAGCTTATAGTCTCATTAAGCCTTTTATTGACAAAATCCATGATTTAAAGCTACAATTCGCTAATCGAAAGATCCGTTTTATACTTGCGGGTTACTCGAATAGGAGTTCTTTATCTAATGCATTTTCTTGATCCTGATATTTTTTCTGAAGTGATAAAATTATCGACACCAACTTTGATTGCCATTTTATTGTGTGGATTATTGTTGTGGAGTGCAGGTTACCTCACCCACAAGTTTTGGGTTGTATTTTTGGCAACAGCAGGTGCAGGGGTATTAGGATTTGATAAAGGCCCCGATTTTGGAATCCAAGGCATTTTTGCTGCCCTTTTATTTGGTATCTCAGCTGGTATTTTGGCCCTTTCCATCATTCGAGTTGTTGTTTTTGTTTTAGGTGGATGTACAGGGCTTATTATCGGTAATCTATTTATGCCCGCTGGCGATGCTTGGTTAGCTTGCCTTCTGGTTGGCGGCATTGCTGCTCTTTTGCTTTACCCCTTCTGGTTTACCGCTTTTTCCAGCTTACTTGGTACCCTAGCCTCGGCTTATGGTATCATTGCAATTCTTGATAGGGTTAAAGCTTTAGATTCTTCTTTAATTGTTGATAAACAAGCTGGCCTTATTGATGTTATTTGTATTGGGTTTGTTATATTTGGTACTATTATTCAGTACTTTTTAACCAAGTATTTTCGCAAGAGGAAGTGGCGCCTCATGCAAGAAGAAGAAAGGTTTCGATACCAGAATGAAAATATGGCTTATTCAAATCCTGGTACTTGGTTTAAAAATCCTTGGCGCCATGCTAGCTAATATAGGTAAGAGATTTCTCATGGTCATAGCAACTTTATTGCTTTCATTTTTATTATTTTCTTCTACCTCGATTTACGCTCAACCGCCTACTGCTCCCGCTCCTTTGCAAAGTGAACCAGGAGACAGAACCTATACGCGTAATTTATTTTCAGGGGTGTTTGCATTTGTTTCTTCAGTTGGTATTTTAGTCCTTATTTGCATGCCCAGTCGCAAAAATTCGTAAAATGATTCTCGTTGGGTTTTATGACTTTAATCTTTTCGCTTTGAGGAGTTCATATATGGTGCAGCAATCTCCAATTGATTTTCTTGCTATTGCTAATCGGATTATTACTGGGGGGGATATTACTAGAGATGAAGCCAAGCAGCTTTTTCTAGTTCAAGGAGGCGAACTTTATGATTTATTTTATGCTGCTAACAAAGTCCGTAGGCATTTTCATAGCAATAAAGTAACTTTTTGCAGCATTCTTCCCACCAAATTTGGAAACTGTAGCGAAGATTGTAAATTCTGTGCCCAAAGTGCTCATTACGATGCTGATGTTAACGCTTATCCCATGATGGATGGGGATAATGTTGAAAAAGCCTGTGCTAGCGCCCGAGATAATGGCGCCAGTGCTTTTGGTATTGTGAACAGTGGCAGAGGGCCCAACAAAAAAGAATGGCCCAAAATCATGGAAGCTATTGAGTCAATGAAAAAGGTTGATGGCATAACTCATTGTGCAACACTTGGCACTTTGAATGAATCTCAAGCCCGAGATTTAAAAGCTGCTGGTATCCGTAGAATTAATCATAATCTCGAAACTTCAAAAGAGTTTTATCCTAAGGTGGTTACCACTCATTCTTGGCAAGATCGTGTTGATACTGTAAAGATTGCGCAGAAGGCTGGTCTTGAAGCATGCTGCGGTTGTATTTTTGGCATGGGCGAAAGTGTTGATGATCGGGTCAGCCTTGGGTTTAGTTTGAAAGAGCTTAACCCTCATGTTGTTCCGCTTAATTTTCTCCATCCTATTGCTGGAACACCCTTGGAGAATGTTCCTAAGCTTAAACCAATGGAAATCTTAAAGATCATCGCTGTCATGCGCTTGATACTTCCAAAGCAAGATTTGAAAGTTGCTGGTGGCAGGGAAAAAAATCTTCGTGACCTTCAAAGTTGGATTTTTTATGTCGGGGGCACCAGCGGTTTAATTGGTAATTATCTTTCCACTTACGGGCGGGCTAATCAGGAAGATTTACAAATGATTAGCGACCTCGAACTTGAATGGCAGGATGACCGTGTTGGTGATTTGGATGAATCCATTCCAGTTTCTGAAATTACCCCAAACTCCAGCGGATCGCTTCTTCAACTTCCAGTGTTGAACTTTTAACCTTGGGATTGCAAAGATAAATTGAAAATTCCGGATTCTCAATCTGTTGATCATTTAAATTCGATCCAGCATGAGTTAGATCTTATTACTAATGCTGGATTGAATCGATTTCGTAGGGCACTTAAGTTCTGCCCTGATGGTTCTGTTCTTTACCGTAACAAAAAACTTGTTAATTTTGCTTCAAATGATTATCTGGCCTTTTCAAAACACCCCGCTGTTCTTCACTCTGCCCGTAGGGCTCTTAATTCGTATGGCGTAGGTTCTGGTGCTTCCCCCTTGGTTTCTGGTTATACGAAATTGCATCGTGCTCTCGAGCGAGATATCGCTCGTTGGGAGGGGTTTGATGATGCCCTTGTTTTCTCCAGTGGTTTTGCTGCAAATCTTGGTACTATTTCCTCTTTGGTTCATCCCAAGGATTTGATTCTTTCCGATTCTTTGAATCATGCAAGTATTATTGATGGCTGCAGATTTTCTCGCGCAACGCTTCGGTTTTTTAAGCATAAAGATTGTGATCACCTCCAAAATTTAATATTCCGTAACCAGGGTAAGTTCAGAAAATTATGGATTGTTTCAGATACCCTTTTCAGTATGGATGGTGATTTTGCCCCTATCGAAAAGCTTTATGAACTTACTTTGAAAAATGATGCCATGTTGATTCTTGATGAGGCACATGCCACCGGAGTCACGGGTGACGGTGCAAGAGGCTTGACCGATGTATTCCCCATCGATTCGGCTTGGAAGAGCAGAATAATAAAATTAGGAACTTTGAGTAAGGCATTGGCCTCACAAGGTGGCTTCGTCTGTGCTAACAAAAAAATAATAAAGCTGATAAAAAACAAAGCTCGTTCTTATATTTTTTCCACAGCGCTTTCACCGGTTTGTGTTGCTGCAGCAAGAACTGCAATCAAGTTAATCAATAAAGATGATACACGAAGAGACTTGGTTATTTCGCTTTCCAATTACTTGCGTAAAAATCTTGTGGAGATGGGGCTGGATATCGGCCCATCGGAAAGTCATATCATTCCTGTTATTTTTGGGAATACAGAAAAAACAATGCGTATCGCTAAGCATCTATTGGAATTGGGGTTTTTGGTTCCTCCTATCCGTCCGCCTTCTGTACCCGTAAATTCTTCAAGACTGCGTATTTCAGTCACTGCTTTTCATACATATGATCTTATTAATGATTTTCTTTTAAAGCTTAAAGTGGTTTTATCTCAGCTTTAATTATTTGATGGGTAATGGTCAGGCAAATCATTGTTTTGTACTATGTCATCTTTGTTTATTTGGTCCGAATTTGAATCATCATCTTTTTCGTCAGCATCGTTATCCTGATTACTTATTTGAATTGTGCCTTCGAATTGAGGATTCTTTTCAATGGCCTTCCCAATGCTTATTTGTATTTTAAACGGCAGGTTGGCTATGTCTAAGCGATCATTGTTTTTAAGCGTGGCCCGCCTTATTCTTTTTCCGTTCACCATGGTGCCATTAGTGCTGCCAAGATCCCGAAGTAGCAATGTGTTTTCCATTCGTACGATCACACAATGAAACTTGGATATAGACTTATGATCAAGCCGTAAATCGCAATCTTCTTTACGGCCAACGACCGTAAGATCTCGTGATAATTCGATCGTGTTACCGCCTTCGAGAGGCACTAATCGAAATTGCATGCTTATTAATTACCTATATCGAAAAGAATAAGACACCCAAATTTAATGCTTAATAGTTGAAAATACCACACCTACTAGTGTTTTTAATCATTAAACTGCTTTAATAATAAAGTAATAATCGTTAATTTCGTTAGAGGAGTGCTGTTTTGTAATAATAAGGTTGTTTGGTTCAGCCCATCGGTTTTTAAGCCTATGTTTTGCTGCAGGCAATTAGGTATCCATGGGCAAACAATTTTTTATCCAATCTAGGCGAGTTGCTTGCTTTCCAAGATGGATTTCCTAAAGGCAGTATCTCAATCATTTCGAAGTTTGCTGTTTTCAACAGGATTGAAATTTCCTTCCAAGTGAACAAGTGTAAGGTTAAACCGCATATCCCTTGGTGGGCAGGCAGTAATCTGTTCCCAAAATCGTAGGCGCGCCCAATTCTTCGGCAGAAATCTAGTGCAAGCCATTGATATCCTTGGATTCCTTGAGAGGCTGACCATAAATTATGTACATGAAGAATGAATTTACCTCCAGGTTTTAAAACACGAAAGATTTCCTCCAGCATTGCGGTACGATGTTTTTCCTTTAAAAGCATGCCAAAACTACTGAAAAGACAGGATGAATAATCAATTGAGTTGGAACAAAGGAATGAAAGATCCAACATATTTGCTCGAAGGAACAAATGTGGTCCATGAATGTTTTTATTGCAGGCTTCAAATAGCATGGGGGTCGAAAGGTCTATTCCCAAAACTTTGTGTTTTTTTGGGGCAAAATGTTCTGCAACTCTTCCTGTTCCACAGCCAAGATCAAGAATTATGCCCGCTTTGTCAAAATGCTTTTCCAGAAAAATTAGATCTTGATGAAAAACTGGATTGTCTTTAAGTGAGGAATCATAGTTTGATGCAATATATTGATTGGAAATATATTCCCACTGGGTTTTGCTGACACCCTCAGGCATGAGCCAATCTGGCGGTGAAGAAGAATTAAAACTCATGCCTACGGTGCCTGACTAAAATTTAAACTAGTTTCCGATGTTTTTTAAGGCGGTGGTTGCTGCATCCTTGAAGGATTTATCTCTTTGTTTTTTGTCTTCTACAATTAATTTAAGGGATTCTTTTGCTTGCTTGGCTTCGGAACCAATTTTTCCTAGTGCAACTGCCGAAGCAAAACGAAGATCATTGTCTTTGAGTGTCTCCATAAGATCAGGGACTGCAGATTTCCCATCCTTGCCTAAGACTCCAATAGCATCAATTGCTTTTTCACGAATGTTAATGGGTTTGGATTTGTCTTTAAAAGCAGAATGAAGAACAGAGAAACTTTCTGCTCCAATCTTTCCTAAAGAAATCGCAGCTGCATTTTGGTTCTCCTTTTTTTCATCTTCGTTGTTTAATAATGCTGCAAGTGCAGGGATTGCATCTTTGCTTTTTGTTTTTAAATTTCCAAGTGATTGAGCAGAAAATCTTCTCACGAAAGCATCTTTATCTTGCAACCCAAGTATCAATGCTGCGACAACTTTTGCTTCATCTTCGCCATTCTCTCCCAAGGCTTTTGCTGCGACCCTGCGTATTTCAGGATCCTTGTTTTTTAATTGCTGGATAAGTGTATTCGCATCTTCTGCGCTTATAAATGTGCAAATACATGTGCCGAGAAATATTGCGCAAAGAAAAGTTTTCATCTTCGTTCTCCTGTAAGAGTAGTTGTTGCATTTCTATAATATCTTTTTATTTGCAGAGACTCAACTTAATGTTCTTTGTGTTTGCATAATTGATTGTTGGTGTTGACAAGTAGTGATCAAATTGTGACTAATATGCATATGGAGTGTTTTGTTAAGGAAGGAAACTCTTGTAATTTAAGAAGTTATCGTTATGATCGCTCCATGTTGTGCCTGACTTTTGCAGCTGAAAATAACACGAGTTGTTTTCTTGAGTAATAAGTCTACAGGCGAGATTTCAGAGTTCTTTTGGAGGTTATAAGGTATATGAGTGAATCCGATGTGCGAGCCGAGGTGGCACCCGTTCCATTCGCCGATCAATTCGGGGGTGGCGATAACGAAGAACCTCCCGGTAAGCCGAAGCGTCATCCTATTTGGCGTGATGTTCCGGATCAGCAGTGGAATGACTGGCGCTGGCAATCCCAAAATGCCATTCGCTCAGTAAGGCAACTGAAGGGCTTAATTACCTTTAGTCCTGAGGAGTTGGAAGCGATAAATTCGCTGGAAACCGAATACAAAACCGCTATTCCTCCCTACTACTTTTCTCTTATAAACCCTGACGATTCTGAAGATCCCATCAGGCTTCAGTCCATTCCTTCACCATTAGAACGCACCAATCCTTCTGGGTACGAATTGGAAGATCCGCTTGAAGAAGACAAGGATTCACCTGTTCCTGGCTTGACTCACAGGTATCCTGATAGAGCTTTGCTTGTTACCACTCATGTTTGCTCCATGTATTGCAGGTTTTGTACTCGCAAGCGAGCTACCATGGTTCGTGGTGGTTGGGATTCAATCAGTCGCAATGATGAGCGTATGGTTGAATATGTGAGGGATCATTCCGAAATCCGCGATGTTATTGTTTCGGGTGGAGATCCTCTTACTCTCCCCGTTACTAAACTTAAGTTCTTCTTAGAGAACCTTGCTGCTATCCCCCATGTTGATGTCATTCGTATTGGAACTCGCGTTCCGGTTACTTTGCCTCAGCGTTTGTTTGATCAGTCTTTGATTGATCTTTTAGCTTCTGTAGGAAAAGTGTGGATTCAAACTCACTTTAACCATCCTAATGAGATATCTGCAGAATCTGCCAAGGTTTGCATGTCTTTGTTAAAAGCAGGTATCCCTGTTAATAATCACACGGTACTTCTTAAGGGAGTCAATGATTCTCTGGATACTATGCGTAAGTTGATGCGAGGGTTACTTCGTATCAAAGTGCGACCTTACTACATTTTTCATTGCGATCCGGTTATTGGTGCTGGGCATTTCCGCACCTCTATCTGGAAAGGGATGGAAATTATGGAAGGTCTTCGCGGGCATATGTCTGGTTTGGGAATTCCTACCTATGTTGTCGATAGCCCACATGGTGGTGGTAAAGTTCCTGTGATGCCTAATTATGTCGTATCCGCTTCTGATGATGCTGTTGTCCTGCGCAATTATGAAGGTATGCTTGTTCGTTATCAGGCAGAGGATAAACCCCTGCAAAGTAATGATCAGGGCAGAACCCGAGGCGTTAGCTCACTTCTTCAAGGTAGTAAGTCTGCTTTGATTCCAGAAAATGCTGAGCGAATGATTCGTCGTCAAATGAACCTCGCTACTGTTTCTGCTGAAGAAGCGTCTTCTGGTTGCTCTTCGAATGAAGCTACTACTCCAGAAAATGAAGCGATTCCTGATTCCTTGATAGAGTTGGGGATTAAAAAGAAAGTTTCTCCTGTTAGGAAGGCTCGGTAGGTGAATTAAAGTTTAATTTAAAGCCGCCAGGTTGTTTACTTGGCGGCTTTATTTTGTTGTTGGGGAGTATCATGAAAATTGGGATTGTTTGTAACTTAAAGTCCGCCGTTGCTAAAAATTCGCATACCGATGATTTTGAGGAAGAATTTGATTCGCCAGAAACGATGCAGGCAATTGGTGCGGTGTTGGCTACAAAGAATCATCAAATCGTATATTTCGCAGAGTCTCCGGATTTACCTGCTGCTTTGATTAAGGATCGTCCTGATTTTGTTTTTAATTTTGCTGAAGGTCGAGGCACAAGCAGGGCTAGGGAAGCTCGGGTTCCTGCTTTACTTGAAATTCTTGGAATCCCTTATTCTGGTTCTGACCCTTTTACTCTTTGTGTTGGGTTGGATAAGGATGTTGCAAAAAAGATAGTTTCTGATGTTGGAGTCATGGTTCCTAAAGGAGCCACTTTTACACCGGAAAACTTTGATCTAGATTCTATTCCTATTAATTTTTCTTTTCCAGTTGTTGTTAAACCTGCTTGGGAAGGTTCTAGCAAAGGTATACGCGATTCCGCTGTTGCGAAAACCCATCAGCAACTTCGTGCTTTATTAAATGAAGTAATCAATGGTTATGATCAGCCAATTATTGTCGAAGAATATTTACCTGGAACAGAGATCACGGTTGGTTTGATAGGTAATGGGGCTGATCTGGAAGTAATCGGAGCAATGGAGATTGCTCCGAAAATAAAGGACGAATTTTTTATTTATAGTCTTGAGGTAAAGAGGAATTATCTTTCCAGAGTTGATTATAATGTGCCACCAAAAATTTCATCCGAGGTTCTTAAAGCATTATTTAGTAGTGCTGTTAAAGCTTTTAAGGCATTAGGTTGCAAAGATTTTGCAAGAATAGATTTTCGACTTAATGCTCATAACCAGCCTGTTTTTATTGAGGCAAATCCTTTGCCTGGTCTTAATCCGGTAACCAGCGATTTCGGTTTAATTGCTAAGGGGATGGGATGGACATACGAAAAATTGATCCTATCTGTTTTTGAAGCAGCTACGAAAAGACTTGGCCTATAGTTTTATACCAAGCTTTTTTCTTTTACATCTTCTTCCAAACTTATACACTTTCTTTATGAATGAAAATTCGACTGATAATATTGTTATTCCGCAATCACCTTTTAAAGTGTTGATACTGCATAACATCCCTGTTTTGCCTTTGGATCATCCGGATGCCGATTCAGAGCATGAAGTAATTGAAACTGTTGAGATTATTGAAAATGCGCTTGCAGAGCATGGCGTGCGTTTTGAAAGATTTGGATTGGCTAAAGATTTGGGCCCTCTTATTCAAAGGTTGAACTCTGATCCGCCTGATGTTGTCTTTAATATGTTTGAAGGTTTTGCTGATTTTACCGAAACGGAAGTTTACCTTGCTGGTCTTCTTGAATGGATGAAGATTCCATTCACGGGATCTAAATCCCAAGCTCTTGCTGTTGGAAGAAACAAAGCTCTCGCCAAGGCTGTACTGCAATCTTATGGTGTTTCCACTCCTGGTTTCTTTTGGGTTAATAATGCGGATGTTCCTGAAAATAACCTTGGATGGCCAGTCATTGTTAAACCTGCAACCCAAGATGCCAGCATTGGTGTTGATCAAGGTAGTGTGGTAACTACGCAAAATGATCTTGTTGAGCGTGTAAAGTTATTGCTTAAAAATTATGGCCCACCTGTTTTAGTGGAGCAGTTTATTGATGGCAGGGAACTTACTGCTGCAGTTATTGAAGATCCTGAAATTATTGTCCTTGCCCCCTCAGAAATTCACTTTACCATTCGCAATAAAGGGCTTTGGCCAATTATTTCTTATGATGCAAAGTGGAAACCTGATTCTGTTGAGTTTGAAGGTACTCCTTATGAATATCCTGCCAAATTAACGCCTGAGTTATTGGAAAAAGTTAAAGATACAGTTAAAAGAGCTTATCTTGCACTTGGAATTCGTGACTACGGAAGAATCGATATGCGTGTTTCTTCTGATGATACTATCTATGTTATCGAAGTTAATCCGAACCCCGACCTTCATATTGTAACTGGATTGGCTATAAGCCTTGATTCTGCCAACCAGACTTATGGGGTTTTTCTTGAAAACCTTGTGACTCGTGCCTGGAAGCGCGGACCTTGATTTTAGCCGTCTTATCATTTGCAGCATGGTTATGGCCTCTGCAAATTATTTATCATCCTCGCCTTTTTTAGTTTTTTTGAAAGTTATTCTTTACTATTTTTAAATCTCACCCAATCGTTACTTAATTTATCCTAGGAGTAAGAAGTTGGGTCTTTCATCGAGGCTTGCCTAAAACCATTCTTTCTCTCAGCGCATTTGTTGCATTTGCCGCAATGCATTCCGTTTATTGGGTAAATACAAGAAAAAGTGTGTTCCAAAGGTGCGTTTCTGCCTATTTTTAAAACATCTGTTTTATGCATACCCGCGTAGGGCCTTAGCAATTTGACATTTCCGGAAACTGATTCATTGATGGCTTGTTCCATGGTAAGAAAAAAACTATCAGTGGCATCAGGGAAGGGATTGGATTCTAAAACTGCTAAGGAAAGACTTTTAACCTGATTAAGATTGCACCATAAAAGAGCCTTCGCGGTCAAAAGAACATTCCTTCCTGGCAAAAAAACAGCTTCATCGGGGGATTCTACATCGGGAACATTTATCCCTGTCAGGCTCCAGTGATCCTTGTACAAATCACCTACAGGTACATCAAGAATTATTAGTTCGGCAAGGTTTGGGGCTTTAATAGCATTGATAAATCTTTTTAAGTATTCTAATTCGGTTTTTTCCCAATACAGCCCGCATTGAACAAATACTGGCCAAACCTTTGGGAATTTCTGGTTAACCATATCCGCCAATAATATTGCACTATCGAGTCCACCGCTTACTAAAATAGCAGTAGGATCATTGATAAGGTTTTTGATCGTACTAGAATTCATAAAATGCCCTCATGGGATTTTGAAGCTATAATGTTATAAAGCTTTCTTAAATAATTGAGTGGGTGCTTCAGTTCCCTATGTACTATGGTATGTTAGTTATGAAGGTGGTTTTCTACTTTTAAGTTATTTTTGATAAATTAACGACGGGGATTGTGATGAAATACTTGATGGAATTTGAACCTATTATAAAAAAATCTTCGTCTCTTTCTCCCCATACATTCTCAGGTTTAGCTGGGGTTTGCGAGTATCTTGCAGAGCCTCGAAGCAAAGAGGAATTAGCTGCACTCTTTAAAACATGCCATACTAATAAAATTCCTTTTCGAATCTTGGGTAATGGTTGCAATCTTCTTGTTCGGAGTGCGGTAGTTCCAGGCGTAGTTGTTAAATTGACCAATCCTGCATTTTGTGGCTTTGAAAATTTAGGTAACACAGTTCGAATGGGTGCCGGCGCTTCGATTTTTTCTGCCATTTCTTTTTGTTCTCAAAATAATATGGCAGGATTTGAAACGCTTATTGGCATACCCGGGACTATTGGTGGCGCATTACTTTCGAATACAAGTGATAAATCTGGCCCTATTTCCAGATTTGTAAGAAAAATTGAAGTGATAGATTCGCTTGGTATTATTCAAATTCGAGATAAGGAAGAAATTTCATTTAGTGACAAAGGGAATGATCTTAGAGACCCTGTGATTCTGAGCGTTGAATTTGCATTTGAAAATGATAAGACCGAATCCATTGTTAAAAGATTACGCAAAGCTTGGATCAGTAGGAAAATTCAATTGCCTCTTGGTGTGCCTTACGCAGGCAAAATATTTAAAAACCCTAGAGGTTTAACCGCTGCATCTTTAATGGAGCAGGGGGGATTTCAAAAAACCAAAGTCGGTGGTGCAGAAATCTGTGACCGTGATTCGAATTATATTGTGATCCACCCCAATGCTGTTGTTGAAGATGTTTTAAGATTGATCGAGCAGGTAAAACAAGGAATTCGTGAAAGATTCAATGTAGATCTGGAACTCGAAATCACTATTTGGTAATCAGTTTCTTATCGGGTAATATTGTGAAAAAACTTATCTTCTCTTGGTTAGGGTTTTGTTTAGTAGTTGTTCTATCATTCATCTCATGTGGTTTTTTTATCTATTTTTTATCTAAAGCTGATTACTCGTTTAATAAATTAATCGTTTCTCGTCATAATTCTTTGCTTGCTTTTTCAAATATTAACAGTCTTTCTCCCGCAGTCTTATCTAAAGAAGAGTTTCTAAATGAAGTTCGCTACCTAGGAAATTTGAAAGAAGATGTTGATGTGTTGGAAGAAGGCATATTGGGCAGAATTTTTGCAGCTTTCCAACTTCATCCTTGGGTGTACAAAGTTGTAGAAATACAAAGAGAAGGGGCAAATAATTTAAAAGTAGTTCTAGAATTTCGGGTTCCGGCCATGGTTGTTCCATTAGTGCAAGAAAAGGTCGAAATTAATACAGCGGAAAAGTTTAGAGTTGTTGATGTTAATGGTGTTATTTTGCCAATAAATGCAATGCAAATTGGATTGCCTGTTCTAGCTACACCTTTGCCTTTTCCCACGGATAAAGCTGGTATCCAATGGAAAAATGATCAGGTTATTTCTTGCTCTAAAATTTTGGGCTATCTGGCCGAAATACTTTTACCCAAGGATTGTTTGATTGAGATGAAGGATGGCTTGGTTTTGGTTTATTCAGAAAAAGTTCCTTTTAAAATAATTTGGGGGCCATTGTCTGACAATGAAAGCTTAGCCTTCCAAGAAATTGACCAAAGAAAAACTATCCTTAAAACAAAATATTCTTCTTGGATTCAAACTGCCATGAGGGATAGTCTGGTTATCGATTTTTCAGTTAATATTCCCAAATAGTCTTTATTGGTCGAGGTAAGGCATCATAAGGCGGGACCATGTCTCAAACGATTCTTCGTTGGTTTTTATATCCTGTATGCTTGAAAATTTGCAATCAGTTAAATTTAGTTCCTTTGATTCCAAGTCTGAGGTTTCGATTTGGTATAAATGAACGATTCCGAGATGCACCTTACCCACATCATTGGAGTCGTCATTAATAAAGCCTAAAAGTTTTATATTGTTGGAGGGGCCAACTCCTACTTCTTCATTGAGTTCGCGCCAAAGGCCTTTTAAATAACTGCTTTGCCCTATGTCGCCGTCTTCTTTTTCGATGTGTCCTCCAACTCCAAGAGAGCGAAGAAGCCGTAGCCTGGTTTCCGAACTGGCTTTTCCCCGTTGATAGTTGAAAAAACCTTTTGGGCTTTGAAACACCACATAGGGAATCAATTGTTTATAGTTTGGGTCGTTTTCAGCTAAATCTCTATCCATGAAAAACAATTGGGGGTTTTCGAGCATTGCTTTCACCATGCTTTCGGATGCAGGGTTAAATCCATGTTTTAGTAGTTGTTCTGGAATATGATTTCTTGCTATTACTAATATATTTGCTTTGGTCATGGCCCTGTTTTCCTGCCAATTTTATTGAATCTATTCTTATACAGTATTCAATATATTGAGTTAGTCTGGCTATTAAAATTTGGTGTGTTTAGTTTAATTATGTTAACTTAGAAGTATTAAGTAATTTGTTCTTTTTAGCAGATTAAGTCATGCAGCTTTTCAAATCTAATAAACAGAGGGTTCTAGCCTCGCTTCAAATAAAGCAACCTGCTGCTCTGGTGGTAATCAAGGTTGTTGAGAGTACAGTTTTTTATTTGTTAATTTTAGGAATTACTTTGATCCCGATATTTAATCATGGATGCCATTCTAGCCCACATACGGATGAAGAACTTTGTTTAGATGTGTTTAAGGTGAAAGATAATTTAGGTATAAATAAAAAAGCCCGACTTAATAAGCCGGGCTAAAGTATGATTTAGAAGTGTTTAAAGCTTTGGTACTTCCATGGGCAATGGGCTGGTGTAAAGGTCTAAAGCTGAAATTTTAAGTGTGGTAATGGCTTTTTGGATTCGTGCGATATTAGGGTCTTCGCGTGAATCAAAGCCTCCCACGGTTACAATGCTGCTTGTTCGCGTATGCAAAACATAGGCATCAAATTCCAGTTTCCTTAGAACTCTGGCTGTTTCGTGGGCTTGCATAGCTGCAGCACTGAGCATATCCCCTTGTCTGCTTCCAAATAACTTATCCATGAATGAAGTAGTTATGGGCTTGGTTGATTGGAGAACTGCGGAGCCATTATATTCTTTAACCACTAATGTGATGGGTTTGGAATTTTTCAGGAGGCTGTATTTTTCATCTGCGTTGAGTGTTTTAAGAACTGGATCAGGTTTGTTATTTGCGATAGTTTGGTTAGGAATGAGGGGGTTTCTTACAACGAAAGCCCTTGAGAAAGGGTTAACTCTTTCTCTGCGGATTTCGGCGCCTTTTTTGTCTGCAGTTGGAACATAAATATTAATTACATCAGCAGTTTCTTTTCCATTCTCTAGTTTTAAATCTGGAGCTGGAAGTTTTTTGATCTTTTCCAGATTTTTACGGGCATCTTCAATATCTTTGTGACCACCCAGTAATACTGCGCATTGTTCTGAAACGCGGGTGAATTTCATGGGTTGCCTTAATTCCGGGCTCATCTTTTGTCGTCTTTCAAAGTCTGCGATTTGTTTTTTCTTTTCTTCTTCACCATAATTGAAAATGTAAGCCGTGAGGTTATCACGCGTTTTGAGAATTTCTGTAAGTTGTTTTGATAATTCCGGGGCATCTATTCCCGAATAACTTCCACAGCATATCAGCCAAGTTCCTGCTTCAACTGTTAGCGGGTAGGCATTTTTTGTCGTTTGTGTGTTGGCAATGCCGGAAACTACAAAGATACAAGCACTTAAAATTACGGATGCAAAAAGACGCATCTTGACCTCCATTTAATCAACCAAAACTTTGTGCCCGGCTTTTCCGAACCACAACTTTAGTCATTAGATGAGAGTCTCATAACAAATAAAATTAAATTAGTCCAGAGGCCAATTGCTTCCTAACGCTTTCATTTGCTCTAATTTTATTTCCCCAATTGCCTGTTTCCCCAGCTTTAACATGCTGTCAAGCTGTTTTTGGTCGAATACTGATTCTTCCCCACTTGCTTGCACTTCAATGAACATGCCGCTACCTGTCATTACAAGATTGCTATCAACTTCGGCGCCAGCATCTTCTTCGTAGCAAAGGTCGAGCAATACTTTGTTATCAACAATGCCCAAGCTAATGGCGGCAATGCTATCTTTTAGAATCTCATTAATTGGGGCAAGTGGTTTGTCGGATGGTTTCTTTTCGAGCGAACGTAATGCATCAACCATGGCAACAAAAGCGCCATTGATGCTTGCGGTTCTTGTACCCCCATCTGCATCTAAAACATCACAATCAATCCAAAGAGTTCTTTCGCCAAGTTTTTCTAAATTTACAATAGCTCGTAAACTTCGGCCAATGAGTCTTTGGATTTCGACGCTACGACCATCAACTTTGCCGGCACGATCTCTAGGTTTTCGTCTTCCCGTACTTCCCGGAAGCATGGAATATTCTGCAGAAAGCCAGCCTTTTCCTTTGCCTAATAAAAAGGGAGGAACAGATTGCTCAATCGTGCAGGTGCAAAGGACGGTAGTTTTTCCGCATGAAACTAAAACGCTACCCGGAGCTTGTTTGGTGAAATTGCGTTTGAAACGCAAGGGCCTCAGTTCATTCGGTTTTCTTCCGTCAATACGCATGTTGGTAGTCCTAATCCTAGTAAGTTGTTATTTTGAACCAAGAATCATATCGAGTAAAATTGCTTTTTGGGCATGCATTCTGTTGCCTGCTTGTTCAAATACAATACTTGCCTTGCCATCAATTATAGAACCCGTTACTTCTTCACCTCTGTGGGCAGGCAGACAATGCATGAACTTGCAGTGTTTTGGAGCTTTGCTGAATAAACGATCATTGACCTGGAAGTCTTTGAATTTTTTGATTCGTTTTTCGTTTTCACTTTCCTGACCCATGCTGGTCCAAACATCTGTGTAAAGGATATCCGCATTTTTGACACTATCATTCGCATCGGCGGATTGATTTAAAACAGCATTGGGAAATCGTTTTGAAAACAAAGTAATAAAGTCTTTGTCGAAATGGTAAGGTTTGGGCCCTGAAAGAATAAAGTGGTAACCAACCAAGGCGCATGCGATCGCAAGAGATCGTGAAACATTATTACCATCGCCTACAAAAACTACGGTTTTGCCGGTTTTTGGACCAAATGCTTGGCGAATTGTGAGTATATCTGCAATTGCCTGGCAAGGGTGGAATTGATCACTGAGCCCATTAATTACAGGGATGGAGGAATTCTTGGCAAATTCCACAACGGTTGCATGAGAGAAAGTTCTGAGTACAACTGCGTCAACATAGTGACAAATTGTGCGGGCAAAATCTGCAACAGTTTCGCGGACGCCTATCTGGCCATCCGAGGTGCCAAGAAAAATGGAATTGCCTCCCATTTGCATCATCGCAGATTCAAAACTTACCCTAGTTCGTAGAGAGGGTTTTTCAAAGATCAGGCCCAGAACTTTTCTAGGTAGGAGGTCTGGTCTTTTTCCTTTTGTCCAGTCTGACTTTATCTTTTCGGCTAATTCAAGAACTTTAACGAATGCCGATTCGTTATACTCAAGTAATGAAAGTAAATGCTTCATTTGCGTTACCATTGTAACTTTGATTGTCTGCTAAGATTGGCAGCAACAAAAGGTTATCCAAGAATGATTTTCTCAAGTATGTCGCACCCTTCATCAATCTCAGCATCAGTTATGTTGAGGGCCGGTAACAAACGGATTACCGTGTTGTGAGTGCAGTTTATCAGTAATTTTTTTTCCAAACATTTTTGCACGATATGAGAAGCATCTTCTGAAAGCTCAAGGCCAATCATTGCGCCTGAAATCCTAATATCAGTAATCAGCGAGCATTTTGCCTTCCACGATTCAAACTTGGTTTTAAAGCGATCACCTATTGAAACCGCTCGATCAAGAAGGTTTTCTTTCTCTATCGTTTCTATGGTTGCAAGAGCTGCCACACAAGCGATGGGGTTTCCTCCAAAGGTTGCAGCGTGTGTTCCAGGTTTTAGTTTCGCTGCGAATTCTTCTCGTGCAATCAAACCACCACAGGCAACGCCCCCCGCCAAGGCTTTGGCCAATGAAACACAATCCGGAATCACATTCCAATTTTGATGCGCAAACCACTTACCCGTTCGACCTGTTCCCGTTTGTACTTCGTCAAATATCAGCATTAACTTGTTTTCATCACAAATCTTGCGCAACCCTTCAAGGTATCCTATAGGTGGCAGATTGATTCCTCCCTCACCTTGAATTGGTTCAACCATGATGGCGCAAGTTTCTGCATCAATTGCAAGCTTAGTAGCTTCTAAGTCCCCGAATGGAACATAAGAAAACCCAGGCAACATTGGTTCCAGCCCTTGATGGTATTTGGGTTGCCCTGTGGCACTAAGAGCCGCAAAAGTTCTACCATGAAAGCTGTTTAACGCAGTAATAATTTTATATTTTCCGGGCCCGCCATGAAGTCTTGCCATTTTTATTGCGGCTTCATTCGCTTCCGTTCCGCTATTGCAGAAAAAACATTGACCGCCCCATCCTGTTCTGGTGGCAAGAGCTTCCGCAAGCATGCCTTGGGGTTCTGTGTACCATGAATTTGGCACATGTATGAGTTTGCCTATTTGATTTTTTACCGCTTCAACGATAAGAGGTGGGCAATGCCCGAGCAAGCCGCATCCCCACCCAGGAAATAAATCTAGGTACGCATTTCCTTCGTCATCCCATACTCTGGAACCTTCGCCTCGGACCAAGCAAACAGGAAACTTTTTGTAATTTGCAATTACATACTTGTTGTAACTGTTCAACAAGTTGGAATTCATAGTAGTCCTTTTCTTTGAATGTTAATTAAACACTAGCTAAGTGTAATCTCAGTCCCAGTGCCTTGTTTGGTAAATATTTCAAGAAGCAAGGAATGTTTCTGCCTGCCATCGATCATGTGAGTTTTACCAACGCCTTTTTGCAAACTATCAAGGCAAGCTTCAACCTTTGGAATCATCCCGGCATCAATAACCCCTTTTTCGATCAAGTCTTTGCAATCTTTTTCATTAAGGCTGGTGATCAATGATACGGGGTCTTTACGATCTCGAAGTATTCCCGGAGTATCAGAAAGAAAAACAAGCTTCTCAGCTTTCAAACTTATCGCTACAGCGCAAGCCGCAGTGTCTGCATTGATGTTTAGCCATGCATTTTTATCATCAATTGCTAGCGATGGTATAACTGGAATTACCCCAGCGCTTATAAAATCCGAAATAAGATTATTGTCCACTTTATCTACAACTCCAACATGCCCTAAATCGACCAAACCAGATTCAGTAGGCAACAACCATTTCTTCCCCCACATCACCTGCATAGCGCCAGTGTGGAGCGGGATAGCTCTACCGCCAAGATTTCTGATTCGCCTTACGATATCAGCATTTGTTTCATTGGTAAGTACATCCCTGACAATGGCAAGTGTGTCGTCGTCGGTGATTCTACGGCCAGCAATTTTTTTAGGTTGAAGCCCTTGTTTGGCCATCGCTTGGTCGATTGCTTTGCCACCGCCATGCACCAAAACAGGAAACATGCCAGCAGTTTCCATGAGAACTAAGTCTGCTAGGGTGCTGTTTAGGCAATCAGAATCATCCATGATGCTTCCGCCTAATTTGACCACGATAATCTTTTTTCTAAAGGCCCTGAAATAATCCAGTGCCTCTATCAATGCCTCAGCTTTATGTAGAGCATTCATTTTTGTTAAACCTAGGTAATAAATGGTAATAATAGGGCCGATTTCTAGGATGTCAACACTTCTAGGGGTTAATTATCATTTGTTTGAAACTTTGATGTGGAATATAAATATTAAATGGTATAATTAACGATTGTTCCCTATTTTCCTCTGGAGAAAGTTATGCGTTATTTTGTACTTGCTGCTTTTGCTTTCATGTTTTCCGTCGGTTTGTCCTCTGCTGCCGATAAACCTGCCAAAGAAGTTACCCTTAAAGGTGAAATTAATTGTTCTAAGTGTGCCCTTAACGAAACTGCTGATTGTGGCCATGCCATCAAGGTTTCAGAAAATGGCAAAGTAGTCATTTATTACCTAAAGGATAATGGTAAAGCCGAACCTTATCATGATGTGGTTTGCAATGGCCCTGCTAAAGGTTCTGTTAAAGGTGTTGTGCTTGAAAAAGAAGGAAAAAAGTGGATAGTACCCGCTAAAGATGGTGTTAAGTATGACTGATTCTTTTATCAATTGAATTTGATTTGCCGTGATTGGTTTTCCAGTCGCGGCTTTTTTGTTGGTTGCTCTACTACAATACTTTAGGATGCTTAGTATAGACAAGGAGGAGATAGCTAAATGAAAGTAATTCTTGCAAATCCGAGGGGATTCTGTGCTGGTGTAAATATGGCTATCGAAAGCCTAGAAAAAGCATTAGAGAAATTTGGCTCGCCTCTTTATGTATATCACGAAATTGTTCACAATCGGCCCGTTGTCGAGCGTTTCAGTAAGCGGGGGGTTGTTTTTGTTGATAAGATTGATGAAATCCCTCAAGGTTCAACTGTTTTATACAGTGCGCATGGCGTATCGCCAACCATTAGGTTGGAGTCTCAGAAGCGAAATTTACTTGCGATAGATGCGACCTGCCCGCTGGTGACAAAGGTGCATAAGGAAGCAGTAAAGTTTGCAAGCGAGGGTTACACCATAATTTTAATTGGGCATGAAGGCCATGACGAAGTATTGGGTACGATGGGTGAAGCGCCTCAAAATATCGTGCTGGTGCAAGATGAAGAAAGCGCAAACAAATTAGAGCTTCCAAAAGATACTAAAGTGGCCTTTCTGACACAGACGACATTAAGTGTTGATGAAGCCCAAGCCATTATTGATGTGCTGAAGAAAAAATTTCCAACGATCGTAGGCCCTGCCAAGGATGATATTTGCTACGCAACTCAAAATAGGCAGGAAGCAGTCAAGGAGATTGTTCCTGAAGTTGATGTTGTGCTGGTTCTTGGAAGCCAAAACAGTTCCAACAGCATGCGTCTTTCAGAGCTTGCGATAACCCTAGGAAAGCCCGCTTATTTAATTGATTCTGTAAAAGAAATAAAATCTGAATGGCTTATCAATGCCCAAAAAGTTTTAATCACTGCTGGTGCAAGTGCCCCTGAGGATGTTGTAGAAGAATGTGTGGATTGGCTTAGGATAAATTATAATGCACAAGTCGAAAACAGAATCATCAGGGAAGAGCATGTCCAGTTTCCGTTGCCCAGGGAATTAAGAGTTATTTCAAATTCGACTTCCTGATAGATAGGATTCATGTGTGGATAATTTTATAAAGCATCTTGTCGATTCTCGACTCCCGATTCTTCCCCAAAAAAAAGATTTTAAGATTGGATGCATAGGTTCTGGGTTTATCATGAAGGATTGCCAGATTCCTGCTTATAAAAGTGCTGGATTCAATGTTACTTGCATCTCTTCTAGGTCTGCTGAAAAAGCTAAAGAAGTTGCCTTAACCCATAATATTCCCGTTGTTTTTGATTCAATAGATGCAATGCTTGAGCATGGCGACTTTGATATTTTGGATATTGCGGTTCCTCCGGAAGCCCAGCCTGAAATCTTATTCAAAGCCATTGAACACTCTAAGAATTTGCGTGGGATTTTAGCTCAAAAACCGTTGGCAATGGATCTGCAAACTGCAAGAAAAATGG
>Ga0194051_1000170_pt1 | contig 36964 bp, 39 predicted proteins | sample SepL2320m_MetaG_FD_161275 | JGI IMG/M metagenome (GOLD analysis project Ga0194051, IMG submission 161275) | Anoxic zone freshwater microbial communities from boreal shield lake in IISD Experimental Lakes Area, Ontario, Canada - Sep2016-L239-20m | ecosystem: Environmental > Aquatic > Freshwater >... | reverse complement strand
CCTACGGGATCTTCCTGCCGACCGGTACGCCCGCCGTCCTGGTCGAACGCCTGCACGACGCCGTCGACGCCACGATCCGCTCGCCCGATATCGCGCGCCGCTTCACCGAACTGGGGGCCGATCCGCAGTTCAGCTCACCGGCCGAGTTCGCCGCCTACGTCGCCGACGATCTCGCCAAGTGGGCCCGCCTCGCCAAGGAAGCGGGCCTCAAGGCGGACTGAGGCGGCTATTTGACCGACGAGAAGGCGGTCGGCGTCAGCATCTGGACCGACACGTTGGCCACGATCTGGCCGTCCTTTTCGGTCTCCGCGCGCTTGGCATGCCATTCCGGATCGGCCGCGAAGGCGTTCCACTTCTTCTCGCGATCGGCCAGCGACTCCCAGGCGAGGAAGTAGGTGAGTTCCTGGTTGGACTCACCCACCAGTGTCGTGAAGAAGCCGGCCTGCTTGATGCCGTGCCTTTCCCAGATTTTCAGCGTGATGGTGGCAAAGCGGTTGAGCAGTGCCGGCAGACGGCCCGGCAGGCAACGGTAGACTCGCATTTCGTAGATCATCTCTTCCTCCCTAGAAGTTACCGTCGAAACGCGGCACGAAGCCGCTTCCCTTGTGGTCGATGTGACAGGTGAACGGTGCGCCGAAGTGGCAGGGCATCAGCCGCGCGCCGGTGCCGGCGCAATGTTCGAGCGCCTCGCGGCGGCTCTTGCGCGCCCCCACGGGTTCGGCGCAGGCGAAGCTGTTCCATTCCGGATGAAAGACTTGTAGCGCGTGGTGCAGGATGTCGCCGCAGAACAGCGCCTTCTCGCCCTTGGATTCAAACTTGATGGCGATGGTGCCGGGCGTATGACCGGGCGCCGGCGCGACGCTCATGTTCTCGTCGAGTTGGGCGGCACCGTCGACCATCTGCATCAGGCCGGCCTCGGCCACGGGCAGCACCGAATCGCGAAACGAGCCGGCGTTGACCGGGCCGGTCTTGGGATCGCTGTCGAGCTTCAGATAGTGCTCGTAGTCGGCACGGCTCCACACGTACTTAGCGTTCTTGAAGGTCGGCACCCACTTGCCGTTCTCCAATTGCGTGTTCCACCCCACATGATCGACGTGCAGGTGGGTGCACATAACCATGTCGACCTCGTCGGGCCTGACGCCGGCCGCCGCCAGCCGCTCGAGATATCTGGTCTCCATGAGATGCCACTTGGGCCGGTGCGGCCGGGGCTTGTGGTTGCCGACGCAGGTGTCGATCAGGATGCGCTTGCCGCCGATCGTGAGCAGCCAGCTATGGACGCTGAGCTTGAGGAAGCCAGAGTCCTTGTCGTAGTGGGCCGGCATCAGCCAGCTTGCATGCCGGTCGACCACCGCCGGATCCCAATCGGGAAAGAACATCTTGGCGTCGAAATTTGGCTCGTAGCTTTCCTCGATGCGCCGCACCGTCGCGGCGCCGAGCTTCACTTCGATCATGCCAATCTCCCCCGATTGCCGCCAGCTTAGCGTTGCCAGGCGGCTCTCGGGAAGAGCGGCGTTCCGCTCCTAGAACCGCAGCCTTCCCATGGCGTAGTAGCGGGCGAACACGGCGACCGCCGCGGCACCGAGCGGCGCGACAGCCAGAAGAACAATGAGATGCACGCCGAGCGACCGCGCGTTGAAGGTGCCGGGCAGCACCACGGTGACGGCAACCGTCATGATGAAGAAGATGACGGCGAAGCCGACGCCGCTCGCCGCACCCAGCAGCAACGCCATCAACAAGGACGGCGCACGGCCACTTCCGAAATAGTAGCTGAGGGCAAAGGCGGCGCCGCAGGCAACGAGGGCAGTAAGGCTTTCCACGATCGACTCCTTCAATACGCTCTCGACTTGTGAGAAACCAAAGTCGACACTGTTCAATGAAGACCACTCTGAAACAATCCATCGCTCCGGGAACTAACGAAAAACGCATGTCTGAGCTCCCTCTTCCCTGGATTTCCGCATCGGCACTCACATCACACTATCGTCGCGGCACGCTGTCGCCGGTCGAAGTCGCCGAGACGATGCTGATACGTGCAGAGACGCTGAAACCACATCTGAATGCCTTCGTGCTGATCGATGCCGACGGCGCGCGCGCCGCGGCAAAGGCATCGGAGGCGCGCTGGAAGAACGGCACGCCACTGTCGCCGCTCGACGGTGTGCCGACCACGATCAAGGACACGACGGCGGTCAAGGGCTGGCCGACGCGCTACGGCTCGCACGCGTCAGACGAAACGCCCGCCGCCGAGGACGCGGCCGTCACCGAACGCCTGCGCGTTGCCGGCCTGGTCTTTCTCGGCAAGAGCACGACGCCGGAATTCGGCTGGAAGGCGCTCACCGATTCGCCGCCGCAGGGCACGACGCGCAGCCCGTGGAACCTTGCGCACTCGCCGGGCGGCTCTTCCGGCGGCGCGTCATCGCTCACGGCCGCCGGCATCAATCCCTTCAACCACGGCAACGACGGTGGCGGCTCGATCCGCATCCCGGCCAGCCACACCGGCCTGGTCGGACTGAAGCCGAGCTATGGGCGCATCCCGCAGTATCCCGCCGACTCGCCCTTCGCCGACGTCATCAGCCAGGGCGTGCTGGCGCGCAGCGTGCTCGACACGGCGATGGCGCTGAACGTCATGGCCGGCCCCGACCCGCGCGACTGGCGCTCGCTGCCCGCCGATCCGCGCGATCACACGATCGGGCTCGACGACGGCGTGCGCGGCTGGAAGATCGGCCTCAGCCTCGACTTCGGGCATGTGAAGGCCGACGCCGAGGTCCGCGCGCTGGTCGCTGCCGCCGCGAAACGCTTCGAGGAACTCGGCGCCCACGTCGAGGACGTCGGCCCGCTGATCGAGCCGTTGCAGAATTCCTTCGAGCCGCTGTGGATCGGCAGCTTCGCCACGCGCTTGCGCCAGATCCCGACGCAGTTGCACGGCAAGCTCGACCCCGGCTTCCGCGCCGCCGCCGAGAAGGGCCTCACGGTCACGCTCGCCGATTACGCCCGGGCCTACGAGGCGAAGTCCAAGCTCGCCCGCGATCTGGCGCTCTGGCACGAGAAGTTCGACCTGCTGCTGGCGCCGGTGGCGCCGACCGCCGCCCCGCCGGTGGAGACGCTCTACAACTCCGAAGCGTTCCCGCGCTGGACCAAGGGCGCGCCCTACACGCTGCCCTGCAATCTCACGGGGCAGCCCGCCGCCTCGATGCCGGCCGGCCTCACCTCCTCCGGCCTGCCGGTCGGCCTGCAGATCATCGGCGCGCCGCGGGCTGACCATCTTGTCCTGCGCGCCATGCGCGCCTTCGAGAGCGCGTCGGGTTGGGCCTGGCCGCAGGCTCGGGTGCTGGAGACGCTGGCGAGGCTGTGAACTTCACTCCCCAAGACCTGAACTTCACTCCAACGTGAAGCGCCTCCGGTTCGGCGAACCGCTAGGCTCCCTGGCAAAGCAACAGGGAGACAATGACATGCAAAGAAACTTTCGGATGACCGGCATCACCTTGGCCGCGGTCGCAATGTGCACTCTCGCCGGCAGCCTCCTGGCGCAGACGCCGCCCGCGGCACCGCCGGCAGGACCGCCGCAATTTCCCAACATGACCTTCTTCCTTACCAGTGTGGGCGGACCCGCCGGCGCCAACTACGGCGGCCTCGACGGCGCCGACAAGCATTGCCAGGCACTGGCCGCCAAGGCCGGTGCCGGGGGCAAGACCTGGCGCGCCTATCTCAGCACCCAGGCCGTGGGCGGCGCCACTGCCGTCAATGCCAAGGACCGCATCGGCAAGGGCCCGTGGGTCAATCCCAAGGGCGTACAGATCGCCGCGAGCGTTGCCGACCTGCACTCGGCCAACAACAAGATCGCGCCCGACACCCTCGTGTCCGAAAACGGCCGCCTGATCCCGAGCCGGCTCTACACCGTCAACCAGCACGACATCCTGACCGGCACGCAGGCGGACGGCACCGCCTTCCCGCCGGAGAAGGACATGACTTGCGGCAACTGGACGAAGAGCGGCGAAGGCAACGCCATGCTCGGCCACGCCGACCGCATGGGCCTGCGCGACGACGATGCTTCCAAGTCGTGGAACGCCTCGCATCCCTCGCGCGCCTGTGACGCCGCATCCCTGGTGGCGACCGGCGGCGCCGGCCTGCTCTATTGCTTCGCGGCGGACTGAGCGCCCACGACCGACGAGGAGCCTAGCTCGACGGCTCGCCGGTGATGAAACAGAAGACCAGGCCGTAGGTTTCGCAGAGATGCGGCCCACGGTCTGGCGTCGGCATCGAGAGCATCTTGTTCTTCGGCACGACCAGCCATTGCCGGCCGTCCCAGGCGCGATAAAGGCCATCTTCGCCGATGAAGGCCTGGGTCGGGCGGCAGTCGCCCTGCTTGCCGTCGACGGTTCCGTTGCAGCAGCGCGATCCCGTGTCGGGCTGCCGCAGGTCCTTGTACCAGTCGTGGTTTTGCGCGTGCCCGTCGCCATGCCGGCCGGAGGATGGCGATTGCGGTGGCGATTGCGCCATCGCCGCCACGGGCAACAACGCCAGTGCAAGTGCGCGCCAAAACGGTGCCATGGCTTGGGACCGGTGCTTCAGGAAGGCGGGTCTGCCGCATCATCCTAGCCACGTGTCGCCGCGCCGAACAAGCTGGGGTCGTGTCTTATTCGCCCCAGGGCAGTACGACGGTGCGGATGCCCTCGCCGCGCCGCATGGCGGCAAAGCCCTCGTTGATGCGCGCGAGCGGCAGGCGCGCGGTGATCAGCTCATCGAGCTTCAGTTTGCCTTCGAGGTAGCAACGCGCCAGCCAGGGGAAATCGCGCTGCGGACGGGCGCCGCCGTAGCTCGAGCGCGTGATCTTCTTCTCGCCCATCAATGCGCCCCAGCGGAACGACACGTCCTGGGCGACATTGACCTTGCCGAGAAACACCAGATGCCCGCCGGGCCGCACGATCTCGCTGCCCAGGCGGAAGCCCTCGGCGTTGCCGGCCGCCTCGAACACGTAGTCCGCGCCACGGCCGGCCGTCGCCTCCTTGACCGCCGCCACGACGTCGTCCGCGGCCGCGCCCGAGGTGAGATCGGCGCCGAAGGTCCGCGCCAGATCCTGCCGTCCCCTGGCGCGGTCGATGGCGATAATCGTGCCCGCGCCAGCAAGGCGCGCGCCCTGGATCGCGTTCAACCCGACGGCGCCACAGCCGATCACCGCGACCGAGGCGCCGGGCTGCACTGGCGCAACGCGGGTCGCCGCACCAACGCCGGTCATCACGCCGCAGCCGATCAGGCAGGCGCGGTCGAAGGGGATTTCGCGCGGCACGCGGATCGCGCCGGAGTGCGGCACGACGGCGTACTGGGCGTGCGAGGAGACGGTGGAGAAATGGTGCAGCGGCGCCGCTTCGCAGCTCAGCCGCGAGCGGCCGTCGAGCAGATGGCCGCGCGGCTGGTGGCGGGTGAAGGGTTCGCACAGGATCGGCTGGTCGCGCTCGCAGTAGAAGCAGTGGCGGCAATGCGGGTTCCACGAGCAGACGACATGGTCGCCGATCTTCAGCCCTTCGACGCCGGCACCGAGCGCTTCGACGACGCCGGCGCCCTCGTGGCCGAGGACGATCGGCATCGGATAGGGCAGCGAGCCTTCGATCACCTCGAGGTCGGTGTGACAAAGACCTGATGCCATGATGCGCACCAGCACGTCACCCGCCTCGAGGTGGTCGATCCGCGCGCGCGCCAGCTCGAGGGGTTGCCCCACCTTGCGCAGGATCGCGGCGTCGAACTCAACCATGGTGAGCCCCCGATCGTGGCAAGCCTAGGCGTCGATCTTGACGCCTGCCGTCGTGATCACCTTCTCCCACTTCTCGACTTCGGACTGGAGGAACTTCACCGTGTCGGCCGGCGTCGCGCCGACCGGGATCACGGCCTGCTCGGCCAGCCGCTTGCGCAGGCTCTCGTCCTTCATCGCCTTGCCAACCTCGCCGCCCAGCCGGTCGACGATCTCCTTCGGCGTGCCGGCCGGCGCCATGAACATCACCCAGCTCGACGATTCGATCAGCGGGCCACCCGATTCGACGATGGTCGGGATGTCCTCGGCGCCAAGCACGCGCTCCTTCGACATCATGGCCAGCGCCCGCACCTTGCCGGCCCGGACCTGGCTCATGGTGCCGATCGGCACGTCGAGCAGCATCTGGATGTTGCCGGACATGAGATCGGACAGCGCCGGTGCGGTGCCCTTGTAAGGGACATGCACCATCTTGGTGCCGGTCACTTGCATGATCAGCTCGCTGGTGAGGTGGGCTGCCGCGCCCACGCCAGACGAGCCGAATGAGATCTTGCCCGGGTTGGCCTTGGCGTAGGCGATCAGCTCGCCGACGTTCTTCACCGGCAGGTCGTTGCTCACCAGGATCATGATCGGTGCAATGGCGACGAGAGACACCGGCGCGAAGCTCGTCACCGGATCGAACTTCAGCTTGCCCGCATAGAGCGTCTTGTTGGCGGCGTGGGCCGCGATCACCGTCAGGAAGGTGTAGCCGTCGGGCGGGGCATTGGCCACGATCTCCGCCCCGATCAGCGAATTGGCGCCGGGCTTGTTGTCGACCACGAAGGGCTGGCCGACGTTCATCTTCTCCAGCGTGAGGCGCGTCACCGAGTCGGTGAGGCCGCCCGCCGTGTAGGGCACCACCCAGCGGATCGGCTTGGCGGGCCACGCCTGGGCCCGCAGGGCCTGCGGCGCGAAAGCCGCAGCGGCGCTCGCCGCCAGGACGGCGCGCCGGTTGATCTTGATCATGATTGTTTTTCCTTCCCTGTTTTAGTCGAGATCGAGGCCGTTCATGCCGGCGTTCTTGCGCGCCTTCTTGGCGAGTTCGGTCAGGATCTTGCCGGCCTGGCGCGGATCGAGGACCGGCTTCGATTCCGGTCCCTTGTGCCAGCCTTCGGCCACGGCGAACTGGCCGTTGCCGGCCTGGAAGACGCGGCCGGTGATCTCGCGGCTCTCCTCGCTCACCAGCCAGGTGGCGACCGGCGCGATCCATTTCGGACTGCGCGTCTCCTTGTCGTCGTCGGTATAGACGCGCAAGTCTTCGGTCATGCGCGTAAAGGCCGACGGCGAGATCGAGTTCACCGTGATGCCGTAGCGGCCGAGCTCGCGGGCGGCGATGACCGTGAAGGAGGCGATGCCGGCTTTTGCTGCGCCATAGTTGGTCTGGCCGATATTGCCATAGATACCCGACACCGAGGTGGTGGTGATGATGCGGGCATCGACCGGACCACCTTTGGCCTTGGACTGGTCGCGCCAGTAGGCGGCGGCGTGGCGGGCCGGTGCGAAGGTGCCCTTGAGATGCACCTTGATGACGGCGTCCCACTCCTGCTCGCTCATGTTGACCAACATGCGGTCGCGCAGGATGCCGGCGTTCAGCACCACGGCATCGAGCTTGCCGAAGGCCGAGACCGCCTGGTCGATCATGCGCTTGGCGCCGTCCCAGTCGGAGACGTCGTCGCCGTTGGCCACCGCCTCGCCGCCCATGGCCTTGATCTCGTTCACCACCTGCTGGGCGGCCGAGATGTCCTGGCCGGTGCCGGCGCGGTCGCCGCCGAGGTCGTTGACCACGACCTTGGCGCCGTGCTCGGCCAGCATCAGGCAATGCTCGCGGCCCACGCCGCGGGCGCCACCGGTCACGATCGCCACCCGTCCTTCGCACAATCTAGCCATTGCTCCCTCCCGTTTCTGGCGTGTCTGGCCCCGCCATCCTGCGCTAGTGTAGCGGTCTACCGAGGAGGATCGCCATGGACACGCTGCCGCTCGTCGCCCCCGAACAGGTCGGCCTTTCCGCAGCGCGGCTCGACCGCGTACGCACATGGATGCACGGCTGGGTCGACAGCGGAAAGCTGGCCGGCATGGTGGCCTGCGTCATGCGCCGGGGCGAACTCGCCTTCGCCGAGGTCTATGGCAAGGCCGACGTGGCGCGCAACAAGCCGATGCGGCCCGACACCATCTTCCGCATCTATTCCATGACCAAGCCGCTGACCTCGACGGCGATCATGATGCTCTACGAAGAGGGCCGCTTTCAGCTCGACGACCCGATCTCGAAGTTCATCCCCGCTTTCGCCAACCCGCGCGTCATGACGGGCGGCAGCCGCGGCAAGATCGAGACCATGCCGGCCGAGCGCGAGATCAACTTCCGCGACCTGCTGACCCATACCTCGGGCCTCACCTACGGCTTCATGGAGAGCAATCCGGTCGATGCCGCCTACCGTGCCAAGGAGGGTGGCGTCGATTTCCAGACCGCCGACACCAGCCTCAAGCAGATCGTCGAGCGGCTGGCGCAGCTGCCGCTGATCGCGCAGCCCGGCAAGGCGTGGAACTACTCCGTGTCGACCGATGTGCTGGGCTATCTCGTCGAAGTGATCTCCGGCCAGCCCTTCGAGAAGTACCTGAAGGAGAAGGTGATCGACCCGCTGCGCATGGTCGACACCGACTTCCATGTGCCGGCCGACAAGCACGAGCGCTTTGCCGCCAACTACAGTGCGGGGTCGGGTGGCAAGCTCGACCTGATCGACGATCCGGGCAAGAGCCGTTACCTGGCACCTCGCAAGGTCAACTCGGGCGGCGGCGGCCTGGTCTCGACGGCGTCGGACTATCTCCGGTTCTGCCGCTTCATGTTGAACAAGGGGGAGCTCGACGGCGTGCGCCTGCTCGGCCGCAAGACGGTCGAGCTCATGACCATGAACCACCTGAACGGCGACATGGCCGACATGGGCACGCCGCGCTTCTCGGAGTCGACCTACACCGGCATCGGCTTCGGTCTCGGCTTCTCGGTCATGATCGATCCGGCCAAGGCCTTCATCGCCGGCACCCCGGGCGAATTCGCCTGGGGCGGCGCCGCCTCGACCGCCTTCTGGATCGACCCCAAGGAGGACATGGCCGTGGTGCTGATGACGCAGCTCATGCCGTCGTCGACCTATCCGATCCGCCGCGAGCTGCGCGTGCTCACCTACCAGGCGATCGTGGACTGAGGCCAGCAGGAGCAAGGCGTCATGCGCAACACCGGCCCCATCACCGTCCGCAAGCTGCACCCGCTGTTCGGCGCGGAAGTCTCGGGCATCGACATCACCACGCCGCTCTCAGCGCGTGAGTTCGGGCCGATTCGGGCGGCGTTCGAGGAGCACTCGGTGCTGCTGTTCCGCGACCAGCCGATGGACGACGACAAGCAGATCCAGTTCAGCGAGAACTTCGGCCCGCTCGAGACCACGGGCGCGTCCAATCCGGCGGCCGGCACCAAGTTCCAGCGCCAGTCCAACCTCGACATCATGACCGGCGAGCCGATCCCGCCCGACGACATGCGCATGATCTACCAGAAGGCCAACTACTTCTTCCATTCCGACTCCTCGTTCAAACGCATCCCCTCGCTGTGCTCGATCCTGACGGCGCGCATCTGTCCGCCCGAGGGCGGCAACACCGAGTTCCTCTGCATGCGCGCGGCGTGGGACGCGCTGCCGCCGGCGTTACAGGCCACGATCCATCCGCTGGTGGCCGAACATGCGCTCGCCCATTCGCGCGACCGCGTGCAGAAAGGCATCCTGAGCGCCAAAGCTCTGTCGGAACTGCCGCCGGTCAAGCAGCGCCTGTTCCGCGACAACCCGATCAACGGCCGCCGCGCGCTCTACATCGGCGCCCATGCCGGCCACATCGTCGATTGGCCCGAGCCCATCGGCAAGGCGATCCTGTGGGAACTGGCGCAGCGCGCCGAGCAGCCCGAGTTCATGCTGTCGCATGCCTGGCGCGAGGGCGACGTGATCGTCTGGGACAACCGCGCCGTGCTGCATCGCGCGACCCATTACGACGCGATCAAGCACAAGCGGTTCATGCAGCGCACCACCATCGGCGGCGACGAGCTTACGGTTCCGCAGTAGACCATGGCGGAACCCGTTCAGGACGGAATGCCGGCGGGCCTGCCGCGGCTGCTGGCGGTGGCGACGATCACCATCGGCCTCACCATGTCGGTGCTCAGCAACTCGATGACCAACCTCGCGCTGCCCTACATCGCGCATGACCTCAACATCACCGCCGAAAGCTCGATCTGGATCGTCAATGCGAGCCAGATCGCCCTCATGGTCTGCCTGCTGCCGGTGGCGGCGCTGGCCGACATCGTGGGCTATCGCCACGTCTACCGCATCGGCCTCGCCCTGTTCTGCCTCGCGTCGCTGGGCTGTGCGCTGGCGCCGTCGTTGCCCTGGCTGATCGCCGCCCGCGCCTTCCAGGGGCTGGGCGGCTCGGCGATCATGGCGATCCAGCCCGCCCTGGTGCGCTCGATCTATCCGCGCGCCCAGCTCGGCCGCGGCCTCGGCTTCAACACCACCGTCGTCGCCACGTCGCTCGCCGCCGGCCCCTCGATCGGCGCCGCCCTGCTCAGCATCACCTCGTGGCCGATCCTGTTCGCGGTCTATGTGCCGCTGGGGGTCATCTCCTTCATCCTTGCCGAACGCTACCTGCCGCATACCTCGCACACCCACCGGCCGTTCGACTTCCTGTCGGCGATCATGTCGGGCCTCACGTTTGGCCTGCTGATCTTCGGCATCGACGGCATCGGCCATGGCCACGAACGCTGGCTGGTCGTCTCCGAACTAGTGGGTGCAGTCGTGCTGGGCACGCTGTTCGTGTGGCGTCAGACCCGGCTCGCCAACCCCATGATGCCGGTCGAGATCTTCCGCCGGCCGATCTTCTCGCTCTCCATCAGTGCGGCGACCTGCACCTTCACCGCCCAGGGCCTGGCCTTCGTCAGCCTGCCCTTCTTCTTCCACACCGTGCTCGGCCGCAGCGCCACCGACACCGGCATCCTGCTGTCCGCCTGGCCGCTCGCCCTGGCCGGCATGGCGCCGATCGCGGGACGTCTGGCCGATCGCCATCATGCCGGCCTTCTGGGCGCCATCGGTCTCACCAGCATGACCGCGGGCCTCGTGCTGACGGCGCTGCTACCGCCGGACCCCTCCACCGCCAACATCATGTGGCGGCTGGTGCTGTGCGGCGCGGGCTTCGGCATCTTCGCCGCCCCCAACAACCGGCTGATGATGAACGCCGTGCCGCGCGAGCGCAGCGGCAGCGCCGGCGGCATCATCGCCTCGGCCCGCACGCTCGGCCAGACGATGGGCGCCGCCCTGGTGGCGCTGGTGTTCGGCCTGTTCGACTTCTCCAGCGGCGGTGCTGCCGATGCCGCCCGCGCCGCGATCTGGCTGGGCGCGGGCTTCGCCGCCGCGGCGCTGGTGATCGGGAGCCTCAGGCTACGGCACTAGAGTCGCCCAAAGCGGGACAAAACAAAAAACGACTTGGACACTCCGCCGACGGGTCTTAAATCGCCCAACCCGTTGATCTTTCACGCTCATTTTCCGTCGTCCCGCCCGGTCGATGTCTCCCGAAGTGGGACATTTTGAAAACTCGGATCTCGCCTTTCCTTGTTTTCGTTTCCTATCTTTCCTCGGCAAAACTCGAACATAAAATCAGGCAAAAAATCTGCTCCCTGCCTCTTTCAATAGGCACACATAGGATAGATAGGATAAAATGTCAAGCTCGACAATGTATATACATTTCGTGTATATAGTGTTGTGTTCGAATGGGATAAAGCCAAACGCCGCGCGAACCTCGCAAAGCATGGCATCGACCTCGCCGATGCCGCTCTGGTCTTCGACGGGCGACCCAAGCTGACCGCGACCGCACGTCTCGGGACGGAGGAAAGGTACCTTTCCATCGCCGTCGTTCGTGGCCGCTGCCGAACGGTCGTCTGGACCTGGCGTGACGGCCGCATTCGATTGATTTCGTTCAGGAGGTCTCGCGATGAAGAAGAAGACGCGTATCGCAAGCGCCACGGCCGAGCGGATCGGTGAGATGCGCCGGCTCGGCCGCGTGCGCAGCAACTGGGCGAAGTCGAACGCCATGACCAAGGCCCAGGTCGAGGCCGCGATCGCGGCCGATCCCGACGAAGCCGGCCTGATCGTCGACTGGGCCAGCGCGACCGTGGACCTGCCCCAGCCCAAGGGCGTGCTGAACATGCGCGTCGATCGCGACGTGCTCGACTTCTTCCGCGCCCAGGGCCGCGGCTACCAGACACGCATCAATGCCGTGCTGCGTTCCTACGTCGATCAGGCCGCTCGCGGTCGGCGGCGTGCGGGCTGAAACCTAAGCCGCCGCGTGCATCTCCCTGAACAGCGACGGCGCCATGCCGAAGCGGCGTTCGAAGGCGCGCCCCAGCCGCGCCGAGGAGCGCAGGCCCACTTTGCCGGCGATCGCCTTCAGCGGCAGGCCCTCGGCCAGCAGCGTGCGCGCCGCGTCGAGGCGCAGGCTTTCGACGAAATGCGCCGGCGTCTTGGCCGTCGCATCGGTGAACTTGCGATAGAAGCTGCGCTCCGACAGGCCGGCCCGCGCCGCCAGCGCCGGCACGTCGAGCGGCTGGTCGAGATGGGCCTGCATCCAGTCGATCAACCCGGCGAACGGCGTCTCGGCCGCGGTCTGCGCCTGCAGCACCGGGCTGAACTGCGACTGGTAGCCTGGCCGGCGGGCATAGAGCACGAAGTGCCGCGCGATCAGGTTGGCGGTGGCCGCACCAAGATCGGCCTCTACCAGGGCCAGCGCCATGTCGATGCCGGTGGTGACGCCGGCCGAGGTCCAGACCTTGCCGTCGACGACATAGAGCGACTCGGCATCGACATCGATGGCGGCAAAGCGCTCGGCGAGCCGCCGGCAGCTCGACCAGTGCGTCGCCACCCGCTTGCCGTCGAGCAGCCCCGCCGCCGCCAGCACGAAGGCGCCGGTGCAGACCGAGCCGTAGCGCCGGGTCTTGGGCGCCACCTTGCGCAGCCAGCGCCGCAGGTCCGGGCGCTCCATCGCGGCCTTGAGCCCGCGCGAGCCGCCCGCCACCAGCAGCGTGTCGGGCTGGCCGCCGATCTTTCGCGAGTGCAGCGCCACGCCGCAATTGGAGACCACGGCACCGCCGTCGGGCGAGACGATCGCCACGTCGTAGAACGGATGCGCCGCCGTTTCGTTGGCGGCGCCGAACACGGCGGCGGGGCCGGTGACGTCGAGAAGCTGGCAGCCCTCGTAGGCGACGATAGCGATGCGATGTGGTCGGGTCATTGGCAGAAAATAGACGATATTTGTCATTTCTGCCAGAGGCCGCCGACGCGTATACACATTCCCAATCGCGCATCGACAAAAGCACCTGGAGACAATCATGGCTGAGCCCGTCCACATCGGCATCCTGCTCTATCCCAACGTCACGCAGCTCGATGCGACGGGACCCGCACAAGTCCTGAGCCGCGTGCCGGGCGCCAAGATGCACATGATCTGGAAGACGCTGGATCCGGTGCCGACCGACGCCGGCTTCTCGATCGTGCCCACCACCACCTTCGCCGACTGTCCCAAGCTCGACGTGATCTGCGTGCCGGGCGGCGGCGGCCAGGTGGCGCTGATGACCGATGAGGAGACCCTCGACTTCTTGCGCAAGCAGGCCGCGACCGCGCGCTACGTCACCTCGGTCTGCACCGGCTCGCTGGTGCTGGGCGCCGCGGGCCTCCTGAAGGGCTACAAGTCGGCCTGCCATTGGGCGTGGCGCGACATGCTGCCGGCGTTCGGCGCCATCCCCGTGGCCGAGCGCGTGGTGCGCGACCGCAACCGCATCTCGGGCGGCGGCGTGACCGCCGGCATCGACTTCGGCCTCACGGTCGCGGCCGAACTGGCGGGCGACGAAGTGGCCAAGTCGATCCAGCTCGTCCTCGAATACGATCCGCAGCCGCCGTTCGATTCGGGCAGTCCCGAGAAGGCTGGCGTCGAGCGCGTAAAACGCATCCGCGAGCGGTTGTCGGGAATGTTGCAGACCCGATCGAAGGCCAACGCTGAGGCGGCAGCCAAGCTCGCCTAAAAAATCTCAGCCGCCAGCTCAACGCTCCCGTTTGCGCGCCCCACCTCGATACCTAATACTGCGACGGTGCAGAAGCTCGAACTGAAGGTCCCGCCGCCCGCCGTGGCGTTGCTCCTCGCCTCCGCGATGTGGTTGGCGACATCCATATCAGGCGCTCTCGCTTTCGCGCTGCTCGGCCGTCTTGCGATCGCGATCGCACTAGCCGCCTTCGGCGTCGCGATCTCCACCGCCGGAACCGTGTCGTTCTGGCGCGCCCGGACGACCGTCAATCCGACCCGGCCCGACGCCGCCTCGTCGCTGGTCGCGACCGGGATCTATCGCCTCACGCGCAACCCGATGTATCTGGGTCTCTTCCTGGTGCTTGCCGGATGGGCTGCCTATCTGTCGAACGCTGTCGCCTTGGTGGGCCCGTTGATGTTCGTTCTCTACATCAACCGCTTCCAGATCGTACCCGAAGAAAGGGCACTGGCCGCCAAATTTGGCACGGCGTTCGACGACTATAGGCGCAGAACCCGGCGTTGGATCTGAGGCCGGCTACGCCGCGCCCGCCGTCGCGCTTTCGATGGTGATCGCCTTGCCAGCGGCCATGTCGAACTTGAGCCGCCGCACATAATCGAGGTCGCGGCCGGTCACGCGCACGAAGCGGCTGCCCTCGGGATAGTCGATGGCGTGGATGGCGCCCACGTCGTAGACGCCAGCATGGCCGGGTTCGAGGCGGTAGTGCTTGACCTGCTCGAGCTTAGCCTCGCCCGCGTCGGCGCCGCCGTCGAGCCGTTTGAACTCGCTCATGTCGGTGTGTTTGACCGCCTGGCCATAGACCGCCCACGACGGGCCATGATCGTGCGGCGGGCTCTTGTGCGGCCGGGCGTTGCAGTGCGCCAGCACGACGAAGCCCAGGTCCTTGTCCTCGTAGAGCTTGCGCGTGCCCATCGGCGCGGCGGGACCGACGGCCTCGTCGACGAAGCCCTTGTTGGTCAGCAGCTTCTCCAGCAACACGCGCACCTGTTCGCGGCCGGCCGGGCCGGCGTGGGCTTTCAGCGCTGCCTGCGCATCCTGGATGAAAGCGTCGAGCGTGTAGGTCATGGCGGCGGCTCCTTGGATGCAGGCGGAAATGATCCGCCCGCCCGGCTGTGGGTGTCAACGTCGGCGAGCTACCGCCCGCCCAAAATCCGCCGTGCGATCACCATGCGGTGGACCTCCGACGGCCCCTCGTAGACGCGCATGGTGCGGACCTTCTGCGCCATCATCGACAGCGGCAGTTCCTGGGTCACGCCCATGGCGCCGAACGCCTGCTGGGCGTGGTCGATGATCTCGGTCGCCATCTCGGTGGCGAAGACCTTGATCATCGAGGCTTCCATGCGCACGTCGCGGCCGTCGTCCTGCTTGACCGCGGCATCCATCACCATAAGGCGGCAGGCATGGAGCTTCATGGCGGCGTCGGCCACCCACCACTGGATCGCCTGACGATCGGCGAGTTTCTGGCCGAAGGTGACGCGCTGGTTGGCGTGCTCGACCAGCATGTCGAGCGCGCGCTGGGCCATGCCGGTGCACCAGGCACCCATCTGCAGGCGGCGCACGGTGAGGCGGAGCTGCATCGGCGCGAAGCCGGCGCCGACCTTGCCCAGCACCTGGCTCTCGGGCACGCGGCAATCCTCGAACACGACCTCGTAGGTGCGCTGGCCGGCCAGCATCGGAATCGCGCGCGCCACGATCAGGCCCTTGGTGCCCTTGTCGATCAGGAAGGCGGTGATGCCGCCGCGCGAACCGAGCGCCGTGTCGGTCACCGCCATGGCGATGGTGAAATCGGCCTTGGCGATGCGGCTGATCCAGATCTTGCGACCGTTGATCACCCAGTCGTTGCCGTCCTTCACCGCACGCGTTTTCATGCCGGCCGGATCGCCGCCGGCGCCCGGCTCGGAAATGGCGATGGCCGAGCTGGTGAGTCCGGCGGCGTAGGGTTCGAGGTACTTCTTGCGCTGCTCGGGACTGGCCGTGGCCAGGAGCATATGGAGATTGGGAGAATCCGGCGGGAAGGTGAAGGGCACGCAAGTGTAGCCGATCTCCTCGTTGACGCCGACCAGCGCCACGGCGGGCAGGTTGGCGCCGCCCACCTCCTCCGGCACGTCGAGCGCCCACAGGCCGAGTTCCTTGCACTGCTTGAAGAGCCGGGCGTTCTCCTCGTCGTTGAGGGCGGCCGGCTGCCCCGAGGCGAAGCGGTCGAGCACGTTCTTCTCGAGCGGCATCAGTTCGTTGCGCACGAACTTCTTCACCAGCTCGCGCAGCATCCCATGTTCTTCACTGACCTGATGCATGTCCCGCTCCTATACCTTCCCGATGCCCTTGTTAACGAAATCCAGCGTATAGGCTTTTGTGACGTCCATCCCCCTGGGCAGCACGTCGACGTCGGCCATCTGTTCATAGAATTCCGTCCAGCGGCCGGCACTCATGGCGCCGATGCCGTCCTTCCGCGCGTCGCCCGACATCACGATACCGCGCTCGTTCAGTACCTTTACGGCATAGGCGATCCGGTCGTCGGTCTGATCCGGGTTTTGCTGCTTGATGAGCGCATTGGCGGCGGCAATCGCCGGCCCGCCCTTGAGATACTGCGCCCAGCCTTCGAGCGTGGCATCGACGAAGCGCTGCACCAGGTCCTTCTTGTCCGCAGCCATCTTGCGCGAGATGGCGATGGTGGTTTGGTAGGCGCTAAAACCCGCGTCGGCGAGCAGCAGGACTTCCGGCGGCTGGCCGAGCGCCTGGGCGATCGAATAGGGCTCGGACGACAGGAACCCTTGCTGCACGGCATTCTTGTCGGCGAGGAACGGCGCCATGTTGAAAGTGTAGGGCCGCAGCTGCTCGTCACGCAGCCCGTACTTCTTCTTGAGGAAAGGCCAGTAGGTCACGCGCCCGCCGTTGCCGATCAGCAGCGTGCGGCCCTTGAGCTTGTCGAAGCCGTCGAAGCCCGATCCGGGGTGCGCGATCAGCACCTGCGGATCCTTCTGGAAGATCGCAGCGATGGTCAGGAACGGTGCGCCTTCGCGCACGTAGGTGAAGGCCTCGAAGCCGTTCGACATGGTCATGTCGACGCGGCCGTTGAGCAGGAGCTGGCCGATGTTGAGGTTGGGACCGCCCTGGCGCAGGTCGCACTCGATGCCGGCTTTGCGGTAGAGGCCGGCGGCGATCGCCTGGTAGTAGCCGCCATGCTCGGCCTGGGCCCGCCAGTCGGTCTGGAAGCTGACGCGGTCGAGGCTCTGGGCACGCGGCGGGCGGGCAAGCGGCACCAGCAGCGGGCCGGCCAACGCCAGGCCCGCGGCGGCGCGAAGGACCATGCGGCGGTTGAGACGCCAGGCCGCTCCACGGCGGTCGAGACGCGAGGCCGCGGCGGTCATAGGGCCAGGCTGTCGCCGCGACGATCGAACGTGTTGGCGATGATCTCGATCAACGCGGCCGACGAGGTCGACAGGGCGTCGAGCGACGGGACCCAGTTCTGCCACCAAAAGCGCTCCTCTTCGGGAACGGCCCAGTCGGTCGGGAACGCGGCGACGTTCAGGCCGGCGGTTCGCGCCAGTCGCAACGCCCGCGGCATGTGCGAGGCCGACGTCACCAGGGCAATGCGCCCGTCCTTCACCATCGCCCGCACCTGGCGGATATTCTCGATGGTATTGAGCGAAGTTCCCTCGAGGGTGATCGCCTCGGCCGGAACGCCGAGATCGGTCAGGAACATGCGCATCGCCACGGCTTCGGACATCTCCGCGCTGCCGCCACCGCTTACGATGATGCGCGGCGCCACCCTACGGTGGAAAAGACGGGCGGCATGCCAGATACGGTCGGCGGAATCGGTCAGATGGGGATCGGGGATAAGCGGTGGCATGGCCGGCGCGATGCCACCGCCCAGCACCACGATCACGTCGTAGCAGCAGGCCGGCGATGCCTCGGCGTGGGCCCGCGTCTGATTCTGCAACGATGCCATCAGAACGTCCGCCACCGGCGGCAGTGCCAACACGAGGAGCTCGGCGATCGCCAGCGCCACGACCACGCGGGCGAGGCGGCGCAGCCCCACCAGCATGAGCATGCCTGCAACCAACAGTCCGATCGCCAGAGATGCCGGCGGCAGGGCCATCTGGACCAGAAGCTTCAGGAAATAAACTGTGTTCATGCCGATGCGCGCGAGACTACCTATACTAGTACTAGCCTACGACGCTGCCGGCAAAGAATTCCAAAGCCAGGAACCGCGTAATGATCTCGCATGTCCATGTCGGCGTGACCGACTTCGAACGCGCCTTCGCCTTTTACTCGGAGGTAATGGATGCGTTGGGCTTTCCCCTGAAATTCTGCGAACGCGACGGACAGCGAGGGGGATCGTGGGCGGGCTGGATGCCGACGGCCGCGGCGCGACCGCTGTTCCTGATCGGCCACCCGTTCGATACAGCGCCCGCCACGGCCGGAAACGGCCAGATGGTGGCGTTGCTCGCGCCCGATCGCGCCGCGGTCGACGCCTGTCATCGTCGGGCGCTCGCCGCGGGCGGGCGTGATGACGGACCGCCGGGCCTCAGGCCGCATTATCATCCGAACTACTACGGTGCCTACTTCCGCGATCCCGACGGCAACAAGATCTGCGTCTGCTGCCATGATCCGGCATGAGAGGCAGCGGGCAGGCAAAAAGAAGGGCGGGCCCGGCCTGCGCCGACGCCCGCCCGATCTTCGTTCGGAAGCGGCTTAGATTGCTTCCTTGAGATCCTTGGCAACGCGGAAGGCGACCTTCTTCGAAGCCTTGATCTTGATCGCTTCGCCGGTGGCCGGGTTGCGGCCCATGCGCGCCGGACGAGCACGAACCTGGAAAATGCCCAGACCCGTAACGCGGACCTTGTTGCCCTTCTTGAGGTGCTTCACGACCAAGCCGATGAACTCATCGAGGGCGCCGGTGGCGTCCTTCTTGGTCATGCCCGTCTTCTCGGCCAACTCGGCCGCGACCTTGGACAGCGGGACAGTCGGAACAGTGGTTTTGGTAGCCATAGTGGAGGGGTCCCTTACGTTTTTTCGTTACACCAGTGTCTTCCTGACGCCCCAGGACAGCGCTGGCGTGCTCAAGGTTATCCACGAATCGTCATCCCGCAAGCCCGGAACCTGCGAAAAATGTCGATTTCTGTGGCTTTTTCGGCCATTTGGGCGGCCATCCACAGACAGCAGAGAGTGCCCCGCGTGCCAATGTCCGAATTGACGCCGACTTTCAGCACCGCCGTGAACACCTGGCAGTGCGACGAAAACGACCATTTGAACGTCCAGTTCTACACCCAGTTCGGCCACGAGGCGTCGGCGCACCTGCTCGCGCAACTCGGGCTCGGGCCGCGCGCGCAACGGGCCGAGGGCCTCACCGTGACGGCCGCCGAAGATCACATCCGCTACCTGCGCGAGTTCCGCGTGGTCGATGCGGTCGAAGTCCGCTCAGTGCCGGTCGAGATCGGCGAGCGTCACCTCCTCGCCTATCACGAAATCCGCAACCCGGCGGAAGCGGGCATCGCCGCCACCGTCCGGCGCCGCATCGTTTGCGACCGGCCGTGGCCCGCTGCCTTCCGCGCCCGTGCCGAGGCGGCGCAGATGCCGCTGCCACAGGCCGCCCGGCCGCGCAGCGTCGGCACACTTGCCCTTCCCGACCTCACGCTCGAGGCGGCACGTGCGGCGGGCCTGATCGAGGTCGGCCGTACCGCGATCACGCCCGATCAATGCGACGAGCGCGGCGAATTCCTGCCGCGCCACCAATCCGGCCGCTACTCCGACGGCGCGCCGCTGATGTGGAACCATATGGGCTTCGATCGCGCCGCCATGCAGGAACGCCAGGAAGGCTCGGTGGTGGTCGAGATGCTGAACCACTATCGCCGGCCGCTGCGGGCGGGCGACCTCGCCGTGGTGATGAGCGGCCTCGCCGCCTTCACCGCCAAGACGGTGGTCTTCGCGCACTTCCTGTTCGAGGCCGAGACCGGCACACTTGCTGCTTGTGCCGAAGCCGTGGGCATGAAGTTCGACCAGAAGGTCCGCAAGATCATGACTTTTAGTTCGGAAGACCAGGCGCGGATGGCGGCGCGGCAGATCAAGCTCTGAGGAGAGACGATGACTCCGGAATTCGACGGACCCAAATTCGATGAAAAGCGCCTCGCCGAGCTGAAGGACGAAGTCGACATCCTGTGCAAGGCAGTGCTGGATGCCTCGCGGGCGCGACTCACCTTCGACGACGATCCGGCGTCGTTCGCCAGCGTGCTCGCCAAGGAAGCCAAGCCGTGAGGAACGACGACCTCGCCCTGGAAGACCTGACGGCGATTGCCGACGCCATCGCAGCCGGGCGCATCACATCGGTGGAAGCGACCGAGGCCTGTCTCGTCCGCATAGAAATCTGGCAACCGCGCACCAACGCCTTTCTGCGCCTCTACGCGGAAAAGGCGCTGGAACAGGCGCGCGCAATGGACAGGGAACTGGCCGCCGGCAAGCGTCGCGGTCCGCTGCACGGCGTGCCGATGGCGCACAAGGACATGTACTACCGCAAGGGTGAGCTCTCGACCGGCGGCAGCGCGATCCGTCGTGATTGGGTGGCACCTGTCACCGCCACGGCGCTGCAGAAGCTCGATGCCGCCGGCGTGGTCGAGCTGGGCTTTCTCAACATGGCGGAATTTGCCGCCGGCCCGACCGGCCACAACGTGCATCACGGCCATTGCCGCAATCCCTGGGATTCGTCACGCGTCACCGGTGGCAGCTCGAGCGGGTCGGGCGCGTCGGTGGCGGCGCGCATGGTCTATGGCGCGCTGGGCTCCGACACCGGCGGCTCGATCCGCCTGCCCGCCGCGGCTTGCGGCGTGGTCGGCATGAAGGCGACCTACGGCCGCGTGAGCCGCGCCGGCGCCGTCGCGCGCTCCTGGAGCCTCGATCATGTCGGGCCACTCACGCGCACCGTGCGCGACAATGCACGGATGCTGGGCATCCTGGCCGGCCACGATCCCGACGATTCGACGACCAGCGAAAAGCCGGTGCCGGATTATGAGGCGCTGCTCGAGGGCGGCGTGTCGGGATTGAAGATCGGCCTCGCGCTACCGAACGACGGCCCGGCGGCGCTCGACGCCCAGGTGGGTGCCGCGGTGCAGGCCGCCGCCGACGCGCTGGGCCGGCTGGGCGCCCAGGTCACGACGGCGACGCTGCCCGACTTCACCGCGCTCTATCGCGCCGCCGAAGTGATGGTGAAATGCGAAGCGGCCGCCATGCACCGGCCGTGGATGGAAGAGACGCCGGAGCTCTACGCCAACCAGGTGCGCACGCGCATGGAAGCGGGCTTCTTCATTCCGGCGACGCATTACATCGACGCGTTGCGCCTGCGCGCACATTTCGTGAAGGAGTTCCTGGCACTGGCGATGGACGGCGTCGATGCCGTGCTGTTGTCCGCCATCCCCTTCCCGATCCCGACCATCGAGGAGACCGACACCGAGACCAAGGGCGGGCCGGCGGTGCTGAAGATGGTGGCGGGCTTCACCGGCCTCACGCGGCCGTTCAATACGCTCGGCCTGCCGGCGCTGTCGGTGCCCTGTGGCTTCGACACGAACGGCGCACCGATCGGCCTGCAGCTGATCGGCCGGCCGTTCGACGAGGCCCTGCTCTACCGGGTCGGTCACGCCTACCAGGGCGCGACCGAGCATCACCGGAGGGTGCCGGTCTAGACCGCGAGGTTAACCGTCACGCTCTTGCGCTGCGTAAAACTGTCGAGCATGCCTTCGAGCGAGAACTCGCGGCCCAGGCCGCTCTGCTTATAACCACCGTAGGACATGCCGGGTGACTGGCCGCCGCCCTGGTTGACCTGCACCCAGCCCGATTCGATCGCGTGCGCCGCGCGCAGGCCCTTGCCGATGTCGTGCGTCCAGACATAGGCCGCGAGGCCGTAGTGGCTGTCGTTGGCCATGCGGATCGCCTCGGCCTCGTCGCTCCAGCGGATCGCCACCAGCACCGGCCCGAAGATCTCTTCCCGCGCCAGGCGCCAGTCGTTCGAACGATCGGCGAACACGGTCGGCAGCGTGTAGTAGCCTTCCGAGAGCGGTCCTGATTTGGGCGGCAGGCCGCCGAACACCAGCTTGGCGTCGGAGCGCTTCAGCCCCTCTTCCACATACTTGCAGACCTTGGTGTACTGCTTGTTGTTGATGATGGTGCCGATGTCGGAGGCCTCGTCGAGCGGATCGCCGATCTTGAGCGCCGTCGTCTTCTTCTCGAGCTTCGCCAGGAACGAATCGAAGATGTCTTCGTGCAGGAACAGGCGCGAGCCCGCCGTGCAGCTCTGGCTCTGGCGCGTAAAACGCATGGCGTTGATGATACCGTCGACCGCCCAGTCCTCGTCGGCGTCGGGATAGACCAGCGAGGGGCTCTTGCCGCCGAGTTCGAGCGACACCGGCACGATGCGCTCGGCGGCGGCGCGCATGATCACCTTGCCAACCTCGGTCGAGCCGGTGAAGGAGAGCTTGGCGATCTTCGGATGATTGGCGAGCGCCGCGCCCGCCTCGGGGCCGAAGCCGGTCAGAACGTTCAGCACACCGGGCGGCAGGAATTCCTGGCAGATGTCGGCCATCATCAGCACGCCCATCGGCGCGTCCTCGGCCGTCTTCATCACCATGACGTTGCCGGCGCAGAGCGCGGGCGCGATTTTTAGCGCGCCCAGCATCACTGGCGCATTCCATGGGATGATGGCGCCAACGATGCCGAGCGGTTCGCGACGGGTATAGGAGAGCACGTGCTCGCCGAGCGGCACGGTCTCGCCCTTCAGCTCGGACGCAAGACCGCCGAAATAGCGGAAGATATCGGCCGTCATGTTGGCTTCGCCGCGCGCCTGGGTGCGCAGCGCGTTGCCGGTCTCGAGCGCGATGGTGCGGGCCAGTTCCTCGCTGCGCGCCTGGATCGCCTCGGCGATCTTGAGCAGGAGCTTGCCGCGTTCGCGCGGCACGACCTTCTTCCACGCCGGCAGCGCCTTGTCGGCCGCGGCGACCGCAGCCTCGACGTCGGCGGCGTCGGCCCGCGGCACATCGGTGATCGGCTTGCGCTTGGCCGGATTCTCGACCGCGAAGTGCGCACCGGAGAGGCTGCCGACCCACTTGCCGCCGATCAGCATGCCCTTGGGCTGGTAAGTGCCGGAGACAGAGCCGGCGGATGGGGTTGGCGTGGCGGTCATCGACATGCAGGCACTCCGATTACAACATGGCCGGTTACAAAACGGCCGGGAGTTTGGCCCGCATGTCGCGACGCTACAAGATCAAGCCGCCTGCGCCAGAGGAGCAGCGAGCGCCTCTTCTGCAGCCAGCGTGCGGGCAACGGCGTGAACCGTCGCCGCGATCCGCACGGCAGCCTGGATCTGCTCGGGCGAGAGATGCTCGCGGCAGACTTTTTCATGCGCCTCCAGGCACATGCCGCAACCGTTGATGGCCGAGACCACCAGCGACCACAGTTCGAAGTCGACCTTGTCGACGCCGGGCTTGGCCATCGCGGTCATGCGCAGCTTGGCCGGCAAGGTCTTGTAGTCGGCCGCGTGCACGAGATGCACGAAGCGGTAGTAGATGTTGTTCATCGCCATCAGCGCCGCCGCCGTCTTGGCGGCGTTCAGCGCCTCGGGCGAGAGCTCGCGGCCGAAGACGTCGACCACGATCTGCGTGGTCGGCGCGTGGTTGGCCGCCAGCGCGGCAGCAACGAAGCTGCCGGCCTTCTGCTGCGGGCTCAGCAACTGCTCGGCGGCCAGGCTCGAGAGATTGAGCTTCAGGTCGCGCGCGTAGTCGGGCAGCCGGTCCTTGAGGACGTCGATCGACATGGTCTCCTCCTTACGCGGCCTTCAGGACGTCGTCGCCCTTCTGCCAGTTGCAGGGGCAGAGCTCGTCGGTCTGCAGCGCATCGAGCACGCGCAGCACTTCCTGCGGGTTGCGACCGACCGAGAGATCGTTCACCGAGACGAAGCGGATGATACCCTCGGGATCGACGATGAAGGTCGCGCGCAGGCAGACGCCCTCTGATTTGTCGAGGATGCCGAGCGAGGTCGAAAGCTCGCGCTTGAGATCGGCCAGCATGGCGAAGGGCAGCGCCTTCAGGTCGGCGTGATTCTGGCGCCAGGCGAGATGCACGAACTCCGAATCGGTCGAGACGCCGTAGACGACAGTGTCGCGCTCGTTGAATTCCTTGTTGATTCGGCCGAAGGCCGCGATCTCGGTCGGACAGACGAAGGTGAAGTCCTTCGGCCAGAAGAACACGACCTTCCACTTGCCCTTGTCGCTCTTGTCCGAGACCTGGGTGAAGGCGGTCTTGGGATCGGTGCTCACCACCGCCTTGAGGTCGAAGGAAGGAAACTTGTCACCGATGGTCAGCATGAAACGCTCCTTGAGAAGACGAAGTAGATTGGAACGTTTCTAATATGCTGTCCTGCTTTTCAATTGCAAGTCATTCGCAGAATTATTTCAATGAAGAAATTATGTCTTCTTTTTCAAGGGCTTGCGTTTCCGCCGCGCAGTCAATTCACCGTATTTCATGCCTTCGAGCTTGAGCCCGTCGGGATCGAGAAAGAAGACGGCGTAATAGTCGTCGTAATACTCGGCGGCAGGATCGACGATCCGCACCTTCTCCTTCACGAGGAAGGCTTGTAGCGCGTCGACGTCCTTCCGGCCGCGCAGCTCGAAGGCATAGTGATGGAAGCCGACGTCGCCGATGCGGTAGGTCTTGGGGCGGCTCTTCCGGCCCTCCGCCAGCGCGATCCAGTACCGCGTCCGGCCATTGGTCCAGCCGATGGTGGTGCCGTAGTCGTCCGACAGCTCGAAGCCCAGGAACGCAAACAGCTTGCTGTAGAAAGCCTTCGACTTTTCGTAGTCGCTCACCCGAATGGAAATGTGGTCGATGCCGACGACGCGGGACGTGTTGCGGGCCATGAGGCGCCTCCGGTAATTCCAGTGGTCACAACGTGCGGGATGTCGGATTGTTTCCCGTCCACAGGATAGACCCAACGGGGACGGGATCATGAACGCGATATCGAAGAGGCTCGGCCTCCTGACGCTAGCTATGGGCGCCGTTCTAGGTGGCGACGCGCTGGCCGGCACCCTCGACGACATCCGCCAGAGCAAGACGCTGCGTGTCGCCTACCGCGAGGAGGCGCCGCCCTTCGCCTACAAGACCGCGGCCGGCCAGCCCGCCGGCTTCATGATCGAGCTCTGCCAGGCGGTCGCCAAGGATCTCGCCCAGCAGCTAAAAATCCCCGATCTCAAGATCGCCTACGTGCCGGTGACGAGCGTCAACCGCGTCGATGCGATCCTGCAGAACAAGGCCGACCTCATCTGCGACTCGCTCACCCAGACGGTCGAGCGGCGCCGGGTCGTGGATTTCTCCGTGCCCACCTTCATCGACGGCGCCACCTTCGCGATCCGCAACGACGGGCCCCAGGACATCGCCAAGCTCGCCGGCAAGAAGGTCGGCGTCGCCACCGGCACGCTCACCGAACAGGCCACGCGCAATTCCCTGGCAGCACTTCACGTCAATGCCGAGATCGTGCCCTACAACAGCTTCGAGGAGGCGATGGTCGCCCTGGAGAAGGGCAACATCTCCGCCTATTTCGCCGGGCGAGCGATGCTGACCTCGATGATCAAGGGCAACCCCGCGGCCGCCCGCATCATGCTGGCCAGCACCTTCCTCACCATCGAGCCGTTCGCGCTGGCGATGCGCCGCGGCGATGGCGATTTCCGCCTCGCGATCGACACAGCGCTCAGCCACATCTACCGTTCGGGCGACATCACCAAGATCTTCATCAGCACCTTCGGCGACAAGGACCGGCCGACGCCCACGCTGCAGGCGCTCTACATGATCGCGACCTTGCCGGAGTAGCGCCGAGGCCCTACCTCTGCTGCAGATGTCTTCCCTCACCCGTCTTTCCGTCCTCGACCAGTCGATTGCCGTCGCCGGCCGACCGCACGACCAGTCGATCCGCAACACCGTGGCGCTCGCCAAGCACTGCGAGGCGCTGGGCTACCAGCGCTTCTGGGTGTCGGAGCACCACAACCATCCGACCATCGTCGGCACCGCGCCGGAGATCGTGATGGCGGCGATTGCCGCCACCACCGAGCGCATCCGCATCGGCAGCGCCGGCATCATGCTGCCGCACTATGCGCCGTTCAAAGTAGCCGAGGTCTTCCGCGTGCTCGACGCGCTGGCGCCCGGCCGCATCGACATGGGCCTCGGCCGTGCGCCGGGCTCGGACGGCCGCACGGCATTTGCGCTCAATCCCGCGGCCAACGAACGGCCCGAGCATTTTCCCTCAGACGTGCGCGACCTGATCGCCTGGGTGCACGACGAGCCGCTGGTCGAGCGTCATCCTTTCGCTGCGGTAAAAGCCTTCCCGCAGGGCGCCACGGCACCGGAAGTGTGGATTCTCGGCAGCTCCGACTACGGCGCCCAGGTCGCGGCCCTGTTCGGCCTGCCCTACTGCTACGCCTGGTTCTTCAGCGACGGTGCCGGCGGCGAGCGCGCCATCGACCTCTACAAGCGCACCTATCGGCCGAGCGCGCGCCATCCCGAACCTCATTGCGGTCTCTGCGTCTGGGCACTGGCGGGCGAGACGATGGAGCAGGCGCAGTATCACTTCACCTCGCGCGCACTCTCCCGCATCAACCGCGACAAGGGAATCCTGGAGCCGCTGGAAGCGCCCGATGTCGCGGCGAAGCAGCCGCTCAGCGTGCACGAGCAGGCGCGCATGGAACAGTTCCGCAAGGATTCCTTCGTCGGCACCGGCCCCGAAGTCGCCGCCCGCATCCGCGAACTGGCCGAGCGTGTCGGCGTCGACGAGATGGCCGTCGTCACCTGGACCCACGACGAGGAGGTCCGGCGCCAGAGCTACACGCACCTCGCGAAGGCGTTCGATCTAAAGGCATGAGATAGAGTGTCATCCCGAGTCGCGCGGGGTAATCCCCGCGCGACTCGGGATGACAACGGGTGTGACGTGGGCAGCTGTCTACCGCGCTTCGGTCCAGCTTTCCGAGAACGCCAGCGCGCAGGTGCTGAAGGGCCTGCCTTCACGCTCGCGCTTCCACGGCAGGCCACGGGCCTGCGTGCCGTCGACGGTAAGGCGGGCGCCGAGCGCCGGCATCAACACGGTGCAGACGCCATAGGGCCGCGGGTTGGGCGCCTCGTTGGGGTTGGTATGAATCAGCAGCGGGTCGCCGACGTCGTACCAGGTGAGCGCCACTTCTGAATCGGCGGCCGAAACGTGCTCAGTCCAGAAATAGCGCGGATCGCCCGAGCGGCTGAACTCGGCGTCGATCACCGGGATGGAGATGTCCTTCAACTCGGGATTGAGCATGCCCTGCACGGTCTGCTGCAACCAGCGCGCCATGGCGATGTTGTCGGAATAGATGCGCCAGTGGCCGTGCGTCAGCTCGCTCTTGAGGTAGAGCACATGGCCCGGCCCGGCCGGACAGAACAGGATGCGCCAGAAGCTCGCCTCGGTGGAGTTGGGATCGCCATCCTTTTCGCTGAGGCGGATGAACGGATTCTCGCCTGTGACGATCACGCGATTGGGGTCTGCGGCCATGATTGTCTCCCTTTTGCCCGGTTGCGACTGTGCCCGATGGCGACGGCTTTCGGTTCCGGGCAAGGAACCGCGGCATCGCACCAGCGTTCTTCTGATTGGCGTGCCTCGTCGGATGACGGGCGCGCGAGCCTATCGAGGAGCAATGGCATGGGTCAATCATTTCGCGTCGTGCTCTGCGCGGCCGCAGGCGTTGTTGCGTTCACCAGCACCGCCTATGCCCTGAACGACCCGCCCTCGCAGGCAGGGCGCCTCGCCTATACCGAAGGCACCGTTTCCTTCCATGATGACGAGCAGACGGGCTGGAGCCCGGCCGTCGTCAACACGCCGCTGACCTCCGGCGATTCGATCTGGACCGAGCCCAACGCCCGCAGCGAGATTTCGGTCGCCGGCACCCGCGTGCGCATGGACGGCAGCACCCAGCTTAACCTGCTGGAGATCGACGACCAGCAGACCCGTCTGCAGGTCGGCCAAGGCCGTGTCGACATCAAGACCTTCTCGCTCAACCCCAACACGCCCTACCAGGTCGTGACGCCGCGCGGCACGGTCAGCTTGCGTCAGCAGGGCGATTACTACGTCGAGGCCGGGTCGACCCAGGACGCGACGCGTCTGGGCGTCCGCTCGGGCGCCGCCCAGATCCAGAGTCTCAACGGCCAGACCGTGACGGTAAATCCGGGCCAGGTCGGCGAGATCTTCGGCGATACCGGCGCCTTGCAGGTGCGCACCCTCAATACCGCACCGCCGGTACAGCCGGCCTCGTGGGCCACCCGCGACCGCCAGATCAACTACGACGTGCCGACGCAGTATCTGTCGTCCGGCATCACCGGCTACGAGGACCTCAACGCCTACGGCAGCTGGAGCAACGACAGCCAGTACGGCAACGTCTGGACGCCGCGTTCCGCACCGGCCGGCTGGCAGCCCTACAAGAACGGTCACTGGTCCTATGTGAAGCCGTGGGGCTGGACGTGGGTCGACGATCAGCCTTGGGCTTACGCGCCGTCGCACTACGGCCGTTGGGCCAATCGCAACAATCAATGGGTCTGGGTGCCGCCGCAGCGTGAGACGCAGCCGGTCTACGCGCCGGCGCTGGTCGACTTCATCGGCGGGATCCAGCTCGTTCAGGCCCTGCTCGGCGGCAACACCTCGCTCGGCACGCAAAACAGCGCGCCCGTGGGCTGGTTTCCGCTCGGACCGCGCGAGGCTTATGTGCCGTCCTACAGCACCGATCGCGCCTACTACACCCGCCTCAACAGCTCCAACCAGGTCCAGCAGCAGGCCCAGGAGGATCGCTGGCAGCGCGCCCAACGGCGCGAGGCCTACGTTGCCGGACAGAACTCCGTTCTGGCGAACCAGCGCTTCACGACGGTAATCCCGTCCAACGTGTTCGTGGGTTCGCAGCCGGTTGCGCGCGCCGCCCTGCAGGTCTCGCCGGCGCAGATCGCCGCCGCGCCTGTTGCGCCGGTGGCGGCACCGCCGGCACCGACGGCCTCGCTCGCCGTGGCCGCGCCGGCCTCGGCGCCCGCCGCCAAGACGGCTGATCCGAAGGCTGCCGATCCGAAGGCTGCAACGCCTGCGCCGGCGGCCGACCCGAAAGCCGAGGCGGATGCCAAGGCCAAGGCGGAAGCCCAGGCCAAGGTCGGCGCCAACGCCAACCTGCCGGTCGCCAAGACAGCCGTCGCCGACATGCCGACGCTGGCCAAGCCCACAGCAACGACGAAGCCTGCCGCGCCGGGCCCCAAACTTGCGACGGCACCCAACACGCCCGCTGTGACGACCAACGCGACGGGCAACGCGACGGGCACGACTCAGGGCAAGGTCACGGCACCGCCACTGGTGCCGCGCACCGGCGCCGCGCCGCCGGTCCTGAAGGACGATGGCAAGACTCCGGATGGCAAGGCTCCGGCGGCACCCACGCCGGTCGCACCGCAGGCCAAGGCCCCGGCCGCCAACGACAACAAGACGCCGAGCGCGCCCAACGCCGCCACTCCGAACACTGTTGCGCCGAACACTGTCGCCCCGGCGCCCGCCAAGCCTGAGCCCGTCAAGCCCGAGACAACGGCCAAGCCTGCCGAACCGCCGAAGGCCATCGCGCCGCCGGCACCGCAGCAGGTAAAGCCGGAGCCGGCGAAGCCCGCCGATGCACCGAAGGCCGCGGCGCCGCCGCAGGCTCAGCCCGCACCAACCGCCCCGCGTCCGGCAGAAAGCCGCACGCCACCGCCGAACGACAACAAGGCCCCGGACAAGGGGGCGGCCGTGACGCCGCAACAGCCCGCGCTGATGATCGCTCCGGCCGTTCAGCCGCCGAAGCCGGCGCTCCCGGCCGAGCCGAAGGTCGCCGTGCCGCGCCCGCCAGCACCTGTCGTCCAGCCGGCCGCCAAGCCGGCCGAGACCGACAAGGAGGACGAGCCCAAGATCGGCGAGAAGCCCGCCGACAAGAAGGACGACACCAAGAAGTAGGCTGGTTTAGATCACCTGGTTGCGCAGCGTCTTCTCGTCCCGCCACAGGCGATCGAGGTTCTCGATCAGGATGTCGATGACGTTGTCCTCGTAGGCGCGCGTCTCGCCCGCCGTGTGCGGCGTGATGAAGACGTTGGGCAACTCCCACAGGGGCGAGGTGGCCGGCAGCGGCTCGTCGACGGTGACGTCAAGTGCCGCCGCCCAGATCTTGCCCGCCTTCATGGTGGCGATCAGTGCCGCTTCGTCGGCCACCTTGCCGCGCGCCGCGTTGACGAACACCGACGACGGCTTCATCGCGGCGAAGGCCGCGGCACTCATCAGGCCCGTCGTCTCGGGTGTCAGCGCGCAGGTGAGCGCCACGAAGTCGGCGTCGGCCGCGAGCTTCACCAGGTCGGCCATGCCGTGGATCGAGTCGGCGCCGTTGGCGCCGGCCTTGGGATCGCGGCGGATGCCCACCACCTTCATGTCGAAGGCCTTGGCGAGCTTGGCGAGATGGCTGCCGATGCGGCCCATGCCGACCACCAGCAGCGTCTTGCCGCCGAGCTCGTCCTCGCGCTCGGTGAGATCGCCGATCATGCCGCGCCAGACCTTCTTGTGCTGATTGTCGCGCGCCTCCGGCAGGCGCCGCGCAATGGCCAGGATCAGGGCGATGGCATGCTCGGCCACGGCGCGGGCATTGACGCCGGCCGCACTCGCCAGGCGAACGCCCTTGGCCGCCAGCATCTCCTTGGAATACTGGTCCATGCCCGAGCTGATCGACTGGATGAACTTCAGCTTGGTGGCGTGGGGGATGATATCGTTCTTCCACATGCCGGACACCGAGACGACGTCGGCCTCGCCGACCCGCTGCACGAATTCGTCGTAGCTTCGGACCTGGAAGCTGTTGATGCCGGTATTCCGGGCATCGAACCGTGCCTTCATCTGGTATGCCGCATGCGCGAAGCAGATTGTCAGTTTATCTCTCGTCGGAAACATGGAACTCCCCCTACACAAGATGCGAGAGTAGCCCGAACTGGACCCGAGGGGGAAATTTCATGAGCCGCAATCCGCTCCGTGACTGTCTCAATGCCGGCAAGCCCACCGTGGGCACGCACATCCTGTCGGCGTGGCCGACCCTGGTCGAGCTGATCGGTCACTCCAAGCAGTACGACTATGTTGAATTCACCGCCGAATACGCACCCTTCACCATGCACGATCTCGACAATCTCGGCCGCGCCTTCGAGCTGATGAACATGTCGGGCATGATCAAGATCGAGCAGACGCAGTACACGCACCAGGCGATGCGGGCGATCGGCTCGGGCTTCCAGAGCGTGCTGTTCGCCGACATTCGCTCGGTCGAGGACGCCAAGGCCGCGGTCGATGCCGTCCGCGCCGAGACGACGATGGCCACGGGCGCGCGCGGCCGCGGCCGGCTGGGCGTCGGCATGCGGCGCGACGTCGGCACCGTCCGCACCGGCGGCACGCCCGCCTACGTCGATGCGCTGAACGAGGTGGTGATCGCCATCATGGTCGAGAAGAAGTCGTGCGTGGACAATCTCGAGGCCGTGCTGTCGGTGCCGGGCATCGACATGGTGCAGTTCGGCGCCTCCGACTTCTCGATGAGCATCGGCAAGACCGGCCAATACAACGACGCCGAGGTTCTGGCGGCCGAGAAGAAGACGATCGAGATGGCACTGAAGATGGGCCTGCATCCGCGCGTCGAACTGCGCGACCCCGGCCAGGCCGGCAAGTATCTTGAGATGGGCGTAAAACATTTCTGCATCGGCTGGGACGTGCGCATTCTGGCCGACTGGTGGGACACCAAGGGCGCCGCGATGCGCGGCATGCTGGGCGGCAAGGCCGACGTGCCGGCAAAGGTGGCCGCCAAGGCCGGCAACTACTGAGCACGTGATGAAGCCGCCGATCGCGCCGCGGCGCCCCTCTCAGCGTACGCTGCATGGCATCACGGTCTCGGACGACTATGCCTGGCTGAAGGACGAAAAGTGGCAGGAAGTTCTGCGCGACCCGTCCCTGCTTGATCCCGATATCCGGGCCTATCTCGAGGCCGAGAGTGCCTACGCCGATGAGCTGCTGGCGCCGACGCAGGCGCTGCAGAAGACGCTGGTCGCGGAGATGCGCGGCCGCATCAAGGAGGCCGATTCCGGTGTCCCGACACCGGACGGGCCTTTCGCCTATCTATGGAAGTACCGCGAGGGCGGCCAGCATCAGCTGATCGGCCGCAAGCCGCGCACGGGCGTTGGCCTGCAGACCATCCTCGACGGCGACGAACTGGCCAGGCATTCCGACTACTTCAAGTTCGGCAGCACGCGTCATTCGCCGGATCACCGGCTTGAAGCCTGGAGCGCCGACCTGCGCGGCTCCGAGTTCTTCACCATCCGTATCAGGCGCTGGGATACGGGCGAAGACCTGCCCGACGTGCTGACGCAGACCGGCGGCAGCGTGGTCTGGGGTCTCGACTCGACGTTCTTCTTCTATGTCCAGGTCGACGACAACCATCGCCCACTCAAAGTCTACCGCCACCGGCTCGGCACGCCGCAGGCCGACGACGTTCTCGTCTACGAGGAGAAGGATACCGGCTGGTTCACGCGCATCGAGGAAAGCGCCAGTCGCCGCTTCTGCATCATCGGCGGCGGCGATCACGACACGTCGGAGCAAAGCCTGATCGATCTGTCCGATCCAGACGCAACGCCGCGGCTCATCGCTCCAAGAGAAACCGGCGTGCGCTACAGCGTTGCCGATCGCGGCGACGAGCTCTTCATCCTCACCAACGCCGGCGATGCCATCGATTTTCGCGTCGTGACCGCGCCGCTCGCCGCACCGGAGCGGGCGAACTGGCGGGAACTGATCGCGCACCGCCCGGGCACTTATATCCTCGGCCTAGAACTCTTCGCCGGCCACCTCGTGCGGCTGGAGCGCGCCAACGCCCTGCCCTCGATCGTGATTCGCGACCTCGGCGACGGAAGCGAGCACGTCATCGCCTTCGACGAGACCGCCTACTCGCTCGACATGGCGGGCGGCTACGAGTTCGACACGACGACCATGCGCTTCTCCTACTCGTCGATGACGACGCCGGCCGAGATCTACGACTACGACATGGCGAGCCGCGCGCGCACCTTGCGGAAGCGCCAGGAGATTCCCTCCGGCCACGATCCCGCCGCCTATGTCACGACGCGGATCATGGCAGTCTCGAACGATGGCGCCGAAGTGCCGGTCTCGATCCTGCACCGACGCGACCTCGTGCGCGACGGCCGCGCGCCGCTGCTGCTCTACGGCTACGGCTCCTACGGCATGGCGATGCCCGCCTCCTTCTCGGCCAACCGCCTGTCGCTCGTCGATCGCGGCTTCGTCTATGCCATCGCCCATATCCGCGGCGGCGCGGACAAGGGCTGGTCGTGGTATCTCGACGGCAAGCGCGAGAAGAAGACGAACACTTTCGACGATTTCGCCGCCGCAGGTCGCGCGCTCATCGCCGAGAAATACACATCCGCCAAGCGCATCGTCGGGCACGGCGGCAGCGCCGGCGGTATGCTGATGGGCGCGGTCGCCAACCGCGCCGGCGAGCTCTTTGCCGGCATCGTGGCCGAAGTGCCTTTCGTCGATGTGCTCGCCACCATGCTGGACGACAAGCTGCCGCTCACGCCGCCGGAATGGCCCGAGTGGGGCAACCCGATCACCGACGAAGCGGCGTTCCGCCATATCCTGTCCTACTCGCCCTACGACAATGTCGTGGCCCAAGACTATCCCGCGATCCTGGCGATGGCCGGCCTCACCGATCCGCGCGTCACCTACTGGGAGCCGGCGAAGTGGGTCGCACGGCTGCGCGCCACCATGACGTCGGGCGGCCCGGTTCTTCTGCGTACCAACATGGGGGCTGGCCACGGCGGCTCCTCCGGACGGTTCAGCCGCCTCGACGAGGTCGCGATCGCCTATGCCTTCGCCCTGAGGACGGTCGGCCTGGGGACGGGCGGCCTGGCAGTCACGCCAGCGTGATTCTCCCGCGTTTCGGCTAGACAGGGCTTCCGCCGCAGGTTCATCCTGCCTACAGCGTGGCGTTGACAAATAAGAAACAAACACACGGAGGAAACTCATGTCGCAGATGAAAGAGTCGCGTCGCAAGTTCCTGAAAGGCGCTGCCGTTGCCACGGCAGCAACCGTCGCCGCCCCGGCCGTCGTCAAGGCCCAGGGCCCGATCAGCATGCGCTGGCAGAGCACCTGGCCGTCGAAGGACATCTTCCACGAATACGCGCTCGACTACGCCAAGAAGGTCAACGACATGACCGGCGGTGATCTCAAGATCGAGGTTCTGCCGGCCGGCGCCGTCGTGCCGGCCTTCGGTCTGCTCGACGCGGTATCCAAGGGCACGCTCGATGGCGGCCATGGCGTGCTGGTCTATCACTACGGCAAGCAGACGGCGCTGGCGCTGTGGGGCTCGGGCCCGGGTTACGCCATGGACGCCAACATGCTGCTCAGCTGGCACCGCTACGGCGGCGGCAAGGCGCTGCTCGAGAAGCTCTACGCCTCGATCAACGCCAACGTCGTGTCGTTCCCCTACGGGCCGATGCCGACGCAGCCGCTCGGCTGGTACAAGAAGCCGATCACAAAGGTCGACGACTTCAAGGGATTGAAGTTCCGCACCGTCGGCATCTCGATCGACGTGTTCCAGGCCATGGGTGCGGCAGTGAACGCGCTGCCCGGCGGCGAGATCGTGTCGGCGATGGACCGTGGCCTGCTCGACGCGGCCGAGTTCAACAATGCCAGCTCAGACCGCATCCTGGGCTTCGCCGACGTCTCCAAGGTCTGCATGCTGCAGAGCTACCACCAGAACGCCGAACAGTTCGAGATCCTGTTCAACAAGGACAAGTACAACGCGCTGCCCGAGAAGATGCGGGCAATCATCGCCAACGCCGTCGATGCCGCCAGCCAGGACATGTCGTGGAAGGCGATCGACCGCTACTCGCAGGACTACATCGAGCTGCAGACCAAGGACAAAGTGAAGTTCTACAAGACGCCCGACGCGGTCCTGAAGCGCCAGCTCGAAGTCTATGACGAGGTGGTGGCGAAGAAGTCGGCGGAGAATCCCCTGTTCAAGGAAATCGTCCAGTCGCAGCTCGCCTTCGCCAAGCGCGCGACGCAGTGGGAGCAGGACACGGTGGTCAGCCGCAAGATGGCGTTCGACCACTACTGGGGCGCCACCGCCAAGCCGGTGAAGCTGTAGAGGACACTGTTGTGACGGAAGCACATCATCGCTGGGGGCACGTGCCCCCGGCAAAGAGGCTGCATGACCGTTGAGCGTTTCCTGCACACGATCGACGGCATCAGCACGTGGGTCGGCAAGGCCGCGGCCTGGCTGATCATCGCGCTGATGGCCGTGGTCTGCATCGAAGTCTTCAAGCGCTACCTTCTTAATGCGCCGACGGCGTGGATCTTCGATCTCGACAATATGCTCTATGGCTCGCTGTTCATGCTGTGCGGCGCCTACACGCTGGCGCAGAACGCCCATGTCCGCGGCGACTTCCTCTACAGCTCGATGCGCCCGCGCACCCAGGCCACGCTCGACCTGGTGCTCTACATCGTGTTCTTCCTGCCCGGCATCGCCGCGCTGATCTATGCCGGCACCGACTATGCCGCGGACTCATGGCGTATCAACGAGCATTCCAACGTCACGGCGGACGGCCCGCCGGTCTACCACTTCAAGTCGGTCATCCCGATCGCCGGCGCCCTGGTCATGCTCCAGGGCGTGGCCGAGATCGTGCGCTGCATTGTCTGCCTCAAGACCGGCGCCTGGCCGAGCCGTCTCAAGGACGTCGCCGAGATCGACGTCGTGGGCGAGCAACTCGCCAACAGCGAGTATGTCGACGAGGAGTCGCGCAAGATCGCGATCGAGCACGTCCAGCAGATCGACGAGACCGCGCGCCAGCGTGGCCTCGGGGGTGACAAGACGGGTGGCGACAAGACGGGCGGAGACCAGAGGAAATGAGCGATCCCGCCCTTGGCCTGCTGATGCTGGGCCTGATCGTCGTGGTGATCCTGATGGGGTTCGCCACGGCCTTCACGCTGATGGGCCTGGGCATGTTCTTCGGCTTCATCGCCTTCTACGACCCTAACCAGTCGTGGGCGCACAACCGGGTGTTCGACTTGATGGTCCAGCGCACCTACGGCGCCATGACCAACGACGTGCTGATCTCGATCCCGCTGTTCGTGCTGATGGGCTACGTGATGGAGCGCGGCGCACTCGTCGACAAGATGTTCTATTCGATCCAGCTCGCCTTCCGCCGGGTGCCGGCGGCGCTTGCCGTGGCGACGCTGATCGTCTGCACATTCTGGGGGATCGCCAGCGGCCTGGTCGGCGCGGTCGTGGTGCTGATGGGCGTCATCGCCTTCAATCCGATGCTGCGCGCCGGCTACGACGTCCGGCTGGCCTCGGGCGTCATCACCGCCGGCGGCACCTTGGGCATCCTGATCCCGCCCTCGGTCATGATCATCGTCTACGCCGCCGTCGCCGGCCAATCGGTGGTCAAGCTTTACGCCGCGGCAATGCTGCCCGGCTTCTTCCTGGCATTTCTCTATCTCCTCTACGTCATCGGCTGGGCGCTCCTGGACCCCAAGATCGCGCCCAGGCTCCCCGAGGAGCAGACCCGGGTGCCGATCCCGGCCTGGGTGGAAAAATTCCGCGCCGCCTATTCGGCCAACATGCTGGTCGGCCTCGTTTCGGCGCTGCTGTCGCCGTCGCGGGCGGCGGCAATCGACGCCGACGGCAAGCCGCTCGGCTATTGGGAGCTGGTCAAGAATTTCGTCATTGCCCTCGTGCCGCTGATCATGAGCGTCGTCACCTTCTGGGGCCTGTGGTGGTACGTCGTCATCCACCAGCAGGTCGAAGCCGAGGCCGTCGTGACCGGCGTCCAACAGCTTGGCACGCCCGGCATCGCGACCGGACCAGCAGCCCCTTCCGAATCGGGGCCGCCGGCCGATTTCTACCTCTACTTCTGGATCTGCGCCGCCCTCTTGGCGCTGATGCTGGTGCGTTACTACTGGCGCATGGATGCCGCGCGCTTCGTGGTGCTGAAGCTCCTCACGGCATCGGTGATGCCGC
>Ga0194051_1000168_pt1 | contig 37023 bp, 35 predicted proteins | sample SepL2320m_MetaG_FD_161275 | JGI IMG/M metagenome (GOLD analysis project Ga0194051, IMG submission 161275) | Anoxic zone freshwater microbial communities from boreal shield lake in IISD Experimental Lakes Area, Ontario, Canada - Sep2016-L239-20m | ecosystem: Environmental > Aquatic > Freshwater >... | reverse complement strand
AGCGTCCGCACCGTCGTATAGACCGTGGCGCCAAAGGCCTTGGCGAGCTGGATCGCGGTCGTACCGATGCCGCTGGCGCCGCCGTGGATCAGCACCGACTCACCCGACGAGAGCAGGCCGCGCTCGAAGAGATTGTGCCAGACGGTGAAATAGTTTTCGGGCAGCGCACCCGCCTGCAGCATGTCGAAGCCCTTGGGGATCGGCAGGCATTGCGGCGCAGCGACGGTGCAGTATTCGGCGTAGGAACCACCCGGCGTCAGGGCGCAGACCGTATCACCGACCTTCCAGTCCGTGACGTCGGCGGCCACCGCCGCCACCGTGCCGGCGGCTTCGAGGCCCGGCAGGTCGGAGGCGCCCGGCGGCGGTGCGTAGGTGCCCTGCCGCTGCGCGATGTCGGGCCGGTTGATGCCGGTGGCAGCGACCTTGATCAGGATCTCGCCGGCCTTCGGAACCGGCACCGGCCGCGTCGTCGGCACGAGGACTTCAGGGCCGCCAGCCTTGGTGATTTCGACGCAAGTCATCGTCGCGGGAAGAGCGCTCATGGTCGGCCTTTCGAAGCAATGGGAGCAATGGTAGGTGTCCTTAGCCGCTTCCGTGGAGCCGCGCCATGGCCTTTGAAACTGACGATCTCGAACCGCTCAAGAAGAAGTCGCCGCCGCGGAATCTCGATCCGATGGCAGTCGAGGAACTGCGGGAATACATCGCGACCCTTAAGGCCGAGATCGCCCGTGTGGAAGAGAAGATCAAGGCCAAGCAGAGCCACGCCTCGACAGCCGCATCGTTTTTCAAGAAGTGAGGGCCGAAGTGGCCGAAGCCAAGTTCCTGAAGCCCGACACGCTGGCGCTGCACGCCGGCCAGCATCCCGACCCCGTCACCGGGGCACGGGCGGTGCCGATCTACCAGACCACGTCGTTCGTCTTCCGCGACGTCGACCATGCCGCCAGTCTGTTCAACCTCGAGGTCGGCGGCCACATCTATAGCCGCATCTCCAACCCCACCGTGGCAGTGTTCGAGGAGCGGGTGGCGGCGCTGGAAGAAGGATCGGGGGCGCTGGCGACATCGAGCGGGCAGGCGGCGCTGCACATCGCCATCGCTACGCTGATGGATGCCGGCAGCCACATCGTGGCCTCGACCTCGCTTTATGGCGGCACGCGCAACATGCTGGCACTCACCATGCCGCGCTTCGGCATCACCACGACCTTCGTCAATCCGCGCGACCACGCGGGCTTCGCCAAGGCCATCCAGCCGAACACGCGGCTGGTGCTGGGCGAGACCATCGGCAATCCCGGCGGCGAGGTGCTGGACATTCCGGCGATCGCGGCCATCGCCCATGCAGCGAAGATCCCGCTGATGATCGACAACACCTTCGCCTCGCCGATCCTCTGCCGGCCGCTGACACTGGGCGCCGACATCGTCTTTCATTCGGCCACCAAGTTCATCGGCGGCCATGGCGTGGCGATCGGCGGCGTGATCGTCGAGTCCGGCCGCTTCGACTGGGAGGCCTCGGGCAAGTTCCCGACGCTGACCGAACCCTATGCCGGCTATCACGGCATCGACTTCGCCGAGGAGTTCGGCCCGCACGCCTTCGTCATGCGCGCCCGCACCGAGGGCGTGCGCGACTTCGGCTGCTGCATGGCGCCGCAAACGGCGTTCTATCTGCTGCAAGGATTGGAGACGTTGCCGCTGCGCGTCGCCCGCCATGGCGAAAATGCACGCAAGGTGATCGCCTTCCTGAAAGCCAACGCCGCCGTCGAGCGCATCGCCTCGCCGGAGCTGCCGGAGCATCCCGATCATGCACTCGCCCAGAAGCTGCTGCCCAAGGGCGCGGGCTCGATCTTCAGCTTCGACATCAAGGGCGGCCGCGACGCCGGCCGCCGCTTCATCGAGCGGCTAAAGCTCTTTTCGCACCTCGCCAACGTGGGCGATGCCAAGTCGCTGGTGATCCATCCCGCCTCGACCACGCATGCGCAGCTCGATGCTGCGGGCCTCGCTTCTGCCGGCATCGGCGAGGGCATGATCCGGCTGTCGGTCGGCCTCGAAGATCCCGAGGACATTCTCGACGATCTCGGCCAGGCGCTGCGCGCTTCGCAAAAGGCTTAGGCGATGCAAATCAACGTCGATGGCCGCGCCGTCTTTGCGACGACAGGCGGCGCCCCTTTCGATCTGGCCAAGCCGGTGGTTATCTTCCTTCACGGCGCCGGGTTCGATCGCACGACATGGCGCCTGCAGACGCGCTTCTTTGCCCATCATGACCGCGCCGTGCTGGCGGTCGATTTCCCCGGCCACGGCTGGTCGGATGGACCGGCGCTGTCCAGCATTGCAGCACTGGCCGACTGGACCGCGAAGCTGATCGAAGCTGCGGACCTCAAGGACGCGGCGCTGGTCGGTCATTCGATGGGCGCGCTGGTGGCGCTCGATACGGCGGCCCGCTATCCGGCCAGAGTTCGCGCGCTCGGCCTCTGCGGCGTGGCCACGGAGATGCCGGTGCACCCCGAGATGATCGAGTCGGCCAGGGCCGGCACACTCAAGGTCCAGGAGCTGATGACCTTCTGGGGCATCGGCAATGCGCTGCACAAGGGTGGCATGGTCTCGCCCGGCCTGTGGCTGCGGGCCGAATCGCTGGCGGTGTTGTCGGCCGCCAAGCCGGGCGTCATCCATACCGATCTCGCGGCCTGCAACGCCTACAAGGCCGCACTCGCACGGGCCCCCGGCGTGAAGTGTCCGACCGTCCTCGTGCTGGGCGACGGCGACCTGATGACGCCGGCCGCCAAGGCCAAGCCGTTGGCCGCCGCCATCGCCGAATCGAAGACGGTCGTGATTGCCAACTGCGGGCACATGATGATGATCGAACGGCCCGACGAAACCCTGGAGGCCTTGAAGTCCTTTGTCTGAACGTGTCGCCCCACCGAGAGTGGCACTCGTCACCGGCTCGACCTCGGGCATTGGCGCGGCCATCGCGCGTCGACTGTCGCGCGACGGCTACACCGTGGCCCTTCATTCGCGCAGCTCCGTCGATGTCGGGCAGGCGATGGCATCGGAGTTGAAAGGCGCCAGCTACCACCAGGCCGACCTTGGCGACGAGACCGCGGCGCGCGATCTGGTTGCCGGTGTGCTGAAGCAGCACGGCCGCCTCGACGTGCTGGTCAACAATGCGGGCCTTTCGATCCGCATCCCGCATGCCGACCTGAAGGCCGCGACGCCGGCGCTGTGGCGGCAGATGCTCGACGTGAATCTGATCGCGCCGTTCGTGCTGACAGCCGAGGCCGAGCCGGCCTTGCGCAAGTCTGCCGCCAGCGGCCGGCCGGCAAGCATCGTCAATATCGGCACCCATGCCGGTGCGCGTCCCAAGGGCTCGTCCATTCCCTATGCCGCGTCCAAGGCCGCACTGCACCACGTGACCAAACTGTTGGCGCTGTCACTGGGGCCGGACATCCGCGTCAACTGCGTGGCGCCTGGCCTTGTCGAGACGCCGATGACGGCCAACTGGCCCGACATGCTCGAAACCTGGAACACGAAGTCGCCGATGAAGCGACCTGCGAAACCCGAGGACATCGCCGACCTTGTGGCCGCGCTCTGCGCCAACGACTACGTTACCGGAGAGATCGTCATCGCCGATGGTGGCCTAAACCTGACATAGGCCTCACCTAGCCAGACACGGAGGAAACAATGAACGTCCAGACCTTGCCGCCCGGCTACAAGACCGCGCCGTGGACCCCGCCGGAAAAGATCACCGGCGCCATGCTGGCCGAGGCCAGCACCAAGCTGATCGAGCTGCTGCGCATCCGGACCAACCCGATCGGCATGCGCCTGTTCGAGGATCCGAAGGACATGGAAAAGATCCAGGGCGTGCGCAAGCCGACCGAGGGCTTCAAGTTCACCATGTGCCAGATGGTGACGCAGTCGCGCTGGTACGGCTTCACCCTCGGCATCACCGTCGACAACACGCGCGGCGGCAACTGCGGAGGCGTGGTCGGTCTCAACCATCCCGGCGAGGGCTTCCTCTCGGGCGATCACATGAACGGCGTGTGGTTCGGCAACAAGGAGGCCTCGGCCGCGCACCAGGCGCAGATGCCACGCGTGCCGGACGGCAAGTACAACGGCCTGGTCGTGGCGCCGCTGCGCTCGGCGCGGCTCGACCCGCCCGACATCTGCATGTTCTACGGCACACCCGGCCAGATGATCTATTTCATCAACGGCCTGCAGTATCACCGCTATCGTCGCTACGACTTCACGGTGACAGGCGAGAGCGCCTGCGCCGATTCGTGGGGACGCGCCCTTGCCACGCGGCAAACGTCGCTGTCGCTGCCTTGCTTCGCCGAGCGCCGTTACGGGGGCGTGGCCGACGACGAGCTCCTGATGGCGTGCCCACCTGATGAGTTGCTGCGTGCCGTGGAAGGCATGGGGCATCTCGGCAAGAACGGGCTGCGCTATCCTTTCCCGCCCTATGGCGCGGTGATGGATCCAGCTCTGGGCATGGCCAAGAGCTATAGCTGATGCTGTATGTCGTGGCCTGGCCGGTGCTCGGCGAGGCAGACGACACCGCGTTGCGCCGTTTGCGCGCGCAATATCATCCACGCGAGGCCGACCTGATCGGCCCGCACTTCACCCTGGTGTTTGGGGCAGCACTCGACCGTGAGCCGGCGTTGCGTGCCGTGCTCGTCGGCCTCGGCCAACGGCCTTTCTGGTTCATGATCGAACGCATCGTGCGGTCCGATCTCTATCTCTATGCCGAACCCTCCGATGGCGCTGCCGAACTGACCGGCCTCCATGAGGCGCTCAATCCGGTGGCTGGCAGCGAGCCGTTCGAGCCCCATATCACGCTCGGCCTTTTCCAGCGTGCGGCCGAGGCCGAGCAGGTGGCACGCATCGTCGGGCGCCAGCATCTGCCGATGACCGGCCGGGTCGAGGAGCTGGCGTTGCTCCGCCGCGACGGCGACACGCTGGCCACTCTCGCCACCTTCCCCCTTGCCCCATGAAGATGCTGCGCCGGTTGGCGATCGGGCTGGCGGCCATCGTCGCGCTGCTTCTTGTCTTCGGCCAGCCGGTGACCTGGGTCCAGTCGGCGTTGGTGATGTGGGACCTCGCGGCCGGCGGCGAACCCACCTTATGGCAGGAGGTGACCGACCGGCCCCGCGAATATCCGACGCGCTGGGAGAGCGGCGAAGGCGATCTCTATCTGCCGGCCGGCAAGGTACGGGCGGCCATGGTGCTGGTGCCGGGCGCCGCGGTGCTGGGCCGCGACGAGCCGCGCTTGCAGGCTCTGGCACGCACATTTGCGCGGGCGGGCTTCGCCGTTCTCGTCCCCGAACTGCCCGAGGTGCGGCGCCTGGCGCTGTCGCGGGCCGACGGAGGGAGGGTGGCGAGCGCGCTACGGCAACTGGGCAAGTGGCAGCCCGACGTCCCGCTGGGCGTCGCGACGGTCTCCTATGCGATCGGGCCGGCGGTCATTGCTGTCCTCGAGGATGATCTCACCGCGCGCGTCGCGTTCCTGGTCAGCATCGGCGGCTATCACGACATGACGGCGGCGATCCGCTTCATCACGACCGGGGCTTTCCGGCCGATGGGTGACAGCCGGGAATTCCGCCGCGAGCCCAACAGCTATGGCCGCTGGGCGTTCCTCCAGGCCAATGCCGGCCGGCTCGAGAATGCCGACGACGTCCGCCTGCTGCAGGAAATCGCCCGTCGCCGCTTCCGCGACTCCAGCGCCGATATCGGGCCACTGTCGATGGCGCTGGGTCCAGAGGGACGTGCCGTCCTCGCTGTGGTCGACAATCGCGATCCCGATGCCGTGCCCGCTTTGCTCGCCGCACTGCCGGAGAACGTCCGCCGGGAGATCGACGGACTCAATCTCGCCTTCTACGACCTCGCCAAATTGCGCGGCCATCTCATCCTGGTGCATGGCCGCGGCGATCCGATGGTGCCCTACAGTGAGAGCCAGAGCCTGGCGGCTGCGGCGTCGGGCGCGCGGGTCTCTCTGTTCCTGATGGACGATATCGGCCACGTCGAGTTCAACGCCGTCAGCGCGGCCAACGCCTGGACGATGTGGCGGGCGATCGTCGCCCTGCTCGGTGAACGGCTCTAGCCGGTCTTTTCATCTTTCAGCAAACCGACCATCGGATTCGGCGCGGGGGACGCGATCCGCCGCAAGGTGTTAGTGTCGTTGTGGTTGAACGCTGGCTCCTTGCCTCGCACCGCAAGGTCCGTGCGCGTCACATAGGTCCAGCTGCCATCATCGTTGAAGGTGATGTCGATGCGGTAGTAGTCGGTGCGGAACGCCTCCTCGAGAAAGCCCGTCGAGCAGATTCCGAAGCGCGTATCGCCGCGCCGCGCTTCCACCGAAATGCGGTTATCGTCCGCCGCCGCCTTGCCACCTGCCAGCACCACCTGGCCGCGCGGAATCGCGATGCTCTGCATGATCAGCCCGGTGGCCGGCTCCCACAGCCAGTAACCGACCTGATCGTGGAAGGTGATGGCTTCCTCTGCCGTATTGATATGGATGTGGTAGCGCAGCCCATAGAGGAGCTGGGGGCCGTTGGGCTGCGGATCGATCGGCTCCATCCGGATATGCTCGTGGAAGACGCGCCGTTCGGGGCCTTCCGCCTTGGGGCTGACGTCCACGCCTTGATCGGACTGCCATACGCCGGCCAGGCGACGCAGCGGACCAAGATTGGCCAGCGTGTCCGGTGAGAAATCCTCGGGTTCGGTGAAGATGTCGTCGGGGATAGTCACATGAAGTCCCTTGGTTGACGTGGAGTTGCTAGCGCCAGAGCGGCGGCAGGGGCGGCAGTCGCACGTTGCCGGGGCGAGCCACGATGCCCATTTGCGCCAGGGCTTCGCGGATTTCGCGCGGGGCACGGATCGTCGGACCCGAGGCATCGACGCCGGCCAGCCGGAACAGTCGATCGACGATACGCTGCCAGCGGTCGTGGTCGTCGGGAAAGCGGTGGATCTCGATCTGACGGGTCTCGTCGATCCCCGCCTTCGCCTTGGCGATGCTGAGCGCGAGCTGCAGCCCGCCCAGTTCGTCGACCAGGCCGGCGCGCTTGGCGTCGACACCACTGAAGACGCGACCACGGGCGGCAGCGTCGAGCCGTGCGCCCATGAGCTTGCGCGCTTCGCCGACCTGGCGCGTGAATTCGCGGTAGACCGTGTCCAGTTCGCGGCCGACGATCGCACGCTGGGCGGGGGTCGGTGGCTGGAAGGTGGAATACATTCCGGCGTTGGCGCCGACCGAAATACGCTCGACCTTGACGCCCAGCGATGCCAGCAGCTCCGAGGCGACCGGCCAGACGGTGAACACGCCGATCGACGCGGTGATGGTGGTCGGCTGGGCAACGATCACGTCGGCCCGAACCGCGGCGAGATAGCCACCCGATGCCGCCATATCGCCCATCGAAGCGATGACCGGCTTGCCGGCGGCCCGGGCGCGGCCGACGGCATCGGCGATGGCGTCGGCTGCCGGATAGGTGCCGCCCGGCGAATCGATGCGCAGCACGATGGCGCGGACTTCCTTGGCGCGCGTCGCCTGTTCGAGAGCATCGACGACGTCTTCGGCGTTGGCGATGACATCGTCCTCGAGCAGCCCGCCGTCGCCACTGGCGCCCGAGACGATCGGGCCGCTCACCCGCACCAGGGCGATGACGTCGCCGCGGGGTTTTGGCCGCGCGTCGTCGCCGGCATATTCCGACAGTGGGATCAGGTCGCGGGCGGTGCCGGCGCGCTGCCAGACGTCCTCCAAAGCATCGCCGCGATAGCCGATCCGGTCGATCAGGCCGGCTTCGCGGGCGCGCTCCGGATCGAACGGCGCCGCATCGATAAGACGTCGGACCTGCAGAGGTTCGAGACGGCGGTCACGCGCCACGTCGGCGATGAACTGAGTGAAAAGACTGTCGAGGAGCTGTTGCAGGTTTTCCCGGGCCGGGCCGGTGTAGCCGTTTTCCAGGAAACTGTCGGGGGCGCTCTTGTATTCGTAGCGCTTGCCGCCCTCGACGCGCACGCCGAGCTTGTCCAGGCCATTCTTCAGGAAGGGCGTCTCGACGGCGATGCCGGTCACGGCGAAGCCGCCGCTCGGCTGCAGCCAGACCTGCTCGAGCGCGGAGGCCAGATAGTAGTCGCCGAGATGGCCGCCGCTGCCGCCCAGGGACTCGGCGAAGCCGATGGTGAATTTGCCCTTGCCGCGAAAGTTGGCGATCGCCTGGCGCAGCTCCTGGACGCGCGCAAGTCCGCCGCGGTCGTCACCGATCTCGACGAACAGCCCGATGACACGGGGATCGTCGGCCGCCTGCCACAGAAGCTGGACGACATCGACCAGGTCGCGCGAACTCTTGAACAGGCCGCCGTGCAGCAGGTTGGAGGAGGCGGCCTCCGGCGGCAGGTCGCGCAGGTCGAGCGACAGGACCATCGTGCGCGGCAGTGGCTTGGCCGAGAACGGGCCCGAGGCGATCACGGCAACGCCGCCGGCGACCAGAAGCAGGGTCAGCGCGCCCACGGTCGCGAGGAGGCCGACGAAGTATCGTCGCATGGCTGCGTCTCCCGTTGGATTCTAGGACTTCACCAGATTCGGCCTAAATGTCCGGACAGCGTCAAGCATCGCCGCCGCCGACATGTCGAGCCCATTGTCGCGGACGAGAATGGCGGCCGGTATGCCGCGGACCGGGCGCAAACTGTCGTCGAGTTGCCACTGCGAGAGCTTCAGGTCGGCCGAGACGAAGACCTCCGGCACGACTCCGATCTGGAGCTGCGGCCGCATGGCAAGGCGGCGGAGCCTTACCCACTGGATGTCCTCCCAGGCCAGGCGGCGATTGCGGCCGAAGCCCAACAGGATGCCGTCGCGGTCGATGACGATCTGCGGCTGGCGATTGGCATACCGGCTGACGCCGAGGTAGGCGTAGTAGCCCATGGCGATGGACAGCCCGGCGAACAGCACAAATCGCGGATCGTTGAGCGACAGCGTCGGTGCATTGGCCGAGTTGGTGGCGAAATGGACGATCGCGCCCACGATCATGACAACCGCGACGACTGCCATGCCGATATTGTGCGCGGCCGCGTAGCGGGCCTCGGCGGGCTTCAGGGCGGCCATGCGGTCGGGGTCAGGCGCACTGGGCGCGATGGCGCAGCAGGTGGTCGGCCAGCACGCACGCCATCATCGCCTCGGCCACCGGGGTGCCGCGAATTCCGACACAGGGATCGTGGCGGCCCTTGGTTCGCAATTCGACCTCGTTGCCGAAACGATCGACGCTGCGCACGGTGGAGAGGATGGAACTCGTCGGCTTGACGGCCAGGCGGCAGACGATGTCCTGGCCGGTCGAGATGCCGCCCAGGATGCCGCCGGCATGATTGCTGAGGAAGGCGGGCGCACCGTCGGCCATGCGCATTTCGTCGGCGTTGTCTTCGCCGCTCATGGCCGCCGTCGCGAAGCCGTCGCCGATCTCGACGCCCTTGACGGCGTTGATGCTCATCAGCGCCTTGGCGAGATCGGCATCGAGCTTGTCGTAGACCGGATCGCCCAGCCCCACCGGAATGCCAGAAGCCACGACCTCGATCACCGCGCCGCAGGAGCTGCCGCGCTTGCGCACGTCGTCGAGATAGCCCTCCCAGCCCTGGGCCGCCTGCCGGTCGGGGCACCAGAAGGGATTGTCGCCCGTGGCGTCCCAGTCCCATTTGGCGCGGTCGATCTTCTGGCTGCCGATCTGGATCACCGCGCCGCGAATGGAAACGCCGTCACCCAGGAAATTGGTGAGTATCTTGCGCGCGATGGCGCCGGCGGCGACGCGCACCGCGGTCTCGCGCGCCGATTGCCGGCCGCCGCCGCGATAGTCGCGCACGCCGTATTTCTTGAAGTAGGTGTAGTCGGCGTGGGAGGGCCGGAACTGGTCCTTGATCTCGCCGTAGTCGCGGCTGCGCTGGTCGACATTGTCGATGTGCAGTGCGATCGGCGTGCCGGTCGTGACACCCTCGAAGACGCCGGAGAGGATTTTTACCGTATCGGGTTCCTGGCGCTGGGTGACGAACCGCGACTGGCCGGGCCGGCGCTTATCCATCCAGACCTGGATGTCGGCTTCGGCGAGGGGAATGCGGGGCGGCGTTCCGTCGACCACGCAGCCGATGGCCGGGCCGTGGCTTTCGCCCCAGCTCGTGAACCGGAAGAGGGTGCCGAAGCTGCTGCCGGCCATGGCCGCCGGCCTACTCGCCCTCGAAATTGCCGAGCAGCTCGGCGATCTGCTTGGCCGACGAGGTATTGATCATGCCGACGACGTGGTAGCCGGCGTCGACATGCATCACTTCGCCGGTCACGGCCGTGCCCAGATCCGACAGCAGATAGAGGCCCGCGTTGCCCACTTCCTCGGTCGTGACGTTGCGCTTCAGCGGCGAGTTGAGTTCGTTCCACTTCAGTATATAGCGGCCGTCGTTGATCCCGGCGAAAGCCAGCGTCTTGATCGGTCCGGCGGAGATGGCATTGACGCGGATCTTCTGCTCGCCGAGGTCGGCCGCCAGGTAGCGCACGCTGGCCTCGAGGGCAGCCTTGGCCACGCCCATGACGTTGTAGTGCGGGATGACGCGCTCGGCGCCGTAGTAGGTGAGCGTGAGCAGGCTGCCGCCGTTCTTCATCAGCGGCACGGCCCGTTGCGCCACAGAGGTGAACGAGTAGCAGCTCACATTCATGGTGAGCTGGAAGTTCTCGGGGCTGGTGTCGATATAGCGGCCCTTGAGCTCGTCCTTGTTCGAAAAGGCGATGGCATGGACCAGGAAATCCAGTTCGCCCCAACGCTTCTCGATCTCGGCGAAGGTGGCGTCGATGCTGGCGGCGTTGGTGACATCGCAGGGCAGGATGATGTCGCTGCCGATGGACGTGGCCAGGGGCCGGACCCGCTTCTCCAGGGCGTCGCCCTGGAAGGTGAAGGCGACCTTGGCGCCATTTTCGTGGCAGGCCTTGGCGATACCCCAAGCGATCGAGCGCTCGTTGGCGACGCCCATGATCAGGCCTTTTTTTCCGGCCATTAATTGTGCAGCAATGGTCATCCCTTGTTCTTAGCGGGGGATGGCCATTGGGACAAGATGCCGGTGGTGGAAGGCTTCGGCGGCCCCTTATATTGTGGTTGTCATGATCCACGAGAAAACCGACCCGCTGGCGCTGTTTGGCGACTGGTACGCCGAGGCCGCCAAGACAGAACCCAACGATCCCAACGCGGTGGCACTGGCCACTGTGGGTCCCGACGGCACGCCCTCGGCGCGCATGGTGCTGCTCAAGGACTACGATTCGGCCGGGTTTGTGTTCTATTCCAACTACGAGAGCCGAAAGGGCCAGCATTTGCTGGCCCATACCAAGGCCGCCCTGCTGTTCCACTGGAAGTCGCTGCGCCGCCAGATTCGCCTGGAAGGGCCGGTGTCGCAAACGACGCCAGAGGAAGCGGATGCCTATTTCGCCACCCGGGCCCGCGGCAGCCAGATCGGCGCCTGGGCCTCGGAGCAGTCCCGTCCCCTGGAGAGTCGTTTCGCCTTGGAAAAGCGCGTGGCCGAATATACCGCCAGACATCTGGTCGGCAGCGTGCCGCGGCCGGTCCATTGGTCGGGGTTCCGCCTGCAGCCCGTGCTGATCGAGTTCTGGCAGGATGGGGCGTTTCGCCTGCACGACCGGCTCGAGTACCGGCGTGGGTCGCCCGCCGAGCCCTGGACCACGCGCACCCTCTATCCCTGAGAGGCGTGGATGAGCCCCGCCGACCCTGCCCGCCTGATGCGCCAGGCCACCATCGCATCGATGACGGTGGCGCTGTGTCTGATCGGTGCGAAGACGGGGGCCTGGTTGCTCACCGAATCGGTCAGCATGCTGTCTTCGCTGGTCGACTCGTCGCTCGACTTCGTCGCCTCGCTCGTCACGTTTCTCGCCGTTCGGCAGGCATTGACACCGGCCGATGCCGACCACCGGTTCGGCCACGGCAAGGCCGAGGCCCTGGCGGGGCTCACACAGGCAGGATTCATCGCCGCATCCGGCGGCGGCCTCCTGCTGAACGTCGGCGAGCGACTTCTCCATCCCCAGCACGTGCAACAGGAAATGATCGGCGTCGCGGTCAGCGCGGGGGCCATCGTGCTGACCCTGGGGCTCGTCGCCTTCCAGTCCTATGTGGTGCGTCGCAGCGGTTCGATCGCGATCGGAGCCGACAGGGCCCATTACATGACCGACATCGTCAGCAATCTCGCTGTCGGTGCCGCCTTGTTTCTTTCCGGGCGTTTCGATCTGCCGTTGATCGATGCGCTCGTCGCCGGAGCCATTGCGATCTATCTGCTGTTCGGCGCTTGGCGCGTCAGCTTGGCATCGCTCGATGTCCTGATGGACCGCGAACTGCCGGATGTCGACCGGCTGCGCATCGTCGATATCGCCAAGCGTCATCCCGAGGTCCAGGACATCCACGATCTTCGCACCCGGTCCTCGGGTCTCACCAAATTCATCCAGCTCCACATCGAGCTGGATCCGGTGCTCTCCCTCATGCGCGCGCACGAGATCGGCGACCAGGTCGAGGCCGATATTCAGGCGGCATTTCCGGACGCGGAGATCATCCTCCACGTCGATCCCTACGGGGTGGAGGAACGGCGCCTTGGCTTTGCCTGAGACCGTGAACGCGCGGCCGTCCTTCGTCGTCGAGGATCAGTCGGAAGTCATCGCCTTCCTGGCGGCCCGGCTGGCGCCGGCGCGCCGCATCGACACGCACGGCGCCGTGGTCTTCCTGTCCGGCGACCGCGCCTACAAGCTGAAGCGGGCGGTGAAGTTCCCCTATATGGACTTCTCGACCGTGGGTCGGCGGGCGGCCATGTGCGCGGCCGAGATCGACATCAATCGACAGCTCGCCCCCGAGATCTACCTGGGCGTTGCCCCGATCCGCCGGGGCGGTGATGGCCAACTCATGCTGGGCGAGCCGGGGCACGCTTGCGTCGATGCCGTCGACTGGCTGGTCGTCATGCGCCGCTTCGACGAGGAGGGGATGCTCGACCGCATGGCGGCGCGCGGCGCGCTGACGCCCGAGTTGATGACGGCACTGGGTGCCCGCATCGCGCTTTTCCACGACGGCTTGCCGGCGATCACGGCGGGCTTCGGCGGGCCCGACGACTACCGTCACTCCGTCGCCGCCGACGTGCGGCAGATGCGCGAAGCGGGCGACCGTCTCGATCCGTTGACCAGCGAGGCCCTGGCCGAGGCCATGCCACGGGCGCTCGAGCCTTTCGTGGAGCTGGTGGCGCGACGCCAGGCGGCCGGCGCGGTACGGCGCTGCCACGGCGATCTCCATCTGCGCAACATCGTGCTGCTCGGCGGCCAGCCGGTGCCGTTCGATGCCATCGAATTCTCGGACAAGATCGCCAACATCGACGTGCTCTACGATCTGGCCTTCACCCTGATGGACCTCTCACGCCAGGGCCTGGGGGCGCTGGCCAACCGGTTGCTGAACGAGTGGCTGTGGCGGATCGCCGATTTGCCGGAGGCGGCGCACGACGAGGCGCTCGCCCTGCTGCCGCTCTTCCTGTCGCGTCGTGCCTCGATCCGCGCCTATGTCGATTCGGCGATCACCGCCGTGAGCGGCGGCGACAACGCTCCCGCGCGCGCCTATCAGCAGGCAGCGTTGCGCTTCCTGCAGCCGGCGCCGCCGCGCCTGCTGGCCGTGGGTGGCCTGTCGGGCAGTGGCAAGACGACCCTGGCGCTGAAGCTCGCACCGGAAGTCGGGCGGACGCCGGGCGCCGTGGTCGTGCGCAGCGATGTCGAGCGCAAGCGACTGGCCGGCATCGGACTGGAGGAGCGGATGCCCGCGGGCAGTTACTCGCCCGAGGCTTCGGCCCGGGTCTATGCCGCCCTGCTGGCGCGGGCTGAGCGGGTCTTGCGCGCCGGTCACAGCGTCGTGCTCGACGCGGTCTTTGCCCGTGAGGACGAGCGCCGCGCGGCCGAAGCGCTGGCGACGAAGGTCGGTGTGCCGTTCGAGGGCATCTGGCTCGATGTGCCCAAGGACGTGGCCCAGGCCCGCGTCGCCGCCCGCAAGGGCGATGCGTCCGATGCGACGCCCGACGTGGTCGAGCGCCAGTTCGGCTACGACCTCGGGGAGATCAGCTGGAAGCCCTACTCAACGAGCCGGCCAACGGTATCGTAAAGCAGGATGACGGCGAACCCGACAAGGGCTGCGCCGCATACGCCGTTGACGCACCGATACAGTTTGTCCGTGAGCAGGCTTCGCGCGCTGGAGATTACCGCTGCCGCCAGGAAGCAATAAACGACACAAGCGATCATGAAGCCGCCGAAGAACACGGCAAACTCCGAAAAGGCCGCGGCGTACCCGATGATCGCCTGGATCGATGCGCCGAATGCGATCCAGTAGGCGACAGCTTGCGGATTGGTCAGCGACAGTACTGCGCCAGTGGCGAAATCACTGCCGATAGATGACGGTGCCGTAGTCGGTTGGCGGTTTTGCCAGGCATCGCGAAGTGCCTGGAGACCGAGCCATGCCAACAGCGCCGCGCCCGCCACGCCGACGACGCCATGGACCGCCGGGATCTGCATCAGAATGCCGGCACCGGAGAGGCCCAGCACAGCCCAAACGGCATCGCCGACCAACGATCCGAACAGGACCATGTGCGCCGCAGAGAAGCCGTGGGCCGCACCTCGTCGCGCCGACATTGCGAACACTGCTCCAGGCGGGCCGCAAAACGCCAGCCCCATGACGAAGGCCGTCATGAAAAGCATCATGACGCCGCTTGTCGCCGCTGCACGGTCAAGCGCGTTTCTTGGCCGTCGAGCTGCGTGGCAGGTGGCGGGCGAGATATTGGCCGGTGTAGCTGTCCGCTACCTTCACGATCGCCTCGGGCGGTCCTTCGGCGACCAGACGGCCGCCGCCGGCGCCGCCGTCGGGACCGAGATCGAGGACCCAGTCGGCGGTCTTGATGACTTCCAGATTGTGCTCGATCACCAGCACGGTGTTACCGGTCTCGACCAGCCGATGCAGCACTTCCAGGAGCTTGCGCACGTCCTCGAAGTGCAGGCCGGTGGTCGGCTCGTCGAGGATGTAGAGCGTACGCCCCGTGGCACGGCGCGACAGTTCCTTGGCAAGTTTGACGCGCTGCGCTTCGCCGCCGGAGAGCGTCGTGGCCTGCTGACCGATGTGGATGTAGCCGAGGCCGACCTGTTGCAGGGTCAGCAGCTTGTCGCGGATGATCGGGACCGCCTTGAAGAATTCGCAACCCTCGTCGACCGTCATGTCGAGCACGTCGGCGATCGACTTGCCGCGGAAGACGATCTCGAGCGTCTCGCGGTTGTAGCGCTTGCCCTTGCAGACGTCGCACTGGACATAGACGTCGGGCAGGAAGTGCATCTCGATTTTTATGACGCCGTCGCCCTGGCAGGCCTCGCACCGGCCGCCCTTGACGTTGAACGAGAAGCGCCCTGGCTTGTAGCCGCGCTCCGTCGATTCGGGCAGTTGCGAGAACCAGTCGCGGATCGGCGAGAAGGCACCGGTGTAGGTGGCGGGGTTGGAACGCGGCGTGCGGCCGATCGGCGACTGGTCGATGTCGACGATCTTGTCGAGATGGCCGACGCCGTCGAGGCCGCTGTGCGCGCCGGGATGTTCGCGAGCGTTGTTCAGCCGCTTGGCCAGCGCCTTGTAGAGCGTCTCGACGATCAGCGTGCTCTTGCCGCTGCCCGAGACGCCGGTGACGCAGGTGAAGGTGCCGAGCGGAATGCCGGCCGTGACGTTCTGGAGGTTGTTCGCCTTGGCGCCCTTGATCGTGAGCCAGCGGCCGCCCTTGCTGCCCTGCGGTGGCGGTTCGCGCCGCACCTTGGGAATTGGGATCTGGCGAAAGCCGGAGAGATATTGGCCGGTGAGGCTGGCGCTGTTGCGCATCACCTCCTCGGGCGTGCCCTGGGCAACCACATGGCCGCCGAGAGCGCCGGCGCCGGGGCCCATGTCGACCAGATAGTCGGCGGAGCGGATGGCGTCCTCGTCGTGCTCGACCACCAGCACCGTGTTGCCGAGGTCGCGCAGGCGGGTCAGCGTTTTCAGCAGCCGGTCGTTGTCGCGCTGATGCAGGCCGATCGACGGCTCATCCAGGACATAGAGCACGCCGGTGAGGCCCGAGCCGATCTGGGAAGCGAGTCGGATGCGCTGGCTTTCGCCGCCCGACAATGTGCCCGAACCACGATCGAGGGTGAGGTAGCTCAAGCCCACGTTATCGAGGAAGCCCAGCCGCTCGTTGATTTCCTTCAGGATGCGCTCGGCGATCTCGCGCTGCTTGGCGGTGAGCTTGGGCGGCAGGTCGAGAAACCACTTCACGGAATCGCCGATGGAGAATTCGGTGACCTGGCTGATGTGCAGGCCGCCGATCTTCACCGCCAGCGCCTCGGGCTTCAGCCGCGCGCCGCCGCAGACCTCGCATTTGCTCTCATGCTGGAAGCGCTCGAGTTCCTCGCGCACCCAGGAGGAGTCGGTCTCCTTCCAGCGGCGGTCGAGGTTGGGGATCACGCCCTCGAACGGCTTGGTGGTCTGATACTGGCGAATGCCGTCGTCGTAGCGCATGGCGATGGATTCGCTGCCGCTGCCCTGCAGGATCGTATCGCGCACCTTCTTGGGCAGGTCGCGCCACGGCGTCGACGTCTTGACCTTGAAGTGCTTGGCGATGCTCTCCAGCGTCTGCATGTAATACTGGCCCGAGGAATCGGCCCATGGCGCGATCGCGCCCTCGGCCAGCGACAGCCGGTCGTCCGGCGCCACCATCTCGGGATCGAAGAACATTTTTACGCCGAGGCCATCGCAGGCGGGGCAGGCGCCCTGCGGGGCGTTGAAGGAGAACAGGCGCGGCTCGATCTCCTCGATGGTGAAGCCAGAGACCGGGCAGGCGAAGCGGGCCGAGAACACCGTGCGCTCGCCCGAGTCGGCGTTTTCGGCGATGGCGAGCCCCTCGGCCAGGGTGAGGGCGGTTTCGATCGAGTCGGCGAGACGGTTGCCGAGATCGGGCTTCACCACGATGCGATCCACGACAACGTCGATGTCGTGCTTGAATTTCTTGTCGAGTACCGGCGCCTCGGCGATCTCGTAGAGCTTGCCGTCGACCTTTACGCGCTGGAAGCCCTTGCGCTGCAGCTCCTGCAGTTCCTTGCGGTACTCGCCCTTGCGGCCGCGCACGATGGGCGCCATCAGATAGAGCCGTGTGCCGTCGGCCATCGACTTGATGCGATCGACCATCTGCGAAACCGTCTGGCTTTCGATCGGCAGGCCGGTCGCCGGCGAATAGGGCACGCCGACGCGCGCGAACAGCAGGCGGAGATAGTCGTAGATCTCGGTGACGGTGCCGACCGTCGAGCGCGGGTTGCGCGATGTCGTCTTCTGTTCGATCGAGATCGCCGGCGACAGGCCCTCGATCGAATCGACGTCGGGCTTCTGCATCAGTTCGAGGAACTGGCGGGCGTAGGACGACAGGCTCTCGACGTAGCGGCGCTGACCCTCGGCATAGACGGTGTCGAAGGCGAGTGAGGATTTTCCGGAACCGCTCAAGCCGGTGATCACCACCAGCCGGTCGCGCGGCAGGTCGAGATCGACGTTCTTGAGGTTGTGTTCGCGGGCACCGCGGATCGAGATGAAACGGTGCGGCTCGGCGACGGGTAAGCGGGACTTGGCCATGTGCACCGGAGAATAGGGTATGCGCGAGATCAGCGCATATGGCGATTAACCCCCAGCTTCGCCAGTCCCGATATCAGGTCCCAGCCTCAGGCTGCCTGTGCATGCGCTGCAAGCACTCGGTCCGTCGGCCGGTCGTTCATGAGCAGTTGCAGGGTGCCTGCCGCCAACCCGACCAGGACGCCGATCTTCCAGGCGAGGTCGTAGGAGCCCATGAGATCAAAGAGATAGCCGCCGCCCCAGGCGCCGAGGAAGGAGCCGGCCTGGTGGCTCAGGAAGGCAATGCCGGTCAGCGTCGACAGGAAGCGCAGGCCGAAGATCTGGACCACGAGGCCGTTGACCAGCGGAATGACGCCCAGCCACAGGGTCCCCATGGCGGCGCCGAACAGGACCACGCTGAGCGGCGTCGGCGGAAACATGAAGAACAGCGCCAGCGCAACCGAGCGCAGGAGATAGATGGCGCCCAGCAGCAGGCGTTTGGGGTAGCGGTCGCCCAGCCAGCCGAACAGCCACGAACTCAGGATATTGAAGCCGCCGATCAGCATCAGCGCGATGGCGCTGTAGGACGCATCCATGCCGCACTGGGCGAGGTAGGTCGGCAGGTGGGTTGTGAGGAACACGAGCTGCAGCCCGCAAACGAAGAAGGCGATCGACATGACGACATAGCCGCTGTGGCGGCGCGCCTCGTCGAGGGCGCGTAGCAGCGTGAGGTCGCGGTCGGTCGGCAGGCTGTTGGGCAGCTTGTCGGCGCGGCTGCCGATCCAGGCGGCCGGCAGCATGGCGAAAGCGAGAATGACAAAGGCCCAGACCGCGGCACGCCAGCCGTCCGTATTGAGAAGGTAGGCGGCAATCGGCGCGGTCACCATGGTGCCGACGGAGCCCGCGGCGGAGACGATACCGAAGGCAAGTGTCCGCCGGTTCGGCTCGACCACACGGGCGGCGATATTGGCCGTGATCCCCGATGTGGTGCAGGCAAGTGCCACACCGATCAGCACGCCGGCCCCCAGCACGATCGACAGGGCGCCCTGTGCGGTGGCTGTGAGCCAGATGCCCAGGATGAACAGGGCGCTGCCGACCAGCGCCACCCAGCGCGTGCCGTGCTTGTCGGCGAACACGCCGGCGATCGGCTGGCTCAGGCCCCAGGCGACCTGCTGCACGGAGATCGCCAGCGCGAAGTCGGAAATGGCGATACCCAGTTCCTTGGAAGCCGGTGCCTGGAACAGGCCGAGGTTCTGCCGGATGCCCATGGCCAGGGTCATCATCAGGGCGGCCCCGCCCAGCATGGCGTAGGCCTGGCCTCGGGAGACCTCGGGAACATGGAAGGATTTGCTCATGGCGCCGGAGGATAGGGGAGGCTTTGCTCGCACAGCCAATGAATTGTCGGAGGGCTGGCATGAGCCAGCCTCACGTCAGTCGACCGCACCGGGCGCCCACAACCCAAAATTGGTGGCTGCCCACAGGCGACCGGAGCTAGGTTGCCCGCCGTGAGGTAGGTGCCGCGTCCCGTGGCACCGGGAAAGCCAAGGAGGCCCCCATGGCGGGCAGCGTCAACAAAGTCATTCTCGTCGGCAATCTCGGCCGCGATCCCGAAGTGAAGGCCATGCAGGACGGCCGTTCGCTGGTGAACATGTCGGTGGCGACATCGGAGACCTGGCGCGATCGCAACAGCGGCGAGCGCAAGGAGCGCACCGAATGGCACCGCGTCGTGATCTTCAACGACAAGCTGGCCGAAGTTGCCCAGAAATTCCTGAAGAAGGGCGCCAAGGTCTATCTCGAAGGCCAGCTCACCACCCGCAAATGGACCGACCAAAGCGGCCAAGAGCGCTACACGACCGAAGTTGTCGTCCCGCGCTTCGGCGGCACGCTCACGATGCTCGACGGCCGCAGCGGCGGCAGTGAGGGCGGTGGTGGCTCGGCCGGTGGCATGGATGACGACATGGGTGGCAGCGCACCTCCGTCGGGCGGTGGCGGCGGTCGGCCGGCGGCACGTGGCAGCAAGGCCGAACTGGACGACGATATTCCGTTCTAGGAAGTAGGCTGTTCCAGGAGCGCGCGGCGCTAGATCGGCAGCCCCATTGCGCGTAGCGCGCGGGCGGTTTCGTCGGCCGAGCGGTGATGAATCGCGTTCATGCCGAACGACCGTGCGCCTTCGACGTTTGCCTGGACATCGTCGATAAAGACGGCGTCGCCCGGCTGGAACCGGCCTGTGCGGCAGACGAGGTCGTAGATTTCCGGCGCGGGCTTGGAGCATCCGACCTTGCCAGAGACCACATAGTCGCGGAAATGGCCGAGGAAGGGATGGCGTTTGTGGGCCGGTCCCCGTAGCCAGCCGTCGAGGAAGGCCGGCGCGTTGGACAGAAGATAGAGCGGCGTGCCGGCCCGATGGAGCCGATCGACGAGTTCGGTCATATCGGAGAAGGCGTGCTCGCACATCTCGTCGAAGCGGTCGTAGAAGGCAGCGATCAGGGACGCGTGAGCCGGGAATTCGGCCTGCAGCCGACGTGTCGCCTCGGCCGGGTCGCCGCCGTGGTCCTGGACGACGTGCCACTGGGTCGTGGTCACGGACGCCAGGAATTGCTCCATTTTCTCAGGTTCCGGGATCAGCTTGCGGTAGAGGTGGCGCGGGTTCCAGTCGAGCAGGACGCCGCCCATATCGAAGACGACGGTCGATGGGTTTTGGGAGCCTGTTTCTGGGGGCAATTGGCAGCCTTTCCGGGATCCATTTGGGGTGACAATTTTACCAATTAAATCAATTAGTTAAAGACCGCTCCCGAATGCGTTTTTTGTTGGTGTTCGGGAGGTAGTTTGGTAGGGTGCCGGCTTGTTCCGCCGGGCCCTCTGGCTGGGCCAAAATAACGAGTAAAAACCAGGTCTCCGTGAGCGACGAAACGATCCTTCCGCCGCCGCCGCCGCCCTCAGACGCGCCTCCGCCGCAGCAGCCATCGCACGATATCGAGCCCATCACGATCGAAGAGGAGATGCGTCGCTCCTACCTCGATTACGCGATGAGTGTGATCGTGGCGCGCGCGCTGCCCGATGCCCGCGACGGCCTGAAGCCGGTGCAGCGCCGCATCCTGCATGCGATGAAGGAAAGCGGCTTCGACTCGACGCATGCTTTCCGCAAGTCGGCGCGCATCGTCGGCGAAGTGATGGGCAAGTACCATCCGCACGGTGACCAATCGATCTACGACGCCCTCGTGCGCATGGCGCAGGACTTCTCGATGCGCCTGCCGCTGATCGCGGGGCAGGGTAATTTCGGTTCGATGGACGCCGATCCGCCGGCGGCGATGCGCTACACCGAGGCGCGGCTGGCCCGCGTCGCCGAGACGTTGCTGTCGGACATCGGCAAGGACACCGTCGATTTTCAGCCGAACTACGACGAGACCACGCTGGAGCCCACGGTCCTGCCGGCGGCGTTTCCGAATCTGCTGGCCAACGGCGCGGGCGGTATTGCCGTCGGCATGGCGACCAACATCCCGCCGCACAATCTCGGCGAGCTGCTAGATGCCTGCTGCGCTCTGATCGACAATCCGGAACTCACGATCGCCCAGCTCATGGAACATGTGCCGGGTCCGGATTTCCCGACCGGCGCCACCATCCTCGGCCGTAACGGCATCCGCGCCGCCTATGAACTCGGCCGCGGCTCGGTGATCATGCGGGCCAAGACGCGGATCGAGGAAGGCCGCGGCGGTCGCGAGTCGATCATCATCTCGGAGATCCCGTACCAGGAGAACAAGGCGCGCCTGCACGAGCGCATTGCCGAAGTAGTGCGCGACAAGCGCGTCGAGGGTATCTCCGAAGTGCGCGACGAGAGCGATCGCGACGGCGTGCGCATGGTGATCGAGCTGAAGCGCGACGCCATGGCTGACGTCGTCCTGAATCAGCTTTATCGCTTCACGCCGCTGCAGACCTCGTTCGGCGTCAATTCGCTGGCACTGGACGGCGGCCGGCCGAAGCTGATGAACCTCAAGGAGCTGCTTGAGGCGTTCATCCGCTTCCGCGCCGAGGTCATCACGCGGCGGACCAAGTTCGAGCTCAACCACGCACGCGACCGCGCCCATGTGTTGGTGGGCCTCGCCATCGCCGTCGCCAACATCGACGAGGTGATCGCGATGATTCGCCGGTCGCCCGATCCGGTGGTCGCGCGCGAGCGGTTGATGGCCAAGGAATGGCCGGCGTCCGACGTGGCATCGTTGATCCTGCTGATCGCCGAGCCTGGCCGCGAGGTGGCGGCCGATGGCACTTATAAGCTTTCCGAGGCCCAGGCCCGCGCCATCCTCGAACTGCGCCTGCAGCGCCTGACCGGCCTGGAGCGCGACAAAATCGCCGAGGAACTGGGCGAGGTTGCGAAGCTGATCGAGGGCTATCTCGAGCTGCTGGGCGATCGCGACAAGCTCTTTGCGCTGATGCGCGAGGAGCTGCTCGAGATCAAGGCGCAGTTTGCGACGCCGCGGCGTACCGAGATCCTCGACAACGAGTTCGAGCACGACATCGAGGACCTGATCCCGCGCGAGGACATGGCGGTCACCGTCACACACGGCGGCTACGTCAAGCGCGTGCCGGTGTCGGCCTATCGCGCCCAGCGCCGCGGCGGCAAGGGCCGTTCAGGCATGGCCACGCGCGAGGACGATTTCGTCTCCAATCTCTTCATCGCCAACACCCACACGCCGGTGCTGTTCTTCTCCAGCCGAGGCATCGTCTACAAGCTCAAGGTCTGGAGACTGCCGGTCGGCACGCCGCAGGCGCGCGGCAAGGCCTTCATCAATCTGTTGCCATTGGGCGAAGGCGAGACGATCAGCGCTGTGATGCCGATGCCGGAGGATGAGGCGAGCTGGTCGACCCTGCACGTCATGTTTGCTACCGCACGGGGCGGCGCACGACGCAACGAACTCAGCGACTTCGTCAGCGTCAACCAGAGCGGCAAGATCGCCATGAAATTCGAGGGCGAGGATGCCGGCGACCGGTTGATCGGGGTGAGCGTCTGCAGCGAGGATCAGGACGTTCTGCTGGCGACGCGACAGGGACGGTCGATGCGTTTCCCGGTTGCGGCGGTGCGCGTGTTCCAGAGCCGCGCTTCGACCGGCGTGCGCGGCATCGCGCTTGCCGAGGGCGACGAGGTGATCTCGATGTCGCTGTTCGACAGCGGCAAGGGTATCCCGACCGAGGACCGCGACGCCTATCTCCGTCAGTCGCGGGCGTTGCGCCAGGCCGAGAACGCTGCTGAGAACGCCGCCGAGAGCGCAGAGGAGGAAGCTGCTCCCGCAGAGGAAGCGGCGTCCGCCGCGACGACGCTGTCGCCGGAACGTTTCGCAGAACTGCAGGGCAAGGAGGAATTCGTCCTCACCGTTGCCTCATCGGGCTTTGGCAAGCGCACGTCGGCCTATGAATATCGGGTGACCGGACGCGGCGGCAAGGGCGTGGAGCTGATGAACCTGGCCAAGGGCGGCGAGATCGTGGCGGCCTTCCCGGTGCTCGACAGCGACCAGATCATGCTGGTGACCGACGGCGGCACCCTGATCCGCTGCCCGGTCGACGGAATTCGCATTGCGGGACGAGCTACCCGAGGCGTGCGCATCGTCAACGTCAGTGAAGGCGAGCGCGTCGTGTCGGCGGTTCGCATTGGTGAGGACGACGCCGGCGCGAGCAACGGCAACGGTGAGAGCCATTCCGAAACAAACGGTGGATAAGGAACGCCTGTGTCGCTAAGACTCCGCCGCCGCATCTGGCACACAAGGGGGAGAAATGGCCTCAGAACGCACCGGCGTCTATCCGGGCACGTTCGATCCCATTACCAGCGGGCACATGGAAGTCATGCGCCGCTCGTTGCGGCTCGTCGACAAGCTGGTGATCGGATGTGCGATCAACATCGGCAAGGGGCCGTTATTCTCGCTCGAGGAGCGGATGGAGATCATCCGCGAGGATATCGCGGACTTTCCGCCGGCGGACCGGGAGCGGATCGTGGTCGTGCCGTTCGATTGTCTGCTGATTCATTTCGCGCTCGAAATGGGCGCTTCGGTGATCATCCGCGGACTGCGGGCGGTTTCGGATTTCGAGTACGAAATCCAGATGGCCAACATGAATGCCCGCATGGAGCCCAACATCGAGACCATCTTCCTGATGGCGTCCGACCGGCATCAGTTCATCGCTTCATCTCTGGTGAAGGATATTGCGCGATTGGGCGGAGATACGTCGCAATTCGTCTCCAAGCGGGTATTCGCACGGCTGAAGGCGAAGTTCGCCAAGTCCTGACCAGGGACCAGGCCTTGCCCCCAGAGGTCGCGTTGACCGTGGGGCTGGCGCACCTTATACGGGCGCCGCGCGGGGTTTCGGCCTGCCGCGTAACGCCGGAGCGAGCCCGTAGCTCAGCGGTAGAGCATCTGACTTTTAATCAGAGGGTCGTGGGATCGTACCCCACCGGGCTCACCACTGGATTCGAGAAGGAGAGACGCGGCTCATGCCGTCGGTGAAAGTCGTCAACGGCAAGCAGATCGTGGTCGAGAATCTCGGCCCGCTGCAGCGCGCCTCCCGTTTCATGACGAGACCCTTCGTGCAGATGGTCCAGCATCAGGATCTGATCATGGCCATCCTGCGGCGCGAGATCCGCGAGCGGTTCAAAGGGTCGATTGCCGGCTGGATCTGGGCGGTGGTTGCGCCGCTTCTTGCCATCACCGTCTATTCCTTCGCCTTTTCCACCAACCTGAAACTGCCGGGCGCCGAGGGCGGTGGAACACTCGTCACCTACTCGCTGTTCATCTTCAGCGGCATTATCGTCTTCAATTTCTGGTCCGAGATGGCGTTTCGCGCGCCGATGCTGCTGCACGAATATACCCACTTCATCAAGCAGACGATCTTTCCCAGCGACATGCTGGCGGTGATATCGACCCTGCGCGCGACCGCCTACACACTGATCTCGATCGGCGTCATGCTGATCTTCCAGCTCGCCATCACCCGCAGCCTACCGTGGACGGTGCTGCTGATGCCGCTGATCCTGATTCCCTTCATGGCGTTCCTGATCGGCATGTCGTGGTTCCTGTGCGCGATCGGCGCCTTCACCCGCGACGCCGGCTACTTCATGATCAACGTGGTGCCGTTGTTCATGTTCGCCACGCCGATCTTCTACCAGCACAGTTCATTGCCGGCGCCGTTCGACTTCTGGATCTACGCCAATGCGCTGACCGGCTACGTCGAGGTCATGCGCGACATCGTGCTGCTCGGCAAGGTGCCGAACCTCCTTGTCTACGGCTGGACCTTGCTCACGTCGGTCGTCACCTTCTATTTCGGCTATTGGTTTTTCGACAGGTACCGGAATGTCATCGTCGACGTCATCTGAGATCGTCGTCGAGGCCAAGCACCTCGGCAAGGCTTACCAGCTCTACGCCCATCGCAACGACTGGCTGAAGCAGGTCCTGTTCGGGTGGTGGAAGGCGTACTTCAAGCCCTTCTGGGTGCTTCGCGACATCGACATCAGCGTCAAGCGCGGCGAGAGCATCGGCGTGCTGGGGCGCAACGGCTGCGGTAAATCCACGTTGCTGCAGGTCATCTGCGGCATGACCCTGCCCAGCCATGGCGAACTCCGGGTGTCGGGCCGGATCGCGCCGGTTCTGGCACTGGGATCGACCTTCGACCAGGAGCTGACGGGCCGCGAGAACGTCCTGATCGGCGGTGCCGTGCTTGGCCTCAGGCGGGCCGAGGTCCTGCGGAAATTCGACTCGATCGCGGAGTTCGCGGGCATCGGCGACTACATGGATCAGCCGGTGAAGCACTATTCCATGGGCATGCGCACGCGCCTGGCCTTCTCGATCTGTGCCCATGTCGAGGCGGAAATCCTAGTCGTCGACGAGGCCCTGTCGGTCGGCGACGCCGCCTTCCAGCGTAAGTGCCTCGACTGGATCGACAATTTCCGTAAGACCGGCACGCTTCTCTTCGTGTCGCATTCGATGGCCGAGGTGCGCCGCCTGTGCACGCGCGCCATCTGGATCGAGGACGGCCGGATCCGCGAACAGGGCGATCCCAACGAGGTCATCCGGTCGTATCATCGCGCGCTCCTGGTGGAAAAAGACGACGTGAATCGCTTCTCGGCAGGCGAGAAGAGATGACGGATGGATATCGGTGCCCCTGTCTGGCTCGGGCTCGGCTGGTGGTCGCTGAGTTCGGCCGTGCACTGGGCGAGTGCGGCGCTCGCGCGTCAGCCTAGACGGATGACGGCCGCACGGCATCGGCCCGCCGATTTCAGCATCGTGGCACCGATGAACGGCGCAGGCGACGCGTCGGCGGCCTACGTCGCAGCACTTGCCGAACTCGCCCGGACGGGTGTCGAGGTCCTGATCTGTGTCGCCCATGCCGACGACGGCGCCGTGGCCCCGACACGGGCCTTGTGGCCGGAGGCGCCGATCCTCGTCGGCAACGATGACACCTTCAATCCCAAGATGAACAACGTGCGCAAGGGGCTCGAGGCGGCCAGCCGGGAGATCGTGGGCCTGTGCGACGCCGGCATCGTGTTCGGTGTCGACGAGCTTTGCCGCGCCGCGGCGCCGCTCTCCGACGCGATGGGACTCGTCCTGGCGCTCAAGGCTGCCGACGCGCCGGGGAACTTCGCCGCTGAAATGGAGCGGGCGTACATCGACGGGCATCAGGCGAGGTTCCTGTTTGCGGCCGACCGCCTGGGTTTGGCCGTCGCTTCGGGAGGCGTGACCCTGCTGTCGCGGGACACCCTGAAGCGGATCGGCAACTGGCGCGGTTTCAATCGATGGATCGCCGACGATTATTCCGTCGTCCGCTCGGTGCGCGAGCTGGGCCTCGGCACGTGCCTGGGCGAGACGATGCTGCGGCTGCCGCTGGGGATTCGGGACTGGACGACGGTGTGGCGGCGGCAGGTCCGCTGGGCGCGCACCCGATTGCGCCTGCCGGTGTGGCCGCTGGTGCTGTGGGAACCGGTGATCGGTTGGGCAGTCTCGGGGGCCGCGGGCGCAGCAGCGCTCGCCTGCGCGGGAGCTGGGCCGGGCACCGTCATTGTCGGTCTGTTCGTCCATACCGCGGCGTGGCTGGTGGGCGAGAAATGGTTCATGGGGGGCCGCGGCCTTGAATTTGGATGGCGTGCGGCGGCGGCGGCGCTAGTGCGCGAGGCACTGGCGCCGGCGCTGATGGTCGGTGCGCTGGCCAGCCGCGCGATCTATTGGCGCGGCGCCGACCTCGGGGGAGACTGGAGTTCCCGCGGGGATGGTACGGTGAGGAAGTCCGTATGAAAGGAGCACATCCGGAGGCCGAGATCGCCACGATCATGCTGCCTGAACGAGTCGATTCGGCAACCTCGGCGTCTGTCGAGGCGCTGATGGTCGGTGCATTGCGTCCGGCCGGTCGGGTTATCGTCGATGGTAGCGCAGTTACCTATATGAGCGCCGCCGGCGTGCGCGCCCTGGCAATCGTGCTTCACAAGGCCGCCGAATTGTCGACGCGGATCGTATTTTGTTCTTTTAGCGGGCCAGCGGCAGATTGCCTGCTGGTCAGTGGATTTTCGCAGCTGTTCGATGTGGCTAATTCGACGGAACAGGCTCTCGCCAGATTGGCTCCGAAGGCCGCAGGCGGGTCTGGGTCTGCGGACCGCTTGCACCCGCATGGCGCCACAGGCTAATTACAAGGTGAGCTGAGGCTGGATTATGGGATGGGGCGAGGCGCGACACATTGTGGTGCGACCGTTCCGGACGGAGATCGGAATTTGACAATTTGGAGCTGGCTGCGCGCTGTCGCGCGACCTACCGCCATTGTCCTCGGCTTGGGTATCGGTGTTGCCGCGTGCACAGCCTTGCCTGGCGATGGTCCGTGGATGGGCGGTGCCCAGGGAACTACTACCGAGGCCTTGCCGTTCGACGTGATCGACCTCACGCCGACCACCATTGCCGCCTACCGTCAGCCGGAGAGCATCGACCGTCCGTCGGTCACGAGCGCGTTGTCGGCCGGCGGCAAGATTTCTGTGGCGCCGGGGGATGCGATCAAGGTTCGCATCTTCGAGCCCTATGAAGGCAGTATTTTCCCGACGATTCAGAAGCCGGGTGCCGATTTCGGCGTCCAGCGCGTCACCGACGCGGGGACAATCAACATTCCCTTCGTGGGGACCGTCCAGGTCGCCGGCCTCGACCTCAGCCAGATCGAGCGCCGCATCGCCCAGCAATTGAACGGAAAAGCCCAGGATCCGCAGGTCATCGTCGAGTTCGTGGCCGATCGCACCCATACCGTGATGGTCTCTGGGGATGTCAAGACTCCGGGGCGCGTCTCGATCCTCGAAGGTGTGAGATCCGTCGTCGATGCCATCAACCGGGTTGGCGGTCCGGCCAGCACCGGCGGTGGAGGACCGAGCGGCGCCATGGGCGGGCAGACGCAGCTCGAAGTCGTGGTGCGGCGTCACGGTGATGTGATCCTGACGGCGCAATATTCGGAGCTTCTGGCCGGCGGCGATATTGCGATCCAGAAAGGCGACGAGATCGTCGTCCGCCCCAATTCCCGGGTTTTCACGGTGCTGGGCGCGGTCATGAAGTCAGGCAACGTCGAGATGACCAAGCACAATCTGTCGCTTCTGGAGGCGCTGGGCCAGGTCGGCGGGTTGAATGATATCCGCGCCAACAAAACCGGCGTTTATGTCTTCAGAATGGGCGATTTGAAGAACAATTTGGCGGCGCGCGCGCGTGTTTTCCGCCTCGACCTGATGCAGCCGGTGTCGATCTTTGTCGCACAGCAGTTCGGTATGCAGGCTCGCGACGTAATCTACGTCACGAATGCGCCCCTGTACGAATATGACAAGGTTCTGACATCGATTTACCGTACTTTCTCGATTGTTAGCGTCGTGCGGAGCACCGGCACGTCGTCGGTTGCGCTCCCGGCATTCTGATCAGCATGTCGAGCGACACGACACGATATCTGGTATAGTTAGCAATGGCGCACGCAAGAAAATTCACATGGGGTGCCGTGGGCGTGGCAGCGCTCGTCGTCGCCGCCATCCTGGCGATGTGGATTACCCCCACACGGCAGACCAGCAGCGCCCAGGATGGGGCTCGTCTGCTCGGGCCGCTGATTTCGCGCGGCTATACCGATGCGCCGGCTGGAACAGTAGTGATTGCCGGCGATCCGGGGGGCGGCGCGGTCCTTCTTGAACTCCGCATCACCGACGGCCAGAAGATCAAGAAAGACGACATCATTGCCGTCCTGTCGAATTATCCCAAGGCCGACGTCGCCGTCCGCTCGACCGAGGCGGAGCTGAGCAAGGCCAAGCAGCAGCGGGAGGCGATGATCGGCGGTTACCGCACGGCCGAGATCGCGATGCAGGAAGTCGTCGTAAAATCGGAAACCGAGTCGAACAAGCTCAAGGCGCTTCAGATGCAGCGCTCGGGCCTGCCGCCGGACCAGAAGCAGCTCGAACTGAACATCTCCCAGCAGAACCTCGAGCGCGAACAGGCCAAGCTTCGGGTCCAGAAGGAGACGCTGGAGTCGGACCTCGGGCAGATCGAGACGGAAATCAGCATCATCAAGTCCAAGCTCGACAACGCTCGGACCACGCGTGAGCAGGCACTGGTCCGCTCGCCTCTCGACGGGGTGGTGGTGCAGATCTATTCGCGTCAGGGCGAGCGGGTATCCGCCAGTGGCATCGCCAAGATCGTCGACCTGGGGCAGTTGCGGATTCTTGCTGATGTCGACGAATTGCACGTCGGCCGCGTCGTTCCGGGCGGCAAGGTCGAGGTCACGTTCCGCGGCAGTACGACCGTCTACAAGGGAACGATCTCCCGCGTGGCGCCGACAGTGAAGCGCATGCAGCGCGTCGAGCCGGACGGCGGCTCGTCGACCGACGGCCGCGTGGTCCAGGTCGAGATCGAGCTCGACGACCCGTCCAGCATGCCGCGGGTGCTGGGGCGAGAGACGCGCGTTACCTTCCCCTGAGCTGAGATGGCACTGGTCCTACCAGCCCTTCCGTCACCGAAACGGCGTCGCTGGCGGCCGGATTTCTCGTTCGCGCGCCTGCGCGCGGCGGCCAAGACGGCGACGTCGATGCCGCTCGGCGCCCAACAGCTCAAGCGTCAGCGCACCAGTACCTTGTTGTCGCTGGCCGGCGTCACCGCCAGCCTGCTGGTGATCTTCGCCCAGCTCGGCATCGAGCGCGCGGTCTACGATTCGGCGATCCGGCTCCATCGCACCGTGGCTGCCGATCTTGTCCTGGTGCCGTACGGCTTCAAGTCGCTGCAGCTCCACGCCGAGGTTCCCGTGGCGATGACCGACATCGTGTCGGCCAACCCGTCGGTCTCCGGCACGATGCCGCTCTGGTTCGGCGTCATGTCGATAACCCATCCTGGCATGTCGGGGTCGCGGCGCATCGCCTGGTATGCCATCGACGTGGAACGGCCGGCGATCGACGTGCCGGGTCTGCGCGAAAACCTCTACAAGCTGCGCGAAGCGCGCCGGCTTCTGTACGATCGCGAATCGCGGCCCTACTTCGGTGATCTCGGCGAGATCGGGGAGAACAAGGAAGTGCCGGTGCTCGGGCCGCCCGACAATCGCGGGTTGCTGCGCCAGCTCTTCGTCGTCGGAACCTTCGCCGTCGGCCCCAATGTGCTGAACGACGGGGCCGTCATGATGTCTGAGGGGACCATGTCCGAGGTTTTCGGTGCCTGGTGGTCCGATCGCCCTGCCTTCATCGCCATCCGGCTCGCCCCGGGATCCGATCCGATCGCGGTGCGCCAGGACCTCAATCGCGAGCTGGCCGGCCGTGGCGAAGTCATCACCATCGCCGAACTGGAGGCGCGCGAGAAGAGCTACTGGTCGCGTGAAACCCCGGTCGGCTACATCACGGACCTTGGTTTCGTGATGGGCGTGATGATCGGCATGGTGTTCATCTACTACGCCCAGTACCAGATCATCCGGTTCTACCTGCCGGAGTATGCCATCCTGAAGAGCCTGGGCTACGACTGGTGGTTCTTTCTCTTCATGATCGGCCAGATTGGCGCCGCCATCATCACGCCGGCCTTCCTGGTGGCGTTTACGCTCGGGCGCTTCGTCTACGGCGCCACCGAAGCCGCCATGCATCTCGGCATGTCGATGGGATTGCGTGAGATGGTGGTGGCGCTCGCGGCCTGCGTGGTCATGACGGTGGTGTCGAGCCTGTTTGCGATCCGGCGACTGTGGAAGGTCGACCCGATCATGCTGTTCGAGTGACCATGACCGGTAATCCCCCCAGCAATCCCCATGGTTTCGGGCCGCCCGTCATCGAGGCGGTGGACGTCCACCATCACTACGGCGAGGGGCCGCAGCGCGTCGACGTGCTGTTCGACATCAACATGCAGGTCCGGGAAGGCGAACTCGTGATCGTCACCGGTCCTTCGGGTTCGGGCAAGACGACCCTTCTTACGATCCTTGGCACGATGCGCAAGCCATCGGAGGGCAAGCTCCGCCTGCTGGGCACCGACCTCGTCGGAGTGAACGGCTCCGAGCTCGACGTCCTGCGCAATCGCGTCCGGTTCCTGTTCCAGAAGCGCAATCTCCTGTCGTCGCTGACGGCACTGCAGAACGTCATCGCCGGCGTCTCGACCACGCCGCTGTCGGATGTCGCGTGGGACGAGCCGCGGGCGCGTCATCTGCTCGGCATGCTGGGGCTGGCCGACAAGGCCGATTCCTGGCCTGACGAGCTGTCGGGCGGCCAGCAGCAGCGTGTCGCCATCGCCCGCGTCATGATCGGGCTGCCGGATCTCATAATTGCCGACGAGCCGACCTCGGCGCTCGATCGGGTGGCCGGCCGGCTGGTCGTCGACCAGCTCAAGGATCTCGCCATGCGCGCCAAGTGCGCCGTGGTGTTGTCGACGCATGACGAGCGCATCTTCGACGTGGCATCTCGTCGTCTGCACATTGAGGATGGTCGCTGCTTCGACGTGCCCATCCACTACCACTGAGCAGTAGGGCAGCGTGCTGCTCCTGGCACTCGACACCGTCGTCCTGCTCTGTCTGGCCGCGCAGTTCGCCATCGCGGCCTATTTTCTCTATCTGCTCTACTGGCTGGTCGAGCTTTCGTCCGTGCCGGAGAGCGCACCGCCGCATGCCGCCGAACTGCCTCGGGTCCTGGTCCAGCTCCCGGTCTACAACGAGCCGCTCGTCGTCGAGCGGGCCCTGACAGCGGCGGCAGCCCTCGACTGGCCGGCCGATCGCCTGACGATCCAGCTCCTCGACGACAGCACCGACATCACGACCGATATCGCCATTCATGCCGTCGCGCGGCTTCGTCGCGCCGGCTTGGACGTCGTGCATGTCCGGCGCGACGATCGCAGCGGCTTCAAGGCCGGTGCCCTGGCTGCCGGCATGGCGCTCTGCGATGCCCCCTATGTCGCGGTGTTCGATGCCGATTTCGTGCCGCCGCCCGGCTGGCTGCGGCAGGCGATGGCCTCAATGCTGGCCAATCCGCGCGCTGCGTTCGTGCAGACCCGTATCGAATGGGGCAACGGCGAGAGCAATTGGCTGACGCGCGCTCAGCGGCTCATGCAGGACGCCCATTTCGCCGTCGAGCAGGACGTCCGCGCGCGGCGTGGCGTGCCGTTCCAGTTCAATGGAACCGGTGGCATCTGGCGGCGTGCCGCCATCGAGGAGGCCGGCGGCTGGTCGCACGACACGCTGTCGGAGGACCTCGACCTGGTGCTGCGAACCTACCTGAAGGGCTGGACCGGTGTGTTCCTCATGGAACCGCATGTGGTCGGCGAGTTGCCGCAGAAGATCGGCGACTTCGGGGCTCAGCAGAACCGCTGGTCGAAGGGCTTCGTCCAGGTTGCGCGCAAGCTTCTGGGGCCGATCTGGAATTCGGCCTGGTCGACTGAAGCCAAGCTCACGACGACCGTGGCGCTCGGCCAACAGCTCATCTTTCCCCTCCTGGTCGTGGGCGTGGTGGCCCTGGTCCTGTCGATCGTGGGCCATGGCCGGCTTCTCGGCATCTTCCGGTTCGGCCTCTGGCTCTGGCTGGTCACGATGCTGGTGGTGCTGGTCGGCATGACCTGGGGCGCCTATCGGCGACTGCAGCGCGGCGACCTGGCGCGCTATCTGGTCACGGCGGCCAGCGTGCCGGCCCTGATCGTCTATCTCGCAGTGGCCAACGCGGCATCCATCGTCGGTGCGGGCTTCGGCAAGAAGACCGAGTTCAATCGCACCCCCAAGACCGGTACATAAGACAGGCAGCTCAGCGACCCATGGCTATCCTTGCCATCTTGGCTCTTTTCTTCGCCACCGTCTTCGCGGTCTGCTGCGTCCTGCTGGGCGCCTTCATCGGCAGCCTGCTCTACATGGTGATCCTGCACCATCGGCTGAAGGATGCTGGCCTGAGCCGCGAGGAGATGCTGCTGTCGACGCCGCTGCCGGCCGACGCGGATCTGCCGCATGTCGTCGTCCAGATTCCGTCCTTCAACGAAGGCAGCGTGGTCCGCCGAGGCGCCGAGTCGGCGGCCGCGCTCGACTGGCCGCGGGACAAGCTGCACATCCAGCTTCTCGACGACAGCACCGACAAGACGGCCGACATGGTCCGCGCGGTGGCGGCCGAGCTCAGGGCCAAGGGCTTCGATGTGGTGGCGCTGCAGCGCACCGACCGCAGCGGCTACAAGGGCGGGGCACTGCACGAGGCGATGCAGAAGACGCCGCACAATTTTTTCGCGATCTTCGATGTCGACTACGTGCCGCCGACCGACTTCCTGCGGGTCTGCATGCGGCCGTTTTTTGCCGAACCGCACACTGCCTTCGTGCAGGCCCGCTTCGACTTCCTCAATCCGTACGAGAACGCGCTCACCGAGATGCAGATGGTGACGCTCGACGCCCATCTCGGCATCGAGCAGGCGACGCGCTGCTGGGCGGGACATCCGCTGCCCTTCAACGGGACCTGCGGCATCTGGCAGCGCGCGGCCATCGACGCCGGCGGCGGCTGGAAGGGCGATACCGTCACCGAGGATCTTGACCTCACCTATCGCGGTTGGGTGAAGGGCTGGCGCGCGCTGTTCCTGACCAGCGTCGGTGTGCCGGGTGAATTGCCGGCTGACACCAAGACCTGGCTGCGCCAGCAGCAGCGCTGGCAGGACGGCTTCCGTCACGTCTCGTTTCGGATGGTCCCCGAGATTCTGAAAAGCCGCGACATCACGCCGTCGGCCAAGCTGGCGGCCCTCCTGCACCTCTGCATGGCGCTCAATCAGCCGGTGCTGCTGGTCGGCGTCGTGTCCGGCCTGCTGGCGGTGTTGCTGGCGCCGAAGCTCATCCCGTTGATGTTGATGTTGTTCGTCATCACCGTCGTCTGGGTGCTGATCTGTGCAACGACCTTCCTGCGGGCAGGTCACAATTTCATCCGGGGCGGCGAGATCCCGCCGGTGGCGTTCGGCTTCGTGCTGCTGCGTTTTGCCGGCGGTCAGGTCGCGACAGTCGTCCGGTCGTTGGGCGTGCACATCAGGAAGGCTTTCAGCAAGCCCAAGCCGGTCGTGTTCGATCGCACGCCCAAGAAGGGCGCCTAGACCAGAACGCTTTCGCGCAGCAGGGGATGGTGGGCGCAGCGCAGGCCACCCCCGGTCGAAATCGGGCCATCGAACGGCAGGGGGATCACATCGACCTTGCGCTTGCGTAGTTCCTCGATGACGCGCTGGTTGTCGGCGTCGACGATCATGCGGCCTTCCTCGAGGATCAGGCCGTTGGTCGCGAGCTTGTTGGCTTCTTCCTTGGATACAGCAACGGCGTCCCAGGTCCGCAGCGAGGTCGGCAGGCCGTCGATCAGCTTTTCCGGACACCACACCAGCAGGCCGGGCTTGATCAGACCCAATGCACAATCGAGGTGCAGGACGTTCGACCGCAGGGCGACCGGGATCACGCGATAGGCTTCGCCGAGCAGGGCCTGCAGCCAGTCGATGCCGGCCATGTCAGAAGCGCAGCCCGACATGCCGACATAGATCTCGTAGCCGTTCAGCAATGTGTCGCCGCCTTCGAGAAATGGCCCGTCGACGCAGGTGGGAGAGCCCAGCGGTACGCTCGACCACCGCGCATCGGAGGTCTGCACTGTCTTCTGAATGATTGGGCGCAGTCCAAAGCGTTCACGCTGGCGGCACTTCAGGCGGAGCGATGCGTCGATGACGTGGCGGCCGACCACGATCATGCCATCGCGCGCGAAGAGCTGGGCACCCTCGCCGTTGGGCGCCAGGAAGGTGCGCTCGCAGCCCTCGAGGCGCTCGGGGCGATGGACCGTTACGCCCTCGCGCGCGACCAGTTCGGCCAGTGCGTCGACTTGGCGTTCGATACGCTTGGCCCACTCGGCGTCAATGTCGATCAGGCGCCGTCCGGCATACTGGCGGCTAAAGGCATCGCCCGGTGGGACAAGCCAGCGTTGTGAGTCCTCGTAGAAGACGACGAAATCCTCAGCCGGTGAAATCCCGATCACGACTTCGCGCAGCTTGCCCCATTCGTGGTGGGCGCCGAACCGCATCGTCATACGCGGGCGTAGATGTCTTCGTAGCGGATGATGTCGTCTTCCTCGAGGTAGTCGCCGGTCTGCACTTCGACGACTTCGAGCGGCTCGGTCCCAGGGTTGGCAAGGCGGTGGATGCCGCCCATCGGGATATAGATCGACTCGTTCTCGTGCAGGGTCATGATCTTGCCGTCGAGCGTCACTTCGGCGACGCCCTTGACGACGACCCAGTGCTCGGCCCGCCGCTTGTGGCTCTGCAGGCTGAGTTTGCCGTTGGGATTGACGGTCAGGCGCTTGGCGCGGAACCGTTCGCCGCGGTCGATATCCTGGTAGCTGCCCCACGGGCGGTGCATCAGCGCGTGTTCGGTCGCTGCCCGGTGCTTGCCGTCCGACATGCGCTGCACGACGTCCTTCAGCCGTGGAAGATTGTCGCGATGGCCGACCAGCACGGCGTCGTTCATCGACACGACGACCACGTCTTCGACCCCGATCACGGCGGTCAGGGGGCCGTCGGAGCGGATGTACGAATTGCGCACATGATCGATCTCTACCGGTCCTTCGGTGACGTTGCCCTCACTATCGGCCTGGCCGACGTCGAGCAGGGCATCCCAGGTGCCGAGGTCGGACCAGCGGAAGCGAGCGGGCACGACCCAGCATTTGTCGGTGCGCTCCATGACCGCGTAGTCGATCGACTTGGCCGGCGCCTTGGCGAAAGCCTCAGCATCGAGGAACACGGTCGCGCCGACCTTCTTGGCCTTGGCGACGGCTTCCTCGGCAGCGGCTGCCATCGCGGGCTCGAAGCGGGCCATTTCCGACAGCAGCAGCGCGGGCGGGAACAGGAAATTGCCGCTGTTCCACAGCAACCCCTCTTCGATGTAGCGCAGGGCAGTCTGGGCGTCGGGTTTTTCCACGAAGGCGGCGACCTTCATCACTGGCCCGATACGCTCGCTGCCGGGACGGATGTAGCCGTAGTCGGTCTTGGGTTCCGTCGGCGGGATGCCGAAGGTGACGATGCCGCCTTTCTCGACGGCGGCGAGGCCTTCGCGGCAGCCGGCAAGAAATTCCTCGGCGCCGATCACCAGATGGTCCGACGCCAGCGCCAGCACGGCCTTGGCGCCGAGCCCGCGCGTGTAGGCAGCGGCGGCGGCCATGGCGGGTCCTGAGTCGCGGCGCGACGGCTCGACAAGGATGTCGATCTCGATGCCGATATCCTTGGCCTGGCCTTCGCACATGAAGCGATAGGCGTCGTTGGTCGCGATCACAGGCTTGCCGAACAGGGTGCGGTCGGCGACGCGCAGCAGCGTCTGCTGGAAGGTCGACTGCTTGCCCAGCAGCGGCACGAACTGCTTGGGCATGCTCTCGCGCGACAGCGGCCACAGTCGCTTGCCGGAGCCTCCGACCAGGATAACGGGAGTGATGAGCGACATTCAGGCGGCTTTCATTGGCGGAGGCAGTCAGCGGCCGGCCGAGGAGACCGCGTGTCGGGCCGCGATATAGCCGAAGGTGAGGGCCGGGCCAATGGTGATGCCTGCCCCGGGATAGGTGCCTCCCATGACGCTGGTCCCGAACCCACCGCCAGCAGATCGGTTTCAATCATCGCTTGGGTTCGCCCGTCCTTCTTTCGAGGTTCTCCTCACGCTGCCGCTTCGCCTCGATTTCGACAGCTTCGGCCAGGGCGGGAATGCGCGAGGCGATCTCGTAGAAGTCGCTGGCATACAGCACCAGCAATGTGGTCGCTCGCGCCGTAGCCACGGTGGCGGACCGCGGCTGACGCTCCAGAAGCGCCATTTCGCCGAAGAAGGCGCCTTCGCCGAGCTTCACGGTGCCGCCACTCGGCAGCCGGACTTCGCACTCGCCGCTGGAGATGAAAAACATCGAGTCGCCAGGATCGCCTCGCCGCATGATGGTGACGTGCGAGGGATAGTAGAGCCGGCCCCGGGAATC
>Ga0194051_1000166_pt1 | contig 37240 bp, 33 predicted proteins | sample SepL2320m_MetaG_FD_161275 | JGI IMG/M metagenome (GOLD analysis project Ga0194051, IMG submission 161275) | Anoxic zone freshwater microbial communities from boreal shield lake in IISD Experimental Lakes Area, Ontario, Canada - Sep2016-L239-20m | ecosystem: Environmental > Aquatic > Freshwater >... | reverse complement strand
ACCGGACTGGTGAGCCAACCGGTGAGCCAACTGGTACCCGGCAGTCGACCGGCACGTGGCCGGCACGTGGCCGGCAGGTGGCCGGCAGCTGGCCGGCAGCTGGCGCGATGGTCGATGACCACCGCCTCGTCAGCCGTCAGGCCGGAGCGGTTCAGCTCTCCTCGGGAGGACCGCCATCAGCGACACTGCGGCGCATAGCCGCCAGTAGTCCGTCATCAGGACCGGTGGCGTGCTGCTCGGCGATAGCCAGCATCTGGTGGGGCATCACCTCGATAAACAGACCGTCGGCTTCGGCGGTCAGCACGTCCCCGTGGTACATCCCGGCCCACGTGTGGATCTTGCGTCCCTCGCGCCGCAGAAAGCGTGCCTCGAGCCGGAGTTCGCTGCGCAGCGGTGTCGGCTTGCGGTACCGCACGGTCAACGTCCCTGTCATGCCCGGATTGCCCGAGACCATGATGGCCGCCCCGAGGATCTCGTCGAAGGTGGCGGCGATCACTCCGCCATGGACACAACTGGGCGGGCCCTCGTAGGGATAGTCGAAGTATGCGGTGGCTACGACTTCGGGTGGGGCACCGTCCACACCGTCGACCACCTCGAGCCGCACTGGCGGGGCGATCGGATTGAGGATCCCGGCGATGGGGCTGGTGGGAAAGTATTCGACCGTAGGCCGGTCGGCGTCCGGTGGCTGGCGAATCCGACGCCGAGTACTGGCTCCGGCCGCCATCTCGGCCGTGAGACGTTCCACGGCCTCAGCCACCACCATGAACGCATCGTCGTCGGGCGTGCCCGACACCGTCATGGTGATCAGGGGCCGCAGGGCCTCGGCCAGCCGAAGCCGAGCCGTGTCCGGGTGGTCGTCGGGGAACGAGATGGGGTGGCGTCCGCCAGCCAGACTGCTCACTTGCGTTTGTACTCCGGGAGGCGCTTTTCGGCAAAGGCCAGCATGCCCTCAGCGGCGTCCTCGGAGCTGAAGATGGGCCAGCCGATCTCCAGGTCGGCGGCCAGTGCGTCAGCCACGGACATCCCGTCGGTGACCCGCAACGAGGTCTTGATAGCTTCGACGGCCAGGGGGCCGTTGGCCCCGATGACCGCAGCGATCTCGAGTGCCTTGTCGAGGGCGGTGCCATCGGGAACCACGTAGCCGATCAGGCCGACCTCTTTGGCCTCAGGAGCGCCCATGCGCCGAGCGGTAAGCAGCAGGTCCATGGCCACGGTGTAGGGGATTTGGCGGACCAGGCGGACCACCGAGCCGCCCAGCGGGTAGAGGCCCCGCTTGGCCTCAAACAGACCGAAGGTGGCGCTCTCACCGGCCACCCGGATGTCGGTGCCCTGCAGGATCTCGGTCCCCCCAGCGACGGCATAGCCCTCGACGGCGGCGATCAGCGGCTTGCGCAGTTGATAATGACGCAGCAGGGCCTTCCAGTGCAGGTCCGGGTCGGCCGCCATCCGGGCCGCCACCTCCTCGTTGCCCGGCCCGGACATCGACTTCAGGTCCATGCCCGAACAGAACGTGCCGCCAGCGCCGGTCAAGATGGCGCAGCGGATGTCCTCGTTGCTGTCGATCTCCATCCAGGCGTCGACCATGCCGACCAGCATCGGCCCCGATAACGAGTTCTTGGCCTCAGGCCGGTTCATGGTCACGATGGCGGTGGTGCCGACGACCTCGAAGTTCAGGTGCTCGGTCTCGATCATGGTGTCCTCAGATCCGCTCGATGATGGTGCCGGTGGCCAGTGCACCGCCACAGCACATGGTGATCAGCGCCAGGTTCTTGTCCGACCGCTCGAGTTCGTGGAGGGCCGTGGTGATCAGGCGGGCACCGGTTGAGCCGACCGGGTGGCCCAAGGCGATGGCACCGCCGTTGACGTTGACCTTGTCCCAATCGACCTCATGGGTCTTGCCCCACGACATGACGACCGAGGCGAACGCCTCGTTGACCTCGAAGATATCGATGTCGGCCATGGTCATACCGGCCTTCTTCAGCACGTCAGCAGTAGCGGCCACCGGACCATCGAGGTGGTAATAGGGATCGGAGCCGACCAGGGTCTGGGCCACGATGCGGGCCCGAGGACGCAGTCCGGCTTGGCCGGCACGCTCCTGGGACATCCACAGCACAGCTGCGGCCCCGTCCGAGATCTGCGAGCTGTTTCCTGCTGAGTGCATCCCGTCAGGCAGCACCGTCTTCAGGTTGGCGAGGCCTTCCTTGGTGGTCTCACGAGGGCCTTGGTCACGAGCAACCATGGTCATCTCACCGGTGGGGCCGTCGGCGCCCATCACTGGGGCCTCCAGCGGCACGATCTCCCGGTCGAAGCGCCCTTCAGCTACGGCCACAGCCGCCTTGCGCTGCGACTCGTAGCCCAGCCAGTCGACGTCTTCACGGGTGATGCCGTACTTCTGGGCGATCCGCTCGGCTGCGTTGAACTGGTCGGGCATGTCCCAGGGAAACTCTTCGGGACGCGACCGGCCCGGTCCATTGAAGGCGTTGGCCCCGAGACCGACTCGGCTCATGGCCTCGACACCGCAGGCGATGCCGGAGTGGATGGCATCAGCGCTGATCAGGTTGGCGATGAAGTTGTTGGCCTGCTGCGCCGAGCCACACTGGCAGTCGACCGTGGTGGCCGCTGTCTCATAGGGCATGCCCTGGCTCAGCCAAGCCGTGCGGGTGACGTTGGAGGCCTGCTCGCCGGCCTGGGTGACGCACCCACCGACGATCTGCTCGACACTGGCAGGGTCGACCCCGGCTTTCTTCACCAACTCCACCTGGGCCTTGCCCAGCAGCTCGGCGGCGTGGAATCCCGAAAGCCAACCGTTGCGCTTTCCGATCGGAGTGCGGACTGCTTCGACGATGACCGGCTGGGCCATGGTGGTTCCCCCTTGGGAGTTTTGGATCGTGAGTACTGGATCGTGACTTCTGGATGGTGGCTGTCGGGGAGTGACGACCGCAAGTTGGCGGCTCGACGCGCTGGCCCGGCGCCAGAAGTATAGAACCTGTTCTATCGATCTGGTCTCGTGGGTCACGGCGGACGGGCTCCATCCACAGCCTCACGCTTGGCGGGGGGAACCTCGGTGTGACCGCCAGCGTCCGGTGGGGGTCTCTTCAATCCAGCACGGTGCGGTTGATGGCCCTGACGACCACGGAGCCATCCGGAGTCCGTGGGATATTGTCCGTGGTGTGGACGGTGGGGATGCCGTCCGGTCCCCGCCATCGCTTGCTGCGCGTAGTGCTTAATGAGTGCATCGACCAAGGGACACTAGGCAAGAGGAGGAATCCGTTGAGACTGTCCAAGACGCTGGTCTGCGTGGGAGTGGCCGCGTCGGCCCTGGCCGCAGGATGCTCATCGTCCCAGGCCACCCCGCCGACCACCACGCAGGTGCCCGCCTATCAGCACACCGGGCCCGACAAGGTCGGCGTCACCACGGTCGACCTGGGCTCGGCCGGCCCGGTCTTCGGCGAGCGCTACGCCACCGTCTACTACCCGGCCGATGAGGCCAAAGTAGCCAGCCATCCACCGTTCAGCTACACCGAGGCCGTCACCCTGCCCACCGCCCTGCAAGGGATCCTGCCGGCCAAGTACAACACCACCACCACCGTTGCGGCCTACGCCGATCCCCCGGCCTCGCCCAAGGGTCCGTTCCCCGTAGTGCTGTTCAGCCACGGCTACGGCGGCGAGCGGCTCTACTACTCGTCGCTCTTGGCGGGGATCGCCTCGTGGGGCTACGTCGTCGTCAGTGCCGACTACCTCGAGCGGGGACTAGCCGCGCAGGCCCTGCAGTCCAAGACCCGGCCCTCGGCCACTGACGACACCGCCATCATGGACGCCTCGCTTACTGCGGTCGAGCATGCATCGTCAGATCCTGCGTCGCCGTTGGCCAGTTCCGTGGATACCACCAAGGTGGCTGCCGTCGGGCACTCCGCGGGCGGCGGCACGGCATTCAATGGCCTTGCCGCACCCGCCCTGAAGACCGCAATCGGCTGGGCGCCAGTCGGGCCGACCGGCACGCCCTCATCGAAGCCGGTGATGCTGATCGTCGCCCAAGGGGACAACGTCGTCACTCCAGCCACCGTGAAGAAGACCTACCAGGCGTTCACCGGCCCCAAAGTGCTGGTCGAGATCTCCGGAGCGGGCCATAACACCTATACCGACATCTGCGAGGGGATCCGCTCAGGTGGTGGCCTCATCTCGTATGCCATCGACGCCCACCTGGTGTCGCCGAGCCTGGCCAAGCTGGGCATGAACGGCTGCCAGGCCAGCGATGCCGCACCCCAGCGGTTCTGGCCCATCGTGCAGTTCTACACCGTGGTCCAGTTGGCCGATCAGTTCGCCGGCAACAAGACGGCCGTTGTCCCCGCTCCCAAGCCCGGTCAGTTTCCGGGGTTCACCGTCACCATCAAACAGGCCAGCTGACCGTGCGGCGACCGGTTCCGTCCACTGGTGATTGGGTAGGTCATCAGTGACCAGGCCCGCTCGTCGGGGCACTACCACCGTGGATCTCACTGTGGTGGCCGTGCCCGCGTACTTCGTAGCCATGGGCGCCGAATACCTGGCTCAGCGCCGTAGGCTGGCCCGAGGCGGTGCTCCAGCAGCCGGTGATTACGAACCGAGGGACACGTTGGCCAGCCTGGCCATGGGCAACCTGAGTCTGCTTGCCCCCTTCGTGGTACCCCGGCTCCTGCGTCCGATCACCCCTGGACGGGGCCGATTCGCCAAGGCAGCAGTCGCAGTGGCTATCGGGGCAGCCGCGGTCACCACTGTCGCCGACGTGGTTGCCCGACGCTCTTCCAACTGGCGTCGCCCCGAGTCGGTCGCTACCAGCAACGACGTCGCGGTCGCCAGGCAGACCCCCGCTGGTGTGGTCAGAGAGGCCGGCACTAGCGAAGACGCCAGGCATTCCGATGGTTCTTCCACTACTCGCCGGCTGGCATCGACCGGCGGGGTGGTCGCCATCGCCGCCGGCGGAGTGGCCATCACTACCGCGTGGAGCGCAGCCCTGACACCGCAGAAGATGTGGCAGCGGCGGCTCGTCCCCTCCCTCGGCAACGGGCCACTGGTTCTGGGTGCGGCCATCGTCGGTTGGGACTTCATCTACTACTGGAACCACCGGTTCATGCACACCAGCCGGTACATGTGGGCCGTACACGAGGTACACCACTCCAGCGAGCGGTACAACCTGTCGACCGCACTGCGTCAGCCCGTCGCCGATGCCCTCGGGACCGCGCTCCCCTATGGGCTTCTCTGCCTGTTCGGCATTCCCCCCGAAGCAGTGGCCACCGCCAGGAGCGTCAACCTGATCTACCAGTTCTGGGTCCATACTGAGGCCATCCGCCGGATCGGGCAGGCCGAGAGCACGCTCAACTCACCGTCCCACCACCGGGTCCACCACGGATCGAACAGCCAGTACCTCGACCGTAACCACGGGGGGATCCTGATCATCTGGGACCGGATGTTCGGAACCTTCGAACTCGAACGAGAGCCCGTCGTGTACGGCCTCACCACCAACATCGACACGCACAACCCCGCGCGCATCGCCACCCACGAGTATGTGGACATGGCCCGCGACATTGGATCCTCCACCGGATGGGCTGAACGCTTGTCCTACGTACTGCGAGGCCCAGGCTGGGCGATGCGGCATCGAGCGGATGCCGCCTGACGCTGGACTCAGGCCCTCCAGGCGGGGCCACCGGCTGGGCGGACGACACGGCGCTCAGGCGGATTGGCGTCCCACGCCGTCTTCCAAGCTACGAAGTCGCCGGGGTGCATGGGCTTGGCCACGAAGTATCCCTGGATCTCATCACAGCCCAGTGCCTCCAGCAGGTTCCACTCCTCCGCGGTTTCGACCCCTTCGGCCACTACGTCGAGCTGGAGCGCATGGCCGAGCTCGATGCTGCAACCGAGGATGACCTGCGAAGCCCGGTCGTTGGTGTCGTTAAGTGCTCCGTAGACGAAGGATCGGTCGATCTTGAGCTCAGTGAACGGCAGAGACTTCAGACTGGCCATGCTGGCGTAACCGGTGCCGAAGTCATCGATCGACATGTTGAACCCCATAAGTCGGAGGCGGCCGATCACCTCCAGGCTGGTGGACAGGTTTTCGAGCAGGCGGCTCTCGGTGATCTCCAGCGTGATGCAGCCCGTCTCTACGCCGGCCTCTTTGGCCATGGCCGCAAGCACCTCGGGGAAGGCCAGAGTTGTCAGATTCTTGGCTGAAAGGTTGACCGAGATCTTCAGGTCGTGGCCCTCGCGGCGCCAGTCGGCGAGCGCGTCGACCGAGAGCCGGTAGACAGCCAAGGCCAGATCATCGATCAGGCCGTAGGATTCTGCTGCGGGCACGATGGCCATAGGCGACAAGATGCCCCGTTTGGGGTCGCGCCACCGCAGGAGAGCCTCAGCACCGACGACATGGCGATCCGACAGCCTCACCTTGGGTTGGACGGCGATCTCCACGCACCCCGAGTCGATCCCGAGGCGGACCGCAACGGGGGACAGCGCGTCTCCGGCCCAATCAGGGATGAACCCGTTCTGTTCGGGCTTCAGATCAGGGGAGACAATCTGGGCATTCCTGGCCGAGACCCGATCGAAGGCTTGGGACAAGCGCTTCGGGTCCAAGGGCTTGCTCAACGAGTCCACCAGCTGCAGCCCGTGCTCACGCCCCAGTTCGGTCACGGAGGTGAGGACCCGCTCGTCAGATCCCGACATGATGATCACTGAGCCCGAATACAGTCTGTCGGCCAAGTGGCGTATGAGCACGAATCCGTCCATACCGGCCATGTCGAGGTCACACAGAATGACGTCTGGATGCAGGAACGCATTACCGATGGATTTCAGCGCCTCGGCCCCGTCACTGGCCCGTCGTACGTCAGTGATCCCCATCTGAAGCAGCAGTTCGCTGGCCACATCCAACATGAACTCGTCATCGTCAACGACTAGGACCCGCAAGGAGCGCGGTGACGGCATGGGCGAACCGACCGCCGCGAACGCGCTCATCCGACTGATGCCTCGGATGTCAGGGTCACGGTCACCCGTTCGAACACTCCGAGCAGATCTGCAAGTATCTTCCGGGCGTCCTCAGTGGCTCCCTTGTGGGTTGCCTTCCCCAGATCGGCACAGAGGATCGCCATGCCTGCTGCTCCCATAGAAGCACACGCAGACTTCAGCCGATGAGCCAGACTTCCGAGTGAGGCCAGATCCCCCCGCACGCCAACCTCCACCATCTCGTCCAAAATTACCTGCGTAGTCTCTAAGAACTTGGTGGTGAACTTCTGGATCTTCTCAGGGTCGTCGTTGACCAGACGGGCCAGTACGGATTGATCGACGTCCACCGGAGTTTCGTCCGTACTCCGCTCCAGCACCTGCAGGGTCGGAACTGCCCTGCGGTCGGGTAGCCACTTGATCAACGTGGCATACAGTCGGTCCGGTTCGATCGGTTTGGGTTCGTAGTCGTCCATACCGGCCGCTATGCAAGCCTCCTGCTCTGCCTCGCTGACAGCAGCCGTCATGGCGATGATCACGATACCGTCCGATGCAGGAGTAGCCCGGATCCGTCTGGTGGTCTCTAGGCCGTCAAGCCCCGGCATGAAGACGTCCATAAGCACCGCGTCGAACGTCTCCCCATCGGCCAGCTTCTCCAGTACCTCCAACCCGTTCCCCACCACTGTCGCCCTCACGCCCACTGCTTCCAGGAGCTCGATGGCGACCTGCTGATTGGACGGATCGTCCTCGGCTACCAGGATGTGTGAACCCGCTATCCGGGATATTTCACTCAACGGTTCGGCAATCCTCGCTCGGCCCTCGGCCAGCCCCCCCGGGGCGATCCTTTCTTCCACTGACGAGAACATCGCCGTGAAGAAGAAGGTGCTCCCGGCACCGGGCATGCTGGACACGCCCATATGTCCACCGAGTTGCTCCACCAGACGCTTCGAAATGGCCAGCCCCAACCCAGTTCCTCCGTAGTGGCGTGCCGTGGATTCGTCGGCTTGGGAGAATGCCTGGAACAGTGGGTCGATCTGGGCCTGGGTGAGACCGATCCCCGTGTCGTGGACCCTGAATTCGAGCGTCACTGAGCGGTCATCTGCGGCCTCGATGCCAATGGCGATGCGGATTGCCCCTCGATGGGTGAACTTGACAGCATTGCCCACCAGATTGAGCAGAACCTGCTCGAGGCGCAGTGGGTCGCCAATTAGATGTGTCGGCAAGGTGGCGGTCGTATCGGTTGAGAACCCCAGACCCTTTTCGCGGGCCAGCGTGCCGATGATGGCATCGACGTTTCCGATCACGGTGGCCAGGGCGAACGGTGCGTGCTCCAGCACCCGGGCGCCGACTTCGATCTGGGAGAAGTCGAGGAGATCGTCGACGATCCGCATCAGGTTTTTTGCGGCGGCCTCGGTCTTGATGATGTAGTCGTGCTGCTTGGGTTCGAGTTCAGTCTTGAGGCACAGGTGGGAAAGGCCGATAATGGCATTCAACGGAGTGCGGATCTCGTGGCTGACGTTGGCGATGAATGCGCTCTTGGCCAGGACCGCTCGCTCCGCCACATCCTTGGCGGTACGAAGCTCGGCGGTCCGAGTCTGCACCCGGCCCTCCAACGCTGCCTTCTGCTCGAGGATCTCCTGTTCGTGCCGCTTGCGTTCGGTCGAGTCCGACTGGACCGACACATAGCGGTCGACCTGCCCGTCAGAGTCGAATACCGGGGAGATCTGCAACATCACCCAGTACGGATCACCGTCGATGGTGTAGTTAAGGATCTCCGCGCTCACCGACTGGTTCTGCTCGAGCGCTTCGGCGATCCGGGCCACTGTGGCCGGGTCAGTACCTGGTCCCTGTAGGAGCGACCCCGGGGTGCATCCCCGTGCCGCATCCATGGCGTATCCGGTGCGGGCTTCGAACGCCGGATTCACCCAGTCGATGACCCCATCAGCATCCGTGATCACCACCATGTTGTCGGTGGAACTCGCCACCATCGACAGCATGGCTAGCCGGTCCTGGCTCTCCTTTTCCACCGTCACATCGTGCAGCACGCCGACTATCCCGCCGGTGGGGATGCGCCTCGCGGACAACGAGGTCCAAACCAGGGTCCCGTCGTCCCGGCGCAGATAGGTGCGCAGACGCTTGGAGCCAGATGTTTCGAGGCGCAGGAAGTCGATGAATGCCGGACGGTTCTCGGGTGGGAAGAACTCGGATAGTTGGGCGCCTAGGCAACTCTTGGCCTCGCGGCCTACCAGGGTCTGCCAGGCTTCGTTGAGGAAGATCAAGTTGCCGTCGTCATCCGTCTCAAAGACGACGTCGGCCAGGAGCTCGACCCGGCGTCGCATGCGGTGCTCGGAGTCGACCAGTGCCTCGGTCAACTTCTGTGTCGCCTGGACATGGAGATCCATGGCCAGAGAGGTCACTGTCGGATGCCGGCTGCGGTCGGCGCCATTGCTCATGGCGTGTCGCGCGTCACGTAGCGGACTCCATCAACTCGCTGAGGACGTCAGCGGTCGTCTTCGCCCGACCGTAGAGAGGGAATACCACATCACAAAAGAAGTCGTGCTCGGTCGTTGTCCGAGATGACGTGCAGTCGGCCAGGATGGTGACGTCGTAGCCGCGCTCGTAGGCGGCCCGGCCTGTCGAGTCGATGCACAATGACGTGACCTGACCGGCCACGAGGACATCGGTGATGCCTTTGTCTTGCAGCACATCGGCCAGTGCCGTATTGGCGAATGCGTTGAACCCGACCTTGCCGGTGACGTACTGGATCCGGTCTCCGAAGGCGAGGATCTCGGGAATCGTCTTGGCTCCCACGGAACCTTCCGTGAACGCCCCCGCTTCCTTCATGGTGTTGAGGATTCCTACGGGATTGGCCATGGCGCGATAGTCGGCGGTCAAGACGATAGGAGTGGCGATCATGGTTACCCCGGAATCAGCCATGGCCGTGATGAAGGCGACGGTGTTGGCGAGCACGGAGTCCACGCTGGCAGAGTCTTCGACCACGCCCCGCAGCACACCGTCTTGCGCGAAGTAGTCGTTTTGGAATCCGACCAGGATCATTGCGGTCGTATCGGGGTTCATGGTGCGGGTCTCCTGGATTCAGTCGTCAAATGTGCTTTTGGGGTATCGGCAGATCACACTCCGACCTTGAGCCCACTCGGTCTCTTCAGGTCGACTGCGCAACGGACTTTGTCATTTTGCCACTTCAACGACCAAAATGGTAGGAGAAATCCCCAAATGACATGGGGCATACCCGATTTCGGGCAACATCGAGTCTTCGTTGGCTCCCTGCGTCAGCCTCGCTGGCTCCCTGCGTCAGCCTCGCTGGCTCCCTGCGTCAGCCTCGCTGGCTCCCTGGGTCAGCCTCCCTGGCTCCCTGGGTTAGACCGGGTTGGCCGCTATGAAGCCAAGAATCCGCTCGACCATGACCGGCCCCATCTCCTCTTGGATGAAGTGCCCGACGGCGAAGCGCTCATGGGACTGGCCAGCTGCGCCCGGGATGTGGGCCGTGTGGCGCTCTTGGACCGCTCGACTGCCGATGGTGTCGAAGTCGCCGCCCAGATAGAGGAATGGTCTGTCGAACCGACCTAGGGCATCCCATGCCGCGGCATTGCTGTCGCCGATGGTGGGCACCATGGCCGGAAAGGCGTGCGGTGCCATCTGGTAGATGAACGACGGAAACGGGGCGTCGTAGCCGGCCATGACCTCGGCCGATACCTTGCCCCGGGTGGTGGCGAAGACGAACTCACCCACGCCGAAGTAGGCTGAATGGAGGGCGAAGTCGATCCACCACTGGAACCCGTCCCGGAAGTTCATCGACGTGGGGTCATCTGCGCTGGCCGCCTCGATGAAGCCGCGGCGTTCGGTTCCCATCACCGCGATGGACGGCAGAGTGATAGGAGGCTCCCCACCGGTCGAAAGCGCCGAGGCTTCGATCAATCCGGTGTTGGCGGCTACTACCCGGACGAAGCGGTCAGGGTCTTCGGCTACGACCCGCAGTCCGATCACCCCACCCCAGTCCTGACAGAACAGGGTGATGTCCACAAGATCCAGGCGCTCGATGATCTGATGGAACCAGGTGACGTGGCGGAGATAGGTGTGGATCATTGGATCGATCGGCTTGTCGGAGCGCCCGAAGCCGATGTTGTCCCAGGCCACTACGCGCATGCCGGCGTCGACCAGTAGCGGGATCATGGTCCGATAGAGATAGGACCAGGTCGGTTGGCCGTGCATCAGAACGATGAGCGGTCCGTCTGCTGGTCCTTCGTCGACGTAGTGCACTCGCAGTCCATCGACCTCGAGGTAGCGGGGTACGAAGGGGTAGCCCTCGAGTCCGTCAAACCGATCGTCAGGGGTCCGCACGAACTCGATCCCCTCTGCCGTGCGGAGCACTGGGACCGAGTGGTCGATGAGCTCGTCGGGGATCTCGAATGCGTCGATCTTCACTCCAGATGGCGTCATAGCCAGGGCTCCCTTGGTGGCGTGGATGCACGTGCTGCACCGTCGAAGTTCTGACAGTGATCTTGACACAAGTTGCCATCACCGGGGTGATCGGGCCAGAGGTGCGCATTCGGTGGGGATGCGCGTGAGCCAAGTCAGGCTCCGCCCGGATACGGACGGTTGTCTGCGGGCTGCGGCGGCAAGAAAGCATCAGGCACCTCGGTGGCCTGGTCGGTGAAGGCGGCGAACCACTGGAGGATCCCTGCCTGCTCGAGCACCCCGTCGAGCTCCGGGCACCGGGACGCCACATATCGAGCCAGCAGCACGCCCCGTGCTGTATCCAGGAAGCCCGTGGTGGCGATCTGAGCAGTGGGCCCGCTCTCGAACTGCACGGTGGCGGTGCCGTCGACGGTGGCCGATGCCACCCACGGCAGATAGTGGCGTCCGGCCTCAGCCAGGACCGCGACCAGCGTGGTGGGCAGGTCATCAACGGTGACCAGAGCGTCACCCGAACCGGCGAACCACTCACCCAACGGCTGGCTCCCCGGGACCTGGAGAGACCGGGTGTGGTCGAACACCGCCGTCGACGACTCCTCGGTCCACCGGATGCACACCGGGTCGTTGGCGAAGTGAGCGGCGTTCCCCCCGAAGAAGGCGAAGTCGGCCAGAGACGGGCGGCGTCCCAACAGGAAGCCGTGCTCAGCCACATGGGCCCCGAATACCCGCTGCCACGGCTGCAGCGAGTCGGCGATCCAGGCGTCGATGTTGTCCGGGGTGGTGCCCAACCGAGGGAGACAGGCGGTCATGGCTCCGGTGACGAACTCTCGGGTGAGGTCGAACGGGGTGCCGAGTTCGTATCGGCCCTCGCGGGCGATGTCCAGGCTGCCGCTGACCCGGTTCTCCTCGAACAGCCAGCGACTGCCGACCGCGTGGCGGTAGAACCACTCGTCGGAGAAGTCATCCAACAGCGCGTCCAAAAAGGCCAGCACCGGGTCGGACGGGCGGACCGATCGTTCGGGGAACCGGGTGTCCAGGTGAAGGATGACCGAGGTCGAGTCCCACATAAGGGTGCCATCGGGGGCCTCCACCACCGGGATGCCGCCGCTCCATCCGGCCTCCATGGCCACCATGTTGGCTCCGAGCGATGGCTGCATCCGCCAGGGCAGGCCAGCGTGGTCGAGGTAGCCGGTCACCTTCCGAGTGAAGTACGACACCCGCAGCCCGTGCACCGTGAACAGGCCGCCGACCGACGATGCTGGCTGCAGTTGTGTCGGCCGCAATTGGGCCGCCTCCAGGGTCGTGGGAGTTCCCGATTCGTGAATCATGGGCCCACGGTACCGCTGGCACGCTGAGTGCAGCGGCGTGCTTCCCCGCTCCATCTCGAGCAGCGTGGCTGCGAGGCCGGTCGACACGATCCTTGGCAATTCCCATGCATCCCAGACCGCCCGTATCGCCGAACTCGAGGCAAAGGCATGGAGTTGCTCGACGATCTCTGGCGGTGGCCCACTCGGGAGGGGGAGTAGTGGCTCAATCGAGAATGACTCTGCTGGGACGGTGCAGGAACCGGCGATGGCACAGAAGGCTCCCGTTCGTGTGGCCGAATCGCGCGAATGGGACCTCATGCGATTCGGGAGTGCGAGACAGGACGCTGCGCAGTCCTCGACATGTTCAGCCGCCACATCTCCGGCCGATCAGGCGCCGACCACATTCCAGCCGAGCTTGTTCAGCTATGCCCGTCCGGTTCAACTGGCCAGATGGCCGACAACGCCGGATCGTTCGGCAACTCGCCCGAGACCTCGGTCAGTCAGCCCCGAGGCTGTCGAAGATCAGTACCGAGCAAGGCGCGCTGTGGGCAACGCTATTCGGAATACTTCCTAGGACCCTTATAGCGCCCTTCATCCCCTTGTTGCCCACAACGATCAGGTCGGCGTCAACTTTGTCTGCGACCGCAATTACGGCATCAGCAGGTGCTCCTGATTCTGGGTACATGATCGGCTCGAGTCCCCGATCCTTCCCAATCTGAGCGAGCGACTCCAGCAATGGCTGAGCAGGATGTGCTGGGTCGACGTAGCCACCTGTCTCCGTGCGATTGGGACGTCCCTCGGCGGTCCAGGCACTCACGATGTGCAACTTCGCCCCATGCAACTTTGCAAGGTCGGCTGCGGCTTCAACCGCCCGTTGGGCCGTGGAAGATCCATCTGCCCCGACCACGATGTTGTCGAACATGTCAACGATCTCCTTTACTTCTAATCCTGGTCTCCGCCGTCGAACCCATGTGACACAGGCTGCCATGACCCTAGCGCGTGGGCTGCCTCACGGCTGGACCGAAGGCTTCGACGCTCGGTCGTGCGATATGCCCCTACCGACGGGAGGCTCCCGAGCGTCATCCATGTTCGCCAAGGAATCCAGCGGGCAGGCGCCCTGTCTCTGATCACCGGGTGGGGAACAGCACGGACCTCAAGTCAGATGACCACCCGCTGGATCTGGTTGGTTCCTTCGTAGATCTGGGTGCTCGGTTCGGGGGGGTCCAGCCGGTCCTCTCCAGTGCGCTGAACAGGGTCTGTTCGGGATCGAGTGGTCCTGGATCCACCCGGTTCCGCCGAGTTGTAGGGATGAAGTAGGGATGGAGACAGACCTCGGAACAAGCAACCACAGGGTTCAGCGCTCGACCTGTTTCACTGTCTGCTCGGCGATTCGCACCATGCGCGCCGCCGCGGCCACCGCCGCCTTCGCTTCGGTTGCAGAGATCGGCTCGGGGTCGTACTCCGCCCGGTTCTTCAGCGGCAGGAGTCGGCGGAGTTGAGGGGCTGCCTTCCGGCCCTCCTCGCCACCGACCTTCTCCAGGTGAGCCGGGGCCTGGGAGTGTTCTCCCTTCCAGACCGCTGCTGCCCTGGCTGCCGTGATGGCGTCCGCTGCTCCGATGCCGGCATGGACGGCGTTGCCAGCCGCGGCCACACGGTTCCCGAGCCCGAGTGAGTCCTCGGCGGCACGCTGGAACTCCCGCGCTTTGCCTAGATACGCACGGGCATCGGCAGCGGAAGCAGTCCGCGTCTGCGCCTGACGGCGTGCGGCCGTCATGACGCGGCCCGGATCTCGGGGGGAATGTCGCCAACCAATACGACTCCCTCCTCCACGATCGTCCGCCACGGTTCTCGCTCGCCCCGGACCAGCTTCGGCAACTCGTCCATCGTGGCTTCGAGCAAATTGACCGGATTACCGGCGATCCGGGTCGCCCGATCGGACCACTGGCCAAGCGCTGCCGTCCATCGTCCGTGAGCAACCTGTGCTTCAGAAGGCGGCACGGCGAGCACGTCGATATCGCTGTTCTCGTGTGCGTCACCACGGGCGAAGGAACCGAACACCACGAGACACGCCGGGGCCGGCCGGATCTTCCTCGCCTCCCCCGCCAGACGAGCCAAGACACCCTGACGGAGGTCCACGAGTGAAAGCACGGACCGCGCCGCCTCGTTCTCGCGGACCAGACGCACCAGGGCGGCAGCTCCCACATCCCGGCGCTCCACGAGCCCGAGACGCACCAGGCGGTTGAGTACGACGGTGGCCTGGTTGGCACTCACGCCCGCCAGCTCGGCGACCGACCGCATGGTCAATTCCGCTTCGGTCCGGGCCAGTACGGTCAAGACACGACCCTGTACGCCCGGAATCAACGCCTCCACCGGATTCACGTAATCCATGGATCTATTCTCGCACTTTTTCGCACGTATGTGCGACTTATTGCGCCATCGGCTGGTCGCTGACCGGTTGAACCCGCCCTGGGAAAACAGTTACCCGAGCACGCTCTTGGCGATGACCACCCGCTGGATCTGATTGGTTCCTTCGTAGATCTGGGTGATCTTGGCGTCACGCATGAACCGCTCCACCGGAAAGTCCTTGGTATAGCCGTAGCCACCCAGCAGCTGTACGGCATCAGTCGTGACGGACATGGCCGTGTCCGAGGCGAACCACTTGGCCATGGCCCCGATAGTGGTCAGTTCGCCCTCGGGGTCGCCGTTGTCGATGAGCGAGCACGCCCGGTAGGTGAGCGTGCGGGCCGCTTCGGTACGCATGGCCATCTCGGCGATCATGAACCGGAGTCCCTGTAGATCAGCGATCGGCTTGCCGAACGCCTTTCGCTCCCCCATGTACCCGACAGCGACATCGATCGCCCCTTGGGCGATGCCGACGGCTTGGGACCCGATGGTCGGACGGCTGCGGTCCAAGGTGTGCATGGCAATGGTGAATCCTTTGCCCTCTTCGCCGATCAGGTGCGACGAAGGGACACGGATCTCGTTGAACGAGATACCGGCCGTCGGGCTGCCCCGCAGGCCCATCTTGTCTTCGTGGGGTGCGACCTCCACTCCCCACCCGGCCTCGACCAGGAAGCAGCTGATCCCTCGGCGTCCGGCCTCGGGGTCGGTCACCGCGAACACCGTGTAGACGTCGGACACACCGGCATTGGTGATCCAATGCTTGGCCCCAGTGAGGATGTAGTCGTCGCCGTCCTTGACGGCCCGGGTGCGCATCGAGGCCACGTCGCTGCCGGCGTCGGCCTCGGACAGGCCGTAGCTGGCCTGATACTCACCGGAGGCGATCTTGGGCAGGTACGCCTGCTTGAGCTCATCGGAGGCCCAGTTCATCACCGGCAACATGCCCAACTTGGAGATGAGGAGCGTCACTGCGGTCGACGCACACGCCCGGGCGATCTCTTCGGCCATGATCGCCTGGGTGATCATGTCGGCACCTGCTCCCCCGTACTCCTCAGGGATCCCTAGTCCCGGGAGATCGAGCTCGACGCAGGCATCGAACGAGGCTTGGGGAAAGGTCGAGTCTCGATCAGCAGCAGCCGCGTGCGGTGCTACCCGCTCGTCGGCAAACTTCCGGAGTGTGTCCCGGAACTGGCGATGGGTGTCCGTAAGTGCGAAAGGGGTGTTCTCCATGCCCACAAGTTACCGGCCAGTAGTAACTCTGGATATTCCGTCCCCAAAATTGCTCAAGACCGGAATGTCTAGGGCCGATGTACCTGATGTCGGAGCACGGCTCCGGCGGCAGATGACCCTGAACCGAGTGGAGACGGCAGCGATGAGTGATGAATCCCAAGGACCCGGATGGTGGCTCGCCAGTGACGGCAGTTGGCACCCGCCCGAACTCCATCCCTCGATCCAGGCGGAGGTCGCGGAGATCGCCCAGTCCAGAGCGGCGCACCCTTCCTCTTTCCGGATTCCCACACTCGTGACGGAGCCCACTTACGCGACGGAGACCGACCTCGATCCGGTCTCGACCGTCGAGATGCCCCGACCAGCCAGCGACGAACCCTCAGCCGCGGCCAAAGCACTCGGAGTCCCGACCCCGGGGCTGCCTGCCATGGCCGGTGCCCCGCGGCGGCCAGCGTGGACCACCGACTCCGATCGGCGCCCCGAATCGGGACCGATGTACCCCGATCTGTTCAGCCAGGCCGTCGCCGGGTCACGGCTCGCCGAGACAGTGACAGTGAACTTCGCCGATGGCGAGCACCGCGACACCCTCGACGTACCCTCGAACACCAGGCGTCCCGGCGATCCACGGGTGCTGGTTTCGGCTTCCTCCCGCACGCCGACCGAGGTTGGTACCTTCAGCGGCGCCTCGGCCAAGAAGCGGTGGCGTCGCCACCACTAAGTCCTCGCCGCAGCCCCAACTGCGCGACGAGCTGTCTCGAGGGCCATCACCTCCGCACCTACTGGCCGACGCCTCCCCGAGGAGGTGAGGACCTACCGCTGCTACAGCGCCGGTCCGATCCGCCAAGGTCCGGAAGATGGCCCGGACAGCCCCGTCAGTGGTGGGTCGGAATCTCCAGGAGCGTGCGCCACTCCCCGATCGCTTCGGCCACCTGCTGGGGCGTCATCCTCAGCGTCGACTCGAACACGCAGTCAGCGATGGTTCGCTGCGCCTGGTAGTGGTGAGATGCCGACCGGAACAGGGGCTCACGAGCCTCGGCCAAGTCGGACGGAGCGCCCACCAGGAATCCCCAGAGGGTGAACGCCCAGGTCAAGTCGTGGATCACCGGCGCCCGACCGTAGCTGGCGGCCCTGCGCATAGCGACTGCCGTGCATCCAGAGATGGCGTCAGCCGCCTGCTCCCCAGGCAGCAGCACCAACCGGTCTTCGAATCGACGGGCCAGCTTGAGAGCGAACCCCTGGTCGGGACCGGGCGTACCCAAAAAGGCACCGGCCGGCTGGCGCTGGCCGCTGAGCTCGGACGGGCGGGTGGCAGTCCAGATCGACGGGACCTCGAGCTGATACGAGCGACGGACCTGATCGGCCTCGACGACGGGGACGAAGTTGGGCTGGGTCACAAGGCTCCTCGAAGACAGGTCGGCGTACAGGTCGGCGCAGAAGTGGGATCCAGCGTCAGCACTACCCGGCCGCTCCCGGCACTGCCGTATGGATCAGACCGTAGACCAACGAGTCGGAGAGGGCCTGCCAGGAGGCGGCGATGATGTTCTCCGACACCCCGATGGTGGTCCAGGTCCGCTCGCCGGCGGTCGAATCGATCAGCACTCGGGTCACCGAACCGGTCCCCTTAGCCGAATCGAGGACCCGCACCCGGTAGTCGACCAGATGGATGCCATCAACGGCCGGGTACCGGCTTCGGATGGCCGTGCGCAGGGCTCCGTCGAGGGCGTTGACCGGGCCGTTCCCTTCGGCAGTGGCGACGATGGGCTCGCCATCCACCAGGACCTTGACGGTGGCCTCGGTGAGCAGCGTCTCCCCTTGGTCGGCGATGACCCGGTAGGACTCGAGTTCGAAGAACGGCTGACTCCAGCCCGTCGAGTTGCGGAGCAGCAACTCCAAGGAGCCGTCGGCCACCTCGAAGTGATAGCCCTCGTACTCGAGCCGCTTCAGCGAGTCGAGCACTGATGTCATGGCATCCGAGTCGAGCTCCAGCCCAAGTTCGTCGGCCTTCAAGGCCAGCGTGGAGCGTCCGGCCATCTCGGATACGACGAATCGCGTGCCATTGCCGACCAGGCCGGGCGAAATGTGCTCATAGGCATCCGAGCGCCGGGCGATGGCTGACGTGTGGAGGCCGGCCTTGTGGGCGAAGACCGACGCTCCGACGAAGGGCTGCTGGGGGTTAGGCGCGATATTGACTAGCTCGGCGATGTGATGGGCCACCGGAGTGAGCAGAGGCAGGCGGTCGGCCGGGATGGTCGACACCTGCAGCTTCAGCGCCAGGTCCGGAACCACCGAGGCCAGGTCAGCATTGCCCGACCGTTCGCCGTAGCCGTTGACACATCCCTGGACATGAGTGGCACCGACCGACACGCCGGCCAGCGAGTTGGCCACCGCACATCCGCTGTCGTTGTGGAAGTGGACGCCGACCTGGGTCTCGAACCGGCCGAGCACATTCCCTACGATCCGATCCACCTCGTGGGGCAGCGTGCCCCCGTTGGTGTCGCACAGCACCAGGGTCTCGGCTCCGGCCTCCTCAGCCGCTTGCAAGATCCGCATGGTGAACTCGGGGTTGGCCTTGTAGCCGTCAAAGAAGTGCTCCGCATCCAAGAAGACCCGGAGATCGTTCGATCGCAAGAAGGCGACCGAGTCGGCCACCATGGCGACGGCCTCGTCGAGGGTGGTCCGCAGCGCGTCGACCACGTGCATCTCCGACGACTTGGCCACGATGCAGACCGCCTCGGTCTGGGCGTCGACCATGTGGCGCAGTGTCTCGTCGTCCTCGGCTCGCACCCCAGCACGGCGGGTCGAGCCGAAGGCCACCAGCGTGGCGCTGGCCAGGTGAAGTTCGGTGGGGGCACGCCGGAAGAACTCGGCATCCTTGGGGTTGGCCCCGGGCCAGCCGCCTTCGATGAAGGTAACGCCGAGATTGTCCAACTGCTCGGCCACGCGCAACTTGTCATCGACGGTCAGCGACAGTCCCTCTTGCTGGGAACCGTCACGCAATGTCGTGTCGAAGACGTCCACCGCATCAGGCAGGTCGGGCAGGTCGAAGTTGTGGCCTCCGACAGCCGGCTGCTCATGGTCGTGTTCGTGGTCGTGTTCGTGGTTGCTGCTTCGTCGGCTGCGACCGCGGTCGTGGGCCTCTTGGCCGAGGGTCAGCGGGTGGGAGTGCTCCGGTCCGCCGCCGTGGCTGTGGGTATGGCCATGACCGTGGGTCTGGCGGTTCCCTTTCTTGGCCGCCGCGTAGGACTCGTCGTTGAGGGTGGGCCCGTCACCCGACATAGTCCAACCAGTCCTGGTACCGATCGACCTTGCCGCGGACCGCACCGAAGTAGATCTCCTGGATCTGCTTGGTGATGGGGCCCGGCTTGCCTTCGCCCACGATGCGGTCGTCGATGGCTCGGATCGGCACCACTTCGGCCGCCGTACCGGTCAGAAACGCTTCGTCGGCCGTGTAGAGGTCGGTTCGGATCATCTGCTGGTAGTGCACGTCGAGGCCGAGGTCACGGCCGATGGTCTCCACCGACTTCTGGGTGATGCCTTCGAGGGCGCCAGAGTCTGACGACGGTGGCGTTATGAGCGCACCGTTGCGAACGATGAAGATGTTCTCCCCTGTGCACTCGCTGACGTTGCCGTCCGGGGCCAGCAAGATGGCCTCGTCGTAACCGGCCTTGATGGCCTCGACCTTGGCCAGCGAGGAGTTCACGTACATACCGGTCCCCTTGGCCGCCGTCGGCACCGCGTTGGGATCGTGCCGGCGCCACGAGCTGACCTTCATCGACACCCCGTTGGCCACCCCGTCGTCGCCCAGGTAGGTGCCCCAGGGCCAACACGCGATTGACACGTTCACCGGAGACGGAAGGGGGTTCAGTCCCATTTCGCCGTAGCCGAGGTAGACCAACGGACGGATGTAGCACCCGTCCTGCATGTCGTTGAGGCGGACCAGGTCGCGGGTGGCGTCCATCAGTTCGTCGACGGTGAACGGCACCTCGATGAGAAAGACCTTGGCCGAGATCACCAGCCGCTCGATGTGCTCACGCAGGCGGAAGATGGCTGGTCCACGGTCGGTCGGGTAGGCCCGGATGCCCTCGAAGACTCCGGAGCCGTAGTGCATGGTGTGGGTGAGGATGTGCACAGTGGCATCGGCCCAGTTGACGAACTCGCCGTCCATCCAGATCTTCTCAGTGGGGGTGATGGGCATGGCTTAGAGCCTTTCTGCGATGGCGTCGCCGACCTCGGTGGTCGAGAGCGTCGGATCAGGGGCGGAGTTGATGAAGTCGTTGACGGCGGCATTGACGGCTGTGGCCGCGTCTTCCTCGCCCAGGAAGTCCAGCATGAGTGCGGCCGAGCGGATGGCTGCTGCTGGATTCGCCTTGTTCTGGCCTTCGATGTCGTGGGCCGCCCCATGCACTGGTTCGAACATCGAGGGTCCGGTGCGAGCTGGGTTCAAGTTGGCGGAGGCGGCATAGCCGATCCCACCGGCGATGGCTCCAGCCAGGTCGGTGATGATGTCACCGAACAGGTTGTCGGTAACGATCACGTCATAGCGAGCTGGCTGCTCTACCAAGAAGATGCACGTCGCATCCACATGGTTGTAGTCCTTGGCGATGGTCGGGTACTCGTCGCCGACCTCGTGGAACGTCCGGTTCCAGAGGTCACCGGAAAAGGTGAGCACGTTGATCTTGTGCACCAGGGTGAGGTGCTGGCGAGGACGAGTGGCAGCCAGGTCGTAGGCGTAGCGGACGCACCGCTCCACTCCGTGGCGGGTGTTGACCGACCCCTGTGTGGCCACCTCCAGCGGCGTGCCGCGACGCAGAAACCCACCTTCGCCGGCATAGGTGCCCTCGGTATTCTCCCGGATGACGATGAAGTCACAGTCGGGCGCCAGCGAACCGGGCACGCCCACGAAGGGCCGCAGGTTGATGTAGAGGTCGAGCTCGAACCGCAGTTTCAGCAGCAGACCCCGCTCGAGGGTGCCCGGGGGCACTTCCGTCGAGTTGGCAGCCGCCCCAACTGCTCCCAGCAGGATCGCATCCTGGCCGCGCAGCTCCTCGAGCACGCTGTCTGGGAGCACCTCACCAGTACGGAGGTACCGGACGGCACCGAGTTCGTACTCAGTGGTGTCCAGGGTCACCCCAGCGGCATCGACCACTTTCAGGGCCTCGACCAGCACGTCTGGTCCGATGCCGTCGCCGCCGATCACTCCAACCTTGTAGCTGCTCACGTCTCTGATGTCCTTGTCTGTTGTCGCTGGTGTCGCTGGTGTCGCTGGTGTCGCTGGTGGCCTGTGCTGGCTGTGCTGGCTGTGCTGCCTGTGCTGGCGGGACTCCGACTCTGCCACTTCGACGGCACCCCGTGTCTAATGCACGGCCACCGAGCAGTTGTGCATCAGAAATTGAAAAACCGCCCACCAGGTGGACGGTCAAGAGGCACACACCGGGAGCGGTATGTACCTAATCGATAATGATCACGGTGACGCGTCGGAACCGCTCAGTGTGCTGCACCCCACCAGTGTCGCCCGTACCACCCATCACCGTCAACCCCGAGAGCCAAGAGATGGTGGCCGGTTGGTCGTCACCCCGTCGTCTCCCCCTGCACCTCGTCCCCCTGCACCTCGTCCCACGGCAGGGCACCCTCTCGCAGGCACCGTGACGCCGGACCCCGGCACTCGACCACCGTGGACGGCGTTCCGGCGCAGGTTCCCCCATCCAGGATCACTGCGGGCTGGTCGAGATCGGAAAATATCTGGAACACCTGGGCTGCGGTAGTGGCCGGGGCCGACCCATGGAGGTTGGCGCTGGTGACGGCCAGCGGCCCGAGGATCTCGCACAGTGCCACCATCACTGCATGATCCGGACGCCGGATGCCCACGGTCTGGCGAGCAGCGGGCGGGCCTCCGAGGTCCACACTGAACTCCGGTCGCCTCGGTACTACAAGCGTCATCGGCCCCGGCCAGAAACGTGCCGCCAGTACCGTAGCGGCCGGTTCCAACTCCCCCGCGACCAGTTCGACCTGCTCAGGTCCGGCCACCAGGATCGGCAGCGGCACATCGTCTGGACGGCCCTTGAGAGCGAACAGCCGGGCGACGGCCTTGGGCTGGGTCGGGTCCACGGCCAATCCGTAGACGGTGTCAGTGGGGACGGCCACGATGTCGCCATCAGCCAGCGCCTCTGCCGCCCGGCGCACCGCACCGGCTTCGGTGGCGAGCAGTACGTCGGTGCTCATCGCACAGCCACCAGCATCCGCACCCTTCCTGCCAGATCGCGAGCCGTCCCCACCTGCGAGAACCCGGCACGGCGGGCCGCATCGATCGAAGCGTAGGCCTGGGACGGTGCCAACTCCACCACCAGCGCACCCGACGGGCGCAACCAGTGACTGGCACCGGCCACCACTTGCTCGATGTCGGACATACCGGCCACCCCGCCCCGCCCGCGCCCAGCCACCAGGGCACTCACCGGCTCCCAGTCGCGTACTCCTGGGTCGAGCGAGTCGTACTCGTCTTCGGTCACATAGGGAGGATTGGAGACGATGAGATGGACTCGACGCGCTAGTTCGGCCGGCAGCGCTTGGAACCACGACCCCTCAACGAAGGTGATCCGCCCGGCTGCCGCATCGTCGGTGCTAGCCAGTGCTCGCAGATTCGCCCTGGCCACCTCGAGGGCATCCGTTGATGCATCCGTAGCCCACACCTCTACCGGCTGGCCCGTGCGTGGGCCCTCCACAGCCAACGACAAGGCGATCGCCCCGGATCCGGTCCCGAGATCGACGCAGATGAGTGGGCCGGATGCTTCGCCACGATCGGCGGCTATCTGGTCCAGCGCGCCCAGTGCCACCTCCACCACTTGCTCGGTCTCGGGCCGAGGGATGAGCACTCGTCGATCGACCCCCAGTTCCAGGTTCCGGAACTGCCAGGTGCCGAGGACGTACTGCAGCGGCTCCCCCTTCGCCCGACGAACGGCCAGCGTGTGGGCCAGGGCGGCGACTGCTCCCGGATCGCCCGTGTGCGACTCGGCATGCTCGACGATCCAGGTGGCCTCGCGCTCGCTTCCCACCACCACGGCCACCTCGGCAATCAGCCCGGATCGCCCAAGTGGAGACATGCTGGCGGTCGTCCTTCCCGGCCCATTCACCGCCCAAGCCTCAGCCGTCGTCCAACTGCCGGTAGCGCTTGTCGGCCATGAGCACCTCGGTCAGTTCATCGAGGTCCCCCATCAAGATGCGGTCCAACTTGTGCAAGGTGAACTTGATGCGGTGATCGGTGACGCGGTTCTCCTTGAAGTTGTAGGTACGGATCTTTTCGGAGCGGCCCCCCGAGCCCACTTGGCTACGGCGCTGCTCGGACAGTTCGGCCGCTTGGCGGTCCTGTTCAGCCTTAAGGATGCGCGATCGCAGCACGATCATGGCCTTGGCCCGGTTCTGGATCTGGCTCTTCTCGTCCTGCATGGCCACCACGATCCCCGTGGGCAGGTGGGTGATCCGCACAGCCGAGTCGGTGGTGTTGACCGACTGCCCGCCAGGACCAGTCGACCGGTAGACGTCGATTTTGAGGTCGTTCTGGTCGATGTCGACGTCGACCTCTTCGGCCTCGGGCAGCACAGCCACAGCCGCCGACGAGGTGTGGATCCGCCCTTGCGACTCTGTCACCGGCACCCGCTGCACCCGGTGAGGACCGCCCTCGTGCTCGAGCCGAACCCAGGCGCCCTCGCCCTTGATCAGGAACGTGACTTCGTTGAGTCCGTCTCGCTCAGTGGGACTCGACGACAGCACCTCCACCTTCCAGCCTTTGGTGGCCGCATAGCGGGTGTACATCTCGTAGAGATCCTTGGCGAAGAGATTGGCTTCCTCACCGCCTTCGGCTCCTCGGATCTCCATGATCACGTTGCGATCGGCATTGGGGTCGCGGGGCACGAGGAGCAGCCGGAGCTCCTCCTCGAGACGTCCAATGTCGGCCTCGGCCTCGGCCACTTCGGCCTGCGCCAGCTCGCGCTCTTCTCCCGTCGAGTCGCTGACCATCTCTCGGGCGGCCTCGAGATCCTCGCCCGCAGACTCGAGCCGGCGGAAGCAGGTGACCACCTCGTCGAGCTCACGGTGGCGGCGCGATACGTCGCGCAGCCGCTTCGGATCTGACGAGAGATCAGGGTCGTTGAGTTGGGCCAGGACCGACTCGAACTCTCGCTCCAGATCGACCAGGCGCTCCCTCAGGCGGTCGTTGAGCACGATGGAGAGGGTACCTTCACCCGGCCGGCACTCCGACCGCGGCCGGATGCGCCTGACTCGAGGTGCAGGTCAACATGTCAGGCCAGGTGCGGGTCGGCTGCGCCGGCCCGGAACCAGGTCCGATCAGTCGTCCGCTGAGGATTCGTCTGCCGGCGAGTCGTCTGCCGTGGAAGCCTCGGCCGGGGCAGTCGACTTCTTTTTGCGGCCGGAGGTGGAGTAGCGACGCTGGAACCGCTCGACACGGCCACCGGAGTCCACCAGTTTCTGCTTGCCCGTGTAGAAGGGATGGCACTCGTTGCAGAGCTCGAGGGTGATCTCCGGCTTGACCGATCGCGTGGTGAAGGTGTTCCCACAGGAGCAGCGCACCGAGGAGTCGGCGTAGTCGGGATGGATGTCGGTCTTCATGGAACTCTCCTGTAGTGGCGGCACCGGAGTCGGGGGCCGCCCGATTGCAGACGTCGAAGTGTATCGGAACCGGCCGGTCCTCTGTCCAGCGCCCCAACGAGGCGGTGGCAGACGGCTGGCCGATGGATCAGGTCATCTCAGGTGGCAGGGCCCTTGGCGATCTCAGCCAGGAACTCGTCGTTGCTCTTGGTAGTGCGGATCTTGTCCATCAGGAGCTCGAGACCTGCAGCCGCGCTGCCCTCGTTGGCCAGAGCATTGAGCACCCTGCGGAGCTTCCACACCTGCTGGAGCTGGGACCGGTCGAACAACAGCTCCTCGTGGCGGGTGGAGCTGGCATTGACGTCGATCGACGGATACAGCCTGCGCTCGGCCAGGCGACGGTCGAGCCGGAGCTCCATGTTGCCGGTGCCCTTGAACTCTTCGAAGATCACTTCGTCCATCTTGGAGCCTGTCTCCACGAGGGCGGTGGCCAAGATGGTCAGCGAGCCCCCCTCTTCGATGTTGCGAGCCGCACCGAAGAACCGCTTCGGCGGATACAAGGCACCCGAGTCGATACCACCGGACATCACCCGGCCGGTGGCCGGCGCCGCCTGGTTGTAGGCACGAGCCAGACGGGTGATGCCGTCCAGGATGATCACCACATCGCGGCCAGCCTCGACCAGGCGCTTGGCCCGCTCGATGGCCAGTTCGGCCACGGCTGTGTGCTCCTCGGAGGGCCGGTCGAACGTGGAGGCCACAACCTCGCCCTTGACGGAGCGCCGCATGTCGGTGACCTCTTCGGGACGCTCGTCTACCAAGAGCACCATGAGGTGGACATCGGGGTTGTTGGCCTCGATGGAGTGGGCGATGTGCTTCATCACTGTGGTCTTGCCGGCCTTGGGCGGCGACACGATGAGGCCGCGCTGGCCCTTGCCGATCGGCGACAGGAGGTCGACGATGCGGGCCGTCATGTTCTCTTTGTCGTCTGTCATCTCGAGGTGGAGCTTCTCGTCCGGGAACAGTGGGGTCAGGTCCTCGAAACGGGGACGCAGCTTGGCCACTTCCGGATCCAAACCCGAGACGGTGTCGATCTGGAGGAGGGCCGGGAACTTCTCGGTTGCGCCGGCTGGACGGCAGAAGCCCTCGATGCTGTCACCCTTGCGTAGGGCGAAGCGCTTGGCCTGGCTGATCGAGACGTAGATGTCCCTTGCAGAAGCCAGATAGCCCTCGCACCGCAAGAAGCCATAGCCCTCGTCGCGCAGGTCCAGCAGACCGCTGACCGGGACGAGCTCGCCTTGGTATTGCTGCTCCTGGTTCCCCGCACCCTGCAGATCGCCCTCTTGGCCTCCGGGACGGTCGCGGCCGCGTCGGCGACGGTTCGACCGTCGATTGCCAAGATCGTCGACGCCACCCGCCTGGTTGCCCTGGTTGTTCTGATTGCCACGGTTGCCCTGGCCGCCCTGGTTGCCCTGGCCGCCCTGGTTGCCGCGGTTGCCCTGGTTGCCGCGGTTGCCCTGGTTCCCTTGGCCGCCGCCTGGGTTGTTGCGGTTGTTTCGGCCGCCCTGGCCCTGGTTGTTCTGGCCCTGGTTGTTCTGGCCCTGGTTGTTCTGGTTGTTCTGGCGTCCCTGGTTGTTCTGGTTGTTCTGGTTGTTCTGGCCTGGATCAGTCGAAGTGGCGGCGTCACCAGATCCTTCAGCGGATGGCTTTCCTGCTCCGGGAATGTCATCGAAGTCGTAGTCGAGTTCGCTCGAGACGTCAGTCGTCGTCGCACTGTCAGAAGGGCCGAACGACTGCACGGCAGCCTTGCGCCGAGCTGGCTTGGGCGACCCTTCAGGGTCAGAGTGGTCCCCATTGGAAGCGGCGGGGATGCCGTCGGGGACGTCTGGCGCGGCGCGGTTGCGTCCAGGTCGCGGTGTCCGTGTTGCGGGTGCGGCCACCGGTGCGTCGCCTACCGGTACACCGGTCGCCCGCAGGATGCCGTCGATGATGTCGGCCTTCTTGGTCCTGGTGTTGGTCTTCACAGACAGTGCCTGTGCAATCGCATGGAGCTCTTCGCGCTCCTTGCTCTCCAACACCGAGCGCTCGAGCTGCTGTTCGGCAGTCATCGGCTTCCTCGTTTCAGCGTGTCCTCGTTGGCGGGTGGGAAGGTTCCCGTCGCCAGGGAAATAGGGAGGTGGGGAGGTTGAGGAACCGGAAAAAAAGACCGAGAACCACTCCCCCCGACGCCGGGCACGGGCTGGTCGAGACATCGAACCAGAGGGTGCCTCCCGCAAGGCCCAATGGGCAAACTACGGAGGCGAAGGTGAGTTCACTATACAGGGTGGTGCACCCGGGCGGCAACCCACCATTCTTCGGTCCCTCGAGCACGCCCGAGCGCCCTCGGGCACACCTCGGGCACACCTCAGCACCCAGGGTCGCCAGGTACCCCGAGGCGTCCCTCAGAGCTGGAGTTCGTGCAGCACCGCACCGAGGTCGGCGTCGACCACGGTCGGCACCGATATCTGACTGATGGCGATGTCGGGGTCCTTCAGGCCGTGGCCGGTCAGGACACAGACCACCGTCGACCCCGGGCCCAGTCCGTCGGGCAGACCAGTCTTGAGCAGCCCGGCTACCGACGCCGCCGATGCTGGCTCGCAGAACACCGACTCCTCGGTGGCCAAGAACCGGTAGGCCGCCAGGATCTCGTCGTCGGTGACGGCGGCGATCCCGCCCCCGGACTCGGACGCCGCCGATGTCGCTCCATACCAGCTCGCCGGGTTGCCGATCCGGATGGCGGTAGCCACGGTCTCGGGGTGCTCGATCACATGACCGGCCACGATCGGGGCGGCACCTGCGGCCTGGAACCCGAGCATCCGAGGTAGCCGTGTGGACCTGCCCGCTGCTTTGAACTCGAGATAGCCCTTCCAGTAGGCAGTGATGTTGCCGGCGTTGCCGACGGGAATGCAGTGGACGTCGGGGGCGTCACCGAGTTGGTCTACGACCTCGAAAGCGCCGGACTTCTGTCCTTCGATCCGGTACGGGTTGACCGAGTTGACCACCGTCACCGGCGCCTGCTCGCCGAGCGCACGCACGATGTCGAGGGCCTGGTCGAAGTTGCCCCGCAGCTGCAGCACCTTCGCCCCGTGGATCAAGGCCTGAGCCAGCTTGCCGAGGGCGATATGACCCTCGGGGATCAGCACGGCACAGGTGAGGCCGGCCCGGGCGCTGAAGGCCGCCGCCGAAGCAGAAGTATTGCCGGTGGACGCGCAGACCACGGCCTTCGCCCCGTCCTCCACGGCTTTGGAGATGGCCATGGTCATACCGCGGTCTTTGAACGAGCCGGTCGGGTTAGCCCCTTCGATCTTCAGCAAGACCCGCGCACCCACCCGGGCCGACAGCCGGGGCGCCTCGAGCAGGGGGGTCCCACCTTCGAGCAGCGATATCACCGGCGTCGATGCCGTCACGGGCAGGAACTCCCGGTACTCCTCGATGACGCCTCGCCACGACAGCGCCCGTATGCCTTCGGTCACTCCATCACTCATGCCATCTGTCACCCCGGCGGTCACGCCACACCCACGATCCGCATGACGCCTCCGATCCTTTCCACGACATCGAGTCCTTCGAGTACGTCGAGGGTGGCCCGTACGTCGCCCTCGCGGGCGAGATGGGTCACGAACACCAGGCGGGCCTCGCCTGAGCCGCCCTCTTGCTCCACCGACCTGATGGACACTCCGTTAGCCCCGAAGGCTGTGGTCACCGACCCGAGTACCCCGGGTCGGTCTGCCACATCGAGACTGATGTAGAAGCCTGCCATCAGGTCGGCCTCGGGCACCAGATGAGCCGGCTCCCGCTCGGGTGCCGGTGCCGTTGTCCCGGCCAGCAGGTTCCTGGTGGCATCGATCAGGTCGCCCACCACCGCGCTCGCCGTAGGGAGCCCACCGGCTCCTTGGCCATAGAGCATCAGCTCACCGGCGGCCTCGCCCTCGATGAACACGGCGTTGAAGGCATCACGCACACTGGCCAGCGGGTGGGCGTTCGGCACTAAGGCCGGGTGCACCCTGACCGATAGTCCATCCTCGCCGGACCGTTCGACAACGGCGAGGAGCTTGATCACATAGCCAGCTCGCCGGGCAAAGTCGACATCGGCTGAGGTGATCCCGGTGATGCCTTCGCGGATCACCGCGTCGTCGGACACGTTGTACCCGAAGGCCACACCGGCCAGGATGGCGGCCTTGGCGGCCGCGTCGAATCCCTCCACGTCGGCGGTCGGGTCCCGCTCAGCCAAGCCGAGCGCCTGCGCCTCGGCCAGCACAGAGGCGTAGTCAGCGCCCTGCTCCCCCATCTTGGTGAGTATGAAGTTGGTGGTGCCGTTGACGATGCCCATGACCCGGTGGATGCGCTCGCCGGTCAGCGACTGGCGCAGGGCCCGCACCAGGGGGATGGCCCCGGCCACGGCAGCCTCGTACAGCAGGTCGACACCGCGTGCATCGGCCAGGGTGCGCAGCGCCACTCCCTCATGGGAGGCCAAGAGCGCCTTGTTGGCCGTCACCACCGGTCGACCGGAATCGAGGGCAGCCCGCACCAGTGATCCGGCTGGCTCGAGGCCGCCGATGAGTTCGACCACCACGTCGACCGTTTCGTCGGCCACCAATGCCGCGGCATCCGTGGTCAGGAGCTCGATGGGGACATGTGGCGGCCGGGCAGCATCCATGTCGTGCACGGCGATGCCTGCGATCTCCCACCGAGCGCCAGCCTGGACAGCCAGCGCGTCGGCCCTGGTCTGGAGGATGCCGACCAAGGCGGCACCCACGTTGCCGCAGCCGAGGATCGCCACGCGGATAGTTCGAGGAGTGGTGGGTGCCAAGGTCACTAGGTCACGCTACCGCCTCGGAGGCCGACCTCCGGGACCCGCTCAAGCGTCCAGCCGGACCAGGTCATCGAACGTCTCGCGTCGGACGACGGTCCGCCGCTCCCCGTCGTGCACGAAGACCACGGCCGGCCGAGGGACCTTGTTGTAGTTGGACGCCATCGAATGACCGTAGGCACCGGTCACCGGGGTGCACGCGACATCACCCACGGCCAGGTCATCGGGCACGTAGGCCTCAGCCACGACCACGTCCCCGGTCTCGCAGTGCTTGCCCACCAGCCGGATGGCGGTGGTCCGGGGGGCAGCGGCCTCTCGGGGCAGGAATACCTCGTAGCCGCTTCCGTAGAGGACCGGCCGAGGGTTGTCACTCATTCCGCCATCGACCGACACATATGTGCGGTGGCCGGGCACGTCCTTGATCGTGCCCACCCGGTAGAGGGTGACGCCGGCCGCGGCCACGATGGAACGGCCGGGCTCGGCCGTGACCCGGACGGATGCATCGATCCCGGCCTTGGCACAGGCAGACCGGACCGACTCAGCCCACTCGGCCATAGTGGGGGCCTGCTCGCCGTTGACGTAGGCCACACCCAGGCCACCGCCCACGACCAGTTCGGGCAGTCCCAGCGGTGCGAAGAAGTCGGCCAGGACGTCGATGGCTTTTGCGAAGGGCTCGAGGGCGAACACCTGGCTGCCCAAGTGGGCGTGGATCCCGACGAACTCGACAACACCGGCTGCATCCAGTGCGGCCAAGCGTGCCACGGCGCGGTCCGCCGCTCCGGATGCCAGTCCAAAGCCGAACTTGGAGTCCTCCTGGCCGGTGCGGACGAACTCATGGGTGTGCACCTCGACGCCGGGAGTGATCCTGGCCAGTACCTTGGGCCGCCACCGGACCACCGACTCCAGATCCTCAGGACCTCCCTCGAGTGCGGGCGGATCGGCCACCAGCCGTTCGATCCGATCGATCTCGTCGAACGAGTCCACGATGATCCGCCCCACCCCAGCGGACCGTGCCGCGGCCAGCTCCTCGGTCGACTTGTTGTTGCCATGGAGCACCAGTCGGTCGCCCGGTACGCCGGCGGCCAGGGCGACGTGCAGCTCGCCGCCGGTGGACACGTCCAGGCACATGCCCTCTTCGTGAGCCAGTCGGGCCATGGCCATGCACAGGAATGCCTTGGTGGCATAGGCCACGCCGTCGCCCCAGGCCGCCACCGCCTCTCGACACGCGGCCCGCAGGTGGGCTTCGTCGTAGACGAACAGCGGAGTGCCCAAAGACTCAGCCAGTTCGACCAGGTCACAGCCGCCGATCGCCAGGTGCCCGTCATCGCCCACGGAGGTGGTGGATGGGAGCAGGGTGAGATCTACGGGGCCGGTAGGGATCGACATGCTCACATCGCCTCGGGTGCGGATACCCCGAGCAGTCCGAGTCCGATGGCCAGGCCGATACGCGACGCCTCCACCAGCCACAGCCGGGCCTGGGCCACGGCAGGGTCGACGTCATCGGCCAGGATCGGGCAGTCGTGATAGAAGCCGTGGAAGCACGACGCCAGATGACGGACCCAGGTGGTGACCTTGGACGGAGACCGGTCGACCGCCGCATCCGCTACTACCTCGGGCAGTTCCTCGAGGCAGCGGAGCACCTCGAGCTCACGGGGATGGACGAGCAGCGACAGGTCGACCTCGGGCAGCGCAGCCCGAGCCACGCTGCGCTCGGCGGCCTTGCGGCCGACACCTCCGATGCGCGCACTGGCCATCTGCACGTAGAACACGGGGTTCTCGACCGACTGGGCGCGCACCTGGGCCAGGTCGAAGGTGGCCGCCTGGTCGAGGGTACTCATGAGGCTGAGGATGCGGGTGGCGTCGGGGCCGATATCGGCGATGACCGTGTCCAGATCGATGGCATTGCCGGCCCGCTTGCCCATCTTGACCGTCTCGTCGCCATCGACCAGGGAGACCATCTGGCCGAGCTTCACCTCGAGCCGGCCCGGCTCCACGCCTAGGGCCTCGACCCCGGCCATCAGGCTGGCCACCTGGCCGTGGTGGTCGGCACCGAACACGTCGATCACCCGATCGAAGCCCCGTACCAGGAACTTGTTGCGGTGGTAGGCGAGGTCCCCGGCCAGATAGGTGGCATCCCCGTTGGCCTTGCGCAGCACCCGATCGCGCACGTCGCCGAGTTCGGTAGCCCGGAACCAGGTAGCACCGTCTTCTTCGAAGACCAGTCCCTTTTCGGCCAGGAGGGCGATCGTCTCGTCGACCGCGCCGCTCTCTTCGATGGAGGCCTGGGAGTACCACTCGTCAAAGATGATCCCCACCGAGGTCAGGGTGGCCTTGATGCGCTCCAAGATGTGGTCTGCCGCCCAGCGGCCGGCCGCGGTGACGTCGTCATCGGGTCCGTCGTACTCGGCGGCCAGATCGGTCACGTACTGACCTTGGTAGCCGCCCTCGGGCACCTCTTCGCCCTTCAGCCGAGCCAGGAGGCTTATGCCCAGGGTCCGAATCTGGCCACCGGTGTCGTTGACGTAGTACTCGCGGCTGACCACGTGGCCGCTGCGGTCGAGCACCCGCGCCAGTGCGTCGCCGTAGCTGCCCCACCAGCCGTTGCCCACGTGGATGGGCCCGGTCGGGTTGGCCGAGACGAACTCGACCTGAACCCGTTCCCCGTGTCCGATGTCGGGGCGGGCATAGCCGGCCTCGCCCTCGATCAGCACGGCAGCCAAAGCGTCGTGCAACCAGCCATCGTCCAACCGGAAGTTGATGAACCCGGGACCGGCCAGTTCGATGGCCATCACGTGGTCGGGAAGTGCAAGTTCAAGAGCTTCCACGATCGACGCGGCAAGTGCGCGTGGATTCGTCGATGCCCGCTTGGCCGACACCAGGGCAATGTTGGTCGACCAGTCGCCGTGCTCGCGGCTGGCCGGGCGCTCGAGGTGGACCGAACTTGGGTCGACGACGAGGTCGAAGCCTTGGTCGAGCGCGACGGCGGCGACCGCTTCGCACACGGCATCGGCCAGTTGGTCGCGGATGGGCCGGTATCTGCCAGAGGTAGCGGTACCGGCTGTGGTGAGGTCAGGTGCGGACATCGTGCACCGAGGATACGCGGTCCTGGCCTGCTCCAAGAGATAGTCCAGTGACAAGGCCCGGCGGCCTGGCCCTGGCGTTGGCACTAGAGTTAGCGCTTCTATAGCGAGTCGCCGGTCGAAACCTGTCGGCTTTGCCTCGTCAGATGCCCTTGTAGCTCAGCGGATAGAGCGTCGCCCTCCGGAGGCGAAAGCGCTGGTTCGATTCCAGCCAGGGGCACCATTGTCGGTCGGCTCACCTGCCCGCTGCGACACACCGGACCAGCATTACCAACCGCGCACCGCTCGAAGCGATGCCACTGAAGCGATATCACTCCTAGTCCTGATCAGACTGACGGGGCCGATCCACCAACTTCGTCCCATCCCACCATTGGACCGGTCTGCCCGGCACGTTCGGGTTCCCATACCAACCAGGTGGAAGATCGAAGGCGGTGTTGAGCGGGCTGTGGGGCTCGCTGTCACGGGCACCGGAACCGACCAAAACCTGCGCGACGTAGCGGTCCGTCGGGGCCGGTCCAGCCGGTGCCACTTCCTCGGGCGCTATCGACGCAACGAATCTGCTGCTGGCACCCACTGCTGCGGGCGGAGCGGCGACCGCCGATCCGGCTACTTCAGCTATCCCGGCATCCCGGTGCATCTGCGATGGCCGCCGCCGACTCCTGATGGCCACCAGGAACGAACCCATCAGTAGTACTGCACCGAGCACCATCAGGCCGACGCCGATCCGAGCGAGTACCGAGTAGGCGGCACAGCCGCGTGCAGTCACCGCGCTTCGGGTGAGGACCACGACATTGGTCGAGCATCCGACTGTCGATGAACTGAACAGGGCGTATGCAAGTGTGCCGGCGCCAAGGCAGATACCGCCCCACAGGGCGCACAGTGTTCGCCCTCGCCCTTGTGCCATGAGGTCCAAACCTAGTGGACCCATGGTTTTACGGACACTGCCGATCTCAGATGACCACGGAGAGTGGGCACCCCCGAGGCGACTGCGCCCTTAGGCCCCGAGTCCAGTCTCACGCACCGTCACATTCAGGCGGCCAGCCATAGTGCCCAACTCCCGATCGTCTGCATCCGGGATCAACCGGGGCACCCCGTGGTAGGCCAGGCGAGCCGGTCCTCCGAACACGATGACATCGCCCGATTCGAGCAGGACGTCGACCCACGGGCGACCCCGGCTGGCCACATTGCCGATCCGGAAGAGGCCGGTTTGGCCCACACTGAACGAGACCACCGGGGCGGGGCTGATCTCCTCGCTATCGACGTGCATCCCCATCTTCGATCCCGGTCCGTACCAGTTGACCAGGGCCACATCCGGGGCGAACCCTTCTGGATCGTCGCTGATCGACGGGTCCATGACCACCGCATCGGCCACCGCCCTGTGGCTCAGGTCGCCCAGCCAGGTGGGGAACGCAAGGGCTGGGCCTCCGTCTCCATCGTCACGGGTCCGCGAGTAGCGGTACGGGTACCAGTGCCACCCCAGACCGAACATCGCCACCGACATGGATGAGCCGTTGCGCATCCTCGGGGACCTAGCACCACCGGACTCGGCGTCCCATATCCGGCACCGAGACACCAGCTCTGCCCGCAGCGATCCATCGAGCCAACCAGGAAGGTGCACCGCACCGGGAGTCACCACCTGCGGCTGGCGGGGGATCAGTTGGTCCACGGCGACCTCAGGAAGGGGTGGTCGGATCCTGTTTGGCCAGCCAACGCAGCCGGGCGGCTCTGGCATCCCACGAGTAGACGACCACCGTGCCCGCACACCGATCGTGGAGTGCGTGCCGGTCCCGGTTCAACAGGATGCCGATGAAGCCGAGCCCAAGAATCAGAAAACTCAGCGGAAGCGTCAACGTGCGGATCACTGCTTGGCGAGGGCCGACCGCCTCGCCGTCGGTGCGGACCACCCGAATCCCCAGCAGCGCCATCCCGATGGTCTTGCCGCCGAGTGACCACTGGTAGGCGAAGTAGATGAACTCCCAGATGATCAAGCCGGCCACTGTGAGCACCTGGCGGCTGCCGAGATTGAGCTGCTTGCCGGTCACCAGTTGAAATGCGAAATCGATGCTAGCGAGGGTGAGGGTAAAGATCCCCCAGGCGACGCCGATATCGGCGGCGAACGCCACCAACCGGGTGACCGCTCCTGCATAGTTCCCCTGGCGGCCGACCACCGGGGCCGACGTGATGGTCGGGGCGGTCATGGCTGCGCTCCTGCGGCCACTGCCAGCGAGTCCCCCTCGGACACCGAGCTCACCAGAAGCACCGGCCCTGGCGGCCAGTCATCCGACTTGCGGCGGAGGATTCGGTCCATCCACCGGGCCACGAAGTCGTCGAGGCCCACCCCCTGAGCCCGCACCACATCAAGCACTTCGGAGGCCACACCACTAGTCGAATGGGCGATGATGGTCCCGAGTTCGGTCTGCTCCACCAGGGCATCGATATCGACTCGTTGGATGATCTTTTCGATGTCGACACGGTCGATGATCTTCTCGACGTCCACCCGTTCGATGATCTTCTCGACGTCGACACGGTCGATGAGACCATCTACGTCGACCCGGGACACGATGGCGTCGATGTCGACTTTGGTCAACAGGGCATCCATGTCCACCTTGGATACCAGGGCATTGATGTCGATCGCCTCGATCACCAGGCCGACCACGCGCTCAGCGATGGCCTCCACCAGGCCCTCCATCCGTCCAGAACCTGGCCTCGGACTCATTGGCTGGCGTATCTTGTCGACCTATCCATCTCTCCAGCCTCCCATCGGCGGTGGCCGGAGGTGGGGACTCCAAGCGGAGCCACGGTCACTGACCCCGATCAGGACACCTAACCGATCAGGAGGTGGACGCGGCCTTCACCACGTCGAGGGCGCGGTCAGCGTGCACGTTCATCCGCACCTCGCTCTGGATCACTCCCAAGACCCGAAGGTCGGACCCGATCACGAAGGTGGCCCGCTTGGTGGGCGAAAGCTTGGTGAACCGACGCCGAACACCGAACTGGGTCGCCACCACCCCTTCGGGGTCCGAGAGCAACGGGTAGTCGAACTCGTGTTTGTCGGAGAACTTCTTCTGCTTCTCCACCTCGTCGGCGCTGATCCCCACCCGCTGGGCACCGACGGCCTCGAACTCGGCCTTCATGTCCCGGAAGTGACAGCTCTCGATCGTGCATCCCGGCGTCATGGCCGCCGGATAGAAGAACAACACCACCGGCCCCGAACTGGCCAGTTCGCTCAATTTGCGGGGAACCCCGTCCTCGTCGAGCAGTTCGAAGTCGGGTGCGAGATCGCCGGTTTCCATGGTCCAAGGCTATCCAATGGCGGGTGGAGGGTGCCGGATCCACGTCGGGCTCCCCCTAGGATGAGGGCCATCGGACGACCAGGAACGGCGCCTGTGCGGCACGCGCCATCCTGATCCACCATGCGACTCGGCGTCCAGGCGCTAGAGGCGATTGGTCTGTAGCCCGTGGGCACAGCTAGCAGATAGGACCCCAAGATGACCATCGCCATCGAAGTCGAAAACCTGCAGAAGACCTTCACCGGAAAGCGTGAGGTGCGCGCACTCGATGGAGTCAGCTTTGCCGTCGCAGAAGGCACCGTGTTCGGGCTGCTCGGCCCCAACGGCTCGGGCAAGACCACGGCGGTCCGCGTGCTCACCACCATCCTGCGGGCTGATGGCGGATCGGCCCGAGTGCTGGGCAACGATGTACAAAAGAAGGCAGCCCTGGTGCGGACGCAGATCGGGCTGGCCGGCCAATATGCCGCCGTCGACGAGAACCTGACCGGCCGAGAGAATCTGCAGATGGTCGGCAACCTGAACCACCTTCGGCGCTCATTCGTGGCCGCTCGGGCCGTCGAGCTGCTCGACCAGTTCAATCTGTCCGATGCCGGTGATCGACCGCTCAAGACCTATTCGGGTGGGATGCGCAGGCGCCTCGACCTGGCCGCGGCGCTGGTTGCCCGCCCTGCCGTACTATTCCTCGACGAGCCCACCACCGGCCTCGACCCACAGAGCCGCAATGACCTGTGGGAGGTCATCGAGCATCTAGTGGAGGGCGGAACCACCGTGCTCCTCACCACCCAGTACCTGGAGGAAGCCGACCGCCTGGCCAACACACTGGCCGTCATCGACCACGGCCGGGTCATTGCCGATGGGACCCCGGCCTCCATGAAGGCCGGCCTCGGCGCCACCGTGCTCGAGGTCCAGTTGGCCTCCATCGATGATGCCCGACGGACTGGGATCATCCTGGGTGGCCTCGGATCCCACCATGCCCTGGTGAACGGAACCTTGGCCGAGGTGACGGTCGACAATGGGCCTCAGGCGGCCATGATCGGACTTCGTGCCCTCGACGCTGAAGGGATCATCCCGCAGACGTTCAATCTTCGAGAACCCAGTCTC
>Ga0194051_1000165_pt1 | contig 37403 bp, 39 predicted proteins | sample SepL2320m_MetaG_FD_161275 | JGI IMG/M metagenome (GOLD analysis project Ga0194051, IMG submission 161275) | Anoxic zone freshwater microbial communities from boreal shield lake in IISD Experimental Lakes Area, Ontario, Canada - Sep2016-L239-20m | ecosystem: Environmental > Aquatic > Freshwater >... | reverse complement strand
GCCTGGGGTATTGCCTTGGGCCTGACGGTGACGCTGGTCTGGCTGTACCTGGAGATCCTGCGTCTGCTCAGTTACTTCCAGCAGCGCTAGACCCGCTAGGTTCCACAGCATCGATCCTGCGCCCAGATCGCGATTCATCAACAGATCGCGATCTGGGCGCAGACTCGTTGATGTGGGGGCGCCGATGCTTGCCGTGTGGTTGCCGCCAACGTTCCTTTCCTCGGCGTCGAAGCGCTGACCCGTGGCCTGGTTCGCAAGCACGAACTGCGCTCGCAGTACGCGGCCCTCTTTCCCGGGGTTTACTTCCCATCTGGCCATACGCCGACGTTCGACCAGCGAGCCGAGGCCGCCTGGTTGTGGTCGCGTAGGCGAGGCGTCATCGCGGGCCTGACCGCCGCGCGCCTCTATGGTGCGCGTTGGCTTGACGACGCGATTGCCATCGAGTTGTTCTGGGGCAATGCCCGCACGCCACCGGGCATCTCGACCTCTGCCGTCGCCCTCGGTGACGGCGAGACCGCGACACTCACTGGGCTTCCGGTCACCTCGCTAGCGCGCACGGCGTTCGATCTTGCGCGCCGTCGACCCCTCGGCACCGCCGTCGCGCGCCTCGACGCTCTTGCCAATGCGGCACCCTTCGACTGCGGCGACGTGCTCGGCCTCGTCGCGCGTCATCGCGGGGTGAGGGGTCGCTGCCAAGTCGCGACTGTGCTTGAGCTTTCCGACAATGGTGCGCAATCCCCACGGGAGACCTGGTTGCGGTTGTTGCTTATGCGATCTGGCTTTCCGCGGCCGCGTACTCAGATCCCGGTAACGGACGATCGCGGATGGGTGAAGTACTACCTTGACATGGGATGGGAGGCAATCAAGGTCGCCGTCGAGTATGACGGCGATCACCATCGCACCGACAGGACGCAGTTCGCCAAGGACGTCGTGCGCCTCGAGGAGCTCGCCGACCTGGGGTGGCTCATCGTCCGGGTCGTAGCCGATAACCGTGAAGCTGACGTGCTGGAACGGGTGCAGCGGGCATGGGACGCCCGCAGTTCATCGACTCTGCGGTGAGATCGCGAAATGACGGCGATCCGCGATCTGAGCGCAGACTCGATGAATTATGACAGCCGCTCGACCACCATCGCCATGCCCTGGCCACCGCCCACGCACATGGTCTCGATGCCGAACGTCTTGTCGTGGGTCGTGAGGTTGTTCAGCAGCGTGGCGGTGATCCGGGCGCCCGTCATCCCGAAGGGATGACCGAGTGCGATCGCACCGCCGGAGACGTTGAGCTTGTCCTCGTCGATACCGAGCGCGCGGGCTGATCCGAGCACCTGCACCGCGAACGCCTCGTTGATCTCGAACAGGTCGATATCGGAGACCGACATCTTCGCGTAGCCCAGCGCTTTCTTGACGGCCTCGATCGGGCCTAAGCCCATGATCTCCGGCGACAGCCCGGACACCCCCGTGGCGACGATGCGGGCCAGCGGGGTCAGCCCCAACGCCTTGGCCTTCGTATCGGACATGATCACCACGGCGGCCGCGCCATCGTTGAGCGGGCAGGCATTGCCGGCGGTGACGGTGCCGTCCGGGCGGAACACCGGATTCAGCGCGCTGATTTTCTCGTAGACGGTGCCGGCGCGGGGGCCGTCGTCGGTGCTGACAACGGTGCCGTCGGGCAGCGTGACGGGCGAGATCTCGCGGGCGAAGAACCCACTGTTGATGGCTTCCTCGGCCCGATTCTGGCTGCGCACACCCCAGCGGTCCTGATCCTCGCGGCTGATTCCGGTATAGAGCGCGACGTTCTCGGCCGTCTCGCCCATCGCGATGTAGACATCGGGCAGCTCGCCGTTGTCACGGGGATCGGTCCATGTGGTGGCGCCGGACTCCTTGGCGGCGTCGGCGCGCTCGCGGGCTTCGTTGAACAGTGGGTTGCGGGTGTCCGGCCAGGAGTCGGCGTTACCGCTGCCAAACCGCGACACCGTCTCGACGCCCGCGGAGATGAAGGCGTCACCCTCGCCGGCCTTGATCGCGTGAAACGCCATTCGGGTGGTCTGCAGCGATGACGAGCAGTACCGGTTCACCGTCACACCGGGCAGGAAGTCGTAGCCGAGTTCGACGGCGACCACGCGGGCAATATTAAAGCCGGACTCACCACCGGGCTGGCCGCAGCCCAGCATCAGGTCGACGATATCGCGGGGGTCCAGGGCAGGCACCTTGTCCAGTGCCGCGCGCACCATCTGGGTTGCCAGATCATCGGGCCGCATGCTCACTAGCGAGCCTTTGAAGGCGCGGCCGATCGGGGAGCGGGCGGTGGAGACGATGACGGCTTCGGGCATGAGGAGACTCCTGTTTCGGTGACGCGGGGTTGCTGAAAACCTAGCGCACCCTCGCATTGCCGACGCCACGCGGGAGTGACACCACACTGGTATCATCGGGGGATGGCAATGACCCTTCGGCTCTCCGATGAGCAGACCGCCAAACTGCGCGCCGCCGCCGAACGCGACGGAGTTTCCATGCATGCCGCCGTCCTCAAGGCGGTCGACGACTATCTGGACCGGCGCACCGCGCGCCGCGAAGAGATCATCGAACGGATTTTCACCGAGCGCGCCGATCTGTTCCGCCGACTCTCCGATGCATGACCGAGTTCCTCGCGCTGGATGACCTCATGGCGATTGCGGACAGGGGCGGATTCTCGGTGGGCGACTATGGATTGCTGGAATCGGCGCTAGCTCGGCCCCAAGCCACTGCCTTCGGGCAAGAGGCCTACCTAACGATCCACGAGAAAGCCGCGGCGCTGTTTCAGTCCCTGGCGGTCAATCATGCGTTGCTAGACGGCAATAAGCGTCTGTCGCTGGCGGCACTGGAGCTGTTCTACGAACTTAATGACCACCGCGTCACGGCAACCGACGACGAGCTGTTCGACCTGGTGATTGCTGTGGCGACCCGAGACCTCGATACGGTGCAGAAGATCGCCGCAAGGTTGCCGCGCCTCGTTGATTAAGCCGCGCAGTGAACTCGTCTATTCCCCGAGCGCTTCGCGAAGTGCACCCAACAACTGCTCAGCCGCCAACGCGTAGCCGACCGCCGAGGGGTGATAGCGATCCTCGGAGAACATCACGTCGGGGTCGTTGTCGAAGTGCGGTGCTAACAAATCGGCCAGGGGCACCGCCACGCCGCCCGCGGCATTGACTGCCGCGGCTTGCGCGCGCGCGAGCCTCAGGCCAAGTGATCGGGCCGTCCACCGCAGCGGCTGCGGAATGGCGCCGATGACACCAAGATCCGGGCACGTGCCGACAACGACCGTCGCGCCGGTCGAACGCAGCCGCTGCACCGCCGCTCCGAGTCGCCGCGCCGAGGGTCCGATGCCATTGAGTGCGGTGACGTCGTTGGCGCCGATCATGATCACCGCGGCGTCCGGCGGTGGCCCCGCGACCATCATGGCGTCGACCTGTCCAGACAGACCCTTCGACGATGCCCCGACGATGGCCTTGGTCGCCAACCGAACCAGCGCGCCGGAATGCTCTGCCAGTCCGCGGGCTATCCGCACACCGGGCACCTCCTCGGCGTCTTCGCAGCCGTACCCGGTGGCGGTCGAATCCCCGAAGATCATCAGATGGATATCGAAGGGTGCGGTGCGCTCCCAACGGTGGACCGGGTGGCCACCGGGTGAGTAGATGCCGTCGGCGCGAGGCGGGACGTCCCACGCCTTGGGAATGACACTGCGAGCCTGTTCGGCCTGGCCGTTCAATAAGTTCCGGGCGCCCACGACCGCACCGCCGGTCGAGGCGAGCACTCCCGCCACGGCTAGCGCCTTAGAGGACCCGAGCCATCTGGCCACGGTAGTCAGTCTGGCCCGACAACAGAGTTTTTCGGTTACGGACGGGTATCAGATGCGGAAAGAAACAGCGTCGTAAGTTGTGGTGTGAATCACAGCTGGTCAAGCTAAGTGCCCGGGTTGTCGATTAGCTAGTGCGACGGACCCGCACGTCACGACATGCACGTCACTACAACGCTGTAGGGAGTGTTGACCATGACCGCACCCAGTAAGGTGTCGCAGTCCAGTGCGCACAAGGTCCCCATCGCGCCCGTCCGCCCGCGCCGCTACCCGGTCAGCGACGGTGCGCCCGTCGAGTTCATCGAGGACGGCCCCGGTCTTGCGGCGCGTTTGGTGTCCATCGGCGCCCGCGTCACCATGTGGCCGGCCTTGGCGGTACTCAGCCATGTTCCGCACTGGCCCTGGCCATTTGGCGCGGTGGACTACGTCGCCAGGGCACTGCTGCCGTCACCGGGCACGGTGCGGGCAACGGTCGGGTTGCCTAACGCCTCGGCCCAACTCGTCCGCGCACCCGGGGTGCTGCCCGCTGACGGCCGACGCCGTGTCGTGCTCTATATGCATGGCGGCGCTTTCATGACATGCGGAGTGAACTCCCACAGCCGCCTGGCCGGAGCGCTGTCGAAGTACGCGGACTCGCCCGTTCTGGTCGTGGATTACCGATTGATCCCCAAACACACCATCGGCATGGCCATGAACGACTGCTACGACGGATACCAATGGCTACGATTGCGCGGCTACGAGCCCGAGCAGATCGTGTTGGCCGGCGACTCGGCCGGCGGGTACCTCGCAATGGCGCTAGCGCAACGTCTGCAGGCTGAAGGCGAGACCCCCGCCGCGATGGTGGCGCTGTCTCCGCTGCTTCAGTTGGAGAAGGACCCCAAGCTGGCGCACCCGAACATCTACAGCGATGCGATGTTCCCGCCCAGGGCTTTTGACGCTCTGGTCGCCCTCGTCGCCCGAGCTGCTGCGAAGAATATCGTCGACGGCGTACCGGAAGCGGTGTATGAGCCGCTGAACAATATCGAGCCCGGCCTGCCTCGGACGCTGATCCACGTCTCGGGCTCGGAGGTGTTGTTGCACGACGCCCGCCTGGCGGCCCGGCGCTTGGCCGCGGCAGGGGTGCCGACCGAAGTGCGGGTGTGGCCGGGCCAGATCCATGACTTTCAGATGGCCGCGCCGCTGATTCCGGAGGCCACCCGCTCGTTGCGACAGATCGGGGAGTACATCCGCGAAGCCACCGGTTGAGCGGCCAGAACGGCGAATCGCTAACCTGCAGCGGAAGTAGGCGCCGGTAGGCTTTGTCCCGATAGCACCACAACAGAGGAGCCGGGCATGGCAGGTGGTCTGGTTGGGCTGCTCGACGATGTCGCCGCGCTGGCGAAGCTGGCCGCCGCTTCAGTCGATGATGTGGCCGCGGCCGCGGGTCGCGCCAGCCTGAAGGCCGCCGGTGTCGTCGTCGATGACACCGCAGTCACCCCCGCCTATGTGCGCGGGCTTGCCGCCGAACGCGAACTGCCCATCATCCGGCGTATCGCGACCGGTTCGTTGCGCAACAAGCTGCTCTTCATCCTGCCCGCAGCCCTGTTGCTCAGCGCCATCGCTCCGGTGTTGGTCGAAGTGATCCTGATGTTCGGCGGGTGCTTTCTGGCCTACGAGGGTGCCCACAAGATCATCCACGCGCTACGCAATGACGACCATGATCACGACGTGCCGGCAGCGCAGCTCAGTCCAGATGCCGAATCGACGATGGTCGCGGGCGCGATCCGCACTGACTTCATCCTCTCGGCCGAGATCATGGTGATCGCCCTCAAAGAAGTCATCGAAGAGCCCTTGGTGTCCAGGGGGGTGATCTTGGTGGTCGTCGCCGTGGGCATCACCGTCGTGGTGTACGGGGTGGTCGCGCTCATCGTGAAGATGGACGATCTGGGTCTCAAGTTGGCCGAGCGTTCGTCACCACGGTCCCAGCGTCTGGGCCGACGGTTGGTGGCGGGTATGCCCAAGGTTCTGAACTGGCTCTCGGTGATCGGCACCGCTGCCATGCTGTGGGTCGGCGGGCACATTCTGCTGGTCGGATCCGACGAGCTGGGTTGGTCCGCTCCCTACCATCTCGTGCACCGGCTCGAGGAACTGGTCCACGGGGTGCCCGCTGTCGGTGGCGTGCTCGCCTGGACCGTCAACACCGCGGTCTCGGCGCTGGTCGGACTGGTGGTCGGTGCCCTGTTGGTGGTGGTGGTCGAACGGCTGCCGTTTCGCCGGGCGCGCGGGCAACGCGCCGGCCACGGGGGCTGACGTCCGTGCTTTTTTGTTGCCGCGGTCGGGGCGGACCGCATCCGCGCCACACACCTGACACGATGTAGGTATGCGAATCGCGCAGCACGTCAGCGAGCTGATCGGCAATACACCACTGGTCCGGCTGAGCTCGGTGGTTCCGGAGGGCGCCGGGGTGGTGGTGGCCAAGGTCGAGTACCTCAACCCGGGCGGCAGTTCCAAAGACCGGATCGCGATCAAGATGATCGACGCCGCTGAGGCAAGCGGTCAGCTCAAGCCCGGTGGCACCATAGTCGAGCCCACATCGGGCAACACCGGTGTCGGCCTGGCGCTGGTGGCCCAGCGTCGCGGCTACCGGTGTGTGTTCGTCTGCCCGGACAAGGTCAGCGAGGACAAGCGAAACGTGTTGCGCGCCTACGGCGCTGAGGTGGTGGTGTGCCCGACGGCCGTCCCGCCCGATCATCCGGACAGCTACTACAGCGTCTCGGACCGATTGGTCACCGAGATCGACGGCGCCTGGAAGCCCGATCAGTACTCCAACCCCAACGGCCCGGCGAGCCACTACGAAACCACCGGACCCGAAATCTGGGCTGATACCGACGGCAAGGTCACCCACTTCGTCGCGGGTGTGGGTACCGGCGGAACCATCACCGGTGCCGGGCGCTACCTCAAGGAGGTGTCCGGCGGACGGGTGAGGGTGATCGGCGCAGATCCGGAGGGCTCGGTGTACTCCGGTGGCACCGGCCGGCCCTATCTGGTGGAGGGCGTGGGGGAGGACTTCTGGCCGGCGGCCTACGACCCGGCCGTCGCCGATCAGATCATCGCGGTCTCCGACGCGGACTCGTTCGATATGACGCGACGGTTGGCCCGCGAGGAGGGTCTACTGGTCGGCGGATCCTGCGGGATGGCGGCGGTCGCGGCCTTGCGGGTGGCCGCCGATGCCGGGCCGGATGCACTCGTCGTGGTTTTATTGCCCGACGGCGGACGCGGCTACCTGTCGAAGATCTTCAACGATTCCTGGATGTCGTCCTATGGATTCCTGCGTACGCCACTGGACGGCACGTTGCCCGAGCCGACAGTGGGCGATGTGTTGCGCGGCAAATCCGGGGGCTTGCCCGACCTGGTGCACACGCACCCATCGGAGACGGTCCGCGACGCCATCGGGATTCTGCGCGAGTACGGGGTGTCACAGATGCCGGTTGTCGGGGCCGAACCGCCGGTGGTGGCCGGTGAGGTGGCCGGCAGCGTCTCCGAACGTGAACTGCTCTCCGCGGTGTTTGAGGGTCGCGCACAACTGGCCGATGCGGTGGCCCTGCATATGAGCCCGCCGCTACCCCTGATCGGCGCCGGCGACCAGGTGAGCGCGGCCGCCAACGCGCTGCGCGACGTCGATGCGGTGATGGTGGTCGAGGACGGCAAACCGGTTGGCGTGATCACCCGCCACGACCTCCTGGGCTACCTCTCCGAAGGACCACGCCGACGCTGACACGGTAGGGTTAATCTGCATCAGTCCTGAACTGGGGGAGTCCCGTGTCCGAACCGCCCGTGCCGCCCAGCAACTTCCCGCCGCCCGGGAACTTCCCGCCACCCGAGGCCTACCCGCCTCCGCCGCCGGGGGCCTACCCGCCGCCGCCGCAGCCGGGGGCGTATCCGCCGCCACCGCCGGGGGCGTATCCGCCCCCGCCCCAAGGGAACTACCCGCCGCCACCGCCGGGCTACTACTACCCTCCGGCACCTAACGTGGCGGGGGCGTTTCCCAAGGAGGCGTACACCCCGTGGATCACCCGGGTGCTGGCCTATTTGATCGACACGCTTCCGGTACTCGCCTTGACCGGCATCGGTCAGGGACTGCTGCTCGGCACCGGGACCAATGAATGCGTCAACGACAGCGGGGACACCGGTTACAGCGTCGCCTGCGTGTCCGAGCCTTCGGCACTCGGCCTAACCCTGTTGATGGTGTTCTCCCTGGCCGGGTTTGCCTTCGTGCTCTGGAACATTGGCTATCGGCAGGGTAAGACCGGATCGAGCATCGGTAAGTCCCTGATGAAGTTCAAGGTTGTCAGCGAGAAGACCGGTCAGCCGATCGGCTTCGGACCGTCGATCTTGCGTCAACTCGCCCATATTGTCGACGCGCTCATTTGCTACATCGGTTACCTGTTCCCACTTTGGGATGCCAAACGACAGACGTTGGCCGACAAGATCATGTCGACCGTCTGCCTGCCCCGCTGAGCCAGTGCGCCTCGCCAATTCACAAGGAAATTCATGACTCAGCCACCCAATCCCGGTGACTACCCGCCGCGACCAAGTTACGGTCCGCCTCCACCGCGTGGCTATCCACCGCCACCGGGTTATGGTCCGCCGCCGCCCGGTTGGGGCTATCCGCCGCCGCCCGGTTGGGGCTATCCGCCGCCGCCCGGCACTTACCCGCCCCCGCCGCCCGGCTACGGTCCTCAGGCGAACCGATACAGCGTCGGCGAGGGGTTGTCCTGGGCATGGCAGAAGTTCACCAAGAATGCGGTTCCACTACTGGTGGCAACGTTGATCTTCGGGCTCCTGCTGGCAGCAGTGATAGGCCTGTTTATTTGGCTCATCACCGCCGTCTCACCCTCGACCTTCGCTGAATACGACACCGCTAACGGTGTCATCGAATCCGCGACGAGCGGCTTCTCCGGCGCAGCGACGGGTGCCTTGATGCTTGGCTGGGTGTTGTTCGCCGTCCTCACCGCTGCTATCGCATCGGCCTACTACAGCGGTCTGCTGGGCATCGCCAACGGCCAGCCGGCGAGGCTCTCGTCGTTCTTCCGGCCACGTAATGTGATGTCCGTCGTTATCGCGTCGTTGATCATCGGCGTCGTGTCCTCCCTGGTCACCTTCCCCATTGGGCTGGTGCCTTTCATCGGGCGGTTTTCCGTGGTGTTCGGGGCGGCCGTGTCGATATTCACGCTGTTCGTGACCATCGCGATCGTTGACCATAATCTGTCACCGATCGACGGGATCCGGGCAAGCTTCAGCATCGCGAAGTCCCGTTTCGTTGACGTGCTGCTGGCTTGGCTCGTCAGCCAGGCGCTGCTGTTTGGCGGGGCGTTCGTATGCGGTTTTGGACTTCTGTTGACGGTGCCGGTCTCCCTGCTGTTCCTCGTTTACACCTACCGTCGCCTCAGCGGCGGCTCGGTGGCTCCGGCGACCGTCTGACACCGTGGGCCGTAGAGGAGTTTAGGCTCGACGACGATGACTGACACACACCGCCGACACGGCTTCGCCACCAAGGCGATCCATGCCGGCTACCGCCCGGACCCGGCCACCGGGGCCGTCAACGTGCCGATCTATGCCAGCAGCACGTTCGCCCAGGACGGAGTCGGTGGCCTACGAAGCGGTTTCGAGTACGCGCGCACCGGAAACCCCACCCGGGCGGCGCTGGAAGCTGTTCTGGCGGCGGTCGAGGAGGGCCGTTTCGGGCGGGCCTTCAGTTCCGGCATGGCCGCCACCGACTGTGCGCTGCGGGCGGTGCTGCGGCCCGGCGATCACATCGTGATCCCCGACGACGCCTATGGCGGCACCTTCCGTCTCATCGACAAGGTATTCCGGGAGTGGGGTGTTCACCACACCCCGGTGCACCTGTCCGACCTCGAGGCGGTGCGAGCGGCCATCACACCCGATACCCGGATGGTTTGGGTGGAGACGCCCACCAACCCCCTGCTGTCCATCGCCGATATCGCCGCGATCGCTGAGATCGGCCATACTGCTGGCGCGACGGTGTTGGTGGACAACACTTTTGCCTCGCCGGCACTGCAGCAACCGTTGACCCTAGGCGCCGATATCGTGCTGCACTCGACGACGAAATACATCGGCGGGCATTCCGACGTGATTGGTGGTGCGCTGGTCACCAATAGCGAAGAACTCGATACCAAGTGCGCGTTCCTGCAGAACGGCGCCGGCGGGATTCCGGGACCGTTCGACGTCTATCTGACGATGCGGGGCCTCAAGACACTCGAATTGCGCATGCAGCGGCACTGCGATAACGCCGCACAGGTCGCCGCGTTCCTCGCCGGGCACCCGGCCGTGAGTCAGGTGCTCTATCCCGGCCTGGCCGGGCACCCCGGTCATGATGTCGCCGCGCGCCAGATGCGCGGTTTCGGTGGCATGGTATCGGTCCGGATGCGTGGTGGCGTTGAAGCTGCACTCAAGTTATGTTCGCGCACAGAGATTTTCATCCTGGCTGAGTCACTGGGCGGTGTCGAGTCACTGATCGAGTATCCCGGTGTGATGACACACGCATCGGTTGCTGGTTCGCAACTAGAGGTTCCCGACGATCTGGTGCGGCTATCGGTGGGAATTGAGGATCCCGTGGACCTACTCGCTGATCTGCGCGAGGCGTTAGCCTACTAGCGCCGGAAGTACCGCCGCTGCGGTCCGTGCGAGGTTCACCTCTGCGGTACTTGAATCGTCTGCCCAAGGGCCACCGGCGATTTCACCGGCTCGACGCACACTTTCGTCATTGAGATTCAACGCTGTTTGCAGGCCGCCGCTGAGGTATAGCAGGCTGATGATCGCTGTCGTTCCCGCATCGGGACTGTGCTGTCCGGACAGCGCCGCCTGGACGGCACCGCGGATGGCGTCCACCCGAACACGGTTCTTTACCGGCCACGCGTAAGTGTTACGACGCAGCCGATGTTGCGACAACCCGACCTGATGGATCTGACCGATTCGCAGCAGTTGGTCGAGCACATCGTCCTCAGCGTGCTTGCGGAGCTTGGCGATCGCCGCCGCCGGGGTGATCGGCCCCTGGTTCAGCACCGCCAGGGCGGGGCGCACCGCAGGATCCAGCGGTACCGGGCCCGCCAGGGCCACCAGAAGCCCGGGCGGCACCGGATCTGCCGGCAGGGCGGGGCGGACCCGACAGTCATGGGCCAGATCGAGAATCAACGCGGCCGCCAGCACCCGGGTGAGCCGCGGGCGGTCCAACTGAGCCTGCGCGGAGGGATTGTCCAGCAGCAGCAGCAACAGGTCTTCGGCGATACGCGCCATCAGTTACGCGTGGTAGGGCTCGGCCTTCAACAGCTTGACCTTCACAGTCTTACCGCTGGGCACCGTGTACTCGCGGACATCGTTCTTCTTCGCGTTCAACAGCGCGGCGCCCAGGGGGGAGTTCGGTGAGTACACCTCGAGCTTCTCGTGACCGGCTCCCTCCTGGCGGGTGGCGATCAGGAACTTCTCCTTCTCGGTGCTCCCGTCGGCGTAGGTGAACTCGACCTCGACGACTGAGCCGGGCAGGGCCACTCCGGACTGCTTGGGGGCCTCTCCGACCTTCGCGGTATTGAGCAGTTCCTGCAACTGGCGGATGCGGGCCTCTTCCTGGCCCTGCTGATCGCGCGCGGCGTGATAGCCACCGTTCTCACGCAGGTCGCCCTCTTCGCGTCGATCGTTGATCTCGGCCGCGATGATCGGACGGTTCGCGATTAACTGGTCGAGTTCGGCCTTGAGCCGGTCGTGGGACTCCTGCGTCAGCCACACCACCGGGGTATCGGTCATCTCGTCGTGCTCCTCGTTCGTGTTTTCCGCGGTGTTTGCGGTGCAGTCTTATGTCGCTGCCGGGAAATGCGGTTGATACCGCGTGTATTGCTAGTTCATCAGCAGCGGGTCGTATCACTAAAACGTCGGCGCTAATGCAGCAATACACGGCTCCCAGCAGGGACCGTGTATGCGGCGAGTGTAGCACCGGCGGTATGGCCGTCCATGGCAGTTTTGTGCGGCCGGGATTTTTTGTGCGCTCTAGCCGGCCTGTAGATATTGGGGCACATCGGTGCCGCAACCGTAGATGTCGCCCATGAGTGGCTGCCGATATGACTTGACGGTGGTCGTGACCTGCACCGTTTTGGCCTCCGAAGCTCCGACCAGGATCTCCCGCCGACCGGTTTCGGCGCCGTCTTTCGATCGCGCGCGCACGATGCACACCACCGGGGTCCCCGGATCCTTTCGAGTCACGCTGATCGTGACCGATACCGTCTGGTTGTCGAGGACCTCGTAGGCGGCCATTTTCCCGTCGACGTCGCTGCCCGTGAACCGTTGATAGCCGATTGCCGCCACGGCCAGTCCGGCCGCTATGGCCAGTGCCGTTACTGCGATTTTCGCCCGGCGCCCGGTGGCGGGTGCCATGGGAGCTCGGCCGTACCGTGACGACTCCAGTGGTGCGTCGAGGGGCATCTCGGCCATGGGTGCAGTGTGCCTGCTGTAAGTGGGCAGGATTGCGGGCACCCCCACCGCGGGTGGGACTATGTGGGGACGAGGACGATAGGCGCCTGTCGCGGCGGCAGTAGACGAACCTGCAGAGGAAAGATGTGACTGAACGGCGGTTGATGGCGGTTCACGCCCATCCGGACGACGAGTCCAGTAAGGGTGCAGCGACGCTTGCGCGCTATGCCGACGAGGGCCATCGGATTCTGGTGATCACCCTGACCGGCGGCGAACGGGGCGACATTCTCAACCCGGCACTGGATCTGCCGGACGTGCGGGACCGCATCGCCGATGTCCGGCGCGACGAGATGGCCAAGGCCGCAGAGATTCTCGGGGTTGAGCACGAGTGGCTCGGCTTCGTCGACTCCGGACTGCCGGAAGGCGATCCGCGGCCCCCACTGCCAGAGGGCTGCTTCGCGCTGGTGCCGCTGGAGGAACCGGTTTCCAAACTGGTGCGGTTGATCCGCGAGTTCCGCCCGCATGTGATGACGACCTACGACGAGAACGGTGGCTATCCGCACCCCGATCACATTCGCTGCCACCAGGTTTCGATTGCAGCCTTCGAGGCAGCCGCAGACCCCGACCTTTATCCGGGAACCGGGCACCCGTGGTCGGTGAGCAAGCTGTATTACAACCACGGCTTCATCCGTCAGCGCATGCAACTGTTGCAGGATGAGTTCGCCAACAACGGTCTCCAGGGCCCGTTCGCGAAGTGGCTGGAGAACTGGGATCCCGAGCACGACGCACTCGCGAACCGGGTGACCACCCGGGTGCGCTGCGCCGAACACTTCAGCCGGCGCGACGACGCTCTTCGGGCGCACGCCACCCAGATCGACCCGGGCGGTTGGTTTTTCGAGACGCCATTAGAATGGCAGCATCGGCTTTGGCCGACCGAGGAGTTCGAGTTGGCCCGCTCCCGGGTGCCCGCCGAGCTGCCGGAAGACGACCTTTTCGCCGGAATCGAGATCTTCGAGTGACCCCAGGTCTGCTTATCAACCCAGGTCTGCTGGTCACCCTGCTGGCCGAGGAGCCCTCGAAGACCGGGCCTGATTTCGGCAAGGCAAGCCCGATCGGACTGCTCGTCGTCGTTCTGCTGCTAATCGGCGTATTCGCTCTCGTGTGGTCGATGAACCGCCACCTCAAGAAGATCCCGGCGAGCTTCGACACCCCCGAAGGTGACCAGTCCGTCGGCTTAACCGAGGTTTCCAGCCAGGCCGAAGTACTGAGCCCGGATCCCGCAGACAGCGACACCGAAGAACACCCCCGTGAGTCCAGCGGGTAACGCCCTCGCCGCGGCGACCAGCCCCTACCTGCGCCAGCACGCCGACAATCCGGTGCACTGGCAGCAGTGGAGCCCCGAGGCGCTCGCCGAGGCGGCCCGTCGTGACGTCCCCATCCTGCTGTCGATCGGCTACGCGGCCTGTCACTGGTGCCACGTCATGGCGCACGAGTCGTTCGAGGACCCGAGCGTGGCCGCGGTGATGAACGAGTTCGTCTGCATCAAGGTCGACCGCGAGGAACGGCCCGACCTCGACGCGGTGTACATGAATGCCACCGTGGCGCTGACCGGGCATGGCGGCTGGCCGATGACGTGCTTTGTCACCCCGGACGGGCGGCCGTTCTTCTGCGGCACCTACTACCCCAAACCGCAGTTTCTCCAACTGCTCGGCGCAGTCGCCGAAACCTGGCGCGAACGCCGCGACGAGGTGGAGCAGGCTTCCGACCGCATCGCCGGTGAACTGCGCCGGATGGCCTCAGGCCTGCCCGGTGGCGGCGTGGAGGTGCAGCCGGCCCTGTGTGATCAGGCTGTCGAGTCGGTGCTGCACGACGAGGACACCACCCGCGGTGGTTTCGGCGCCGCGCCGAAGTTCCCGCCCTCGGCCCTGCTGGAAGCACTGCTGCGGACTTTCGAGCGTACCCGTTCACCGGTTCCGCTCGACGCGGTCCGGCGAACCTGCACCGCGATGGCGCGCGGCGGTATCTATGACCAGCTTGCCGGTGGCTTCGCCCGCTACAGTGTCGACGCCGACTGGGTGGTGCCGCACTTCGAGAAGATGCTCTACGACAATGCTCTGCTGCTGCGGGTGTATGCGCACTGGTTCCGACGCACGGACGATCCGCTGGCCCGGCGCATCACCGCCGAGACAGCGGCGTTCCTGCTTGCCGATCTCGCCGAGGACGGGATGTTCACCTCGTCGCTGGACGCTGATGCCGCCGGATCGGAGGGATCCACCTATGTCTGGACGCCCGAACAGCTGCGCGCCGCGCTCGGTGATGATGACGGACGCTGGGCCGCAGAGGTTTTCGAGGTCACTGATCTCGGGACGTTCGAACACGGAAGCTCTGTGCTGCAACTGCCTGCGGCCAGCGACCCGCTGCCACATGACGTCGAACGGTTCGAGCAGGTGCGCTCGGCCCTGCTGGCGGTGCGGCGGACCCGGCCGCAACCCCCGCGCGACGACAAGATCATCACAGCCTGGAACGGCCTTGCGATCACCGCACTGACTGAGGCCGCCGTGGCACTGGGGGATCGCACTCTGCTTGACGCGGCCCGCCGTTGCGCTGGCGCGGTCGTCGATCTGCATCTGGTCGACGGGCGGTTGCGTCGGGCGAGCCTGGGTGGCCGGGTGGGGGACAGTGCCGCGATCTTGGAGGACCACGCTATGTTGGCCACCGGACTGCTGGCGCTCTATCAACTCGACGGCGACGAGTCCTGGCTGTCGAAGGCCACCGTCCTGATTGACCTCGCTCTGCAGCACTTCGCCGACCCCGATCGGCCCGGTTGCTGGTTCGACACCGCTGATGATGCCGAACAGTTGATGGTCCGACCCGCAGATCCAATAGATGGCGCCACCCCATCCGGCGCCGCGTCGATCGCCGAGGCCCTGCTGACGGCAGCACACCTTGTCGATGCCGACCGCGCCGGCCACTATCGCGAGGCGGCCGCCGCCACACTGCTGGCACATTCGCCGCTGCTGGCGCGGGCCGCGCGTTCCGCCGGTCACTGGTTGGCGGTGGCGGAGGCAGCGGTCCGCGGGCCGTTGCAGGTGGCGGTCTCGACCGGCGATATGGATTCGGAACTGCTCTCCGGGGCGCGCCGGATCGCACCGGGTGGAGCGATCGTCGTCGGCGGTCCGGTGGACTCGATGCCACTGTTGGTCGACCGTGACCGGGTCGGCGGAGCCGACGCGGCCTACATCTGCCGTGGCACGGTGTGCGATCTGCCGGTGACAACCACTGCGGAACTGGCGGCGGCCCTCGGAGTGCCCGTGTAGCGTGGCGCCATGGCCAGCGTCGAAGACATCACCAATGCCGTCAAACGTTATCTCGAACTTGTCGCCAACGGCACTGCCGACGAGATCGCAGGACTCTATGCCGAGGATGCCACGGTCGAAGATCCGGTCGGTGGCGGTGAGGTGCACATCGGCCGTGAAGCCATTCACGGCTTTTACAAGAACATCGAGAACATCCCTCGCGCAACGGAATTGCGCTCGCTGCGGGTGGCCGGCCACGAAGCGGCATTCATGTTCGCCATCACCGTCGGTGGAGATGGGGGCAAGATGCGGATCGAGCCGATCGACGTGATGGTGTTCAACGCCGACGGCAAGATCGCCACGATGAAGGCCTACTGGTCGCCGGCCGACGTCACGCCCCTGCCCTAGAAGTCAAAAGACGGCAAACCACATCGCAATGTAGTGGCAGGTCGCTGCCACCGCGGTACAGGCGTGAAAGAACTCATGGTGGCCGAATGTGGTCGGCCACGGGTTGGGCCACTTCAACCCGTAGAGCACACCGCCGACGCTGTAGAACACCCCGCCCACGATCAACAGGGTGACCGCGGCCAGACCGGCACCGCTCATGATCGGCCCGATGAACCACACGGCGACCCAGCCCAGAAGTAGGTACAGCGGAACCCCCACCCAGCGGGGGGCCGAGGGCCAGCACATCTTCAGCAGCACGCCCGCCAGGGCGCCGCCCCACACGATCCAGAACAACAGCCAGCCGTCATGCTCGGGCAACGCCAGCAGGGCGAACGGGGTGTAGCTGCCGGCGATGAAGACGAAGATCATCGAGTGGTCTAGCCGCTTCATCCACTTATGTGCGGTCGGGGATTTCCAGTGCGCACGGTGATAGGTGGCGCTGACGGTGAACATCCCCACGATCGTCACCGCGTAAATCAGCGTGGCGATCCCGGCGCGCTCAGACTTGAGCGACCACGACACCGCGACCAGGGTCGCACCGGCGATGACGGCGACTATTGCCGAGTAGAGGTGGATCCAGCCGCGGGCCCGCGGTTTGCCGAGGAACTCGGCGACCCCGTCGACGAGGGCTTCGGGAAAGTCCTCAGCCTCGGCCCCGGTGGTCGTCGAGATCTCGCTCGCCGGTGGGAGGGCCTGCGCCCCCAATGCCTCCACGGCTCCACAGTAGTCTGAGTTGTCGTGGAGCTCATTCCGTCGCGACTCAAAGAGCCGGCCTACCGGCTCTACGAAATGCGGTTGCGGCAGGAACTTGCGCACTCCAAATCCGCTCTGCCTCGACATATCGCCGTGCTGTGCGACGGCAACCGGCGCTGGGCACGCGATGCCGGTTACGACGACGTCAGCTTCGGCTACCGGATGGGCGCGGCGAAGATCGCCGAGATGCTGCGGTGGTGCGCCGAGGCCGGCATCGAGATGGCGACGGTATATCTGCTGTCGACCGAGAACCTGCAGCGCGATGCCGATGAGCTGACGTGCCTCATCGAGATCATCACCGAGGTGGTTGAGCAGATCTGTGCTCCGGTGAACCGGTGGACCGTGCGCACGGTCGGCGATCTGGAATTGCTCGGTGGGCAACCGGCACGCCGGCTGCGCGACGCGGTGGCCTCGACAGCCGGTGCGAGCGGCACCTTTCACGTCAACGTGGCCGTCGGCTACGGCGGCCGGCAGGAGATCGTCGATGCTGTGCGATCGCTGCTGAGCAAGGAACTGGCCAACGGAGCCAGCGCCGAGCAGATCATCGAAGCCGTCACCGTCGACGGCGTCTCGGAGAACCTCTACACCTCGGGTCAGCCCGATCCGGATCTGGTCATCCGCACATCGGGGGAGCAACGGTTGAGTGGGTTTCTGCTCTGGCAGAGCGCCTATTCGGAGATGTGGTTCACCGAGGCGCATTGGCCGGACTTCCGCCGGCTCGATTTCCTCCGGGCGCTGCGCGACTACAGCCGGCGGCATCGCCGGTTCGGCGCCTAGCCACGTATCTGAGTGTCAGAGCTTGCGCAGACGCAGCCGGTTGATGGCGTGATCGGCATCCTTGCGCAGCACCAGTGTGGCCCGCGGCCGGGTCGGCAGGATGTTCTCGATCAGGTTCGGACGGTTGATGGTTCGCCAGATGTCGCGCGCCGCGCTGACCGCCTGCTGGTCGGAGATGCTCGAGTAGTGGTGGAAGTGCGACGCCGGGTCGGCGAAGGCACCGGCGCGCATCGCCAGGAACCGCTCGACGTACCAGTGCTCGATGTCCTCGATGCGGGCGTCGACGTACACCGAGAAGTCGAACAGATCCGACACCATCAGCCGGGCTCCGGTCTGCAGGACGTTGAGTCCCTCGAGAATGAGGATGTCCGGGTGGGTGACGACCTGCTTGTCATCGGGGACGACGTCGTAGATCAGGTGCGAGTACACCGGCGCGCACACCTGATCTGATCCCGACTTCACCGACGTGACGAAGCGCATCAGGGCCCGGCGGTCGTAGCTTTCTGGGAATCCTTTGCGGTGCACCAGGTTTCGGCGGGTTAGCTCGGTATTGGCGTACAGGAAGCCGTCGGTGGTGACCAAGTCCACCCGGGAATGATCCTCCCAGCGGGACAGCAGCGCCTGTAGTACGCGCGCCGTGGTGGACTTGCCGACGGCGACGCTGCCGGCGACGCCGATCACGAACGGCACCGGCCGGGCGGGGTTCTGGGTGGGCTCGCCGAGGAACTGCGAAGTAGCGGCGAACAAACCCTGGCGGGCCGCCACCTGCAGGTGGATCAGCCGGGCCAGCGGAAGGTAGACCTCTTCGACCTCGAGCAGGTCGATCTGCTCGCCGATTCCACGCAGGCCGACCAGTTCCTCTTCGGTGAGCTTGAGCGGAGTCGACATCCGCAGAGCCCGCCACGCGGCCCGATCGAACTCCACGTAGGGGCTGGGTTCGCTCAGCCGCGCCATATGACCAGTGTTGCAGTTAGCGTGAATGGCATGGAGTCCGACCACCTCATTGACGAATACCTATTGCTCGGCTTGCGGTTCGATCGCATCGAGGAAGGCTACGTTGACGCCTTCACCGGCGATCCCGGATTGCGGCGGCAGGTGGCTGACGAGCCCACCCCGAATCCGGCCGAGCTGGCCCGTCACGCCGACAGACTGCTGGTTGCGCTCGAGCAGCTGCCCCGTGAGACCGGCTTCACCGACCAGCGGGCCGAGTTCATCGCTGCGCATCTGCGGGCACTGGCCTGCGCCGCTCGCAGGTTCGCCGGCGAGGATATCGGATTCGTCGACGAGGTGCGCCAGTACTTCGACGTCGATATCAGCCTCGGCGCACCGGAGCGCTATCGCGCCGCGCACGCCCGCATCGACGAGGTGCTCGGTGGCAGTGGCCCGCTCAGCGAGCGGATCGCGGCCCACCGCAAAGCGGAGGAACTGCCGCCGGAGCGTCTGCGGGAGTGCGTAGATGCGTTCTCCAGCGCGCTGCGCGATATCGTTCGCGTCACCTACCCGCTGCCCGACGCCGAGAACATCGTCTACGAGGTGGTGACCGACAAGCCTTGGTCGGGGTTCAACTACTACGAGGGTGACTACCGCTCGCGGGTGGCCATCAATGCCGACCTCAAGCAACAGATGTCCAACCTTCCACGGCTGGTGGCGCACGAGTCCTACCCGGGTCACCACACCGAGCACTGCCGCAAGGAAGCCGGCCTGGTCGCCGGTCTCGGCCACGGCGAGCAAACCATCTTCCTGGTGAACACCCCGCAGTGCCTGATGGCCGAGGGCCTGGCCGATCTGGCACTGCACGCGGCGGTCGGTGATGGTTGGGGTGCCTGGGCGGCCGAGATCTACGCCGATCTCGGACTCCGGTTCGACGGGGAGCGTGCTCAGGCACTATCGGAGGCATCGGCGGCGCTGGCCGAAGTCCGCCAGGACGCCGCGCTGATGCTGCATGACGCCCATCGCGACGTCGACGATGTGGTGGCGTTCCTGCAACGCTGGCTGCTGGTCGACGACACCCGCGCCCGCCAGTCATTGAAGTTTCTGTCCTCACCGCTGTGGCGCGCCTATACGAGCACCTACGTCGAGGGGTATCGGTTGCTGCGTTCCTGGCTCGATGACCGGCCGGCGTCGGTGGGCCTCACCGAGCGGTTCGGACGGCTGCTCGACGAGCCGCTGATCCCGTCGTCGCTGAGGGCCGAGTTGACGGGGTAGTCGAGTCCTCGTCAACCCGAAATCGCGGCCCAGGCCAGTGCTAGAGTTACGCCGCTTCCGGCGGGCCCGTAGCTCGCCTCAGTCGAGAGTCAGCAGGAGTAGCCAGCGATGTCCGACATCGAAATAGCGCAGGCCGCGGACAAGCGGCCCATTCTGGGCTTGGCCGAGCACCTGTACGGCATTGCCCCCGAACACCTTGAACCGTATGGCCATTTCAAGGCCAAGCTGTCCCTGGAGTACATCGAGAGCCTTCAGGACCGTGACGACGGCCAGCTCATTCTGGTGACAGCGATGAGCCCGACGCCGGCCGGTGAGGGCAAAACCACCACCACAGTGGGGCTTGGCGACGCGCTGAATCGGTTGGGCAAACGCACCATCATCTGTCTGCGGGAGCCCTCGCTGGGACCCTGTTTCGGCGTCAAGGGTGGCGCGGCCGGCGGGGGCCTTGCGCAGGTCGTGCCGATGGAAGACATCAACCTGCACTTCACCGGCGACTTCCACGCTATCGGCGCGGCCCACAACCTGCTCGCCGCGATGATCGACAATCACATCCAGCACGGCAACTCCCTCGACATCGACCCGCGGCGGATCACCTGGAGGCGCGTGGTGGACGTCAACGACCGCGCGCTGCGTGAGATCGTGGTCGGGCTGGGCGGCGTCGCGAACGGCTACCCGCGCGAAAGTGGTTTTGACATCACCTCGGCGTCCGAGGTGATGGCCATCTTCTGTCTGGCCACCTCAATCACCGACCTCAAGACGAGTCTTGGCGAGATCGTGATTGGCTTCAACCGCAAACGTGAACCGGTACGGGCACGCGATCTGAAGGCCGACGGTGCGATGGCGGCCCTGTTGAAAGACGCCATCAAACCCAACGTTGTCCAGACGTTGGAGAACAATCTGGCCTTCGTTCACGGCGGTCCGTTCGCCAATATCGCGCATGGCTGCAACAGCGTTTCGGCCACCCGCGCGGCGCTCAAGCTCGCTGATTTCGTGGTCACCGAGGCGGGATTCGGCGCGGACCTGGGCGCCGAGAAATTCATCGATATCAAATGTCGTAAAGCAGGCCTGAAGCCCCGCGCAGCGGTGCTGGTCGTCACGGCCCGGGCTCTCAAGTACCAGGGTGGCGCGGCGCAGGCTGCCCTGAACCAGGAGGACCTCGGTGCGCTCGAACGCGGACTGGCCAATCTTGAGCGGCATTACCAAAACATCACCACGCAATACGGCCTGCCCTGCGTCGTGAGCATCAATCACTTCACGGCTGATACGCCAGCGGAACTGGCGCTGATTGAAGCCAAAGTCGCGAGCCTCGGCGGCCGGGCTGTGGTGGCCCGACACTGGGCGGAGGGCGGCGCCGGCGCCGAGGAACTGGCCGAAGCCGTGGTCGCGGCAGTGGCGGACAATCCTGGTGAGCATCGCTACATGTACGCCGACGATATGGCGCTGTGGGACAAAATCAAGACGGTCGCCACCCGCATCTACGGCGCGGCGGATATCACTGCACCCGCTAAAGTCCGCGCTCAGATCGATGAACTCAATGCCCAGTGGGGACATCTCCCGGTGTGTATCGCGAAAACCCAGATGTCGTTCTCGACCGACCCGCGTGCGCTCGGTGCGCCCAGCGGCCACACGGTTGATCTGCACGAAGTGCGACTCGCGGCAGGCGCCGGTTTTGTGGTGGTGATTGCCGGTGATCTCATGACCATGCCGGGGCTGCCCAAAGTGCCCGCCGCCGAGAACATCGACGTCGACGCCAACGGCAATATCAGCGGTCTCTTCTAAAGCTTTGTCCGGACCGCTCGGATACCACTGGGGCTGTTGGGATTCTTGGGGTACGGCTACTGGTTTCCAGCGCCGCTGACCGCGGTGCCGGGCCACGGCGACTAAGATCTGCGGCATGACAACCGATGCGATCGTGACAGCTAACGCCGCTCCCGGCGCCGACTATGCCGCAACCGCCGGGGAGGCCTACCGGGCGGCGTTGCGGATCATCGAATCCGTCGAGCCGCGGATCGCCGCGGCCACCCGCAAAGAGCTTGCCGATCAGCGTGATTCGCTCAAATTGATCGCCAGCGAGAACTACGCCTCGCCGGCAGTTCTGCTGACTGCGGGAACCTGGCTGTCGGACAAGTACGCCGAGGGCACCGTCGGGCACCGCTTCTACGCCGGCTGCCAGAACGTCGACGAGGTCGAATCCATCGCGGCCGAGCACGCCCGCGAACTGTTCGGCGCCCAGTACGCCTACGTCCAGCCGCACTCGGGCATCGATGCCAACCTGGTCGCGTTCTGGGCCATCCTGGCCACCCGGGTCGAGGCGCCTGCCCTGAGCGAAGTGGGCGTGAAGAATGTCAACGACCTCTCCGAGGCGGAGTGGGAGCGGCTGCGTGCCAAGCTGGGCAGCCAGCGGTTGATGGGTATGTCGCTGGACGCCGGTGGTCATCTCACCCACGGGTTCCGGCCGAACATCTCTGGGAAGATGTTCCACCAGCGCAGCTACGGCACCGACCCGGCGACCGGGTTGATCGACTACGACGCCGTAGCCGCTGCCGTCCGGGAGTTCAAGCCGCTGATTCTGGTCGCCGGCTACTCGGCCTACCCGCGGCGGGTGAATTTCGCCACCATGCGCGAGATCGCCGATGAGGTGGGCGCCACCCTGATGGTCGATATGGCCCACTTCTCGGGTCTGGTTGCAGGCAAGGTATTTACCGGCGACGAGGACCCGGTGCCGCATGCTCACGTCGTCACCACCACCACGCACAAGTCGCTGCGCGGACCGCGTGGCGGACTGGTGCTGGCCACCGCCGAGTACTCCGATGCCGTGGACAAGGGCTGCCCGATGGTGCTCGGTGGGCCGATGTCACACGTCATGGCTGCCAAGGCGGTCGCCTTCGCCGAGGCCCGCCAGCCGTCGTTCCGGGCCTACGCCCAACGGGTGGCCGATAACGCCAAGGCGTTCGCCGACGGGCTGATGCGCCGCGGCGCGCATCTGGTGACCGGCGGCACCGATAACCACATCGTGTTGCTCGACGTGCAGTCCTTCGGGCTCACCGGGCGACAGGCCGAGTCCGCACTACTGGACGCCGGCATCGTGACCAACCGCAACTCCGTGCCTGCGGATCCCAATGGTGCCTGGTACACCAGTGGCATCCGTTTCGGCACCCCGGCACTGACCACCCGGGGCTTCGGGCCGGCCGAGTTCGACCGGGTCGCCGAACTGGTCGTCGAAGTGCTCTCCAACACCCAACCGGACGGTACCTCGAAGGCCAAGTACACACTGGTGGACAGCACTGCGGACTGGGTGCGCGCCGCTTCCTCGGAGCTGCTCGCGGCCAATCCGCTGTACCCGGGCTTGACCCTGTAACTGCCGAAACGCCAGGGTCGGCCGGACCATTCGTCAGCCGTTAATTTCAGTTACAGTTACCGCATGACACATAAACCTGTCGCCAGCGCGTTGACCCTCGAGCTGGAGCCGGTTGTCGCCGACAATTTGACCCGCCACCTGGAGACGGCGGACGAGTGGTACGCCCACGATTACGTGCCTTTTGACCAGGGTAAGAACTTTGCCTTCCTGGGCGGACACGACTGGGATCCGTCCGAGGTGACCCTGCCCCGGGAGGTCGTGGACGCCCTCGAGGTCATGCTGATCACCAAGGACAACCTGGCCGGCTACCACCGCGAACTCGTCGAACACTTCATCCTCGAGGACAAGTGGGGCCGCTGGCTGGGTCGTTGGACCGCTGAGGAGAACCTGCACGCCATCGCACTTCGCGATTACCTGGTCGTCACCCGCAACTTCGACCCGGCAGCTGACGAGGAGGTTCGTGTCGCCCATGTGATGCGCGGCTACCGCGCGGACAGCTATTCCCAGGTCGAGACGCTGGCTTTCATGGCGCTCTACGAGCGTGCCCACGCGGTGTTCCTGCGCAACCTGGAGGCCACGATCACCGAACCGGTGCTCAAGAGGCTTGTCGGACGTATCGCCACCGATGAGGAACGCCACGAGGAGTTCTTCCACAACCTGGTAGCGCAGTGCCTTGAGCACCACCCCGACCAGACCATTGGTGCGATCGTTCGCCGCGCGGGAGGCATGGGAGTCGTCGGTGGCGACATTCTCGAATACTCCGACAAGCTGCGGGTCATCGCCGAGGCCGGCATCTTCGACCGGGACGCGGCGCTGAAGGTGGTATCTGACTGCATTGCCGCCTGGGGTCTTGCTGATGAACCGCAACTGAAGAAATTCGTCCGCGCGTAACCCGCAGGCGGCGCGCCGCACAACCGCGCGGCAACGCGTCGGGGTAGCGTCGGCTCTGATGGCCAGCGAGTCCAGAGGAGCGCATGTGACCGATCCGCACCCGCCCACCAGGACGTATGTGCTCGACACTTCAGTCCTGTTATCCGATCCCTGGGCGTGTACGCGATTCGCCGAACATGAGGTGGTGGTACCGCTGGTGGTGATCAGCGAACTCGAGGCCAAGCGTCATCATCACGAACTCGGTTGGTTCGCCCGCCAGGCACTGAGGCTCTTCGACGATTTACGTCTGGAGCACAGCCGCCTGGATCAGCCCATCCCGATCGGCACGCAGGGTGGCACCGTCCACGTTGAGCTCAACCACAGCGATCCGATGGTGCTTCCGGCCGGCTTCCGCACCGACACCAACGACGCCCGGATCCTGACCTGTGCGGCCAACCTCGCCGCCGAGGGCAAGCGAGTCACGTTGGTAAGTAAGGATATTCCACTTCGCGTCAAAGCCGGCGCTGTCGGCCTGGCCGCCGACGAGTATCGCGCCCAGAATGTGATCACTTCCGGCTGGACCGGCATGACAGAGCTTGACGTGTCGACCGAGGAGATCGACACCCTCTTCACCGAAGGCGAGATCGATATCGCCGATGCCCGAAATCTGCCCTGCCACACCGGTGTTCGGTTGCTCGGAGGTAGTTCGCACGCATTGGGCAGGGTCAACGCCGATAAGCGCGTCCAGCTGGTTCGCGGTGACCGGGAGGTGTTCGGACTGCGCGGCCGCTCCGCCGAGCAACGGGTCGCACTGGATCTGCTGCTCGACGAGTCGGTCGGCATCGTCTCCCTCGGCGGTAAGGCCGGCACCGGAAAGTCGGCGCTGGCGTTATGCGCGGGCTTGGAGGCGGTTCTCGAACGACGCACCCAACGCAAGGTCGTGGTGTTCCGGCCGCTCTACGCCGTGGGTGGCCAGGAGTTGGGTTACCTGCCCGGCAGCGAGAGTGAGAAGATGGGCCCTTGGGCCCAGGCCGTGTTCGACACACTCGAAGGACTGGCCAGCCCGGCGGTGCTCGAAGAGGTGCTGTCGCGCGGCATGCTCGAAGTGCTCCCGCTGACTCACATCCGAGGCCGCTCGCTGCACGACTCGTTCGTGATCGTCGATGAGGCGCAGTCACTGGAACGCAACGTGCTGCTGACCGTGCTGTCCCGGCTGGGCGCGGGTTCGCGGGTGGTGTTGACCCATGATGTCGCCCAACGTGACAATCTGCGCGTCGGACGCCACGACGGGGTGGCCGCCGTCATCGAAAAGCTCAAGGGGCACCCGTTGTTCGGCCATATCACCCTGATGCGCAGTGAACGTTCGCCGATCGCCGCCCTGGTCACCGAGATGCTCGAGGAGATCAGCCCCGACGCATTGCCATGATGGCCGGGTAAACTCACGCCGTGCTGCGTCGCGTGCTGTCCCTGGGTCTCGTCGCCGTGGGTTTCGTTGCCATGGCGATCGCCGGTTGTAGCCAGTCTGCCAAGACTGCGCAGGCGCGACCGGTGGACTGCACGGTCGATAAGTGTGTGGCGTTGACTTTCGATGACGGCCCGACGCCCTTCACCGATCGTCTACTGAAGGCGTTGAACGACGCCGGAGCCAAGGCCACCTTCTTCATGATCGGCAATAAGGTGGCTGCCAACCCGGCAGCCGCCAAGCGGGTGGCCGACGCCGGAATGGAGATCGGTAATCACACCTGGGAACACCCCAATATGACGACCATCCCGGCGGCCGACATCCCCGCACAGTTCACCAGGGCCGATGACGCGATCGCCGCCGCCACCGGGCACACGCCGAACCTGTGGCGTCCGCCCGGCGGCCTGACCAACGACGCGGTCAACGCGGTCGCCGCCGGTAACGGCCAAGCCACAATTCTCTGGGACGTCATCCCGTTCGACTGGATCAACGACTCCGATACGGCCGCTACCCGCTACCTGCTGATGACTCAGGTCAAGCCCGGGTCTGTGGTGTTGTTCCACGACACCTACTCGTCGACCGTCGATCTGGTTTACCAATTCATCCCGGTACTCAAGGCCAATGGCTACCACCTGGTGACCGTCAGCCAACTCCTTGGTGAGCGCGTCCCCGGCAGCGTCTACGGCGGCCGTGAGAACGGTCCGCCGACCAACCTGCTGCATGACATCCCGGCAGCGGAAATCCCGTCACTACCGGCCACACCGTCACCGACCCCGATGCCGAACTTCCCGATCACCGATATCCCGGGTGCCAATTCCGGCGGTCCCACCAACGGCGTCTAGACCAGATGCGCTAGCGAATCTGAGTCAAATCCCTTGCACAACAACACTCCTCTCGTCCTTACCCTGTTGGTGATCGGCTATGCCGCAGTGTCAGGTCTGGTGAATCGGTGGTACGTCGCGCCGGCGCTGATCTTTCTCATCCTGGGCATGGCGCTGGGTCCATTCGGGCTGGGGCTGCTTGACGCCGGTCCGGCAACCGAGGGCTATACCCTGCTTGCGCAACTGGCCCTCGCGCTCATCCTGTTCGACCAGGCGGCGAAACTCGATCCGGGCGATGGGCTGCGCCGTGGTCGTATCGCCCTGCGGCTCATCGTCATCGGGATACCGCTGAGTCTGATCCTTGGCGCTGTGACAGCGGCGGCGCTGCTGCCGGTGTTGCCGTGGTGGGAGGCGGTGTGTCTCGCGGCTATCGTCGCACCCACCGAAGTGGCCCTGATCGATGCTCTGACGGAGAATTCCCGGATCCCCGAGCAGGTGCGGCGCGCGTTATCGGTGGAGAGTGGTTTTTACGACGGATTCGCTTTGGCTGCGTTGCTTGCCGCGCTCGCGCTGGCCTCAGCGCACACAGACCCCCGGCCAAGCCACTGGGAATGGTTCATTTTCCGAACCGAGGTGGTGTCGTTCATCATCGGTGTGGTGGTCGGACTGTTGGGTGGGGTAATCATCGTGTGGTCCTACCGCCGCAATTGGATGAGTGAAACCTGGGCTCAGTTGGCCACCCTGGCGGTCGCGCTGTGCTGTTTCGAAATCGGAGAGCGCGTGCAGGCCAGTGGGTTCGTAGCTGCCTTCACCGGGGGACTGGCTTACTCGTTCGTCGCAAGGCGCAGCAATGCGCAAGTGCCGAGCCAGGTTTCGAACGCGACGGCCCGACTGCTGGAGTTACTGGTATTCGCCATGTTCGGTGCGTTTGCGGTGATCGACGGCTGGCGCCAGGCTGGCTGGCGGGTGGTGCTGTTCGCCGTGCTCGCACTGTTCGCAGTGCGAATCATCGCGGTACTGATCGCCCTGATCCGAAGCGACCTGCCGGTCTACAGCCGATTGTTCATCGGGTGGTTCGGGCCGCGCGGCATCGGCACTGTTGTACTGGGTCTGCTGGTCGTCAACCGCGGAGAGATTCAGCACTCCGATTTGATCAGCCAGGTCGTCGTCGTCATCGTGACCCTCAGCCTGGTTCTGCACAGTGTCACCACGCCGCTGGGTATCCGCGGTTATCAGACCGCAGGGGTCAACCGCTAACCCTCGTCGCGGACCTTCGCCATCGCCAGCACATCGAGTCGCCTATCAAGTTCGGCCTCGGAGAGCTTGTCGCCGATCAGGCCGCGGTCGATCACGGTCTGCCGAATCGTCTTGTGCTCCTTGAGTGCTTCCTTGGCCACTGCCGCGGCCTCCTCGTAGCCGATGGCGGAGTTCAGTGGGGTCACGATCGACGGTGAGGACTCGGCAAGCTGCTTGAGCCGCGCCTCGTCGGCGATCAGACCGTCGATGCACCGGTTGGCGAACAACTGGGACACATTGGTCAGCAGGGTGAACGACTCGAGCAGGTTGCGCGCCATCATCGGGATGTAGACGTTGAGTTCGAAGGCACCCGACATGCCGCCGATGGTGATGGCTGTGTCATTGCCGATCACCTGGGCCGCCACCTGGGTGACCGCCTCGGGAATCACCGGGTTCACCTTGCCGGGCATGATCGAGCTCCCCGGCTGCAGATCCGGCAGGTGCAGTTCGGCCAGCCCGGTGAGCGGACCCGAACCCATCCAGCGGATGTCATTGGCGATCTTGGTCAGCGACACCGCGATTGTCTTCAGCGCGCCGGAGGCCTCGACGAGTCCATCGCGCGCGGCCTGGGCCTCGAACGAGTTCCGGGCCGTGCGTAATTCGGCAAGCCCGGTCTGGGTCACGAGGACCTCGACCACTTTGGCACCGAAACCATCGGGGGCGTTAAGGCCGGTACCGACGGCGGTGCCGCCGATGGCCAGCTCACCTAGGCGGGGCAGTGTGGCGCGAATCCGCTCGATACCGGCCTCAATCTGGCGGGCATAGCCACCGAACTCCTGGCCGAGCGTGACCGGAACCGCGTCCATCAGATGGGTGCGTCCGCTCTTTACGACGGTGCGCCACTGTCGTGCCTTGGCCCTCAGCGACTCATGCAGCACCTCGAGTGCCGGGATGAGTTGGCGCACAGCGGCTTCGGTCGCGGCAATGTGGGTGGCGGTCGGGAAGGTGTCATTGGAGGACTGCGACATGTTGACATCATCATTGGGGTGCACGGTGACGCCGTTGCGGTCGCAGATCGAGGCGATCACCTCATTAGCGTTCATATTGGAACTGGTGCCCGAGCCGGTCTGGAACACGTCGATGGGGAAATGGTCGTCGTGGTGTCCGTCGGCAATCTCTGCTGCGGCGGCCATGATGGCGTCGGCTTTCTCGGCCGACAGTTTCCCGAGGTCCTTGTTGACCTGGGCGCACGCCGCTTTCAGCAGCGCCATCGCCCGGACCTGGTTGCGATCCAGCCCCCGGAAGGAGATCGGAAAGTTCTCCACCGCGCGTTGGGTCTGGGCCCGCCACAGCGCTTTAGCCGGAACGCGAACCTCACCCATGGTGTCGTGCTCGATGCGGTGTTCGCCGTCCGTCGGGGTGTGCGCGCTCATGGGTTCCTTTTCGTCGTTCTCGGAGACGGTGAACTTAGGGAAGTGGATGGGTGGCCGAGGCGTCCCCGGTGAAGTCCACCGCGGCATACTCATTGAGCTTGGACAGCCGGTGGTAAGACTCGATGGTTCGGACCGTGCCGGACTTGGACCGCATGACGATCGACTGCGTGGTGCAGCCGCCGCCGAAGAAGCGGACCCCTTTGAGTAGGTCGCCGTCGGTGACTCCGGTCGCGCAGAAGAAGACGTTCTCGCCGGAGACCAGGTCTTCGGTGCCCAGCACCCGGCTCAGATCGTGTCCGCGGTCGAGGGCCTTCTGCCGTTCGGCATCGTCTGTGGGAGCCAGCTGCGCCTGGATCTCCCCACCCATGCACCGGATGGCGGCGGCGGTGATGATGCCCTCGGGCGTGCCACCGATGCCTGCCATTATGTCGGTACCCGAGTCGGGTCGGCAGGCCGAGATCGCGCCGGCGACGTCACCGTCGGTGATCAGCCGGATCCGTGCGCCGGCGTCGCGCACATCGGCGATCAGCTGTTGGTGGCGCGGTCGGTCCAGGATGCACACGGTCAGGTCCGCGACTGAGGAGTTCTTTGCCTTCGCGACGCGCCGAATATTTTCGCCGATCGGTGCGGTGATATCGATGACGTTGACGGTATCGGGACCCACGGCGATCTTGTTCATATAGAACACCGCCGACGGGTCGAACATCGCTCCTCGTTCGGCCACGGCCAACACGGAGATCGCGTTGGGCATGCCCTTGCTCATCAGGGTCGTGCCGTCGACGGGGTCGACGGCGAAGTCGCAGTCCGGCCCGTCCCCGTTGCCGACTTCCTCACCGTTGTAGAGCATCGGTGCGTTGTCCTTCTCGCCCTCGCCGATCACCACTACCCCGCGCATCGAGACCGTATTGACCAGCTGGCGCATCGCGTCGACGGCGGCGCCGTCGCCACCCTCCTTATCGCCCCGGCCGACCCAGCGGCCGGCAGCCATCGCGCCGGCTTCGGTAACTCGGACCAGCTCCAGGGCCAGGTTGCGGTCAGGGGCTTCGCGGCGACGGGCTTCACTCATGCGCAGATTGTCCCAGAGCCGGGTCGTTCGTCCAGACCTGGGATACTGACACCCGTGACCAGCCCGCCGGACCAGGAACCTGATGTCGCCGGCGTTGCGGCTGCGGCCCCTGATGTCGCCGGCCTTCCGGCTCCCAAACCCGCCAAGCCGAGGCTGCTGCAGGACGGCCGCGATATGTTCTGGTCGCTGGCACCGCTGGTGGTGGCTTGCATCGTGTTGGCCGGGCTGGTGGGAATGTGCTCGTTTCGCCCCAATGGACCTGCCGACGGCATGGCTCCGACCTATAACGCGGCCGGGGCACTGCAGGCCGACGCCGACGCGCTGAACTTCCCGATCCGGCTGCCGAAGCTGCCCGCCGGCTGGCAGCCGAACTCGGGTACCCGCGCAGGAATCGAGGCCGGACGTAACGATCCGCGGACCGGAGAGCGACAACGCGCGGTGCTCACCCGGGTCGGATACATTGCGCCGTCGAAAATGTTCGTCAGCCTCACTCAGAGCAACGCCGATGAGACCGCCCTGGTGCAGTCGATCGACAATTCCGTCTACCCCAACGGAGCCCAAGACCTCACCGGCGTGAAATGGATTGTGTACCGGGGCGGTGAGGGCACCGAGCCGGTGTGGACCACCCGGCTGGACAGCCCGGTAGGGCCGGTACAACTGGCGATCACCGGTGCGGGAACCGACGAGGACTTCCGCACTCTGGCGATCGCGACCCAAACCCAACCGCCGCTTACCGCGAAACGATAGGACTCCGCAATGAACGCACCCGTTGCAAATCTTGACGGCTGGATGTGTGAACCATTCACCGCAGCCGGGTTCACCTACGACGTTTACCGTAGGGGCTCCGGCCCCGGCGTTGTTCTGATCCCCGAGATGCCCGGCGTGCACCCGGGTGTGCTCGCATTGGGAAACTACCTGGTGGACAACGGTTTCACCGTGGTGATCCCGTCGCTCTACGGCAAGCCTGGTGCGCCGGCCGTGCGACCGGGAGCTGTGGGCGTCATCCTGCGCGGTTGTGTGGCAAAGGAATTCGCTGCCTTCGCCACCAACGCCGACCGTCCGATCAGTCACTATCTGCGTGCACTCGCCCGTGACCTGAACGCCAAGACACCGGGCAGGGGCGTCGGGGTTATCGGTCAGTGCTTCTCGGGTGGTTTCGCGTTGGCCGCCGCCGTGGATGACAGTGTCCTGGCCCCGGTGCTCAGTCAGCCGTCGCTGCCGATTGCGCTGACGGCCAGGCAGAAACGCGATCCTGGCCTGTCCGAACGGGAAATGAAGGTCATCGAGAAGCGCGCCGCTGAGGACGGTCTATGTGCGTTGGGTCTGCGGTTCAGCGGTGATCCGATGGTGCCGGGGGAGCGTTTCACGACGCTCAAGGACCGACTGGGCGACGCGTTCGAGGTTATCGAAATCGACTCCTCGCCCGGCAACCCCGGTGGATTCGGCCGGATGGCACATTCCGTGCTGACCCTGGAAGTGCGCGAAGTCGACGGCCAGCCGGCCTACGAGGCCCGCAAGCGGGTGGTGGAGTTCCTCAGGGAGCGGTTGGCGTAGTCGGGGCGGCGGGCGTCGCATGCGCCTGGGAGCGCCGCCGCTTGAAAAGCTTGCGCTTCTGTTCGGGTGGCGACTCAGCGTCCATCGCCACACCCTTGTAGACCGCGAGATACACCGCGATCGTGGTGACTATCACGATCATCAACACCGGTCCCAGCACGATACCGAAGAAACCGAACATGGCGATTCCGGAGAACACCGATAGCAGCATCAGCGCCGGGTCGAGTCGGGCCTCGCGCGGCACCAGGATGGGCCGCAGGAAGTTGTCCACGTTGGTGATCCCGATGAGGTGGAACAGCACCACGAACGCTCCGCCGGCGATATTTCCGAAAATCATCATCCCGATGCCGAATGGAATCGTGACAATGCCGCTGCCGAGCGGGATGACGGACAGAGCGATCAGCAGTATCGCGATAACGAAGAAAGCGTCATGGAAGCCAGCGATATAGATTGATGCCGCACCGAGGGTGCCTTGGATAAGCGCAATGATGAACTGGCCCTTGACCGTTCCCTTCACCATGGCACCCATTTTTGCCAGATACAGGTCGGTGGCTTCTTCGCCGAGAGGGTTCATCCGACGGATCAAGGTAACCAACTCGGACTTGTTGCCCAAGAGCGATATCAACACGTAGAGGAAAATGATGGTCGAGGTGATGAGGCCTATTGCGCCGCCGGCGGCGCCGCTGAGTGTGCGTAGCAACCACTCACCGATGGTTTGGGCCACCTTGCCGAGATTGCTCCGTAGTGACTCGAGCGTGATTGTGGTGGTTGGGAACGGCAGCTTGCCCAGCAGGTGATTAACGGTGTTGATGGCCTTGTCGCCGAGTGCGTTCAGATCTGCTGTCTTGGCCCATTCCGAAACACCGATCAGCATGTGTGAAACCTGAATAGTGGCAAGGGAGACCACCGCAATGACCGGAATGACGACGGTGGCTAGAGCGGCCAACACGGTCAGCGTTGTTGCCAGCCCCCCGTTGGTCTTGGCGCGCAGACGGTTGTACAGGGGAGTGAACAGGTAGGCCACGACTGCTGCGATCACGATCAACATGAAATAGCGACGCAGGAAGTAGGCTCCGAAAAGGAGAGCTATCCCCGTCACGATGGCCAGTGCGCGCCTCTGGCTGGGAGTGAAGTCGGTCTTCACGTCATTGCCTTCATGTCACGGTTCCATCAGCTTCGTCAGGTGCTCATGGATGTTCGGGTAGCGCTTGAGGTGGGCCCCGCCGTTGAGGTCGAGGATCTCGCCGGTGAGCCACGACGATTGCGGAGAACATAAAAACGCCACGGCGGCAGCGATCTCCTCAGGGGTTCCGGCCCGGCCCAGAGCGGTGTTCTCGACATAGTCGTCGAGAACACCGGGAATGAGCGCAGCGCCCTCGGTCAGCGGGGTGTGCACGAACCCGGGAGCCACGGCATTGACTCGCACACCGCGCGGACCGAGTTCGAGCGCGGCGACCTGGGTGAGCATCGAGAGTCCGGCCTTGGCCGCGCAGTAGGCGCTCATACCGATCGCCGGCTGACGGGCGTTGAGCGAGGTGAGCGAGACCAGTACCGCCCCGGGGGAGAAGTGCCGGCCGGCGTGCTTGATCACCAGGAAACCACCGGTGAGGCAGACGTCGACCACCGAGCGGAACTGCTCTGCGTCGAGTTCGGTGATCAGTCCGAACCCGCTGAACCCGGCGCAGTTGACCACCACGTGCAGGCCACCCTCGCGGGCCACGACACCATCGAAGAGCGCCACGACGCTACCCTCATCGGTGACCTCGACGGTGGCCCAGGTATGCGGATCGCCGAGCTCGGCGGCGCGCGCTGCGGCTCCGTCGGTGTTGCGGTCGGCGATCGTCACCCGGGCGCCCTCGACGGCGAGCAACCGTGCGGTGGCCCAGCCAATCCCGGAGGCACCGCCGATCACGACGGCGACCCGGCTGTCGACCATCAGGCCCCTTTCGCCGCGGGAAGTGTTCGCTGAGTCATCTTGCCCGATGTCATCCTGCCCGATCTGGGGTGACGGAGTCCGATTCGGGTCCATTCCCGCCCGCGGGTCGCCTCAGTCGAGGCGGTCGAGGCGGACAGTGCAACCTGCTGCGTATTCCCACACCAGTTGGTTGCCGTCGAGCCAACGCCGGACTTCGATGCCGGGCAAACCTTTGGGCCGAAGGACAAGTGCGCCTTCTTCGTAGAAGGCAGAGACAATTATAGGTGTGGTGAAGTCGTACGCCATTACGTCGTGCACGCCGTTCTCCTCGGTCCCATCGCACGCCAGGAAATCGTGAATGACACCACCGCCGGTAATGACGGCTCTACTGCCAGCCTGCTCAATTCGCTCGCTATGTCTCCACAGCTTGCCCGCCAGCGAGTTGTGATCGCGGGGGGCGGGTTCGCCATTGAGACGCACTTCGGTTGCCTTCCATGTCCCGCGCAGGTCTGGTGCGCCATCGGTGAGCGGCTCGCCGCAGCCGGCTAACACTGGTACCGGAAATTTCCGGTCGTAGGGGTCAACGCTGTGGTCGCCATAACCGCCCGGCGGGGTATGAACAACCGGGATGTCTCGAACTGAGCTCACGATTCGTCTGTCTCCGCCGCCGCCAGGGCCGCCTCGATCCTTGCCTGCGCTCCGGCCAGGTGTTCCTCGCAACGCTTCGCCAGTTCCTCGCCGCGCTCCCAGAGTTTCAGTGATGCATCCAGGCCAAGGCCGCCTTGCTCGAGTGCGCCCACCACGTCGATCAGCTCGTCGCGGCACTGTTCGTACCCGAGTTCGCTGACGGGCTTTGGTTGTTGCTGTTTGTCGCTCACGGCGCTCCATCCTCCCGCCCGGTGCTCACGGCGCCCACGGCGCCGTCGGAAACCCTGATCCGCAACCGGGTGCCGGCCAGAGCGTCGGCTGCCGAGCGCAGTACCGCAACAGATCCGTCGATCCGTTGCACGACTGCATATCCGCGCGCCAGTGTGGCCGCCGGCCCCAGCGTGGTCAGGCGTGCACTCAGATGCCCGATGCGGTCCGACTCGGCGGCCACCATGCGCTTGATATCGCGTCGTGCCGCCTCGCGACCTCGGTGAATATCAGCGGCGCGGTCGGTGATCAACCGCATCGGATCGGCCAGCACCGGCCGATTACGCAACTGCGTCAGCCCGTTCAACTCGCGGCCGACCCAGTTGCGCAAGGCCCGGCCGCCGCGGCGTCGCAGCTCGGAAACATGCGCCAGTTCGGCCACCGCGTCGGGCACCACCTTCTTGGCGGCGTCGGTAGGGGTCGCCGCGCGCACATCGGCGACCAGGTCGCACAGCGGGTGATCCGGTTCGTGGCCGACCGCGCTGACCACCGGTGTTCGGCACGCGGCGATCGCCCGGCACAGCGTCTCATCGGAGAACGGCAGCAGGTCTTCGACGCTGCCTCCGCCGCGGGCAATCACGATGACGTCGACCTCGGGATCGGCGTCGAGTGCGCGCAGGGCCTCGACGATCTCGGCCACCGCTGATGTGCCCTGCACCGCGGTATTGCGTATCGCGAACCGCACCGCCGGCCAGCGTGCGGAGGCCACACTGGTCACGTCATGCTCGGCTGCCCCGGCTCGCCCGGTGATCAGCCCGACTATGTTGGGCAGGAACGGAAGTGGCCGTTTAAGTCGGGGATCGAACAAACCCTCGGCGGCGAGTACCTTTCGCAACATCTCGATTCGGGCCAGCAGCTCGCCGAGTCCGACAGCCCGAATAGCACTGAGCCGCAACGAAAATGAGCCCCGGCGAGCCTCGAATTGCGGTTTGGCGCACACCACGACCTGTACGCCCTCGGCGAGCCTGACCGGCGCGGCGTGAACGAGATCGCTACGGCAGTTCACCCGCAGGGACATGTCTGCGGCCGGGTCACGCAGCACCATATAGGTCGTCGCGCCACGCACGTTGATCTCGGTGAGTTGTCCTTCGATCCAGACGATCCCAAGCTTGTCGATCCAGGCCTGTACCCGAGCGGCCACGGACCGTACCGGGTAAGGATTGTCCTCACTCCCCGGCGCGGCGGTCACTTTGCGGTCGCGCGGGTGATCCTGTTGGCCAACAGGGTCTGGAACGGGGCGCGGGATTTGGCCGCCTCCTCGTAGGCCAGCAACGCCCGCAGGTCGGTGACGCTCAGCGAGGGCATGCGGGCGCGGAGTTGTGCCAGCGTCAGCGACTCGTAGTCGAGTTCGACCGCGATGGCGGGCGCCTCCACCGCGGCTTTGGCCGGAGTCCCCGGTGTTGCCTTTCTGGCTGTCCTCGTGGTGGGGGCTTTGGCGGTTTTGGGTTTGGCGGCCGGGGCTTTGGTGGTCGCCTTGACCGTCATCTCGGGGCCCTCGTCGTCGGTCACCGAGTAGAGCGCGAACCGACCCTCGGTGCGGCGTGCGCCATCGCCCGGCCAGGGTGCCGGGTTCTCGGCGTCGTCCTCGTCGAAGATCGCCCACTCGGGATGCTCCTCCTTCGGTGGGAAAAGGCCCTCCAGGGCCGAGTCGCCCTTGATCGCGAGATCGGCCAGATCCTGCTGCACCTTCATCGCGATCTGCGCGAGGTTGCTGGCCAGCGTCATCGGGTACATGGCGATGGTTTGGGGCAGCTTGAGGGTCTCTTCGATGGCCGTCATTGCAGCGCCGACCAGCAGACGGACCCCGTACGGTGCGGTTGCCATGCGCACCAGACTACGACTGGCCGGCTCAGGTGGGGGAGAACGTAGGCTTATTGCATGCCGCCAACCGTCAACATGGGGATTCCCGGCACCGCCGGCTCAGAAAAACATCGAGGCGACAAGCGCGTCCTGCTGGCGGAGCCGCGAGGGTACTGCGCCGGCGTCGACCGTGCCGTCGAGACCGTCGAACGTGCTCTGGAGAAGTACGGCGCGCCGGTATACGTGCGCCACGAGATCGTGCACAACCGTCATGTCGTGGACACATTGACAGAAGCCGGAGCGATGTTCGTCGGCGAGGCCGATGAGGTGCCCGAGGGTGCCATCGTGGTGTTCTCAGCTCACGGCGTGGCACCGACCGTGCACGCCTCGGCCGCCGCACGAAACCTTCAGGTGATCGATGCCACCTGCCCGTTGGTGACGAAGGTTCACAACGAGGTCAAGCGGTTCGCCCGCGAGGACTACGACATTCTGCTGATCGGTCACGAGGGCCACGAAGAGGTCATCGGCACTGCGGGCGAGGCTCCCGATCACGTGCAATTGGTCGACGGACCCCATGGGGTCGACAACGTCACGGTTCGCGATGAAAGCAAGGTGATCTGGCTGTCGCAGACCACGCTCAGCGTCGATGAGACCATGGAAACCGTTGCGCGCTTGCGGAATCGGTTTCCAACCCTGCAGGATCCGCCTAGCGATGATATCTGCTACGCCACTCAGAACCGGCAGGTCGCGGTGAAGGCGATGGCGCCGGAGTGCGAACTCGTCATCGTTGTCGGCTCGCGCAACTCGTCCAATTCGGTGCGCCTGGTCGAGGTGGCACTGGGCGCCGGCGCGGATGCCGCGCACCTGGTCGACTATGCCGAGGATATCGACGCTGATTGGTTTGAGGGCGTGGTGACCGTCGGGGTGACCTCGGGTGCCTCCGTGCCGGAAATTCTGGTGCGCGGAGTTCTTGAACGACTCGCCGAGTTCGGTTACGGCACACTGCAAACCGTGACTACCGCCAACGAGACTCTGGTTTTCGCGCTACCCCGCGAGATTCGCCGGCCGCGGTCCTGACGGCCTAGCGGCCGGGCCGGTTCCGGTAGCCGTCGAGGTCGTCTGCGTCGGTCGGGCCGGATTCGCGGTAGCGCACTCGGGAGACCGGATGATGAGTGCCGGAGGACGGGCGGCGCGGGGACTCAGAGGGCTGGC
>Ga0194051_1000164_pt1 | contig 37449 bp, 32 predicted proteins | sample SepL2320m_MetaG_FD_161275 | JGI IMG/M metagenome (GOLD analysis project Ga0194051, IMG submission 161275) | Anoxic zone freshwater microbial communities from boreal shield lake in IISD Experimental Lakes Area, Ontario, Canada - Sep2016-L239-20m | ecosystem: Environmental > Aquatic > Freshwater >... | reverse complement strand
GGGCTCGCCGTCGGGATGGGCGAAGAAGATGAGGCTGCGGCCCTTCCCCTCGCCTGTGCTTTTCCCCTTGAAAGTGGCGACAACGCTCGCGCGCTCGCCGAGGTCAATAGCGTGCGTGCTGGCAAACTCCGCGACCATTGGCACGTCGCCCGGCCTGTAACGCACCGTCTCGACGGCACAGCCGAGCCCGCGCGCCGCATCGGCGACGACCTGCTGCACGGCCGATTCGCCATCGCGTTGAGCGCGGATCAAGGCCTGCAGAAAACCGACGGGATCGTTCGCCACGGCACTCATCAGATCACCACCCTGGCCTGCCGGCGGCGCAGCAGGCGCAGCAGGCTGAAGGTCGTATAGTCGACCGGGTCGCCGTCGGGCGGCACGTCGCGCCCGCCCAGCTGCAGGACCGCATTGCCGGGCGCGGCATGGATTTCCAGTTCGTGTCCGGTCTCCCGAAGCGCCGGATCGGCGACCAATTCGGCTTCCGTCCCGTCGAGACCCAACCCGGCAAGCGCCACGCCGACCGATGTGTTGAGGCTGTTGGGAAGGTGCCGCGCCACGTCGCGCACACTACCCTTGAAGAACACGTGGCGCTCGCGAATCGACTCGAGGTCGGCGAGCCGCGCGGCCGGCGTCAGCCGCCACATCGCGGGCGACTTGAGCTGGCGGTAGACGACACGTTTCAGACCCTCTTCCCGCGCCGTGGCCAGAAGATCGAGCGTCCCGATGGCACCCGGCGCAATCTCGAGGCGCCCGGGCCCGGCTTCCGCCGCGGCCATCAGGCGGCTTTCGACCTCCGGATCGGCAATTGCGGTGAGCGACAGCGGAACGAGGTCGATGCCCGCTTGCAGCAGAACCGCGCCGATGTCCGCCAGCGTTCGGGGCGAGGCGCATTCGATGGCGATGTCGGGCTTGCGGGCGAGGAACGCGTCGAGCGTGGTGCAGACACGGTCGGGGCCGAGAAGCGCTGCGGCATCATCCGACTGCGCAGGACGCACCAGGACGGTGAAGGCTCCCGGCAGGCGGGCTGCCAACCGTCGTCCAATGCGCCCGAAACCGACGATGCCGTAATTGCTCACGTCGGCGTGACGAAGCCATAGCGCAGGTTCGACGGCTCTCGGCCGGCGCGCTCGTAGTCCGATTTGATCGCGGCGAAGCGGTCGTCGCGCCACGCCGCCTTCTTGATCTCGTACTTGTACATTTTGGCCGAATTCTCGCCGAAGATGGCGCGCTTGACCGGGCCGTCGGCCGGGCCGAGCGGCGTAAAACCGAACTTCTTCTGCATGTCCTCGGGGATTTCCAGGCGCCGCAGCGCCTCGATCTGCCATTGCGGCGCGCCGGTCCACACCGCGTCGGTGCCCCACACGACGTGGTCGACGCCCATGCCCTTGATCAGCATGCCCATCAGGGCGGCGCACAGCCGCGGTTCGGTGACGGTGGTCTGGGCGAAGATCTGGCCCAGGTCGGCGTAGACGTTGCTGATGCCATACTTCGCCGGAATGTCGGCGAGGTCGCTGGTCCATTCGACCCGGCCGGTCTGCTCGAACTGGGCGTAGCCGTCCTTGGCGTTGGCGCCGGCACCGCCCGTCCAGCGGAAGGCCGAGTGGTAGATCACGAAGCGGATCTGCGGCCAGTCCTTGGCCGCCTTGCCGACGTCGTCGACCGTGGCGTACTGCGTGAGATGCGGCCACCGCTGCGCCGTCGACGGCGGGTAGAGACCCTTGTGGACGCAGACGATGTCCTGCCCCGCCTTCAGCATCTTCTCGTAGAACGGATAGACGAGCTTCTCGTCGTCCATGCGCCAGGGATGGCGCGCCAGGTCCTTGTTGGTGTTGTCGCCGACCGTGTAGCCCTTCCAGGAGTCGGGCTTCAACGTGGCGATGCATTTGTCGACCTCGTCCATCCAGCCGTCGTAGCCGGGCGTAAAAATCGCGTGCGACAGGCAGCGCCTGGAACCCGCCGCCTTGTTCACCTTCTCGCGCGCCTCGGCCTTCATCTCGTTGGTCAGGAACCAGTCGCGTGGATCCTCCGACGCCGAGCCGCTGATCAGCGCCACCTTGGTGTCGCTGTCGAGATAGATCTCCTTGAACCAGTTCGGATATTTTAGATCGTCGATGGTCTGGGGCTTGTCGACCAGCGTCGGGTTCCAGCCCGCCTTGCCGACCGCTTCGCGGCCGCGCACGAAGCCTTCCAGCCGCGTGTCGTCGCGCAGGAAATGCGTGTGCACGTCCATGACGAACTGGTCGGACAGCGCGCTGGCGCGCGCCTGAGCCAGATCGACGCTCTTCGCCTCGGCCGGCGAGGCGCCGTAGAGCGGACCGTAGACCTCGTTCATGGCGACGAAGGCGGTGGCCATGCCGGCAGCGGTCTGGAAGAAGCGCCGGCGCGGCAGGCCGTTGGCCTTGCCGTAGTCGTCGGCCAGCGCGTTCATGCGCGCCTCGACCTTCTTCTGCCGCTCGGTCTGCGGGATCGGCAGGAATTCGTCGCTCGAGACGACCTGCGTCGGCACCGGCGTCGGGCTGCCGGCCAGGCGGGCCGGAACCACGCTTGCGTGTTCCTCGTCGCTCAACATACCCATGACTTGATACCCATGGCTGGCCTCCGTGCATCAGGAGCTGGCTGGACTTTACTTGCCCTTCGGCGTCGCGGCCACGCCCGGCGTATGGTTGAGGATCGAACGCGAGAGGCCGCCGTCGACCACCAGCGCCTGGCCGGTGATGTAGCTGGCCTCCGGGCTCAGCAGAAAGGCGATGGCGTCGGCGATATCGCCCGGCTTGGCGACGCGGCCAAGCGGCACCAGTTTGGCGCGGGCGCGCGCCAGCTTGGGCTGGGCGTAGATCGCGTCGGTCATCGAGGTATGGACGAAGCCCGGGCACACCGAATTGGCGCGGATGCCGTCGGGCGCCCATTCCATCGCCATCATCTCGGTCAGCATGATCAGCGCCGCCTTGGCCGGGCTGTAGGCGCCAGTCGGGAGCTGCGGCATGACACCCGCCATCGACGACAGCATGACGATGGCGCCCTTCGACTTCCTGAGGTGCGGATGCGCCGCCTTGGCGAGCAGCCAGTTGGCGCGGAGGTTGATGTCGAAGATGCGGTCCCAGGTCGCCACGTCGAGATCGACCAGCTTGGCGGGAGCGGCGATGCCGGCGTTGCCGACGATGCCGCTGATGCCGCCCATTGCCTTCACGGCGGCCGCGATCACCCGAGCGGGGTCGTTGGGCTTGGCCATGTCGGCGCGCAGCGTGTGGACCTTGCAGCCCGAGGTCCGGAGGTTGGCGGCCAGTGCGTCCAGCTCGTCGAGATAGGCCACGTCGCAGAGCGTCAGCGCTTCGGCGCCATCGGCCGCCAGTTTCAGGGCCGTCGCCCGCCCGATCCCGCGGCTCGCGCCGGTAATCACCACACGCATGGCGTCCCCCCTGCTTTTCAGTCCGATGGTGGCACGGTTCCGGGCTTGGGGTCGATGGGCAGGAGGCGATCGAGGCCCAGGAGTTGCTCATAAAGCGCTGCCGCCTGCAGCAGCGCCGCCTCGCCCCGGGCTTTGCCGACCAATTGCAACCCCACGGGCCGGCCATACGGGTCGAAGCCGCAGGGCACGGCAATGGCGGGGCTGCCGGTGACGGTGATCGCCGAATTGAGCGTCGAGCCCGACATGTAGTTCTCGAGCTTCTTGCCGTTGATGGTGGCGGGTGCGCGCAGGTTGACGTCGAAGGCGGGAGTCGGCGCGCTCGGCGTCACCAGCAGGTCGTACTTCTGGAAGAACTCGACCATGCGCCGGAAAAGGGCGGCGCGCTCGCGCTCCGCCCAGGCGAGCTGGCTGGTGGTCTGCTTCTGGCCGAGTTCGGTGTTCCAGATGATGTCCGGCTTGACCTTGTCGCGATGCTGCTGGATCTGCAGCTCGCGCTCGACGAGGAACTGCTGGCTGCGAAAGGCCATGAAGATCTCGTCGACCGGACCGAAGTCGGGCGAGACCTCCTCGACGATGCAGCCCAGCTCCTCGAAGTGCCGCGCCGCCTTGGTGCAGATCTCGCGGACATCCTTGTCGAGTTCGAAGCGGCCGCCGAAGTCCGCCGTCCAGGCGACCCGCTTGGGGGCGACCGGGCTGGCGACTGCCGCGCTGAACGACTGCGCCGGCGCATCGAAGGTCATCGGGTCTTCCGGGCAGAAGCCCGCCATGGTGTCGAGGAACAGCGCGAGATCGGCCACGTTGCGCGCCATCGGCCCCTGCACCGACTGCGGCGACCAGAGATTGTTGGACGTGCCGCGCGTCACGCGGCCCGGCGAGGGCCGGATGCCGACGGTCGAACAATAGGTGCCGGGCCGGCGCAGCGAGCCGCCATGGTCGGACCCGTGCGCCAGCCAGACCTCGCCGGTCGCCACCGACACCGAGCCGCCGCCGGTCGACCCACCGCAGGTGAGCGAGGTGTTCCAGGGATTGCGCGTGCGGCCGAACACCTCGTTGAAGGTGCTGCCGCCGGCGCCGAACTCCGGCGTGTTCGATTTGCCCATCACGACGCCGCCCTTGCGCTCGATACGCTCGACCAGGGGATTGGATTTCGTCGGCACATGGTTGGCGAAGATCGGCGAGCCGTAGGTGGTGCGCACGCCCGCGACGTCGGTCAGGTCCTTGATCGAGACCGGAAGACCGGCGAGCCAGCCCGCTTCGCCAGAAGCTTCGCAGGCCGCACCGCCCGCCATGATGCGCTTGGCATGGTCACGCGCGCGGTCGAGACAGAGCGTCGGCATCGCGTTCACCGCGGGCTCGACCTCAGCGATGCGCTTGGCAGAGGCTTCGACCAGGTCGAGCGGCGAGATCTCCTTCTTCCTCAGCCGTGCCACTGTATCGACGGCGGTCATCTTCCAAAGCTCGTCACTCATCTCGCCCATCCATTTTTGGCAAACCATGTTTGCCGGACATGAAACTTTTGCATATGCGACACTGGCTTCGAGGAAACACCAGAATGACCGACAAAGCCACCGGCCCGCTGTGCGGGTTGAAAATCGTCGACATCTCCACGGTCGTGGCCGGGCCCTTCGCCGCCGGCCTGCTGGGCGACTACGGCGCCAAGGTCGTCAAGGTCGAGATGCCGGGCGCGGGCGATTCGCTGCGCGCGCTGGCGCCGCACAAGGACGGCGCGCCACTGTGGTGGAAGGTCACCAACCGCAACAAGAAGGGCATCACGCTGGACCTCCGCCAGGCCGATGGCCGCGCGCTGTTCGCCAAGTTGATCGCGGATGCCGACGTGCTGGTGGAGAATTTCCGGCCCGGCACGCTCGACGGCTGGGGCATCACGCGGGCCTGGCTGCAGGAGATCAATCCGCGACTCACCATCTTGCGCGTCACCGGCTTCGGCCAGGACGGGCCCTACCGCGACCGGCCGGGCTTCGCGCGCATCTTCGAGGCTATGAGCGGCTTTACCCAGATCTGCGGCGAGGAGGATGGCCGGCCGCTGCATCTCGGCTATCCGATCTCCGATGCCGTGGCTGGCCTCTTCGGCGCGCTCGGCATCCTGGCGGCCTTGCACGATCTCGCGCGCCATCCGGAGCGGCGCGGCCAGGACATCGACTGCTCGGCGACCGAAGCGATGCTGCGCACGCTGGAATTCCTGGCCATCGAATACGACCAGTTGGGCACGGTGCGCACGCGCTCGGGCAACCGCAGCCAGTACGCCGCGCCCGGCAACGTCTACCGGACAATCGACGGCAAATGGGCGTCGATCGCGGCCTCGACCCAGAGCATTTTTATCCGCCTCTGCGCCGCCCTCGATTTGCGCGCCCTGCTGGACGATCCGCGGTTCGCCACCAACCCGTCGCGCGTCCGCAACTACCGGGAGCTCGACGAGATCGTGGGCGCGGCGCTGGGCAAGCTCACCCTGGCCGAGCTGGGAGAGACTTTGGCGCGCCACGAAGTGGGCTTCTCGCCGATCTACGACATCGCCGACGTGTTCGACGATCCGCAGATCCAGGCGCGCGAGGCGATCGTGCGCGTGCCCGACAGCGAGCTGGGCTCCGTCCGCATGCAGGGCGTGGTACCGCGCTTCTCCGAGACGCCGGGCCGGGTGCAGCGCGCGGGCCCCACCATCGGCGAGCACAACGACGAAATCTACGGTGCCCTGGGATTGTCCGCGACGGAGATCGCGGCGCTGAAGGCGCGCAAGGTCATCTAGGGAGGACCATAGTATGCTGAGACGCCATTTCGCCGCCTTGTCGCTGGCGGCGCTCTGTCCCCTGCCCGCCGCGTCGCAGGGCGGCAAGGTCGCCAGGATCGTCGTCGGATTTCCCGCCGGCCAGGGCATCGACCTGGTATCGCGCATCGTGGCCGACGCCCTGAAGGACGAGCTCGGCGAGACTTTTATTGTCGAGAACAAGCCCGGCCAGGGCGGCAGCATCGCGCTCGGACAAGTGGCGCGCTCGGTGCCGGACGGTTCCACCATCCTGATCTCGGCCATGGCGGCGCTGGTGATCGCGCCGCATCTCTACAAGAACGTGACCTACGACACGCTGAAGAGTTTCGAGCCGGTCGGCCGCGTCGGCGACCTGCCGCTGGTGCTGGTGGTCAATCCCTCCGTGCCGGCGAAGACGCTGCCAGAGCTGATCGCCTACGCCAAGGCCAACCCGGACAAGCTCAGCCACTCCTCGTCGGGCAACAGCACGGTGAGCCACATCGCCATGGAGGAGCTGAAGCACGCCACCGGCATGAAGATCCTGCATGTGCCCTACCAGGGCAGTGCTGCCGCTATGAACGACCTGATCGCGGGCAACGTCCAGGTGGCGCTGGACACCGTGGCCGTGACGCGGCCGCACATCGAGGCGGGACGCCTTCGCCTGATCGCGGTGGGCAGCCTCGAACGTCTGCCGTTCTTTCCCGACACGCCGACCATCGCCGAGCAGGGTTTTGCGGGCTTCGAGGCCAATGCATGGCTGGGCATGCTGCTGCCGGCCGGTACGCCGCGCGAGACCGTGGAGCGGCTGGCCGCGGCGCTGAACAAGATCGTCCGCGCGCCGGCGGTCCAGCAGAAGTTCATGGCGGTCGGCACCCTGCCCCGGCCCAGCACGACGGCCGAGTTCGACGCCTTCCTGAAGGCCGAGTACGCACGCTGGGGCAAGGCGATCGCCGCCAGCGGTATCAAGGCGGATTAGGCGAAGGGATCCATCCGCTCAGCCCGGCCGATCCCGCAATTCGTCATATGAGACCATGACATGCTCCTGAAAGGCCGGCCTGGCCGTCAGGGAGTCGTAGTATCGGCGGAGTGCTGGGCGGCTCTTCCGCTGGATGTCGATGTCGAAGTAGCGAAAAAGGCAGTGGCCGAACTGGATATCGGCCAGCGTGAACTTTTGCCCCGCGAGGTAAGCTGAATCGGTCAACTGAACCTCGGCCATGTCCAGATACTTGCCCAGCGTCGCCAGGGCACTCTCGATTGCCGCCGGATCTGTCTTCGAGGCGGGGGTTCGCGCAACCCGCCAGAACACGGGCGACGTGAAATTCATGGCAACGTTGATCTTCGCCCATTCGGCCCACATGTCGACGAGCGCCCGCGCGCCCGGATCGGCCGGCCAGAAATCAGCCGTCGCATAACGTTGGCCGAGGTAGCGGAGAATCGCACCCGTCTCCCACAGCGGCGGATTATCGCCGTCCCGCAAGACAGGGACGGTGCCGTTGGGATTCATGGTGCGGTATTCGGGCGTATCGACGACGCCGTAGATAAAACCGGCGTCCGTGCGTTCATAGGCAATGGCCAGCTCACCGATGCACCACATCAGGGACTGGACGTTCGACGACGACTTGCGACCCCACACTCTCAACATTGCTCATCTCCACGCGTCTGGCCGCCTGAACGAACGGCTGCGGCCGGCATCAAGTCACTCTGAGGAAGCCGCTGCGCCGGCGCTGGGCGAAGAAGAGCAGGCCCAGCAGCATCAGGTTCAGGAGATTGAACGCAAGGGCTGCCTGGAAAGCCGAGCGGTAGGACAGCGTCGCATCGAAGATCGCACCGCCCAGCCAGCCGCCGATGGCCATGCCCGCCATCGCGAACAGCATGACCACGCCCAGACGCCAGCCGCCGATGGTCGGACCGTAAAGGTAGCGCAGGATCAGCGCGTAACCCTGCACGATGGCGATGTAGGGAATGCCGTGGATGACCGAGAGCGTGTAGATGCCCGACAGGCTCTCGACGTAGACGAACCCCAGCAGCGAGGCGATCTGGATGAGAGCGCAGAGCAGGCTCACCTTGATCGGGCCGATGTAATCGGAGAGCCGGCCCATGGCGAAGGTCGCGGCCACCGCCGTCAGCAGGATCAGGGCGATCGCCTCCGAGCCGCGCGCCGACGAGAAACCGAGGTCGCCACAGAAGGCCACCATGTGCACGAACGGCACGGCCATGGCGGTGCAGCAGCAGAAGGCCGCCGCCGAGAGCACGACCATGATCGAGCGCGACGACATCGGCAGGGCCGAGTGATCCTCGGCCGGCCGCGCCGCCTTGCTGCGTGCCATCGGCGAGGACCTGATGTAGAAGGCGCACAAGAAAATCAGTGTGCCCGCCGTGACACCATAGATCACCAGCGTCTCGCGCCAGCCGACCTCGGGCACCAGCCAGCGATAGACCTGCGGCCAGACGAAACCCGAGATCGCGGGCCCCACCGAGATGAGGGACACCGCCGTGCTGCGGCGGCGGTCGAACCAGCCCTGGATATTGTTCATCGCCGGCGTGAAGGTGGCGGAATTGCCGAGGAAGCCCAGCGGAATGGCGTAGCCCAGGTAGAGCGCCAGGACGTCGCCGCGGCTCGCCAGCCAGCCGCCGGCCAGGATCGAGACGCCGGCGATCAGCAGCGGCACGCGCGGGCTGGTGCGGTCAGCCAGCCAGCCCATGAAGACGCCACCGACGCCCATCGCGAAGAAGCCCACCATGTAGGCGAACGAGGGCACGGCACGACGGTCGCCGAACTCGGCGGCCATCTCCTTGAGCGCGACCACCGGCAAGTAGAGCGCGCCGCCGCCCAACGTGATGCAGAACATCGAGACGAACGCCAGACGCCAGGCGTAGGCGCTGTCGACTCCGGCGGAACGCGCCACCGAACTCGTCATTGGCGTCACTCGCGCGCCAGCGCCGCCGCAGCTGCCTGCTCGACATCGAGCACCTGGTCGTCGTCCATGAGGACCGTCACCTTGCGCAGCTTGCCCGTGAAGGCGAATGGCGCCTCGTAGTGCGACACCGGGCTCGATCGATCGCGGCCGATGTCGAGGCCCGACCACGAGATGAAGCTGACGAAGCCGTTCTGGACGTCGAAGCCGCCCGCTGGCTCGCCGTCGATCAGCAGGGTGGCGAGGTTGCGGCCCTTGTCGCGCCGCATGCGCACGCCCAGCCGCCGGTGGCCGGCCGGCACCGGCCGGTCGGAGACGATAAGGTGATGCTCGCCGCCGATGTTCATGTCGTAGGCGAGCTTTCCGTCCTTCATATAGAGAGAGTAGCCGGTGGTGGCGTCGCCGTGGGCGATCAGCACGCCCTCGGTGGTCGGGCCGTCGACATGGGCCTCAGCCTCGATCGTGTAGGTGCGGTTGCGCACGTCGGGCGCCACGTCGGTCGGCACATGGCCCATGCCGGCGTGGAAGACGAAATGCTTGCGCGGCCCGTGGAAGCGCTTGGCGTTGTCGCCGAAGCGCTGCTGAAAGCGATCGTCGAGCGGCAGCACCTTGTGCGCCTCGGCCTGCTTCCACCATTCCGCAATCATCGCCGCCAACCGCTCGGGCTCGCGCTCGGCCAAGTCGTCGACCTCGTTGAAATCCTTGTCGAGGTGATAAAGTTCCCACTTGTCGTTGGCGAAGTCGCTGCCCGGCGGATGGAACGACACCGCCTTCCAGCCGCCCTGCACCAGGCCGCGATGGCCGAACATCTCGAAATACTGCGCCTTGGACTTCGACTTGGCGCGCTTGCTGTTCAGGCTCCTGGCAAAGCTGGTGCCCTCGAGCGGCATCTGCTTCACGCCGTTGATCGTCTTGGGCGATTTTACGCCAACGACATCCAGCAGCGTCGGCACGAGATCGCTGGCGTGGCAGAACTGGTGGCGCAGTTCGCCGCGGGCGGCAATGCCCTTACCCCACGCCATCACCAGCGGATCGCGGATGCCGCCGCCGTGCGTGTTCTGCTTGTAGCGCTTGAGCGGCGTGTTGGCGGCCATCGCCCAGCCCAACGGGAAGTTGGAATGCGTGTCGGGACCGCCGATGTCTTCGATGCGGGCGATCTTCTCGTCGAGCGTCTCGCGGCGCAGGTTGTAGGGGCCCATGGCATTGACCATGCCGAAGGGACCGCCCTCCTGGCTGGCACCGTTGTCGGACATGACGATCACCAACGTGTCGTCGAGCTGGCCAGCTGATTCGAGGAACGCCATCAGCCGAGCGATGTGCTGGTCGGCATGGTCGAGCATGGCGGCATAGGCCGCCTGCAGGCGCGTGAACATGCGCCGCTCACCCTCCGCCACTTCCGCCCAGGGCCGCACGACGTCGTTGCGCGGCGGCAGGCGCGTGCCCTTGGGCACGATGCCGAGGGCGATCTGGCGGGCGAGGCGGCGCTCGCGTTCGGCGTCCCAGCCGTCGGCGAAGATCGCATCGTACTTGGCGATCAGGTTGAACGGCGCCTGGTGCGGTGCATGGCAGGCGCCGAAGGCGAGCCACGTCAGCCACGGCGTCCCGGGATTGTCGCCGACATGGTCGGCAATGTAGCGGATGCCCTGGTCGACCAGATCGGACGTGAGGTGATAACCGGTGGCGAAGGTGCCGGGCGGATCGACTGGCGTGTTGTCGCGCACCAGTTCGGGCGCGTACTGGTCGGTCTCGGCATCCATGAAGCCGTAGTAGCGGTCGAAGCCGCGGCCGAGCGGCCAGCCGTCGAACGGGCCGGTGGCGCCCGACTCGGTGAGCGGCGTCACGTGCCACTTGCCCAGCATGTAGTTGCGATAGCCGTGCGGGCGCAGCATTTCGGCGATGGTGCCGGCCTCCTTTGAAATCTTGCCGCGATAACCGGGGTAGCCGGAATCGAAGTTGGCGAGGCAGCCGACGCCGACCGAATGATGATTGCGCCCGGTCAGCAGCGCCGCGCGGGTGGTCGAGCACATCGCGGTGGTGTGGAAGCCGGTGTAGCGCAGGCCGCGGCCAGCGATCGCGTCGATGGCCGGGGTGGCGATCGGCGAACCGTAGCAGCCGAGGTCGGAGAAGCCGACATCGTCGAACAGGATGACCAGGATATTGGGCGCGCCTTTCGGCCGCTTCGGCGCCTCCGGCCAATGGGGCTGCGACTCCTGAACAGTTCGGCCAATCTTGCCGCTTCCTTGGTCCGTCATGCGTTTCCCTTTTCGTTAAATCGGTTGTCCGACACTTGGCCCACTGGATCAACCTTGTCGCAATTCATGGCCCGGGTTAGGGAAAGTCATGGCTCAGTTCACTTCCCATGGGCTCTCGCTGGCCTACGACGAATTCGGTCCCCGCGAGGCCAAAAAGGCGATCGTGCTGGTGCATGGCTTTTCCGCCAACCGGTACGAGAACTGGAAACGCATGGGCTGGTACGACGCCATTGCCTCCAAGGGCCTGCGCGGCTTCGCCTTCGACAATCGCGGCCACGGCGAGAGCGCCAAGCCGCACGATCCCGCCATGTACGATCGCGAGGCCATGGCGCGCGATGTATTTGCATTGATGGACCATGCCGGCGTCGAGCGCGCCCATCTGCTGGGATTTTCCATGGGCTCGCATATCTCATTGACCGCCGCGCTGGTCGATGGCGGCCGCATCGACCATCTCGTGGTGGCGGGCGTCGGCGGCCGGATGTTCAAACCGCCGCGTGACGAGGGGGCCATGGCCGAGGCGATGGAGGCTGACTCGCCCGACTCTATCTCCGATCCGATGCTGAAGAGTTTCAGGCACTTCGCCGACGAGCAGAAGGAAGACCGGCTGGCGCTCGCCGCCTGCTCGCGCGGCGCTCGTGTACCTCTAACACGTGACTCCCTCATGGCGATCCGCCGGCCGACCCTCGTCGTCGCCGGCGCGCGCGACCAGCTCGCCGGCCCGCCACAGGGGCTGGCCGAAGCCATCCCCGGCGCCAAGGCGGTGACCTTGCCGGGCTGCGATCACTTCTCCTGCATCGGCCATCCGCTGTTCAAGGCGAGCGTATTCGACTTCTTCGACGGCTGGCTGGAGTAGCTTCATGGCAAGAGTGCCCTTCAAGCGCATCCGCGAGCGCGCCGCCAAGCGCAAGGGCGGCGAGAAGGTGCTGACCTCGCTCCTGCCGAAGAAGCGCAACAACAAGGACCTTGCGAAGCTCAGCGATGATCGCGTACTGGCCGAGATGGCGCGGCGGGTTTTCTCGGCCGGCTTCGTGTGGACGGTGATCGACGAGAAATGGCCGAGCTTCGAGGAGGCTTTTCTGGGCTTCAACCCCAAGCGGCTCCTGTTCCAGCCCGCCGAGTTCTGGCACGACCTCGCCTCCGACAAGCGCATCGTGCGCAATCCGCAGAAGATCAAGTCGGTACGCGAGAACGCCAAGTTCGTGAGCGATATCGCGGCCGAGCATGGCAGCTTCGGCAAGTTCCTCGCCACGTGGCCCGTCGACGATCAGGTCGGCCTGATGGAGGTTCTCGCCAAGCGCGGCTCGCGGCTGGGTGGCAATACCTGCCAGTACCTGCTGCGTTTCCTTGGCCGCGACTCCTTCATCCTGACCAACGACCTGATGCTTTGCTTGCGCGATTCGGGGGTGCCGATCAGCGTGAAAGGCACGTCGAAGAAGGATCTCACGCTGGCGCAGGCGCAGCTCAACGAATGGGCCAAGGAGACGGGCCTGCCGCTCACCCACATCTCGCGTATCTGCTCGATGTCGATCGGCGAGAATCGTCCGGCCGAACTGCTGCGTGAGGGGATGCAGACATGACCGAGATCCTGCTGATCAATCCCAACACGACGGCCTCGATTACCGACCTCGTGCTGAAGACGGCCAAGAGCTTTGCCCGCCCCGATACGAAGCTGCGCGCGGTGAGCGGCGCCTTCGGGCCGCGCTACATCGCCTCGCGTGCCGCCTATGCCATCGCCGGCCACGCCGCGCTCGACGCCCTGGCGAACGACAAGGGCGCCAAGGACGCCGTGGTGCTGGCCTGCTTCGGCGATCCCGGCCTCGCCGCCCTGAAGGAAGTAAGTTCCGTGCCGGTCGTCGGCATGGCAGATGCGTCTATCCTGCAAGCCTGTGCACTCGGCCATCGCTTCTCCATCGTGACCGGCGGTGAGCGCTGGAAGTCCATGCTCGAGGAATTCGTGGCGAGCCACGGACTCTCCTCGCGACTCGCGTCAGTGCGCACCGTGGCGCCGACCGGTGCTGCCATCGCGCGCAACCCGAAGGCAGCGATGGCGCTGCTGGCCAAGGGATGCACGGCCTGCGTGCGCGAGGATGGCGCCGACGTCGTCATCCTGGGCGGCGCCGGTCTCGCAGGCCTCGCCGCCAGGCTGAAGGCCAAGGTCGAAGTCCCTCTTCTCGATGGGGTTGCTTGCGCGATCTCCATGGCCGAAGGGCTCGCCCTGCAGAAGCCGGCCAAGGCAACCCGCGGCACGCTCACCCGGCCGGCGCCGGTCGACAGCATCAATCTCTCCAAAGGCCTCGCAAAGCTGCTCGGATAATCCTAGGCTCGCGGCCATGCGGTTGGTCAGCTTTCGCCATGCGGGCGCACAGAAAATCGGTGCGGTCGTGGACGGCGGCATCGTCGATCTGTCGGCGCAGAGCGGCGGCCGCTGGACGAGCCTGCGCGCCGCCATCGCCGCCAAGGCGCTGGATGAACTCGCCGCCGCCGCAAAGGGCGCGCCGGCCAGCCTGAAGATGGACGAGGTCGAGCTGCTGCCGGTGATTCCCGATCCCGAGAAAATCCTCTGCATCGGCCTCAATTATGCGAGCCACGTCGGCGAGGTGGGACGGCAGCTTCCGACAGTACCCAGCGTCTTCTCGCGCCTGCACAGCACGCTGGTGGCGCAGGGCGGCAATATCGTACGGCCCAAGGCGTCGATCGATTTCGACTTCGAGGGCGAGCTCGCGATCGTGATTGGCGAACGCTGCCGCCACGTCTCGCGCGCCAGCGCCCTCTCCGTCGTCGCGGGCTACACCTGCTTCCTCGACGCAAGCGTGCGCGATTTCCAGAAGCACTCGGTGACGGCAGGCAAGAACTTCCCGGCGACCGGACCGCTCGGGCCCTGGATGGTGACGGCTGATGTGATCGCCGATCCGCAGCGGCTCGAGCTCACGACGCGGCTGAACGGCAAGACCGTGCAGCACGACACGACCGATCACATGATCTTCGACATCGCCACCATCATCGAATACCTCTCGACCGTGACCTGGCTGGAGCCGGGCGACATCATCGCCACCGGCACGCCCGACGGCGTCGGCATGGGCCGCAAGCCACCGCTGTGGATGAAGGGCGGCGACAAGGTCGAGGTCGAGATTTCCGGTATCGGCACGTTGGGCGTCAATGTCATCGACGAGTGAACCGCTCGGCCTGTCGGCCGATTCAGCCTCCGGATCCAGGTGGAGCCGCGAGACCAAGGTGATCGCGCTGATCGCCGTGGCGCATTTCGTCAGCCACGTGCACATCATGCTGCTGCCGCCGCTGTTCGGCGAGGTGCGCGAGGCCTTCGGCGTCAGCTACATCCAGATCGGCCTGGCACTGACCGCCTTCAACGTCGCCTCGGCGCTGCTGCAGACGCCGGCCGGCTTCCTGGTCGACCGCATCGGCCCGCGCGTCATGCTGACCGGCGGGCTGCTGCTGGGCGCGGCCGCCATCGCCGCCGCCGCCCTGCTGCCGGGCTACTGGTTCTTCGTCATCTCCTACGCGTTCCTGGGGATCGCCAACACCGTCTATCACCCGGCCGACTACACGATCCTGTCGGCCACCGTCGATCACAAGCGGATCGGCAAGGCCTTCTCGATCCACACTTTCGCGGGCTACCTGGGCTCCGGCGTGACGCCTGCCCTGGTGCTGGCCTGTGCTGCGATCTGGGGCTGGCGCGGCGCTTTCCTGTTCGCCGCAGGCCTCTCCTTCGCCATCGCCCTGCTGATGATCGTGGCCGGCGGTGTGCTGCCGCGGGTCGTGCACAAGCCTGGCCAGCAGCCGGTGAAAGGCCCCTCTTCCGATGGGACCAAGGTCGGGCTGAGCCTGCTGCTGAGCGCGCCGATCCTGCGCAACCTGCTGTTCTTCTTCTGCCTCGCCATGGCCAACGGCGGCATCCAGACCTTCACCGTTGTCGGCATGGGCGCGATCCACGGTACGCCCTTCTCGGTGGCCAACGTGGCGCTCTCCGGCTTCCTGCTAATGAGCGCGGCAGGGGTCCTGCTGGGCGGCTTCATTGCCGACCGTACGCCGCATCACGAACGCGTCGCCGCCGTCGGCTTCGCCTGCACCTCGACCATGGCCATCCTGATGGCCTGGGTGAACATGCCGGCGGTCGTGCTGGTCGGCGTGATGTCGCTGGGCGGGCTGCTGAACGGCATGATCCAGCCGTCACGCGACATGATGGTGCGCGCCGTCACCCCGCATGGGTCGTTCGGCAAGGTGTTCGGCTTCGTCAGCACCGGCTTCAACCTGGGCGGCATGGTGGCCCCGCTGCTCTACGGCTGGCTGATGGACCGCGGCGAGCCACGCGCCATCTTCATGATCGTCGTCGGCTTCATCCTTCTCGCGCTAGTGACCGCAATCACCCGCGCCAAACCGCCAGGAACCACCGCATGGACTCGCTAGCTCCCGCCAACCGCAGCGCCAAGGCCGACGCACTCGCTCAACGCTACGGCACCGACGCCCTGCCCTCCGCAGGGCCGTGGAACGAAACCATCGCGACCATGCTCGATCACCGGTCGGTGCGCGGCTACAAACCCGACCCGGTGCCGCCCGGCACGCTGGAGACGCTGATCGCCGCGGCACAGTCGGCGGCCACCAGCTCCAACATGCAGTGGTGGTCGGCGGTCGCCATCACAGACCCGGCCAAGAAGAAGGTGCTGGCAGAAATCGCCGGCAACCAGAAGCATATCGAGCAGTGCCCGCTCTACATCGCCTGGGTGGCCGACATGTCGCGCAACCAGCGCATCTCGGAGGACACGAAGACCGACTTCGAGACGATGCCCTGGCTCGAAACCTTCATGGTCGCCTGCATCGATGCAGCCCTTGCCGCCCAGAACGCCGTGGTGGCCGCCCAATCGATCGGGCTGCGCACCGTCTATATCGGCGCCATGCGCAACGACCCGATCAAGGTCGCCGAGCTGCTCGGCCTGCCGCCGCAGTCCTTCGTCGTGTTCGGCCTCTGCGTCGGCTATGCCGCCGACGACAAGGCCGACGGCGAGGTGAAGCCGCGCCTGCCGCAGTCGATCGTGCTGCATCACGACCGCTACGACGCCGCGGAGGAGGCCGCCCGGCGCGCCACCTACGACGCGGAGATGACGAAGTTCTCGGCCCGCCACGAGCTGCAGGCCGCGACCTGGACGCAGCGGGTGCTGAACCGCCTGGGGCCGATCAAGTCGATGAACGGCCGCGAGACGATCCGCGCCTCGCTGAAGAAGCTCGGTTTCGAGATCAAATAACGCCCTCGAAAGAGGACGCCGGTCTGTCACTTTCGCGCCTGTCCACAAATCGCGAAAAGGCAGATGCGACAGGCCTCGCCAATTCTGGACAGGTGTTTTCGAACCGCGGCCGAAGAGCCCCGTTGTCCAGTCGGTGTCCACAAATGAAAAAGGCCGGCGCGGAGAGCGCCAGCCTGTCCCAAATTAGAGCCCGATCCTGCTGAAGCTGCAACTCACATCAGCGTGAGCAAATGCTTGCACTGCCAGCACATCTCGGTCCGACCATCAGTCTACGAGGCTCTTGTCGTAGAACACCGACCAGGTCACGTCGGCATAATCGAGCACCGGCCCGCAGCGCGTAAAACCCGCCCGCTCGTAGACCTTCCAGGCAGCGTGGTGGCGGTCACCGGTCTCCAGCACGAGACGCTTCAGCCCTTCGGATCGCGCCAGCGCCTCGATCCGCGCCACGATCTCCTCGCCGATCTTTCGGCCACGGTGCGAAGGCCGCGTGTACATGCGCTTGACCTCACCGATGCCGTCGGCATGGCGCTTCAGCGCTCCGCAGGCGATGGCCTCGCCGCCGTCGCGGGCGATGAAGACGGTCGTGCTGTCATCGGCCATCTGCTCGACCGTCAGATGATGGCAATGCTCGGGCGGCGTCAGCTCGAGCAGGACGGCGTTCAACTCGGCAACGAGCGTGCGGACCTCGTCCTGCAAAGGTGTTTCGACAGAGATCGCGATATCCATCGTTGCCATTTCCGAAAGTCAGGTCACCGCGGTGGCGGCAACCTCGCCACAATCTCCTCCAATGCCGACACAAGGTCCGGCACATCGGTCTCCGTGGCTTTCCAAATCTCGTCCAGATCAATCTTTCCGTATTCGTGGGCAATGATGTTCCGCATGCCGATGATGTCTTGCCAGGGAATCGCCGGGAGCGCTTCGCGCGTGTCCGCGGAAACACGCCGCGCCGCTTCGCCTATCAACTCCAGAACACGTTCGAGAGCACGCAGAAAACTCCGATCCTTATCGAGATCCGAGCGCTTCCGACCACGCGCAAAGGTGATCGCTTCGCGCGCAAATTCCAGCATATCCAGGAGCGATGCTCGATCTTCGACTTCAGGCGGCATAAAGCGGACGCCGGTCGCGCCTAATCGTGGCGAGCCTGTAGGGATTGGTGATGTTGCGCTCGCGCACCAGATCGACCGGCTGGCCGAACAATTCTGCCAGCTCTCGATGCAGGCGCGCGACATCGAAAAGGCTCCAGTCGGCGTCGGGCCCATACTCGACCAGCAAGTCCACGTCGCTGTCCGGCCGAGCGTCGCCACGCGCCTGCGAGCCGAACAGGGTCAGCTTGCTGATCTTCCATCGCCGGCACAGGGCATCGAGCTTGTCCGACGGCGGGGGCACGAACGCGGCCATGCCGGCATCATAGCATGCCGGCCGCCCCTACCCCAATCCATGGCCTACCCGTGTGGCACCAGTATCTGCCGCACCGTCGCCACGTCCTGCAGGCGGTCGAAGCCCACGTTCAGCTCGTCGAAGCCGATGCGCTCGCTCACCATGCGGTCGACCGGCAGCTTGCCCTGCTGGTAGAGCGCGATGAAGCGCGGGATGTCGCGCACCGGCACGCAGCTTCCCATGTAGCTGCCCTTGATGGTCTTCTCCTCGCTCACCAGCAGGCTCTGCTTGAACGAGAAATCGGCGACGATGGGCGAGAGGCCGGCCGACACCGTCGTGCCGCCCCAGCGCGTGACGAGATAGGCCGTCTCCATCGCCTTGATGGTGCCGGCGAGATCGAACGCGTAGTCGACGCCGCCGTTGGTGAGGTCGCGCACCTGTTTTACGTGATCGACGTCCTTGGCATTCACCGTGTCGGTGGCGCCGAGCTGGCGGGCAAGGCCGAGCTTGTCGTCGGACAGGTCGATGGCGACGATGCGGCCGGCGCCCGCGAGCACCGCGCCCATAAGGCCACTCAAGCCGACGCCGCCGAGACCGACGATGGCCACCGAGCTGCCGGGCTGGATCTGCGCGGTGTTCACGACAGCGCCCACGCCCGTCACCACGGCACAGCCGAACAGCGCCGCCACATCGAGCGGCAGGGTCTTGTCGATCACCACGATCGAGCCGCGGTCGACCACGGCATATTCGGCGAAGCAGGAGACGCCGGACTGATGGTTCACTGGCTTGCCATCCATATGCAGGCGGTGATTGCCAGAGAGAAGCTGGCCCGCGGCGCGTGGCGTGATCGAGCGCTCGCAGATATAGGGCCGGCCTTCGAGGCACCGCCGGCAACGGCCGCAGCTCACGTTGAAAGTGAAGCAGACATGGTCGCCCACCTTCACGTCGTGCACACCCGCGCCCACTTCGACGATCTCGCCTGCGCCCTCGTGGCCCAGCACGATCGGCACCGGCCGCGGCCTGTCACCATTGATGAGAGACAGATCGGAGTGGCAGAGCCCGGCGCCGCCCACCTTGACCAACACCTCGCCCTCGCCGGGCGGATCGAGATCGACTTCGACGATATGGATGGGCTTCGACTTGGCGAAGGGCCGCGGCGCACCGCAGACCGTGAGAACACCAGCCTTCATCTTCATTACGCAATTCCTCCGTCGACCCGGACCAGCGATCCGGTGGTGAAGCTCGATTTGCTCGAGGCGAGATAGAGCGCCGCCGTCACGATCTCCTCCGGCTGGCCGCTGCGCTTGAGCGCCGCCGTCGGGTTGGCCTTGTGCTCTTCCGGCCACGCCTTGGAGACGTCGGTCAGGAAACGGCCGGGCGAGATGGTGTTGACGCGCACCTTGGGACCGTACTCGAAGGCGAAGGCCTCGGTGAGGGCGTTCAGCGCGGCCTTGGCGCCGGCATAGGGCGCGATCTGCGGCCGCGGCCGGAGCGCACCGGCGCTCGAAATGTTGATGATCGAACCGCCATCGCCCGCCGTCATGCGGCTGCCGACCAGCGACATCAGGCGGAACGGCGCCTTGAAGTTGAGCGACACGATGCGATCGAAGAGCTGCTCAGAGGTTTCCAGCGACGAGGGCGCGAGCGGCGAGGAACCGGCATTGTTCACCAGGATGTCGATCTTGCCGAAGGCCGCGTAGGCAGCATCGACCAATCCGTCGAGTTCCTGCCAGTTGGCCACGTTGCAAGCATGGGTCGCGGCCTTGCGCCCCAGCGCCCGAACCTCGGCGGCGGCCTTGTCGCAGGCCTCGAGCTTGCGGCTGGTGATGAAGACATCGGCGCCGTGGGCGGCGAAGGCCTTCACCATCTGGTAGCCCAGCCCGCGGCTGCCGCCGGTGACGAGGGCAACTTTGCCGGTGAGATCGAAATAGTTGGTCATGAACACTCTCGCGATGCTCTTGACCCCCTCCGGCCTTCGGCCACCTCCCCCACAAGTGGGGGAGGAGTAGAAACTCAAACTCCTCCCCCGTCACACGGGGGAGGTGGCCGAAGGCCGGAGGGGGCCGCAGGACAAGAAGAAACCCGAGAGAAGCATAGCGCCGTGTTCTTGGACACTGGCATGTCGCTTGCTTAGAGTATTGTGGAGCGAAACAAGACGGTCGTAATGAGCATCCAAGTCGCGCTGCATCATCGAACGACCTACCGCTACGACCGGCCGGTAACCCTCGGCCCGCAGGTCGTGCGCCTGCGTCCGGCACCGCATTCGCGCACGCCGGTGCTGTCCTATTCGCTGAAAGTCACGCCGGCCGATCATTTCATCAACTGGCAGCAGGACCCGCAGGGCAATTATCTGGCGCGGCTGGTCTTCGCCGAGAAGACCGAGAAATTCGAGATCCTGGTCGATCTCGTGGCCGACATGTCGGTCATCAACCCCTTCGGCTTCTTCCTCGAGCCCGAGGCCGAGACCTGGCCCTTCACTTACGACCCGGGGCTGGCCGAGGAGATCGCGCCGTTTCGCAAGCTGGAACCGCCGGGGCCGTTGCTCAAGGAATGGCTCGCCAAGGTCGACCGTAAGGAAATGCGGACCGTCGACTTCATCGTCGCCCTCAATGCGCGACTGCAAAAAGAAATCGGCTACATCGTGCGGATGGAGCCGGGGGTGCAGACCTGCGAGCAGACGCTGTCGCTCGCCAAGGGCTCGTGCCGCGACACTGGCTGGCTGCTGGTCACCATCATGCGCCACCTGGGCTTTGCCGCGCGCTTCGCCTCGGGTTACCTGATCCAGCTCAAGCCCGACGAGAAGCCGCTCGACGGACCCGAGGGCCCGACCGGCGACTTCACCGACCTCCACGCCTGGTGCGAAATCTATCTCCCCGGCGCGGGATGGATCGGGCTCGATCCGACCTCCGGCCTGCTGACCGGCGAAGGCCACATTCCGCTCGCCTGCACGCCCGAGCCTTCGAGCGCGGCGCCGATCGAGGGCGCGGTCGAGAAATCCGAGGTCGAGTTCGAGCACGACATGACCGTGGTGCGCGTGCGCGAGACGCCGCGTACAACCAAGCCCTACACCGACGAACAATGGGCAACGCTGCTCAAGGTCGGCGAGGCGATCGAAGGCGATATCGCCAAGGGGGACGTGCGCCTGACCATGGGCGGGGAGCCGACCTTCGTCTCGGTCGACGACATGGACGGCGCGGAATGGAACACGCTGGCGCTGGGGCCGGAGAAGCGCCGGCTGGCGGGCGTGCTGTTCCGCAAGCTCGCGGATCGTTTCGCCAAGAAGCCGCTGCTGCATTTCGGCCAGGGCAAATGGTACCCCGGCGAGCAGCTGCCGCGCTGGGCGCTGGGCTGCTTCTGGCGCAAGGACGGCCAGCCGATCTGGCGCGACCCGCACCTCACCGCCGTCGAATCCAAGCCCGTCGGCGCCACTCCAGCGGCAGCCGAGCGGTTCGCGCTCGCCATCGCCGAACGGCTGCAACTCAATCCCGGCTATCTCTTCCCGGCCTTCGAGGACACCTGGTACTACCTGTGGCGCGAGCGGCGCCTGCCGAGCAACGTCGCGATCGACGCGGCCAAGGTGAAGGACCCGCTGGAGCGGGAGCGGCTGGCGCGGATCTTCGAGAAGGGCCTCGAGAGCGCCGCGGGCTACGTGCTGCCGATCGCGCGCGAGCCCAACGGACGGGCGAACGGACATGGCAATGGGCACGGAAATGGACACGCCGCGAATGGGCACAGAGGGCGCTGGCGCAGCGGGCCGTGGTTCCTGCGCTCGGAGAAATGCTACCTGATCCCCGGAGATTCGGCGCTGGGCTACCGCCTGCCGCTCGATTCGCTGCCTTGGGCGGCGCCGGCGGATACCGACTTCGCCATCGACCCAGATCCCATGGTCGCCTATCCCGACCTGCCGCCGCTCGACACCTTCCGCCGCGCGCCGGTGCTGCGCCGCCAGGAACGCGGAATACCTCCCGACACAACCGGCGACGGCGATGCGCGCCGCGAAGCCTGGCGCCGCGCGCTGGCACCCGACCTCGCGGCCCGGCCCGGCGTCGGCGCCTCGGCGGGCGCCATCGTGCGCACCGCGATGTCGTTCGAGCCGCGCGACGGACACCTCTATGTCTTCATGCCGCCGGTCGAACGCAGCGAGGATTATCTCGACCTGGTGGCGGCGGTCGAGGACACCGCGGAGGAACTCGGCCAGCCGGTCTTCATCGAAGGCTATCCCCCGCCCGGTGGCGATTCGCGACTGTTTAATTTTAGCGTCACGCCCGACCCCGGCGTGATCGAGGTCAACATCCATCCCTCGGCGAACTGGCCCGAGCTCGTGGAGCGTACCGAGATCGTCTACGAAGAAGCGCGCACGACCCGGCTGGGCGCGCAGAAATTCATGATCGACGGCCGCCACACCGGCACGGGCGGCGGCAACCACTTCGTGCTGGGCGGCCCGTCGGCACCCGACTCGCCGATGCTGCGCCGGCCCGATCTGCTGAAGAGCCTGTTGGGCTACTGGATCAACCATCCCTCGCTCTCGTACCTGTTCTCGGGCCTGTTCATCGGCCCGACCAGCCAGCATCCGCGCATCGACGAGGCGCGCAACGATTCGCTGCATGAGCTGGAGATCGCCTTCCGCCAGATCGCTCCCGGACGCCAGACGCCGCCGTGGCTGGTCGATCGGGTCTTCCGCAACCTGCTGGTCGACGCCACCGGCAACGCGCATCGCACCGAGTTCTGCATCGACAAGCTTTTTACGCCGGACAGCGCGGCGGGCCGGCGCGGGCTGCTCGAACTGCGTGCCTTCGAGATGCCGCCGCACTGGCGCATGAGCGTGGCCCAGCAGGCGCTGCTGCGCGGCCTGGTTGCCAAGTTCTGGGACCGGCCCTACGAGCGGCCGCTCAGCCGCTGGGGCACCCGCCTGCACGACGACTTCATGCTGCCGCACTTCGTGTGGCAGGATTTCAATGACGTACTCGCCGACCTCCGCGAGGCGGGCTACGGCTTCGAACCGGAATGGTTCGCGCCGCATTTCGAATTCCGCTTCCCGCGACTGGGCGAGATTTCCCAACGCGGCATCGAACTAGAGCTGCGCCACGCGCTGGAACCCTGGCACGTGCTGGGCGAGGAGCCGGGCGGCGGCGGCGCGGTGCGCTACGTCGATTCCTCGGTCGAGCGCCTGCAGGTCAAGGTCGAGGGGCTGAACGAGGCCCGCCATGTGATCGCCTGCAACGGCTGGCGGGTGCCGCTGCGCGCGACCGGCACGGCCGGCGAGTACGTTGCCGGCGTCCGCTACCGCGCCTGGCAGCCGTCCAATGCGCTGCACCCGACCATCGGGGTCCATGCCCCGCTCACCTTCGACATCCACGACAGCTGGAGCGGGCGGTCGCTGGGCGGCTGCAGCTACCACGTCGCCCACCCCGGAGGCCTCAGCTACGACCGTGTGCCGGTGAACGCCAACGAGGCCGAGGCACGACGCCGTCTCCGCTTCTTCCCGATCGGCCATACCCCAGGCGAGACCCCCGAGCCGCGCCGGATGGAAAATCCCGAGCACCCGCTGACGCTCGATCTGCGGCGGGCGTAGTGGCAGACATCATCACTTTGTCACGTTCATGCTCCTCTCCCCCGCTAGGGGGAGAGGTTGGGTGAGGGGGCGACGCACGTTCTCTCCCCCTCACCTAGCCTCTCCCCCTAGCGGGGGAGAGGAATTTGAGCAGGGTAGGGTAAAGGGGGCCGGTAGACCTCGCCTCCTCGCCGTGCGATTCTAACCCTTCCTATTTCCTTCCTTCAGCGGGCCCATGGAGTCGTTGCGCGGCCTCCTCTCTTCGCCGGCAAGCGCCTACGACGAGCTGGTCACCGGCCAGAAGTCGATCCGCTATCACTGGCAGGGCATCCTCAGCGTCATCCGCGCGCTGCCGGGAGGGCTGGGCGAGCGCGTGGAAAGCGCGCGCCGGCAGCTCGAGGAATCGGGCGCCACCGTCAACCTGCTCGACGACCGCGCAGCACCGCGCTGGACCTTCGATCCCCTGCCCTTCGTGGTTGCTCCGGATGAATGGGCGGCGCTCGAAACCGGCCTGATCCAGCGCGCCCGCCTGCTCGATGCCATCCTGGCCGACGTCTACGGCCCGCAGACGCTGCTGAAGGAACGGCTGCTGCCGCCGATGCTGGTCCACGCCAACCGGCACTTCCACCGGCCCTGCCAGGTCACCGACGGGGTGGCGCCGAAGCGGTACCTCGGCCACTACGCGGTCGACCTGGTGCGGCTGGGCGACGGCCGCTGGCATGTGCTGGCCGATCACACCGAAGTGCCGGCCGGCATCGGCTATGCGCTGGAGATGCGCCGGGTGCTGGCGCGCAGCCTGCCCGAGGCCTTCCGTTCGATCCCGGTGCGGCATCTGCGGCCCTTCGTCGACCGCTGGCACGATTCGCTGCTGGCGATGTCACCCGGCGACATTGCCCAGCCGAACATGGCGGTGCTGACGCCGGGCTCGCTGTCGGCGACCTATTTCGAACACGTCTACCTTGCCCGCGCGCTGGGCGTGCCGTTGGTCGAGGGCGGTGACCTGGTGGCGCGCGACGGCCAGGTCTCGCTGAAAACCCTGGCCGGGTTGCGGCCGGTCCACATGCTGCTGCGCCGCCTTGACAGCGCCTTCGTCGATCCCCTGGAACTGCGCGCCGATTCGGCGCTCGGCGTCACCGGTCTGGTCGAGGCGACGCGCAACGGCCGCATCGTGCTGGCCAATGCTCTGGGCTCGGGCGTCGTCGAGACACCGGCCCTGATGCCCTTCCTCGAACGCCTGTGCGAACGCCTGCTCGACCAGCCGCTCGGCCTGCCCTCACTCGACGTGTGGTGGCTGGGCGAGCCCTCGGCCGCGGCCTTCGTGCTGGCCAACCTCGACACCATGATCGTGCGCCCGTGCCTCGGCGCCGACCGCGAGCCGATCGTGGTCGGCATGCTGGAGCCGGCCGAGCGCAAGGCCCTGGAGGCGCGGATCCGATCCCAGCCCGGCCAGTTCGTGGCCCAGCATCCTTTCACGCCCTCGCTCAGCCCACGCTGGGACGGCCAGGGACAGGGCCTGGCCCCGGCCACCGTCGTGATGCGCGTCTTCGTGAGCGCCGAGGGCGACGGCTACCGCGTGCTGCCCGGCGGCCTCGCGCGCGAGCCCATGGGCGACACCGCCTTGCGTTCGCTCAGCCGGCTCGACGGCACGCTGAAGGACGTCTGGGTGCTGGCCGAGGACGCCGCCGACGTGGAACTGCCGGCAACCCGTCGGTTCCATCAGCTCGCCGTCGAACGCGGCGGCGCCGACCTGCAAAGCCGCGTTGCCGACAATCTGTTCTGGCTCGGCCGCTATATCGAGCGGCTGGACAACGACTCCCGCCTGCTGCGCACCACCGTCACCAGGATCGCGCAAGGCGCCATGGGGCCGCGCGATTCGATCGAGCTGCGCATGCTCGGCCGGCTGCTCGCCCAGGCCAATCTGATGGAGAAGGCTTCGGCGCTGTCAGCGCCGGAGAGTGCCGCCTTCCAGCAGGGCCTCGACGGTGTCGCCTCCGACGAACGCGGGCTCGCCACCGTGCTCGATGCCATCCAGCGGCTCGCCGGCACGCTCCGCGACCGCTTCTCCGCCGACATGACGATCGCGGCCGGGCCGCTGATGGCCGAGGTGCGCCACCGCCTGATGGTGGCGCGCGGCAACCTCGATCCGCTGCTCGCTGCCCTCGACGAGATCGTGCGCTTCGTGGCGACACTCTCGGGTCTGGCGCAGGAGAACATGACCCGCGGCACGGGCTGGCGCTTCCTCGATCTCGGGCGGCGCCTCGAACGCGCGCAATTCATCCTGACCGGCGCGCTCAACCCCTTCACCCAATCGCCGATCGACTGGGATGCGGCGATGCGGCTGGCGCTGGAGCTGTGCGACAGCACGATCACCTATCGCACGCGCTACCTGGGCCAGCTCCAGCCGGCGCCGGTCCTCGACCTGGTGATCCTCGACGACAGCAATCCGCGCGCGCTCGCCTTCCAGCTGCGCGCCATCGACGTCCATCTCGACTACCTCTCCCAATCCTCGGGCGTGCAGGTTCCCAAGCTCCCCGACTCGCTCGACAAGGATCTCGCCGCCGTGGTCCGGCAGTTCGGCGGCGACGAGAAGGCGTGGCGGCACGAGGGGCTGGCACTCGCCATGCTGCGCGACGTCACGGCCGACGCCGACGAGAGGCTCGAGGCGCTCTCGGCCGCGATCACACGCGCCTATTTCAGCCACGTGCCGGCGTCGCAAGCCGTCGGCACCTCGGCCGGCTGAGGGAGCGCGGACGATGCAATACCTTCTCGCCCACCGTACCTCCTACAGCTACGCCAGCAGTGTCGACTCGGCGCATCACATCGCCCATCTCAGGGCCCGTGAATTCCCCGGACAGAAGGTTTCGTCGATCAGCATCGAGACCGACCCGATACCGGCGGTTTCCACACAGCACCTCGATCATTTCGGCAACCACATCGACATCTATCGCATCGACAAGCCGCATACGCGTTTCGACATAGAAGTGCGTGCCGCAATCGACGTCTGTTTCCCCGACCCGCCGCCCGCCGCTTCGACGCCGCGCTGGGAGGAGATCCGTGCCGCCCTGAGCGGCGACGGCTTTCCCGTACCGGTCGAGGCTAGCGAGTTCGTCTACGACTCGCCGCTGGTGCCGGCCGTCGAGGTGCTGCGGGACTATGGCGCGAAGTCGTTCACGGCGGGCCGGCCGATCCTCGAGGCGGCGCGCGAACTCACCTCGCGCATCAAGGCCGACTTCGCCTATCAGCCAGGCGCCACCGACATCAGCACGCCGCTGGCCGAGGTCTTCGCCGGCAAATCAGGCGTCTGCCAGGATTTCGCCCATGTAGAGATCGCCGCCCTTCGCGCCCATGGCCTCGCCGCCGGCTACGTCTCCGGCTACATCCGCACAGTTCATTCGCGTGCCGAACTGGCACTCCGCGGCGCCGACGCCAGTCACGCCTGGGTGGCGGTGTGGTGCGGCGAGGCGGCGGGCTGGGTCCATCTCGACCCGACCAACGACCTGGTGGCGCGCGAAGATCACGTGGCCGTGGCCTGGGGCCGCGACTTCGCTGACGTCAGTCCGCTGCGCGGCGTGATCCTGGGCGGCGACTCCCACACCTACAGCGTCGCCGTCACCCTGGTGCCGACCGGCTGAGCGTCAGCCGCCGAGGAAGTCCTTCGTCCACTGCCCATAGTCGCCCTCGCGGGTGACGCGCTTCATCAGCTCGGCATCGGCCACGCCTTGAAGCTTCGATGGCGCCACGCCGTCCCTCAAGGCCCGCAGCGTGTCGTGGACCGCCTTCACGCCGGCGGCGAAGGGCTGGTGACCCTGCAGGGCGATGCGCACGCGCCGGGCGGCGAGATAGTCTCGGTCAGCGAGATCGCCCGACACGCCGCCCATGATCAGCGGCAGGGTGGTCGCGGCCGAGATCGCGTCGAGTTCGGCGCGTGTCTTGATGCCGACGAAGAACAGCGCATCGACACCCACCGCCTCATAGGCCTTGCCGCGGGCGATGGCGTCTTCGAGCCCGCTGATGGTGATCGCACTGGTGCGGCCGGCGATGCTGAGCAACGGGTCCTGGCGGCCGGCCAGCGCCGCCTTCATCTTGCCGACGCCCTCGGCGATGGAGACGAGCCGGGGCTTGGTCGTGCCGTGCGGCGTCGGCAGCTCGGTGTCCTCGATGCTCATGCCGGAGATGCCGGCCGTCTCGAGTTCCTCGACCGTGCGCTTGACGTTGAGCGCGTTGCCGTAGCCGTGGTCGGCATCGACCATCAGCGGCAGGTTGCCCGCCCGGTTGATGCGGTAGGCCTGGGCCGCGAATTCCGAGAGCGTGAGCACGATCAGGTCGGGTGCCCCCAGCACCGTCATCGAGGCGACCGAGCCGGCGAACATGCCGATCTCGAAGCCCAGATCCTCGGCGATGCGGGCCGAGATCGGATCGAAGACCGACCCGGGATGGTAGCAACGATCTCCGGCGAGGAGCGCCCGGAAGCGCTGGCGGCGGTCGGCCCAATGCATGTGATCTCCCCCGGGGACTGGGATGTCCCGAGCCACCTTCTTAGCAAACGTGCGTGCTGCAACGCAGCGACACGTTTCGACGGGCAAACGCAGGCCGCGCGGCCCCTTGCCGCCGGCAAGGGCCGGGGCGTAGCGTTGCCCAGCGCAACCCCGTTCGGAGAGGCTGGTCTTGGATACGTTGATCCCGTCTGCCGCCAGCCTTGCCGGCGATCCCGCCGTGATCGCGCGCGCCGAGGCCTTGCGCCCGGCGATCGAGGCCGCTTCGAATGAGATCGAGAAGACCCGCCGGCTGCCTCCGGCCCTGCTGGACAAATTGCACGAGGCGCGGCTGTTCCGCCTGCTGCTGCCGCGCTCGTCGAACGGGATCGAGACCGATCCCATCACTTTCTTCCACGTGATCGAGACCATTGCCCGCGGCGATGCCTCGACCGCCTGGTGCGTGAGCCAGGGCGGTGGCTGCGCCATGACGGCGGCCTATCTCGACTTGCCCGTAGCCCGCGAGATCTTCGGCAACGACCCGCGCGCCGTGCTGGCCTGGGGGCCGGGCCCCAAGGTCAAGGCCATCGAATGTGAGGGCGGTTACAAGATCACCGGCGTCTGGGCCTTCGCCTCGGGCGGCCGGCATGCGACGTGGCTGGGCGCCCACTGCCCGATTTATAGAGCCGACGGTTCGCCCCTGATCGGGCCCGACGGCAAGCAGGTCGAACGCACCATGCTCGTGCCGGCAGGAGAGGTCGTCTGGACCGACATCTGGGACACCGTCGGCCTGCGCGGCACGGCGAGCGACCAGTACACGCTCAACGATCATTTTGTGCGCGCCGACCATTCGATCACGCGCGACTTCGAGAAGGAATGCCGCGAGGCCGGCGCGCTCTACCGCATGTCGGCGATGACCTGTTACGAAGTGGGCTTCTCCGGCGTGGCGTTGGGCATCGCGCGGGCGGCACTCGACGCCTTCATCGACGTGGCGCGCAACAAGGTGCCGCGCGGTGCCAAGAGCCCGTTGCGCGACAATGCGGTCGTGCAATCAAACGCCGCGCAGGCCGAAGTGAACATCCGCGCCGCCCGTGCGTTTCTGCTGCAGGCCCTGGCCGACATCTGGCACACCATCGCCCAGCCGGGCGGCAAGCTGACCGTCGACCAGCGCATCACCATCCGCATGGCCTCGACCCACGCCATCCACAAGGCGCGCGAGGCCGTCGACTTCGCCTACAATGCCGCCGGCGCCAGCGCGATCTTCGGCAGCCACCCTCTGGAGAGACGCTTCCGCGACATCCACACCGTCACCCAGCAGCTGCAGGGCCGGCTCTCCCATTTTGAAACCGTCGGGGCCTGGATGCTGGGTGCCGACGCCGATCTCACCTTCGTCTGACCGATCACAGGAGACTGAACGATGCCGCTTGGCGCCCTGCAGCACTACACGATCGAACCTTCCAACCTGAAGAAGACCGTAAAATTCTATTGCGAGGTGCTGGGCCTCAAGGACGGCGAGCGTCCGCCCCTCGGCTTCCCCGGCAACTGGCTCTATTCCGGCGGCGTCGCCACCGTGCATATCCTGGGACCGCGCAAGCCGCGCGAAGGCATCGTCGTGCGCGGCACCAAGAAGAAGTTCAAGGACACCGGCCGCTTCGACCATATCGCCTTCGCCGGCACCGACATCGACGGCGTGCGCAAGAAGCTCAAGACCAAGAAGGTCAAGTTCCGCGAGCAGACCATCCCGCGCACCGGCGGCCAGCAGATCTTCCTCTACGATCCCGACGGCGTCGGCGTGGAGATCAATTTCCCGCCACCCGGCGCCAAGTAGCCAGCGTGCTGCTGTCGCTCGACATCCAGGCCGTCGAGCCACTGGCCGACGGTGCCGCCTTCGGCGCGGCCGGCGCCTATGAACGCGTGATCGGCACCGCGAAGGGCGAGGTCGATCCGGCCGACCCCGCCAACAAGGGCATCGCCCTGATCGACAAGGCGCCGCGCAATGCCCGCGGCAGGGTCGAGTACGCGACCGATGTCTTCATCCTGCGGCCCAAGGATTTTTCGCGCGGCAACGGGCATATCCTCTACGAAGTGAACAACCGCGGCCGCAAGATGCTGTTCGGCAACATCGCCGACGGCCCGCAGGGCGTGAACGATCCGAAGACCATGGCCGACGTCGGCAACGGTTTTCCGCTGCACCGGGGCTACACCATCGTCTGGTCGGGCTGGGACCCCGATGCGCCGCGCGCCAACATGGGGCTGGCACTCACCGCGCCGGTCGCCACCGACGGCGGCCAGCCGATCGTGCAGACGGTCCGCGAAGAATTCGTCTCCGGCACGCGCGTCGGTGTGCTCGAGGCCTTCAAGATTTCCCACGAGGCCACGACGCTCGACCAGACGCGGGCCCGGCTGACGGTGCGCGCACGCGCCGCCGACGAACCGCGCGAACTGCCGCAGAACCAGTGGTCGTTCGTCGACGGCCGCTCGATCAAGCTGCGCGACGGCACCAAGCCGCAGCCGGGCTATCTCTACGAATTTCATTACGAGGCGAAGAACCCCAAGGTCCAGGGCCTGGGCTTCGCCGCCACGCGCGACGTCGTGAGCTGGCTGCGTTACGACCCCGACGCCGTCCGAGCCACGGGAGGCAAGATCACCCATGCGCTGGCCATCGGCTTCTCCCAGGCCGGCCGCTATCTCCGCAATCACATCTCCGAGGGCTTCAATCGCGACGAGCAGGGCCGCAAGGTCTTCGACGGCATCCACTCGCACATCGCCGGCATCGGTCGCGTGTTCTTCAACACGCCGTTCGCGCAGCCCGCGCGCACCGGCACCCAGCACGAGGATCACGACTATCCCGAGAACGAATTCCCGTTTTCGACGGCCACCGTCTCCGACCCCTTGACCGGCAAGACCGGCGCGCTGTTCCGCGGCGACGGCTCCGACCCTCTGCTGATCGAGACCAACACCTCGACCGAGTACTGGCAGAAGGGCGCGTCGCTGCTGCACACCGATCCGCTCGGCACGAAAGACCTTGCCCTGCCGGCAAACTCGCGCGTTTACATGATCGCTGGCACCCAGCATGGCGGTCGCGCCGGCGCCACGACCGACGCAGGCCCCAACCTCAATCCACGCAACCCGCACAATCCCATGCCGGCGGTACGCGCCCTGCTGGTGGCGCTCGACGAATGGGTCACTTCGGGCAAGGCGCCACCGCCCAGCCGCGTGGCCACGCTGGCCGACGGCACGCTCGTCGAGGCAGATAAGACCGGCTTCCCGGCCGTGCCGGGGGCCGCTGTCGTGCACGTCACCAACCGCGTGTCGCCGCCGGGCGACTGGGTGAAGCCGGTGCCCGACGCCAAGGCCTATCGCACGCTGGTCTGCAAAGTCGACGCCGATGGCAACGAGGCGGGTGGCGTGCGACTGCCCGACATCGCCGTGCCGCTTGCCACCTACACCGGCTGGAACGAATACAAGCCGCCGTACCCCGCGGGCGAGATCGCCGACCGCGACGGAAGCTGCCTGCCCTTCCCGGTCGACAAGGCGGCCCGCGAAGCGTCGGGCGATCCACGCCTCTCCATCGCCGAGCGCTACAGGAGCGGGCCTGACTATGTCGGCAAGGTGCAGGCGGTCGTGACCGCCCTCCTCGCCGACCGGTTGATCCTGCCCGAGGACGCCGAGAAATACGTCGAGCGCGCCCGTCGCGAACCGCGCGTCGCACCCTGAAGGAGACTTGCGTGGCCAAGCTCGATCGCAACGGCGTCAAAATCCACTACGAGGTGCATGGCTCAGGGCCAACGATCCTGCTGAGCCACGGCTACAGCTCGACCTGTCGCATGTGGGACGGCCAGATCGCGGCTCTCAAGGATCGCTACCAGGTCGTCGTCTGGGACTTCCGCGGACACGGCGAGTCGGACTACCCGACCGATCCCAGCCTCTATTCCGAGGCGCTGACGGTGGGCGACATGCTGGCCCTGCTCGACACCGTGAACGCCAAGAAGGCCATTGTCGCCGGCCTGTCGCTGGGCGGCTACATGTCGCTCGCCTTCAATGCCAGCCACCCCGACCGGGTGCGTGCCCTGATGCTGTTCGACACCGGCCCCGGCTTCAAGAAGGACGAGGCGCGGGCCAAGTGGAACGAAACCGCCCACAAGCGCGCCGCCGACCTCGATGCGCGTGGCCTGGCGGCGCTTAATTCCAGCGACGAGGTCAAGCTGACGCGCCATCGCGATGCCTCGGGCCTGGCGGGTGCTGCGCGCGGCATGCTGGCCCAGCAGAACGACCGGGTGATCCAGTCGCTCGACAAGGTCGCCGTACCGACCCTGGTGCTGGTGGGCGCCAACGACACCAATTTCCTTGCCGCCACCGACTACATGGCGGCCAAGATCAAGGGCGCCTCCAAGGCGGTGATTCCCGACGCGGGCCACGCGGCCAACCTGCATCAACCCACGCATTTCAATCAGGCGGTCGAGGCGTTCCTCGCCAAGCTGCCAGCGGTTTAAGGAGAACGGACAATGGGCAAGCGAATCGCAGTCGTCGGCGTCGGCGCATTGGGTGGATATGTCGGCGGCAATCTCGCCCAGGCGGGCGAAGACGTCACCTTGATCGACTTCTGGCCGGAGAATATCGAGGCCATCCGCAGCCGCGGGCTCGAACTCGACGGCGTCACGCCGGAAGAGAAGTTCACGGTCCGGAACGCCAAGACGATGCATCTCACCGAGGTGGAAGCCCTGTCGCGGCAGAAGCCGATCGACATCGCCTTCGTGTCGATGAAGTCCTACGACACCGAATGGGCAACGGCACTGATCAAGCAGTACCTGGCGCCCGACGGCTACGTGGTGTCGCTGCAGAATTGCCTCAACGAAGAGCGCATCGCGGGCGTCGTCGGCTGGGGCAAGACCGTCGGTATGGTGGCTTCGCTGATCTCGGTCGACATGTTCGAGCCTGCCCGCATTCGCCGCACCGTCGCCAAGGGCGGCGACAAGCACACCGTGTTCCGCGTGGGCGAAGTCCATGGCCGCATCACCAAGCGGGTCGAGGAACTGCGCGAGATGGTGGGCCGCATCGACAGTGCCAAGACGACGACCAACCTGTGGGGCGAGCGCTGGTCCAAGCTCTGCCAGAACGGCATGAAGAACGGCGTCTCGGCCGCGACGGGCCTCACCGGCGCCGACTGCGACCGCAACGATGCCATCCGCCGCTTCTCGATCAAGCTCGGCGGCGAGGCCGTGCGCGTGGGCCAGGCCCTGGGCTATCACATCGAGAAGATCGGCAAGTTCGAGCCCGAGACGCTCGCCAAGGCGGCGGAAGGCGACAAGGCCGCTCTCGACGAGGTCGAGGCGCTGCTGCGACCGGGCTCCAACACCAATCCCAATCCGCGCGCCGACATCCAGCGCCCGTCGATGGCGCAAGACATCCGCAAGGGCCGCCGCACCGAGATCGAATTCATGAACGGCTACATTGCCGAGCGCGGCAACTACATCGGTGTCGCCGCCCCCACCCATACCAAGCTGACCGAGATCGTGAAGAAGGTGGAGCGGCAGGAACTCAAGGCAGCGCCCGCCCTGCTGGGCGGCTAAGCGGCGGACTCGACACGATTTTCCTGTTTCCAGGGCGGGAGTGAGAAGCCGTGGCCGCGTTCTGCGCCGAATTCAGCAATCTGCTCTGTGTAATTGCTTGCGGCCTTTGACCATATCTCCGGTCCGTACCGCGAGCTTCGGCCCAAATTCTGCATGGCGACTCGCAAGCCGTTACGGCGAGAGGAGTTGTCGTGTTCCTGGCAAAGAATTTGGGGTTACTCGCCGGCGCGCTTGCGTCACTGGCATCTGTTGCATTCGTTCCTGGTAACGCTGCCGCACAAGGCGCCGTCACCAAGGGCGGAACGCTGATCTATCTCGAGCAGCAGACCCATACGAACCTCTATCCACCGGCCGGCGGCTTCTATCCCAACGGCGGTGTGCTGAACCAGATCACCGACAAGCTGACCTACCAGAATCCGAAGACGCTCGAGATCGAGCCATGGATCGCCGAGAGCTGGACGGTCAATGCCGATGCCACCGAATACACCTTCAAGCTGCGCCCCGGTGTCACCTTCTCCGACGGCACGCCGGTCGATGCCGCAGCAGTAGCAAAGAACTTCGACATCTACGGCCTGGGCGACAAGGCGCTGAAGCACCCCGTCTCGGAGGTGATCACCAACTACAAGGGCAGCGAGGTTGTCGATCCGTTGACGGTGAAGTTCTTCTTCACCAAGCCGTCGGTCGGTTTCCTGCAGGGCACCTCGGTGATCGGCTCCGGCCTGGTGTCGCTGAAGACACTGGCGTTGCCGTTCGACGCGCTGGGCGACGCCACCAAGATCATTGGTTCCGGCCCCTTCGTGGTGAAAAGCGAAGTGCTCGGCCGCGAGCTCGTGATGGAAGCCCGCAAGGACTACAAGTGGGGTCCGGCGAAGCTCGCCCATCAGGGCCGCGCCAACCTTGATGGGATCAAATACGTCGTGACGCCCGAGGACAGTGTCCGTATCGGCGCATTGCTGGCGGGACAGGCCCAGATCATCCGCCAGGTGCAGGCCTACGACGAGAAGCAGGTCCAGTCGAAGGGCTTCGTGATCTACGCGCCGTCCACGCGCGGCATCAACAATAGTGTGGTGTTCCGTCCCGACAATCCGCTGGTCTCCGACATACGGGTGCGCCAGGCGCTGCTGCATGCGGTCAATGCCAAGGAGATCGTGGCCACCCTGTTCTCGGCCAATTATCCGCAGGCCAAGTCGATCATCGCGTCGACCGCGCAGGGCTACGTCGACCAATCGGCGAAGCTCACCTACGACCCTGCTTTGGCCGCCAAGCTTCTCGACGAAGCGGGCTGGACAATGGGACCCAAGGGGCTGCGCCAGAAGGACGGCAAGGAACTGGTGCTGACGGCCTATGAATCTCTGCCCCAGCCGCAGAACAAGGAGACCCTGCAGTTGGTCGCCCAGCAATGGGCCAAGGTGGGCGTGAAGCTGAATGTGCTGGCCGGCGACGCCGGTAGCCGCATCGCCGACAGCCTCGATCCGCTGAAGACACCGGTGGCGCCCGCCATGGTCGGTCGAGCCGACCCCGATGTGATCCGCAGCCAGTATTATCCGACGACGCGCAACGTGCTGATGCAGAAGGGTGGCATCAGCAACAAGGTGCAGACCTTCGTCGACGACAAGCTGAATGGGTTGCTCGAGGCGATCGCGGCCGAGACCGATCCGGCCAAGCGCATCGCCCTGGTGGGCGAGGTACAGGCCTACGTCATCGACCAAGGTTATACGATCCCAATCTTCGAGGAGCCACAGGCCTTCGCGGCCTCACCGAAGGTCAAGGACTTTGCTTTCGAGGCAGTCGGCCGGCCAGCCTTCTACACGGTCTGGCTGGCGCCCAAGTGACATGATCCGCTATCTGCTCAGCCGTGTCGGACAGGCGCTGCTTGTCCTCATGGTCACCTTCTCCGCAGCCTTCCTGCTGCTGCAGGCGCTGCCCGGCGATGCGATCATGATCAAGTTCATGAGCCCCGACATGGGCCTCAGTGCCGATCAGATTGCCGAGATCCGGGCGGCCTACGGCGCCGATCTGCCGATCTGGGAACGCTACTTTCAAACCCTGGCCAACTTCCTCACTGGCAATTTCGGCTATTCCATCCAGGCCGGCGTGCCGGTGAGCCAGCAGCTGCAAGTCAACCTGCCGCCCACGCTCCAGCTCGCGTCGCTGGGCTTCGTGGCGGCGATCATCCTGACGATCACCATCGCCGCCCTGTCGAACGTCGTCGGCATGGCATGGCTGCGTACTGCCATTCAGTCGATGCCGTCGCTGTTCATCTCCGTGCCTGTCTTTTGGCTCGGCATCATGTTGATCCAGGTCTTCTCCTTCCAGCTCGGGCTTGTATCGGTGATCAGCCCCGGCCCGGTCGAGCGACTGATATTGCCCGTGCTGACGCTGGCGATCCCGATCTCCGCGCCGCTGTCGCAGATCCTGATGCGCAACATCGACGAGGTGCTGGCTCAGCCATTCGTCGCGGTCGCAAAAGCAAAGGGCGCATCACACACCTGGGTACTGTGGCGGCACGTGGCCCGTAACGCCGTGCTGCCGACGCTCACCATCGCCGGCGTGCTGTTCGGCGAATTGCTGGCCGGCGCCGTCGTGACCGAAGCCGTCTACGGCCTGAACGGCTTGGGCGGCCTCACCAACCAGGCCGTCGGCAACCACGACACCGCGGTGCTGCAGGCCATCGTCGTGATCTCGGCGCTCGCCTTCGTCAGCATCAATCTGGTCGTCGACCTGCTGTATCCCGTGCTCGATCCACGCCTCGGCAACAAGCTCGGTATCGCCGCATGACCAGCGAGACGCATGGCGAGAGCAGCGCACCCGGGATCGCCGCCATCGATGGCAACCAGACGGGATGGACCGCGCGGCTGCGCCGCGTGCCGGTGACCCTGGCGCTGGCGTGGCTGGTCGTCCTGATCGTGCTCCTCTGGGCCGTCGCGCCCGGGCTCTTCACCTCCTACAGCGGCACGGTGGGCGTTCCCGGCGAGCAGCTGCGGCCGCCCAGCCTGGAGCATGTGCTGGGCACCGACGGCCTCGGACGCGATCTCTACGCGCGCATCGTCTATGGCGCCGTGCATTCGCTCTCCGGCGCCTTCGTGGCGGTCACGGTCGGGCTTCTCTCGGGAACCCTACTGGGGCTCGTCGCCGGCGCCCGAGGCGGCTGGACTGATGCCACCATCATGCGCCTGGTCGATTCCATGCTGGCCGTCCCCTCGCTGCTGCTGTCGCTCAGCATCATCGTCCTGCTGGGCTTCGGCACCGTCGAGGTCGCGATCGCGGTCGGTGCCGTCTCGGTGGCGCGCTTCGCCCGCCTCGCCCGCTCGGAGGTCATCCGCGTGCGCCGAAGCGACTATGTCGAAGCGGCGTTCGGCAGCGGCGGCACCTTCTGGGCCGTGCTGTGGCGGCACATCCTGCCCAATTCCCTGACCTCGGTGATCGCGCTGGCCGCCCTGCAGTTCGGTTCGGCCATCCTCGCCATCTCGACCCTGGGCTTCCTGGGCTACGGCGCGCCGCCGCCGACGCCTGAATGGGGCTTGCTGATCGCCGAGGGCCGCAACTACCTCTCGCGGGCGTGGTGGCTGACGGCAGCGCCCGGCCTCGTGGTCGTGCTGGTGGTGCTGGCCGCCGACCGCATCAGCAAGGCGATCGGAAAGGCCGCGCCATGACCGCCCCACTTCTCGAGATCGACGACCTCGCGATCTCCTACAAGGTCGGCGACCACGATCAACGCGTCGTCCATGGCGTGTCGTTTCACATCGACCGCGGAGAGGTCGTGGCGCTGGTGGGCGAATCGGGCTCGGGCAAGACGACGACGGCCCAGGCGGTCCTCGGCCTGCTGGCCGGCAATGGACGCATAGAGCATGGCGCGATCCGGCTGAACGGCACCGATATCGCGCACTGGCCACAGA
>Ga0194051_1000163_pt1 | contig 37509 bp, 44 predicted proteins | sample SepL2320m_MetaG_FD_161275 | JGI IMG/M metagenome (GOLD analysis project Ga0194051, IMG submission 161275) | Anoxic zone freshwater microbial communities from boreal shield lake in IISD Experimental Lakes Area, Ontario, Canada - Sep2016-L239-20m | ecosystem: Environmental > Aquatic > Freshwater >... | reverse complement strand
GCCCTCGCCGCCGCCGAGTCGACGCCCATCCCCAAGACATCTGGCCAGACGACATCTGGCCCGACGAAAAGGCGCAAGGCGCCGACCGCGCGCCGATAGACGCCCCTCCCCGGCAGAGATGCCGGGGGGCCGCGCTTCAGGGGTTCGCGCTTCAGACGGGGGCGTCGCGGTAGGGCATGTCGCCGAGGTAGTTTCTCTTGCCGATGCCGACGCCGTTGTGACGCAGGATCGCGTAGGCCGTCGTCACGTGAAAATAGAAATTGGGGATGACGTGCTGGATCAGGAATTCCTGGCCCGACAGCGTCTTGCCGTTCCAGCGCGGCTGGGTGATCCGCCGCTCGGCCGCCGCGGCGAAGGCATCGGGCTTGAAGCCCTTCAGATAGGCGATCACGCTTTCGATGCGGGCCCTGACCTCAGCCAGCGTCTGCTCGGTGTCGGCATGCACCGGCACGTCCTTTTCGCGGTCGGCGAGACGGGCGGCGCCGAGCTTGGCGGTGTCGCAGGCGGTGCGGATCTGCTGCACCAGGCTGAACTGGTCGGGCGAGAGGCGCGACTGCAGCAGGACGCTCATGTCGAACTTCTTCTCGGCCGCGAACTTTTCCGCCTCGCCCAGAATGGCGAGCAGGTTATTCAGCATCTTGGTGGGCTGGGTGACGACGACGGCATGGATCATGGGGGCGTGGATCATGGGGGCCTCTGGTTCGGAGTTTCACACTTGGGCCACGCCTATAGCAGCTATAGAGGCCTATAACCTTGCCGAAGATATTTCGCTAAAGTCCTCGCCCACAGCAGCCATACAGGTGAGCGTAATCCGCTCGTAAGTTGGTTCTGGCTCATTGTGACTGAGGAATGGGTAGTCGCATGCTGGCTTACAAATATCTGATCTGGACTGTCCTGCTGGTCTCCGGCGTTGCCGGGGGGTGGGCCGCGTGGTGGCACTTTTCGAAATCGATCTACCTCCGCGATACCGGCGCGGAAGTGTTCGGCGAAGCGACCATAAAGCCGGGGGTTCTCCTGCGACGGCAAATATGGCGGCTCGTCTGGACCGTGGCGGGTGTGGTGGGCGGCGTGATCGTGGGGATGTTTGCTCTCACGTTCCTGACCCGCTTCCAGACTTGACCCTTGCCGATCCGGCCGCCGGCGCCGACGAGGTGAGCACGACGCTCAGATCCTTCGCCACAGCGGCCAGGTCGCGGCGAGCGCCAGCAGCCCCATCACCCCGGTGATCGCCGTCGCTTCGGGCGCGCCGATCAGGTCGGCGAGCCAGCCCAGCCAGAGGAAGCCGATCGGCCCGGTGCCGATGCACACCGACAGGACACCCAAGACGCGCGAGCGCATATCGACCGGGGCAGCAAGGTAGACGAGTGTTGCCTGCAAGGTGGAAAAGGCCGCTCCGCTGAGACCGGTCACCAGCAGCGCGGCGCCGGCAAGCAGCGGCGTGGGGGCGAACGCAAAGGCGATCAGCCCCACCAGGTAGGCGGCCACGCCGCCGACATAGGCGCGGGCATGCCAGCCCTGACTGAGCCATAGCGCCAGCACCAGGGCACCCGCGAAGGCGCCGACGCCGTCGACGCTGGTGAGGAGGCCTACACCTTCGGGGCCGAGCAACAGCCGATCGCGCCCGATCACGGGGATCATGCTAGTGAAGGGCCAGGCGAAGACGTTGTAGATGACGGTCACCACCATGATCGCGCCGAGGCGCCGGTCGGTGAAGACGATCGCCACGCCCTCCCAGGTGCGGGCGAGCACGGCGCCTGATCCGGGCGAGGACGGAATGCGGCTCCGCACCAGCAGCGCAGCCGCGACGGCCGACGCGTACATCGCCACGCTCAGCACGAACGCACCCTCGATGCCGACACCGGCCAGCAGCAGGCCGCCGACGGCGGGGCCGACCATGCGGCTGGCATTGCCGGCGCCGACATCGAGCGCCATGGCCGTGGCCATGCGATCTCGGCCCATGACTTCGCCCATCATCACCCGCCGCAGCGGATTGTCGGTGGCCCAGCCGCAGCCGTTGATGAAACTGGCGACGGCGAAGTGCCAGACTTCCAGAGTCCCCGTCCAGGCGACGACGGCGAGCAAGGCCGAGGTGACAGCCATCAGGCCGACGACACCTGCCAGGGTCAGGCGCCGGTCGAATCGTTCGGCGAAGGCCCCGAGGAAAGCCCCGAACAGGCCCATGGGAACCAGGCGGAGCATGGTGACCATGGCGACGACGAAGGCCGACCCGGTCTGCTGATAGACGACGATCCCCATGGCAACGGTCTCCAGCCAGCGCACGGTGGAGACGACCATGCCGACGTACCACAGACGCCAGAAATCCATCGGGCTGGTGCGCAGCACGTGGCGGAACGAACCATCGGTTTGCCCGTTCTCGTTGTCGCTCATCCCGGCTTTTGCCGCTGTCGTTGATGCCGGGACAGCAGTACCTGCATCCCGAACACGAAGGCGAGGTAGGCCGCCATGCACAGCACCAGCACACTCACCTCGCCGAGGGTCGGCTCGGTGATGAAGGCTGCAAGGCGGTCGCCGACGATGGACATGAGCAGCAGGCCCGGTGTCATGCCGACCACCGAGCCGGCAATGAAGTCGGCGGGACAGATACCACTCACGCCGAGGCCGAGATTGATCATGGTGCCCGGTGCCACCGGCACCACCCTGAAGGTGACGACGACCATGAAGCCGCGTTGCCTGGCTGCGCCGAGAACGCGCTGCAACCTCGGGCCGAACAGGCGCGCCAGGGCCGTCTTTCCCAGCCAGGCACCCACGAAGTACATCAGGAGCGCGCTGGTGAAGGCGCCGAGCGCCGAATAGGCGAAGCCGAGCCAGGGCCCGAAAACCGCCGCCGTGGCGAGAATGAGCACATTGACGGGAAACGCCACGACTCCGCCGACCAGGAATGCCACGAGCACGAGAGCCGGCGCCCAGGGATGATCCCGGGCCTCGGCCAGAAGGCGCCGGATCTTGTCCGCGGTCACGATATCGGTGGTGCCGGCAACCCACCACGCGACGGCAAGCCCCAACATCGCGAGCAGGAGGGCAACAGCGATCAGCACGGGCTTGGTCTGCATGGCGGCGCACAGTAGGGCAGCGCGGGTGACGCGGCGAGAGCATGCCGCGTGCGACGAGGCGGGATCACGCTACACTCCTGCCATGACCAACTCCCTCCTCCCCTCCTCCTGGCGGCCATCGCCTGCGGCGCTGCTGCCGGCCAATCCCGCGGCCTACGACGGCCCACGCCTCGCGGTGTGGGGTGCGCTGGCGTGGCTTGGCGTCATCACAGTGCGGAGCTGCATCCACCTACTGAAGTCGGACGGCGGGGCGCAGTCGATCGCGACCATCGACATCGAGGTCGCGGGCGGCTCGAACATCGTGGCGTTGTTCGGCCAGTGGGGTGCGAGCCAACTCCTGCTGGCGGGGCTACTCTGGGTGCTGATGCTGCGCTGGCGCGGGCTGGTGCCGCTGGCGCTGGTGGTGTTCGTGGCCGAGCCATGCCTGCGCGGCTTCGCCGGCCACCTGAAGCCGTTCACGACGATGGGCACGGCGCCGGGCGAGGCGCTCAACTGGGTGGTGCTCCCGGTGCTGGCGGCGCTGCTGTGGCTGTCGCTCTGTCCGGCGCGGCGCATGAGGCCTGCATGAAGATGCCCAGCACCGTCACCTTCGATTTCTACGGCACGCTCGTGCAATGGCACGAGGGTGTCGAAGCGGCGTTCCGCGAGATCCTCACACGCCACAACAAGGCCGCGGCCGATCCCGCGCCGCTGATCCACGCCTTCCATGCCGAAGGCCGCCGCCTGCGCGACGCACCGCCGTGGAAACCCTATCGCGAGGTACTGCGCGAAAGCCTGCGGCTCGCCCTGAACCACGCCGGGCTCGCGATGTGCCCGGCCGATATCGACGGGCTGATCGCCCTGCTCTCGGCGCTGCCGGCGCATGCGGACGTGCCCGACGCGCTCGCGGCACTCCGGCAAAAAGGTTTCAAGCTGGCGGCGATCTCCAACACCGATGACGATCTGATAGCGGGCAGCCTGCCGTCGCTCGGCCTCGCGCTGGATACGGTGATCACCGCCCAGCAGGCGCAGGCCTACAAGCCCGACCCGCAGCTCTTTCGCTTTGCCCATGCCACGCTGGGCGTGACGCCCGACGAGGTGATCCACGTGGCGGCGAGCCAGCCGCTCGACATGGCGGTGTGCAAGGCGCTCGGCATCCGCGCTTTCTGGGTCAACCGGCGCGGCGAGGTGGCCGACGCGCAATGGCTACCCTTCATCGAGGTGAAGGACGTGGCCGAGGCGGTACGAGCGATTGTCCGAGGGGCGATCATCCGATAGCGGGCGCGACAACTCCGGCACTGGTGGTTTGGTGGGCTGGCTGCCAAGGTCCCGCCCGCCATGCCCCTACATTGGAAGATCGACGCGCAACAGAAACTGGCCACCGCGACCGCGGAAGGCGACGTCACGCGCGCCGAAATCGAGGCGTTCCATGAGGCGCTGCGCCTGGCCGGTAGCTACAGCTATCGCAAGCTGTTCGATGCCGCGCGCGGCAACTTCGTCATGGACGCCGAAGACCTCATGGCATTGGGCGTGCGCATGCGCGCCTCGCACGAGGAGGGACCGATCGGCCCGCTGGCCGTGGTTGTCTCGGACGAACAGTTCGAGAAGGCGGCCCACGTGCTGGGCATGCTGGCCGCAGCCGAGCGGAAGATGCGCGTCTTCCACCAGCTCACGCAGGCGCGCAAATGGATCAACAGCCTACCGCGATAGCGCAGCTTGATCTTCCTGGAGGATCGCCTCTTACCGGGGTACTACCTGCAGGGGCCGCAGAGCCTTCGGTGTAGATGGCGGTGCCGCGCGCTCGAGGCTTTCGATCCGCGATAGGGCGACGGCGAATTCCGAACGCATCAGTTTCAGCTCGCGTTGGCATATACGCGCCGTCGTCGCCGTGGCGGCGATCAGGTTCTCGAGGGTGCCCAGCATGTCTTCCTGCTGTCCCCGCGGCACGGCATGACGCAACCGCCGCACGTGCTGGCGAGCTTCCCTCGCCGTCGTTTCCAGGATCTCGAAATGGTTCATTCGATGTCTCCCCCAAGACATGCGAAAAGCTATCCTGCTCTGATGACAGGAAACTTACGCAAGGGCACAAGCCAGAGGCATGACGAAGGTCTTTTCGGTTGTTCTCGCGGCAGCCTTGGCGCTCGGCGCCTGCACCCCCAAAGCCACGCTCGACAATTCGCAAGTCGAGACGGTCAAGGTTGAAGGGCGGCTGTCCGAGGTCCGCATCGCGCCGACCGATGCGCCGGACGACTACCGGATGCTGATCGTGCGGGCGACACTGGTGATCAATCCCGACCCCGAGGCCGAACGCGCGCGCGGGTGGAATGTCGCCAAGCAGTACATGGACCGGACTTGCAAGGAGAGACGCTATCAGGTGCTGGACAACGACCTGACCGATTACGTGAATCTCCAGATCCACTTCAGGTGCGTGGGCTAGCGGCGGTCAACGGCGCGCCGAAGGCTGAAGAGCCTGATCCCGCGCTCTCCTCCCCCGAGAAGGAAGGAGAGCGGGATCAGACTTTGAAGGCCTAGACCTTGAAAGCTTGGCGAGCCAGGAGCCGCCAACCCGAGGCCTGCTTCTGCCAGACCTGCAGGACACCGATCTTCGAGACGTTCCACTTGCCGTCGCCGGTGCCGCTCTCGCTCTCCCAGGCATGACGCACGATGGCATCGTTGCCGGCGACCGCGACGGTCTGCCTGGAAAGCTCGATGGACTTGTAGACTGTCTTCTTCGAGGCGACGACGTCGACGAAGGTCGCCTTGTCCTCGACCTTGCCGCTCGAATGGCCGTAGCTCAGCTGATCGGCAGTGAGCGCCTCGAGCTTGGCCTTGTCGGGCGTGAGCATGGCTTTGGTGAGGGCGGCGACCGCCTCGGCGACGGCAGCGCTATCGGGGCCCTCGGCACGCGCGGATGAGAGAGCAAACGCAGAAGCAGCCGACGCGACGAGCGCGGTGGCGGCAAGATGACGGCGGCTGACGGTCATGGTTCCCTCCTGGGTTCTTCCCGACTTCGCGGGATAGGCCAGAAGGCTAGCACTCCGCATAGAGGTACGGAACCAGAGGTTGCAGCACACGCAGTGAAGGTGGCCTGCCGAGCAGAATCCTGTTTGGCTTTGCGATTTGGCCGGTCAGACTGGTCGAAGGGCAGTAACGCCAATGACGGGGGAACCGATGAAGACGATTTGGGCGGCGCTGGGTTTCGCGCTGATGATGTTCGGCCTCGCCGGGCTCGGACTTCCGGGGGGTGCTTCGGCGCAGAGCGGCCTGCAGCGCTTCGAAAGCGAGATCAAGCCGCAGATCGACCTCAAGAAATTCACTTATGGCGGCGCGAGCACATTAGGCTCCGCCGGCTTCGTGCTGAACGACGTCGTGGCGGTCGTGCCGGGCAATCCGGCGACCGGCGGCAAGGACACCACGGTGAAGATCGACAAGGTCACCGTCGAAGAGATCGACTTCGAGCGCCTGAAGAAGGACGCCAAGGGCGACGAGGCCCCGCGCTTCGCCAAGATCAAGCTCGAAGGCATGACGGGCGACGACACACTGTCCGCGGCGCTGGCGCCGTATGGCGTTCCCAAGGTGCCGGTCGACATCGCGCTCGACTACCGGATCGACACCGCGACCAAGGTGCTGACGCTCTCCAAGCTCGAGGTCAACCTGCGCGGCCAGGCGCGGATCTCTATGGCGCTCGTGCTGGACGGCATCAGCGACAAGCCGAGCGAGATGCAAAGCAGCCAGGACGACGGACGGCTGCGCACCGCTTCGCTCGACATCGACGACACCGGTCTGCTGGCCAAGGTCTTGCCGGCGGTTGCCAAGGAACAGGGCACAACGGCAGAGGCAATGGTCGCCATGGCGGTGGTGCCGATCGGCGCCTTCGCCCAGGGCCAGGGGCCGGCCACGCTGAAGGCGCTCGACGCTATCGTCTCCTTCATCAGCGACTGGAAGCAACCCAAGGGGCCGATCAAAATCACCATCAAGCCAGCCAAGACGGCGGGCATGGCCGACCTCGATAAGATCATGACCCCGAATGCGCTGACTGACCTGTTCGGGCTCGCCGTCGAGTACGGCGGCACGCGTGCCGGCGCCGCGGGCGCGACCGCGGTGGCGGCGACCACCGGCGAGGCCAAGGCGCTGAGCGGCGGCGAGGCCGGCCTCTCGCTCGCCGGCAACACGCTCACCGGCAAGATGGACGGCGACGTGTTCTTCGAACTCTACCGCAAGGACGGGACCACCGCGTTGTTGGAGGACACCGAAATCTCGCCGGGCAAATGGACGATCGAGGGTGAGAAGCTCTGCACCAAGTACAAGGGCGAGGACAAGGACTGCTATGGCATTAAGCGCGAAGGTGACGTGGTGACCTTGATCGACTCCAAGGGCAAGGGCTATCGCATGAAACTGCTTGCCGGCAACCCGAAGGACCTCTGAACAACATGCTCGTCCTCTATCATGGCTGGAGATCGTCAGCGTCGCGCAGGGTGCGGCTCTGCCTGGCCGAAAAGGGCCTCGCTTTTGACAGCAGGATCATCGACCTCACGAAGATGGAACACCATGCTCCCGCCTTCTTGAAGCTCAATCCCAACGGTGTCATTCCGCTGCTGATCCTGGAGGACGGGCGCTCGCTCTACGAGAGCGGCACGATCTGCGAATATCTCGACGAGACCCATCCTGAGCCGCCGCTTCGTCCTGCCAACGCTTTCAGGCGCGCCGAGATGCGCAACTGGATCCGCCATGTCGACGGGCTGATTGGCAATCTGATCATCTTCAACTGGGCGCATTCGATGGCGAAGGTCGCCACGCAATGGTCCGACGCGGAGCTCGCGGAGAAACTCAAGGCTGTGCCCAGCAAGGAACGGCGTGAAGCCTGGATGCGCACCGCGCGGAAACCCTACACCGAGGAGGAGCGCCAGGAGGCGCGCGACAAGCTGCGCGTCGGGCTGCTCGACCGGATGGAGGCGATGCTGGCCCAAGGCACCTGGCTCCTGGGCGAGCGCTATTCGATCGCCGACATCGCTGCAGTGCCGTTCGTGAAGCGGATCGACGAGGAGATCGCACCCGACGAGATGACCGCTGCGCGCCATCCGCGCGTCCACGACTGGTGGAAGGCGATCCAGGCGCGGCCGGCGTTCGCGGTGGCAAAGATCGGCCCGTTCACGAGTGCCTGACGGGCGCCAGACGGAGCGCCTGAGACGCGCCCTACTTCGGGACCAGACGATAGCCGCAGGGATGGCTCTGCTGCAGCGTCGAGATCGGGCGCGGGCCAGTGCCAGCGGGAACCGTGATCCGCGCCCCGTTCGGATCGGCATAGCTCGGCACCACCGCATTGAAGCTGCCGTCTGGCGCGAGCGTGACCGTCCAGATCGGCTGCGGGAAGGCCGCGAACCTGAGCGACATGACACTACCGGTGACCCGGATGATCGGATCGCCGGCGCCGGGCGCGCAGGTCGAGGCGTTGCCCGGCGCGTGTTCGATGACGAGCGGCCATTCCTGGGAAGCCTGGGCCAGGACAGAGGGAGTGGCAGCAGCTCCCGAAGCGAACGCAAGGATCGCCGCAATAGTGCGAACTTTCATGACCTCCCCCTTTCCCTGACGCCGGCGACGGTGGCAGGCGCGCGAAACCGGGTCAATCTGGCCGCGCCTAGTGCGCTATCAAGACCGGTACGGGGCAGGAGGAGATGACCTTGCCGGTGGCGCCGCCGAGGCCGAGAAAACCGCTGAGCTGGCCACGCCCGTAGGCGCCCATGACCAGGAGATCGGCGTTCTTGTCACTGGTGTAGCCCAGCAGGGCGCGACCGCGGGCTCGGCCCGATACGGCGCCGGGATCGATGGCGTCGACGGTCGCCGCGATACCGTGACGGCCGAGGTGGCGCACCAGCAATGGGGTGCTCACCGACTCGGGCGTGGCGCCGGCGATCAGGATCGTCACCTTGTCGGCACGCGCGAGAAACGGCAGGGCATACTCGACGGCGCGTGCCGCCTGGGCACTGCCGTTCCAGGCGATGACGACCGAGGACAGGCGGCGGGCGCGGGGATCGGGCGGAGCCACCATCACCGGGCGGGCGCAGTCGTGGATCGCGGCATGGATGGTCGCGGGAGCCGCGTTCTCGGGGTCGGTTCCCGGCCGGCCGAGGACCAAAAGATCGGCTGAGCGGCCCATCTCGACCAGCGTGTCGAGCGTCGTGTCCCAGCCGGTGCGTAGCGTGGCGCCCGCGATGACGGCCGCGTGCTCGCGCCAGGCGCCTTCGGTGTTGCGCAGGCGCCCATTCAGCCGGCTTCTGTCGTGGTCCCTGAGGAAAGGCATGGCTTGAGCAGCGATGTTAACGTCGTCGGGGCGGCCGTGCGGAAAGTGCACGCCATCGATGACGCCACCGAAGTCGGCGGCGACGCGGGCGGCGAGCCGGAAGGCCATCGCAGCGTCGGGACCGCCTTCAGAAATCGCCAGGACGGACTTTACCATCGTCGAGACCTCCGGGAACAGGTCAGCAAGGCGGCAAGGACTTCCGCCGGATCACTTCGCCAGCTTCATGCATTCGCCGGCGGCTTCCGCCGCGTCGCGCGCGGTGGCGCGCGACATGGTTCCGTTCATCACCAGGGGCCGGGCGACGGCGGTCAGCGCCTCCTTGATATCGTTGGTCGGCGTCACCTTCGGCGATGCCTGGTTGTAGAGCATCTGGCCCTCCGTCGAGAGCTTGGCCGCACAGGCGGCGGCAGCGGCCTGGTCGGCCTGGACCGTGGCCGGGAGCATTGCCAAGCCGAGGACAGACAGCAAAGAGAGCGGAAGGCGCATACGCATGATTGGTCTCCGTTGAGTCCTATTGTGCATTCCAAGTACTGGCCTATCGGCTGCCCTGCTGGCAAGGTAGCATCCGCATGACGCTTCACTGGACGATAGATCCGACGGCGAAACTGGTCACCGCAACTGCGGAAGGCGGGGTTACGCGCGCCGAGTTCGAGGCCTTTCTCGATGCCGTCGGCGGCGCCGGCGCCCATGGTTATCGCAAGCTGTTCGATGGCGCGCACGGCGAACCGGACATGGAACCGCACGACATTCTGGCGCTGGGCGTGCGCATGCGCGCCACTCACGCGGAGGGGCCGATCGGTGCGCTGGCCGCGGTCGTACCGGGCGACATGGTCGACGCACTCAACCGCGTGCTGGGGATACTGGCCGCGGCCAAGCGACCGATGCGGGTCTTCCATGAGATCGGGCCGGCGCGCAAATGGATCGCAAGATTCGGGGCCCCCACCCGCGGCACCGGTGACTGACGCGCAGCCTGGAGCACTTTCAGAAATGGTCGATGATTCCGTTGTGACCGAGGTCCCTGCCAGGAAGCGCCGGATCGACGGCCGCCGCCTGCGAAGCGAGCGGACCCGGCAATTGATCATCGAGGCCTACCTCGGTCTCCTGCGCGAAAACCCGCAACCACCGACGGCGTCCCAGATCGCCAAACGTGCCGGCTACTCCGTCCGTTCCGTATTCGAGCGCTTTACTGATCTTCTCGCGCTGAGCTTTGCCGCGGCCGACCACGCCTTCGCCCAGGGCATGGCCCAGGCCGCGATCCGCCATGTCGACGCCGACCGGCGGACCCGGCTCCGATCCCAGGTCGAAACGCGCGCCGGCATCTGCGAGCGGTGGCTGCCGCTGTGGCGCGTGCTGCTGCAAAACCAGAGCGAATCGGAACTGCTCAAGGTGCGGATCGGGCACATGCGCGATGTCGTCGCCGCACGCCTGCAGCTGATGTACCGGCCGGAGCTCTCGACCCTCCCGGAAGCTGAACGCACACAGCTCGTGATCGCCCTCGAGGCGCTGACCGATTTCGAAAGCTGGGGGCGCATGCGCGAGCGTCACGGCCTGTCGGTCGAGGCCGCACGCGAGGTCTGGATCAGCGCCATCGACCGGATGCTGCCGCCGACGCCGTCGGCGTCTTAAAGCTGTATCTGGACACGGAGCGCACGGACCTTAGGGTTCGGGCCGGAAGAGTGAATCTTCAGGAGAGCTGGCCAACAATCCGAAGGTTCTGATTGCCGGCGCCAGGCCGGTTGGCCTCACTTTGGCCATGACACCGAGGCCTACCTCGCGGTGCTGGCGGCGGGGTGGGCGAGGCGAGGCGAGGCCCCGCCGCGCCCGACACGCTAGCGCAGGGGAATCGTGAAGTTGAAGTTCAGATTGGGCTCAACCGGCTGCGAATACATCGGCGCCTGATAGACCGGCGCCGGCATGACGACGATCGGCCGCTGGTAGACGACCCGCGGCGGTGCCTCGACATAGCGCTCATGCACGACATGGATGTGGCGCTCGGGCACGTAGTGATGATGGCGATCGTGGCCCCGGTCCCGCTCCCAACGGTCTCCGTCGTCCGCCTGGGCGCTGGCCGCCGCGGCGAGAACCATCGAGCCCGCGATCGCGGCCGACAGAAGAGTCCGTACATTCAGGCGAGTCATGACTGTCTCCCTTGGTAGGTTCCGTAGAGGGGTTACGAGCGGGATTGTGACCGCACGGTGCAGTCGTGGCGTGACGCCTAGTTTCTTTTGCGCACGCAACTTTCCAACCATTCCGACGGTGCAGTGTCAGACATGTGTCTTCTTCTTGTGGAATGAACGATCGGCATGATCGTCGGTCGATATCGAGGGATGCCGGTTGCCAGAGGCACGTAGCGACTCACAAGACGGCGAATATTTTGCCGTCGACCTTAAGCATCGAGGAAATCATGTCCCGCCTCCGCACTATTCCTTACGCAGTGCTTTCGATGAGTCTCCTCGCCGCCGGCGGCGCCTCCGCCCAATCGATGTGGAGCATCGACCAGCGTGAAGCTTCCCAGCAGCAGCGCATCGATGCCGGACGTCGTGACGGTTCGCTCACGCGGAGCGAAGCCTCTCGCCTCCAGCAGGGCGAACAGCGTATCGACCGCTACGAGGCGCGCGCACGCGCTGACGGCGTCGTGACCTCTGGCGAACGCCAGCGGCTCGACGGCATGCTCGATCGCGAGAGCCGGCAGATCAATCGCGAGCGTACCGACGGCCAGCGCGCCGGCGGCAACGGCAACGGCAACCACTACGGCTGGGATGGCGGGAACCACAATGGCTGGAACCAGGCCGACGCCGGCCGGAATGGCTGGAGCCATGACCCGCGGCGTGACAACGGCCGAAACGACGGTGGCCAGAGCCATGGCAGCGGGAACAATGGCAGCTGGAACCATAGCGGCCAGCCGTCTGCCCCGGGCACGACTCCGCCGGCGCATGCGGGCTGGAACGGCAACGGTCAGGGCGCTGGCCAGGCCAATGGCCAGCACAATTGGGGCCACCAGCCCAACCCGAACGGCACGCCGACCGCGCCGCCGGCAACGACACCGGCCAGTGGCCGGAGCAACGGCCAGAGCAACGGTTGGACCCGCGACGCCACACACACGACCAACGTGGCGCAAGCGACACCTTACACGCACGCCGCCCAATCTCGGGCAATACCGGTCTCTGCGCCGGCAACCCCTGCGGTCGCGCCGTCGCGCGCTCCGAGCAACACCGGCCGGACGAGCCGCCACTAGTCGACACTGAACGAAACATCGCAACGGCCGGCGACCTGGAAACGGATCGCCGGCCTGGGCGGCAGACCGATGCATTTACGGCGGTCAGGAACCCAAACCCTCGAAACGCGTTAGTCCCAATCGACGCTCGCGCGACCGCGAACCGTCCCAAGGGGAGAACGCGCAGTGTATATGTCCACCGAAAGCATCCTGGTTATTCTATTCGTCGGGATCGTCGCCGGCTGGTTGGCCGGCAAGATCGTTCGCGGCACCGGCTTCGGCCTGATCGGCGATCTCCTCGTTGGCATCGCCGGCGCTCTGGTGGCGACCCTGCTGTTTCCCCGCCTCGGCATTCATCTCGGCAGCGGCATCGTCTCGGAGATCATCTATTCGGCGCTAGGTGCAATCATCCTGCTGCTGATCGTCCGCCTCATTCGCGGGCGTGGCCGGATCTAGCGGGCCGCCGAGGCGGGCTAATTCTGCCGGTCGTTGGCTTCTGTCCGCGCCTGCTTCGAGTCGCGCGAGGTCACATGCTCGAAGCTTCCGAAAGCAAAGCACATCCGTGCGGCGACTCCACTGCGACGCGCAAGTGGGCGACCGCGTCCGTATCGTCTACGACCGCAGCGGCAGGGGCTCGGCGGTCCGAGACACGGACTACAGATATCCGATGCACCACCGACGTCGACACTACTGGCCGGCGGCGCGCTCCAGGCTCTTGATGGCGAGCGGCGCCTTGCCCGACTTCTCGGCGACTTCGAGATCCTGCGCCTCGATGATGGCACGGGCCGGCAGATCCTTTTCGAGACCCTCGAGGGCGTCGAGCGGCACCCGGCGGTTGGAGCGCTGGCTGCCGTCCTCGTAGATCACGTTGAACAGGACATATTCCGTCCGCTTTCCGGGCTTCTTGGCCATGGCGGCCTCCGATCTGGGTTTGGGACGCGGATTGCGAGGCGCCCCATACGGCTTTCGCGACCGAAGCGCGAGGAGATTCGCCCGCCGTCGCGCCGAACCCTTACCGTGGCGGCGTCGGCGGCAACATCCGGTCGATCGTGCTGCGCCAGACGTCCTGGGCGGCTTCTGGCGACAGGCCGAAATGGTCGCGCATCTGATCCCAGCTCTCGAAGCTGATCAACGTGACCAGCGCGATCAGCAATTGATCACGCGCTGTCGCCTCCAGGATCGACAGCTCCCGCGCGTACATCAGCTTCAGCCGGGTCATGTTGCCCTGACGCGCGAGCGCCATGCGGGGCTTGAGGTCTGCGACCTTGCTCTGGACGCCGACGAGGATGCGCCACAGCGGCAGCCACTTCTCGCAGGCATAAGCCCGAGTTTCGACATGGGATCTGATCCGGGCCGGACGGTCACCCTCGACATCGCGCGCCACTGCTTCGGCCTGCCCCACGGCAAGCGCATAATCCGCCGCCGCGAGACTGAGGGCGTCGAGATCGGAAAAACGCTCGAAGATCGACCGCACCGAGTAGCCGGCATGCTCGGCAATCTGTCCTGCGGTCGGCATCCCGGGACCGCGGCGCAGGAGATCGAGATAGGCCTCGATGATCAGATGCCGGGTGCGCTCGCTGCGCAGGCGCCGGCCGTCCACCTGGCGGCGCCTGCGGTGGGGAATGTTCAGCGAGGGGTCGTGCAGCGACACAATTGAAGCTCCCGATTGCCGCCGCCCGCGACGGTGTGAGGGACAGATGCCACCTGCCGGGAGCGGCACATCGCGTCGACGCGATGCCCGTCCCCGAAAACAACCGGCTCAACCATGGGTTAACTATAGCTGTGAACCTCGATTTTCCCTAGTTGCGGCGTTGCGCCTGCATGCGGCAGGCTGTGGCCATGATCCATCGCCCGACGGTGGCCGGCAAAGCCGGCCTTGCCCTGCTTCTCGCGCTCGTCCTCGTCGCGGCCAGCGGTGGGGCCGATGCCCAGCCGCGGCGGCCGCCGGACAGCGACAAGGGAAGCGACAAGCCGGCCGATTGCACCGCGACCCTGGGCGCCCTGCCCAAGGAATGGCTGGGCGAAGCCTTCGCCATCGACGGCATCACACTGGGTGGTGCCGGACTGAAGCCGCAGCTGCGCCTATGGGGCGTCCAGGCGGGCGAGCTGCGCGACCGGCAGAGCGGCCTCGAAACGATCGCGGGCATGCGGGCGCGCGCCGCGCTCGAAGACATGCTCGAAAAGGCCGAACACAAGGTGAAATGCCGGGCGGCACGCTGGGACCGCGACTGTCACGTCGTGGCGCAGTGCACCGTCGACGCATCGCCGGCGCCACTCGATCTCGGCGGCTACATGATCGCGAGCGGTCTGGCGTACGGTTTCCACCTCGAGGAAGTGCTGCCGTGGGAGCCGCGCGCCAGCCAGCGCTATGCCGGCGCCGAGGCCGAGGCGCGCAAGGCCAAGCGCGGCTTGTGGCCGGTCTGGCTGGGCGAGAAATAGGGCGGCAGGCACCGCGCGACGGATACTCTAGCGTCCGATATCCGCGGCAACCCGTCGATCGCGCGCGATGGTCTCCAGGACAGCCGAAGGGCCCTCGATCTGCACGGGAATGTCGGCGAGGCGCGCCTGGGAGTGCAGCGACTTGTCGTCCCGCATGCCGAGCAGGGCTGCCGTCAATCGGGCGGCCACGGTCGAAGCGGTCGTGGCCGGCGCGAAGACGCCATAGCTGATCGTATACGCGAGCTTCGGATCGCCGACGAGTTCGGCGAGAGTCGGCACCTGGGGCAATTCGGGCGAACGCCGGGCGCCGGAGGTCGCAATCACCCGAAGCTTGGTGGAGTCGCGCTTGCTGTACAGAAGCGCCAGGCGCGTATCGACGGCCGCGATATCGGCGCGTCGCGTCAGCAGCAGATCGGCGGCGGCCTTCGTGCTCTCGGTCTCGACCAGATCGAACGACAGCTTCATCCGCTGCTCGATCAGTGCCAGCAGGAGGCCGACGGTGGAATCTCGGCCGGTTGTCGCCGCCTTCAGCCGGCTCATCCGCGCCGCCGCGAGCAGTCCGGCCCAATCGGCAATGCCGGAATACTGATTGACCACGATCGCCGTCGAGAAACCGCGGGTGATCTTGGCGATCGGCATGAGCCGTGACAGGAGTGGATCCGCTGGGATGTCCTGCAGGACCAGATTCAGCACCTCGGCGATCAGCAGCGTCTTTCCATCAGGCTTCGAGTCGATCACATGACGGGCGGCCAGCCGCCCGGCGTCGCCCAGCGCATAGTCGAATTCGACCGGCTCATCGAGTGCCGCCGAAAGACCGTCCTGGATGAGCTGGGCGCAAAGATCGGTGGGATTGCCGACGCCATAGCCGCACATCAGGCGGACGGTCTCAGCCGCCGCCGCCTGCCGAGGCAGAAACCCGAGCCCGCCGACGGCAACAGCCTTCAGAAGAACGTCGCGTCGTCGGAGCGTCATGAAGCGAGAATACAGGGCCGGCGGCCGGGCTCCTAGTGCGTCTTGCCAGACCTAGGCGTTAACGTGCGGGTCGCCTTTTTCGCGCCAGCTTGCCGAGTGGCCGCTTGCCGGTGGCGGTTGGCGGGACGGCGACGTCGCGCTGGAGATTGTCGTACACGTCGTCCATGAGACGATAGTCGATCGTGAGTTCCTCACCGGCTGGAATGTCGCGCACGGCATGATAGGTCACGTCGCCGTCATCGGAGCCGAGATTGGGGTCGGCGGCATGGTTCATGTACCAGCCGGTCGAGATGCGCAGGAAATCGAGCGGCACCCAGTAGCCGCCGGTGCTGCGAATGCCAAACTTCTTGTAGAGGGCGACATGGGGCGAGGCATCGACCTGCCGGGTCGAGACCCAACGACTGTCCTCGCCGTCCCAGATGCGGACGAGCTCTCCCTTTTTGATGTCCTGGTCGGCGAAACAGCCGATACCGTGAACGCCGGAGGCGCCGAGATAGACGAATGCCTTGCTTGTCTTGCGCTTCATGAAAACTCTTACTCGTGATCGCCGGTACCGTACGGCCCGCGTGCTTACCCTGCTCCCTGCGCCTCTTCAATCGCGCCGGCGCCACAGCCTGGGGGTGACTGGTTCCACCACTGGAACAGCGCTAGGCTCTTTCACTTTCAATCGGGGAGAAGTCTAGACCGAGCACAAGCCAAGGCCGCGCGCGACAAGCCGCAGCTCAAGCGGACAGCGCGTTGCCTGCCACGGACATACGTCACTGGGAGGACGCACCATGAAAAGCCGAACCGATCGCTTTGCGTTGGCGTGTTTTGCGTTGGTAAGCGTGATGGCATTGACGACGGCAACGACCGGTACTGCCCGGGCGCAGAAATCCGGTGGCATCCTCAAGATCCAGCACATGGACACGCCGCCCAGCGCCTCGATCCACGAGGAGGCAACCGTCTCGGTGGCCGTGCCCTTCATGGGCCTGTTCAACAACCTGGTCATGTTCGACCAGCACGTGGCCAAGAACAGCTTCGAATCGATCATCCCGGATCTCGGCCTGAGTTGGACGTGGGGTGCCGACGGCAAGACGCTTGCCTTCAAGCTGCGCCAGGGCGTGCGCTGGCACGACGGCAAACCGTTCACGGCCAAGGACGTCGCCTGCACCTTCGATCTGCTGCTCAGCGCCGAGAACAAGCTCCGGCGCAATCCGCGCGGGGCCTGGTACGGCAATGTCGAGAAGGTGACGGCCGACGGCGATTTCAACGCAACCTTCCATCTCAAGTCGCCGCAGCCCTCGCTGCTGGCATTGCTGGCCTCCGGCTACACGCCGATCTACCCCTGCCATATTCCCATCGCGGACATGCGCCGCAAGCCGGTCGGCACCGGTCCGTTCAAGTTCGTCGAGCTCAAGATGAACGAGGGCATCAAACTCACCAAGAACACCGACTACTGGAAGCCCGGGCGGCCCTATCTCGACGGCATCGAATACACCATCATCGCCGATCGCTCGACCCGCATGCTGTCGTTCGTCAGCGGCAAGTTCGACATGACCTTCCCGACCGATGTCACGGTCCCGCTCCTGAAGGGCATAAAAAAGGACGCGCCGCAGGCGCAATGCACCATGCGCGCCACCGGCGTCAGCACCAACCTGATCGTCAACCGCGAGGTGCCGCCGTTCGACGATCCGAAGATCCGTCGCGCCATGGCGCTGACGCTCGATCGGCAGGCCTTCATCGACATCCTGAGTGAAGGCCAAAGCACACTGGGTGGTGCCATGCTGGCGCCGCCGGACGGCGTGTGGGGTCTGCCTCCGGAGAAGTTGAAGACCATCATTGGCTACGGCGACGTCGCCAAGAGTCGCGACGAGGCGCGCGAGCTGATGAAGCAGGCGGGCTACGGCCCCGACAAGCGGCTGAAGCTGAAAGTCAGCACGCGAAACATCGCCACCTTCCGCGATCCGGCGGTGATCCTGCTCGACCAGCTGAAGCAGATCTATATCGACAGCGAGCTCGAGGTAATCGACACCAGCGTCTACTACAACCGCGTGTTCAAGAAGGACTACGTGGTGGCGCTTAACCTCTCCGGCAGCGCCGTCGACGATCCCGATGTCACTTTCTTCGAGGGTTACGCCTGCGGCTCGCTGCGCAACTACAACGGTTACTGCAACCCCGAGATGACCAAGCTGTTCGAGGCGCAGTCGCGCGAGACCGACCAGAAGAAGCGCCTGGAGATGGTGTGGGACATCGATGCCAAGCTGCAGGAGGATATCGCCCGGCCGATCATCTACAATGGCAAGGCGGCAGGCTGCTGGCAGCCCTATGTCAAGGGCGTGACCCTCCATAGCAACAGCATCTACAACGGCACGCGCTACGAGGACGTCTGGCTCGACCGCTAGGACCGCTACCTACTCATGCGCCGGCGCGCAGCAGAAGCTTGCCGGCGACATGAGGGTCCTCGAGCCGCCGGTACATATCGGCAGCGACGGCCGGACGATCCGACCTCCGTCTACCTGGCCAGCGACTCGAGCCAGCGACGCGCCAGTGCGGGTGCGCGGAAGACGCGCATCGGCCGGTCGGCGACAGCGAGCATGCCCAGCACCCGGGCAACGAGCTCCGCCTTGTGCTCGGCCACGACGACGGCCAGTGGTCCCATGCGCCCCTGCGTATGGATGGCGCGAAAGCGCACCCCCAGCATGAGCAGCTCCTCCGAATTCATTAAAGTGTCGCCCCGACTGCCGTCGAACAGCTTTCGGTAGGCCAACGCCTCTTTGGCGATCAAGTCGTCGAGCAATGTATCCATTTCCCCGCGCGTGACATCACCGTCCGCCACAATGACGACCAATCGGGTCTCGGCATCAATTGTCCAGTCGAGCGACATGTTGCGGGTGGAAGCCTCTGAGGGATGCCGGGTGTATTTGTCACCCTGACAGGCGAAACGCCAGCAGCACCGCAGTGCACCGTGGGCAGACTTTGTCGACGGCGCTAAAGTGAGAGCCCAACCGCGGAGACCTCCCGCCATGCTGACATTCTATTTCGCCCCCGGCTCGAGTTCGATGGCGCCCCACATCGCCCTGCACGAGACCGGCGCATCGTTCGAGGGCAAACCGCTGTCCCTGGCAAGGAAGGACACGCGGACGTCGGCGTTCCTCGCGATGAATCCTGCCGGGAAAGTGCCGGTGCTGATGATCGACGACCGCATGCTCACCGAGGTGGCCGGTATCCTGTTCTATCTCGCGCGGACGTTTCCCGCGGCGGAGTTGCTGCCGCAGGGCGACGTCGAGGCCGAAGCCCAGGTAGTCTCCTGGATGTCTTACATTGCCTCGACCATCCATCCGGCACGACGCCAGGGACTGGAACACGCACGCGAAGTCTATGCGGTGGCCGACAAGCGTCTGGGCAAGAACGATTGGGCGGCGGGTGGGCGATATTCGATCGCCGACATCCATCTGTTCCGCCTCTACTGGCGCTTCCGCAGCTCGCTCGAGTCCGAGCCGGGGGCTTTCCCCAATATCGAGGCACACTATACGCGCATGATGGCGCGGCCGGCCGTGCGGCGAACGATCGAGATCGAAACGAAGATCGGCTACGACCTGCCGGCGTAGCCGCCGGCTATTTGCCGTTCAGCACCCGCCACACCTTTTCAGGGGTCACCGGCATGTCGATGTGACTGACGCCATGCTCAGCGAGCGCATCGACCACGGCGTTCATCACGGAAGGCAGCGCGCCGGCACAGCCGGCCTCGCCGCAGCCCTTGATACCCAGCCGGTTGGTCTTGCACGGCACGGAATGGTTCTCGATCGAGAAGTCCGGTGCGTCAGACGCGCGCGGCATGGCGTAGTCCATGTAGGAGCCCGCCACGGGCTGACCCTGCTGGTCGTAGACCGTGCGCTCCATCAACGCCTGGCCGATGCCCTGAATGACGCCGCCATGCGCCTGGCCCGCGACCAGCATCGGATTGATGACCGTGCCGAAGTCATTGACCATGAAATAGCGCACTACCTCGATCACGCCGGTATCGCGGTCGATCTCGACTTCGGCGACGTGGCAGCCGTTGGGAAAGGAAAACGGCGGATTGTCCGAGATATGGCTGACATCGAGCGACTGCGGCAGGTCTGCCGGCAGCTTCAGGCCGCCACGCAGCTTGTCGGCGAGCTCCAGAATGCTGACGCCACGATCGGTGCCGGCGATCACGAAACGGCCATGCGCGAATTCGATGTCCACGGTCGAGGCTTCGAGCACGTGGGCCGCGATCTGCTTGCCCTGCGCAATCAGTATGTCGCCGGCCTCAAGGAAGGCTTGGCTGGCAACCAGCGCCGACTTCGAGCCGCCGGTGCCGCCGCCCACCTTGAGTTGGTCGCTGTCGCCCTGCAGCAGGCGGAAACGGTCGAGCGGAATGCCGAGTTGGCTGCCCAGCACCTGGGCGAAAGGCGTGGCGTGACCCTGCCCATAATCGAGCGTACCGCTCAGCATGGTGATCGTGCCGTCGTCCTCGAAGCGGATGCCGCCGTATTCCTTGGCGGGCGGTCCCGTGACCTCGAGGTAGGAGCCGAGGCCGAGGCCGCGCAGCTTGTTGCGCGCGGCACTCTCCCGCTTGCGCGCCTCGAAGCCCGACCAATCCGCGGCAATCAACGCCTTGTCGAGGATCGTGGTGAACTCGCCCGAATCGTAGTTCATGCCCGACGGCGCCTTGTAGGGCATCTGCCCGGGCGCAATGTGGTTCAGCCGCCGCATCGCAATCCGATCGAGGCCCATCTCACGCGCCGCCGTATCGATCAGGCGCTCCATGTAATAGTTGCCCTCGGGCCGTCCGGCGCCGCGATAGGCACCGACCGGCGTGGTGTTGGTGAACACGACCTTGGAATTCACCTCCATCGCCGGCGTCTTGTAGACATCGATGACGTTCTTCACCGCGTTGGTCGTGGCAGGCATCGGCGGATAGATGTAGGCACCGGCGTTGCCGGTGCCGCTCAGCCTCACGGCGAGGAACCTGCCATCCTTGTCGAGGGCCAGCTCGGCAATGCGTTGGTGATCGCGACCGGCATGGTCGCTCAGGAAGCTTTCGGAGCGTTCGTCGGTCCACTTCACCGGACGGCCGAGCAGCTTGCCGCCCAGCAGCAGCGGCGCGTACTCGGGATAGACCTGCGACTTCATGCCGAACGAGCCACCGACATTGCCGGTCAGCACACGCAGCCTGTTCGGCGGCACATTGAGCACGTCCTTGGCGAGGCCGCCGCGCAGACCCATCACGCCCTGGCAACCGACATGCAAGGTCCAGCGCTCGGTCTTGGCATCATAGGAGCCGACCGCCGAGCGCGGCTCCATGGCATTCACCACAATCCGGTTGGAGGCGATTTCGAGCCTGGTGACGTGCGCTGCCTCGGCGAAAGCCTTCTTCACCGCTTCGGCATCACCGTAGTGGAAGTCGAGCACCAGATTGCCGGGAGCGTCTTCATGGATCTGCGGCGCGCCGGGTTTCAGCGCGTCAGCCGGAGTGGTGACGGCGGGCAGTTCCTCGATATCGAGTTCGACGGCTTCGGCGGCGTCCTTGGCCTGCACGGCCGTTTCGGCCACGACGCAGGCCACGGCCTCGCCCACGAAGCGCACGCGGCCTTTGGCCAACGACGGCCGGGGCGGGGTCTTCATCGGCTTGCCGTCGCGGTCGGGAATGTTGAGGCCGCATCTCATCGGCCCGAAGCCTGCCGCTTCGAGATCGGTGTTGGTGTAGATGGCAAATACGCCCGGCATCGTCTTCGCTGCGGACGCATCGACGCTCTTCAGCACGCCGTGCGCGATCCTGCTGCGCACCATGACGGCATAGGCCTGGCCCGGCAGATTGATGTCGTCGGTGTAGCGTCCCTGGCCGCGCAGCAGCTTCGGGTCCTCGGAGCGCGGCACGGACTGGCCGACGCCGAACTTCATCAAGGCAAGACCGGTGTCGTCGAACGAGTCCATACGCTTACCCTCGCAAATTCCAAGCCACCTCACCCCGAGGATCGCTCCTCGGAGTGAGGCAGTCCGTTCCTGATTAATCCTACTTCAGCGGCGAGTAGTTCGTCGGCAACAGCAAGGTCGAATGCATCGCTTGTAGTTTCGCCGGACCCTTGGCGAGATAGGCCTGCCACGCCGGATCCTTCATCGCCGCACCGCGCGCCTCGAAGCGCTCCTGCAGGTTCTTGTAGCGCCAGAGGTGGATCCACTCGTTGGGCTGCGGGAACTCGCCGGTCCAGGCGCCCCAGATCGGCGAATACTTGTCACGCGCGGCCTGCACCTCTTTGAAATCTTTGCCGTATTGGACAGCGCCACCCATGTTGCAGCGATAGACACGCAGCTCGTAGATGTTGCCGGTGGTGCCGTCGTCCGGCCGGATATCGACCACGGCATTCATGAGCCGCAGGTCCTGGCGCTCGATCAGCGGACGGATCGTCGGGACGTAGCCTTCAGTCCACGGCTTATGCTTCATCAGCTCACCGCGCAGCCGCGTCCGCTCTTCGTAGCTGTCGTACTTCCACAAGTGCCAGATCTGGTTCAGCGCACCGAACTCGGCTGTCCAGTAGCCGTGGTTGACGCCGTAATTCTGGCCACGCGCCGGCCGGCCGATCGTCTCGGCAGCCTTGAGGTATTCCGGCATCTTGCCGGGCTTCAGGGTATAGCAGCGAAGTTCGTAGACCATGTCGTTTCCTCTCAGGGATGGGGATTCTTGGGCGGATGCGCGCGCACCGCTTCCTCGTTGATGTCGGCGCCCCAGCCCGGCCGGGTGGGCACGATCAGCTCACCATTCTGGATGACCGGGGGATGCGTGACCAGATCGTCCTTCCACGGCACGTCGTCGATATCGATTTCCATGATGCGGAAGTTGGGCATGGCGGCGCACAGATGGGCGCTCATCAGCGTCGACATGTGGCCGTAGAAGTTGTGTGGCGCGCAGTTGATCTCATAGGCCTCGGCCATGGTCGAGATCTTGAAGGACTCGGCCAGCCCGTTCCACGGCACGTCGATGATCGACACATCGATCGAGCGGTTCTCGAAGAACGGCCGGAACTGGCGGCGCCCGAACAGCGATTCGCAGGAGGCGATCGGCATCGAAGCTCGGTCGCGGATCAGCCGCAGCCCCTCGGGATCGTAGGAATCGATCTCCAGCCAAAACAGATTGTAGGGCTCGCAGGTGCGCGCGACCTTGATGTAACCCTCGGTCTTGAAATTGAAGTTGGTGTCGAGAAGGATACCCATGTCGGGACCGGCGCCCTGGCGGAAGGCCGCCAGCCCGTCGGAGATCGCGGCCAGGGTCGCACCATCGGCGTTGAGCTCGGGCCCGCCGGCGGTGCGGCCAAATCCCGGCTGGTGCATGTTGGGCGGATCGAGATCGAAGCGGAAGATGTTGGTTTTTAAGGCCTTGAAACCACGCTCCTTCACGTGTTTGCCGAGCTTCACCACATCGTCGAACGAGCGCACCGGCTCGACGCCCATCACCTCGGCGTTACGGAAGCGGTAGCTGCCGCAATGCGACCAGTAGAGCGGCAGGCGATCACGCACCGGGCCGCCGAACAGGGCGCAGACCGGAATGCCCAGCGCCTTTGCCTTCACATCCAGAAGGGCGTTCTCGATCGCCGCCATCGCCTGCTGGTTGATGCCGCCCGGCGCCTGGCGCGTGATGGCATAGAACGTCGTCATGATGCGCTCGATCGGCCGCGGATCCTGGCCGACGAGGCTTGCCGCCATGCGCCGGATCACGGCGGTGAGGCCGGCGCTACCGTAGCCTTCGTTGTATTCCGACCAGCCGACCAGGCCGTCGTCGGTCGTGATCTTGAGAAAGGAGAAGTCGCGCCAGCCGGCGTCGCAATGCAAATCCTCGATTTTGACGATTTTCATGATGGTTCCTCCCGCACTTGCCCCAGCATAGACTAGGCGGCGGCTACTGCGGGATGAATCAATGCCCCTATTCGGCAAAGGAATGCTGATCGTCTTTTCCGAGGTGAAGGCACGCGATGAGCGTGACTTCAACGAATGGTACAATCGCGAGCATATCGACGAGCGGATCAATCTGCCGGGCTTCCATCGCGCCCGTCGCTACGTTGCCGTCCGAGGCTCGCCCAAGTATCTCGCCACCTACGAATGCGACAGCGTCGGCGACCTCGCAACGCCGGGCTATCTGCAATTGCTGGCCAGCCAAACGCCTTGGACCCAGGCTGTGATGGCCAAGTTCACCCAGTTTCGCCGACTGACGCTTCGCACCCAGGTCGACCTGACGCACGGTGTCGGCGGCGTAGTCGCCTGCGTTCGGTTCGTGCCCGATCCGCGCGAACGCAAGCCGCTGGTCGCCTGGCTGCAGGAGACGGTCCTGCCGCGCATCATCGCCCGGCCCGGCCTGCTGGGCGCGTTCGCGGCCGAAACCGACCTGGAGGTCACCAATGCCCCGCTGCAGGCAAAGAGCATGGACCACCCCAAGGCCGACGAGGCCGAATGGGTGGTGATGCTCGAGGGCGCCGACGCAGCCTCGGTGGGCGCCGCCGCGCGAGCCCACTTCAAGCTTGCGACCCTGAAGCCGTTCGGCGTCATCGCGGCGCCGACGGTCGGCACCTATCGCCTGCTCTTTGGCAATCAGAGATGAGGCGCGACGCCGCGCCCAGATGACGGAACTTTGACCTTCCGTTGATCGGACCATCGCGTAGGTTGATGCCGTGTCCATTCAACGAAAGATCTTCTGGCTGCGGCTCGCCACGCTGATCGGCCTTTGCCTGCCCGCGCTGGAGCTCGCGTGGCGCTGGTACGCCGACGAACTGGGCCCCCGCCCGGTCACCGTGGCGACCCATGCCACCGGCGACTGGGCCGTCATCTTCCTGCTGCTGTCGCTGGCGATGACTCCGCTTCGGGCGACGCTCGACTGGATGCCGCTGGTGCACGTCCGCCGCCGCATCGGCGTCGCCGCGGCGCTCTATGCCGGCGCCCATTTCCTGATCTACGTGCTCGACCAGAAATGGAACCTGATCGTCGTTGCGACGGAGATCGCCAAGCGCTTCTACCTCACCATCGGTTTCGTGGCCTTGCTGGCTCTGGTGGCGCTCGCCGTCACCTCGACCGACGGCTGGCAGAAGCGGCTCAGGCGCAACTGGAAGCGCCTGCACTGGCTGATATATCCCGCGGCGCTGCTGGCGATCGTGCACTTCTTCATCCAGTCCAAGGTCAAGATCGGCGAAGCGGCTTTCGCCGCCGGCCTGCTCGCCTGGCTGATGCTGTGGCGCGCCCTGCCCCCGCGCCTGCGCACGCGCTACCTCGGCCTCCTGCTGCTGGCGGCCGGCGCCACGCTGGCCACCGTCATCTTCGAGGCGGCCTGGTACGGCCTGGTGAACAACATCGATCCGGTGCGCGTTCTGGCCGCCAATCTCGATCCCGACCTGGCGCCGCGGCCGGCGCAGAAGGTTCTCGTGGCCTCCCTCGCGGTCGTGGCGATCGTGGCGGCCCGGCGCGGTTTCGCCATCGCCAATAGGCTCTGGACGAAGCGCTATATCCAACGGACTATACCGACTTCCTGAACGGAAGAAGGCATGACCCCGGAAGAATGGACGGCGGTACGACTAAGCCTGCTCGTCGCGACGACGGCGACGCTGGCCAGCCTGCCGCTGGGCATCGCCGTCGCCTGGCTGCTGGCGCGCGGGCGGTTCTGGGGCAAGAGCCTGGTCGACACGCTGGTCCACCTGCCGCTCATCATGCCGCCCGTGGTCACGGGCTACCTGCTGCTGCTCACCTTCGGCCGGCGCACGCCGGTCGGCGCCTTCCTGGCCGATGAATTGGGCATCGTCTTCTCCTTCCGCTGGACCGGTGCGGCGCTCGCCTGCGCGGTCATGGGCTTCCCGCTGCTGGTGCGGGCGGTCCGGCTCTCGATCGAGGCCGTGGATGCACGGCTCGAGGCGGCAGCCGGCACGCTCGGCGCCAACCCGTTGTGGGTGTTCGCCACCGTCACCCTGCCGCTCAGCCTGCCCGGGGTGATTGCCGGAGCCATCCTGTGCTTTGCCAAGGCGATGGGCGAGTTCGGCGCCACCATCACCTTCGTGTCGAACATCCCGGGCGAAACGCAGACCCTGCCGTCATTGATCTACACCCTCACCCAGGTGCCCGGCGGCGATGCGGGAGCACTGCGCCTGACGCTGATATCGATCGCGCTATCGATGCTGGCCTTGTTGGGGTCCGAGCTGCTCGCGCGCCGGATCGGCGCCCGGCGGACTGCCGTCGCGTGAGCCTGGACGTCGACGTCGATCACGTCCGCGAGCACTTCCGGCTCACGGCACGCTTTTCGTCCGCACCGGGCCTCACGGCGCTGTTCGGCCGCTCGGGGTCGGGCAAGTCGACGCTGGTCGATATCATCGGTGGCCTCGTCCGACCCACGCGCGGCCGGGTCAAGATCGATGGCCAGGTGCTGGTCGACACCGAACGTGGCGTGTTCGTGCCCAAGCACCGGCGTCGCGTCGGCTATGTCTTCCAGGACAGCCGGCTCTTCCCCCACCTCAGCGTCCGCAACAACCTCCTGTACGGCCGCTGGTTCGCGCGGCCGGACGGCGGCGCGTCGGGCGATCTGGCATCGGTGGTGAAGCTGCTGGACATCGGTCCCCTGCTCGACCGCCGGCCCGACTCGCTGTCCGGCGGTGAGAAGCAGCGGGTCGCCATCGGCCGCGCGCTGCTCGCCCATCCGCGCCTGCTGCTGATGGACGAACCGCTCGCCTCGCTCGACGAGGCGCGGCGCGCGGAAATCCTGCCCTATATCGAGCGGCTGCGGGACGATGCCGGCGTGCCGGTCGTCTACGTCAGCCATTCCGTCGCCGAAGTGGCGCGCCTTGCCACCACCGTGGTGATCTTGACCGAGGGCAAGGTCACGGCCGTGGGACCGGTGCTCGATATCCTGCCGCTGGCCGATACCGGCGATGCCGGCGGCGTGCTCGACGCCACGGTGGCGCGCCATGACGAGGCCTTCCAGCTCACGGTCCTGGCATCGGTCGCGGGCGAACTGCAGGTGCCGCGACTGGCCGCGCCGGTCGGCGCCCCGGTACGCGCCTACATCCGCGCCCGCGACGTCATGATCTCACTCCGGCCACCCGAGGAGATCAGCGCGCTCAACGTGCTGGTTGGCCGCATCGCCTCGGTCACACCCAGCTCGAGCGGCGCGCAGGCCGACGTGCGGCTCGACTGCAACGGCGCCACGCTGATGGCGCGCGTCACGGCCAAGTCTGTGCAGCGCCTCGCGCTGGCGCCCGGCCGGCCGGTGTTCGCAGTCATAAAAAGCGTCTCCTTCGAGCGCAGCTAGACGCGGATCATGACGGTCTCGAGACGTTGCGGGCGATTTCCCGGCGTCGCCAAAGAGGCTAGGAGTGTAGCCCGCTCCCGACGAGGCCACCCATGTCGCCCCTGATGCTGCCCTTCTCGCCCCGCTTCATTACCCTGACGCTCGCAGCACTTGCGGCCGTGGCCTTCGGTATCGCCTGGGCGGCCGATCCCAGGTTCTCGCTGCTCGGGATCTGCTTCGGTATTGCCGCGGCACTGACCATCATCGGCATCCACGACCTCGTCCAGACGCGACATGCGGTGCTGCGCAACTACCCGATCGCGGCGCACCTGCGCTTCATCTTCGAGGCGATCCGGCCGGAGATGCGCCAGTACTTCTTCGAGGACGACAAGGACGGCATGCCATTCAGCCGCGACCGGCGCGCCGTCGTCTATCAGCGCGCCAAGATGGTGCTCGACATGCGTCCGTTCGGCACCACTCACGATGTCTATGCCAACGGCTTCGAATGGATGAGCCACTCGATCGCGCCACGGCCGGTCGCCGACGACCATTTCAGGATCACCATCGGCGGGCCCGACTGCGCCAAGCCCTACTCGGCTTCGGTGTTCAACATTTCGGCCATGAGCTTCGGGGCGCTCAGCGCCAACGCCATCCGGGCACTGAACAACGGCGCCCGCCTCGGCGGCTTCGCTCACGACACCGGCGAGGGCGGTTATAGCCCCTATCACCGCGAGGGCGGCGGCGACATCATCTGGGAGATCGGCTCCGGCTATTTCGGCGCCCGCAATCCCGACGGCACTTTCTCGCCCGAGAAGTTTGCCGCCGCCGCGGCCAACGAGCAGGTCAAGATGGTCGAGCTGAAGCTCAGCCAGGGCGCCAAGCCCGGCCACGGCGGCGTTCTGCCGGCCCCCAAGGTGAGCGCAGAGATCGCCTTGACCCGTGGCGTGCCGCAGGGCGAGGACTGCATCTCGCCGTCCCATCACACCGCCTTCTCGACTCCGGTCGAGATGATGCAGTTCATCGGCGAGATGCGCCGGCTGTCGGGCGGTAAGCCGGCCGGCTTCAAGCTCTGCATCGGCCACGAATGGGAGTTCCTCGCCATCTGCAAGGCGATGCTGGAGACCGGGATCTATCCCGACTTCATCGTCGTCGACGGCAAGGAAGGCGGCACCGGCGCGGCGCCGATGGAGTTCGTCGACCATGTCGGCAAGCCGATGCGCCAGGGTCTCTTCTTCGTGCACAATGCCCTGGTCGGCATCGGCGCGCGTCACCGCATCAAGATCGGCGCCGCCGGCAAGATCATCACCGCCTTCGATATCGTGCGCACGATGGCGCTGGGTGCGGACTGGTGCAATTCCGCCCGCGGCTTCATGTTCGCGGTCGGCTGCATCCAGTCGCAGTCCTGCCATACCGACCGCTGCCCGACCGGCGTCGCCACCCAGGACCCGACGCGCCAGCGCGCGCTGGTCGTGACCGACAAGATGCAGCGCGTGGTCAATTTCCACCACGCGACGCTCCGCGAGCTGGCCGAACTGACAGCGGCGGCCGGGTTGGACCACCCGGCCGAATTCAAGGCGATCCACATCTCGCGCCGCATCTCGCCGAACGAGGTCGTCACCTACGCCGACGTCTATCCGGCGCTGGCCGAGGGCGAGCTGGTGGCGGGCACCGGAAACCTGCGCTGGAAACAGCCCTGGGACATGGCCCAGGCCCATTCGTTCCGCGCCGTGGGCTAGAATCGGCCAAAGCTGTTGCGCCTCGGCTCATCTTGGCTCAGCAATTGGCCTCAGCCATCTGAACCAAAAAAAGCCGAGGAAACGCCATGACCGCTCCGTTCGACTTCGCGCCGCTGCTGGCCCCCGGCACGCCCGCACCCGCCGTCCCGTGGAAGGGCTTTCCCAAGTACAATTTCATCGGCGGCCACAACGACGCCAAGCATGTGCCGGTCGACGCCTTGATCGCGGCGGCGACGGCGGTGCTGCAGCGCGAGGGCGCGACGCTCGCCACCTACGGCCTGAACAGCGGCCCCCAGGGATACCGGCCGCTGCGGGAGTTCCTGGCGAAGAAGCTCAAGGACCATGCCGGCCTCGGCTGCTCGCCCGACGAGATCCTGATCACCTCGGGCTCCATGCAGGGCCTCGACCTGGTGAACAGCCTGCTGCTCACCAAGGGCGATACCGTGCTGGTCGAGCAGGAGAGCTATGGCGGTGCCCTCACCAAGCTCACCAAGCTCGGCGTCAACACCATCGGCATTCCGCTCGACGAGGAAGGGCTGCGTCTCGACATCGTGCGGCAGACGCTCGAGGAGCTGAAGAACAAGGGCATCAAGCCCAAGTACATCTACACCATCCCGACGATCCAGAATCCGACCGGCGCCATCATGGGCGAGAAGCGCCGCGCCGAGCTCATCAAGCTCGCGGCCGAGTACGGCGTCATGATCTTCGAGGACGAGTGTTACTCCGACCTGATCTGGAGCGGCGAGCGCCCGCGCTCGATCTATTCGATGGCCAACGGCGAAGGCGTGATCTTCATCGGCTCCTTCTCCAAGTCGATCGCACCGGCGCTGCGCGTCGGCTATCTCGTCGCCAAATGGGACATCCTGGGCCGCATCCTCGGGCTGAAGCAGGACGCGGGCTCCGGCGCCCTCGAGCAGATGATCCTGGCCGAGTTCTGCACCAAGCATTTCGCCACCCACGTGCCCAAGCTTAACAAGACGCTGCACGCCAAGCTGCAGGTGCTGCGCGAGGCGCTGGCCGAGCAGTTCGGCACGGCCGCCGAATTCGGCGATCCCAAGGGCGGCATCTATCTCTGGATCAAGCTGCCCGACGTCGTCGACACCCAGAAGCTGGCGCAAGCGGCGCTCGCCGCCGGCGTGTCGCTCAATCCCGGGCCGGAATGGTCGACCAACAAGGCCTACGCCAGGAACCGGCTGCGGCTCTGCTTCGCCAATCCCGACCCCGAGACGATCAAGCAGGGCGTCGCGGTGCTGGCCGAGGTCTGCCGCCGCGAGTTCGGCGTCCCCCTGCGCAGCGCCAACGTCGACAAGGGGTGAGGGGCAGCAGCGGCACACGGAATGTGCCGCAAAACGCCGCCAGCTGTGCCTGAGCGTGTGCCGCTATGATCGAATCGCGCCGGCTTCTCAAGGACTTGGCTGACTTCTGCGGCACAGGCCCGACGTCTTCGCGGCACAGGCCCGAATCGCGGGACTGTGCCCGCCGCAGACGACCTGGTCAGGTCGCGACCATCACCATCCAGTTCACGCCGAACTTGTCGCGGAGCATGCCGAACTTGGGCGAGAAGAACGTCTTGGTGAGCGGCATGCTCGCCTCGCCGCCCTCGGCGAGCGCCGCGTAGGTCTTGTCGGCCTCGGCCTCACCCTTGACGCTGATCGCCAGCGAAAAACCGTCGAACTTGGGCTTGCCCGTGCAATGGCCGTCCGACGCCAGGATCATGGTGTCGCCGATCTTGAAGGCGGCATGCATCACCTTGTCGGCGGCGCCCGGCGGCTCCATGCCACCCTGGCCGCGGTCGGGGTTTTCCTTGTAGCGCATCAGCATCTCGACCTTGGCGCCGGCTGCAGCCTTGTAAAAATCCAGCGCCTCTTCGCAACGACCGTCGAAGAACAGGTAGGGTTGGATCTGCATCGCTCTCTCCTGGGTTTACTTCTTGGGGTTCAGCACCATCCAGTGCACGCCGAACTTGTCGCTGACCGTGCCGAAGCGCGTGGCGAAGAAGGTCTCGGCCATCGGCATCGTCACCTGCCCGCCCTTGCCGAGTGCGGCGAAGAGCTTGTCCGCCTCGCCATCGCTGGACGCGTTGATCGTGAGCGTGACGCCCGAGAAGCTCGCCTTGCCGCCGCATTGGCCGTCCGACACGAACACGTCGGACTCGCCGATCTTGATGCAGGCATGCATGACCTTCTCGCCCATGCCGGGTGAAATCTGCGCCTGCACGTCGGGCGGTGCGTCCTTGAAGTGCATGACGACATTTACCGAGGCGCCGACGGCGCCCTTGTAGAAGTCGATCGCCTCCTGGGCCCGGCCTTCAAAAGACAGATATGGCTGGATGTTCACTGTCGTCCCCTTCCGATGCTCAAGTTTTTTCGATGAAATCCGCGAACCGCTCGAGGCAGCCGGTCCAGCCGCCACGATGGTCGTCGCGAAAGATCTCGGTCTCGAAAGCGGTGTGCCACAGCGTGAGCCGGGTCCGGCCGCCGCCGAGATCGATGAGGCTGACCGACACCACTGTCTCGGGATCGACGATGCCGGCGGCATTCTCGGTGATGTAGGTGAAGACCAGGCGTTCGGGGGCTGCGACCTCGCGATAGACCCCGTGCTTCAGGATCACGTCGCCGCTTGGCGAGCGCATGCGACGGCGCCACGTCCCTCCCGGGCGCACGTCCATCTCGCAGGACAGCGGCGTGAAATCCCGCGGCACCCACCACAGCGACGCCTGCTTGACGTCGATCCAGGCTGCGAACACCCGCTCGCGCGACGCCTTCAGCTCGCGCGTGAGGACGAGCTCCGAGCCGGCGGGCTTCACCATGACATTCACGGGTTCCTCATGAACTCGGTGTCGACGACGATCTCGATGGGTTCGGCAAACATCGCCGGCATGCCGAAATCCTGCGGCTTGATCCAGGTGCGGGCATTGACGCCGATGCGCGGATTGCCGTCAAAACCCTTGCCGGCACCGACCAGCGTCACGTCGAAGGTCACGGGCGCGGCCTTGCCCATCAAGGTCAGCTGGCCGTCGACCTTGCCGCTAGTGGCGTCGGTCTGGCGGAAGGCCGTCGAAACGAAGGTCGCCTCGGGAAAACGAGGGGCGTTCAGGAATTTATCGCCCGCCAGCTGGCTGGCGAAGTCCTTCACGTTGGAGGTGATCGACTCGATCTTCACCTGGACCGACAAGGTCGAGCGCGCAACGGCGGCGGGATCCCATGTGAGCGTGCCGGCCACGCGATCGAAGCGGAAGACGCTGTAGGAATAACCGACATGCGATACGCGAGCGAGCACCGCCGCATGATCGGGGTCGACCGCGTAGGTTCCGGCCGTCGCATGCGCGATGTTGCGCTCGCCGCAGAAGACGCCAGGCGGCATGCCGGGCGGGCAAGTGCCCTGCGCGAGGCCGCCGATGGTCGGGAGCTGAGACAAGGCAATGCCCAGCAACAAGGCACGCGCAGCCGAGAGGATTGCGATCTTCATGACGTGCTCCGAAAACAGTACCTATTTCTCGGCGACGGCCTTCAGGTTGGCGAGACCCACGGCGAAGTCGTTGCCGATCATGTTGTCCATGTTCATGAAAATGCCCATCACCTTCATCATGAAGGCGGCGGGGCCATACATCGCCCAGGTGACAACCGTGCTGTCGCCCTTAGGTTCCAGAGTGAACTCGGCGGTGTTGTGTCCCTCGAACGGCTTGATGAAATCCAGCTTGATGACCACCTTCGAAGCTGGCGCTGTATTGGTGATTTCCATCCGCCCTTTGCCGACATTGTTGTTGCCATCCCATTCATAGATGGCGCCCTTGCCGCTCGGCGCACCGCTGAAGGTGCGCTTCATATCCGGATCCTTCTTTTCGTAGGGCGACCAGCCGCTCCACAGGTGCAGATCGTTGATCAGGGCGTAGATCTTGTCCGGCGGCGCCTTGATGGTGGCGCTGCGCTGGACGCGAAAGGTGTCGGGCCGGGTCGCGGCATAGATCAGGATGCCGGCGACGACGACCACGAGAACGGCAACAATGTAGGCGATCGTTTTCAACATCGTTCGGCCTCTCTGATAATACTTAACTCTTGAGTTAACTGTTAGAAACTTCGCGACGCACTGTCAACCGGCCGCGAAACGACCTAAGAAATCCTCATGGTAGACATACGCACCGGCCGTCCGGCCACCCTCGCGCCCAACGGCATGGTGACTTCCCCGCATTCGCTGGCCTCGCAGGCCGGCGTCGATGTGTTGCGCGCCGGCGGGTCGGCCGTCGACGCCGCCCTCGCCACCAGTGCCGCCCTCTCGGTGCTCTATCCGCACATGACAGGCGTGGGCGGCGACGCCTTCTGGCTGATCCACGACGTCAAGACCGGCGCCGTGCGCTACATCGACGGCGGCGGCCGGGCCACCGCGGGCGGCACGATCGAGGCGTTCGCCAAGCGCGGTCTCGCGGAGGTGCCCTATAAAGGCGTGCTGCCCGGAACGCTCACCGTGCCCGGCGCGGTTGCGAGCTGGGCCGAGGCCCATGCCGCCTACGGCCGACTGCCGCTGAAACGCTGTCTCGAAAGCGCCATCGGTTACGCCCGCAACGGCTTCCCAGTGACGGCGCGACTGGCCTACTGGCGCGATCTGGCGCGCGAGGAGCTGGCCAAGAGCCCCGAGGCCGCGGCGATCTTCCTGAAGGAGGGCGCGGTCCTCACCAATCCCGATCTTGCACGGACGCTCGAGGCGATCGCCAGCGACGGCTGGAGCGGCTTCTACGAGGGCGAAGTGGCGCGCGAACTGGTGCGCTGGTCGGCGGCCAACGACGGCTTCTTCACGCCCGAAGATCTCACGGCGCAGACCGCGCGCTGGGGCGAGCCGCTCAAGGGCAGCTACCGCGACGTCACGATCTACGAAACGCCGGCGCCGACGCCGGGCTTTGCCGTGCTGGAGATGCTGAACCTGCTCGAGCCGCTGGAGATGCACAGGAAGCCGTTCCTCGGCCCCGACTACGTGCACTTCATGGTGCAGGCCAAGCAGCTTGCGTATCACGACCGCGACCGTCATCTCGCCGATCCACGTTTTGCCGACGTGCCGATGGAGCGCCTGATCTCGAAAAAATACGCCGACGAGCGGCGCGCCCTGATGGACCCCGCGCGGGCCGTCCCCTGGGACCGTATCCCCTCCTACGGCAGCCTGGCCGGCGACACGGTCTACATCGCCGCCGTCGACGCCGCGGGCAACGCCGTGTCGCTGATCCACTCGCTCTATGGCGGGTTCGGCGCCGCGGTCGTGGCGGGCCGCACCGGCGTCGTCTTGCAGAACCGATCCGCCTATTTCTCGCTCGACCCCAAGAGCCCCAACCGGGTCGAGCCCGGCAAGACGCCGCTGCATACGCTGATCGCCTCGATGGCGTTCCGCGACGACAAACTATGGGCCGTGGTGGGCTGCATGGGCGCCGACGGCCAGCCTCAGATCCACCTGCAAACCTATCTCGCCATGATCGACCATGGCCAGGACATCCAGGAGGCGCTGGAAACGCCGCGCTTCCTGTCCGGCCGCTTCGCCATCGGCGAGCCGCGCGACACGCTGCATATCGAAGGCCGCTTTTCGCCCGAGACCATCGCCGAGCTGGAACGGCGCGGTCACATCGTCAATCGCTGGGGTGCCTGGAACGAGACCGCCGGCCACGCCCACGGCATCACGATCGACCAGGCGAGCGGCCTGCGCGTGGGCGGCGCCGACCCGCGCAGCGACGGCGCCGCAATCGGGTATTAGAGGAAGTTCCGTTCATATCTTCATGTTCCTCTCCCCCGATAGGGGGAGAGGAACATGAAGGTGACTAAGCCAGCGCGAAGCCTTCGTAGTCGTTCTTCACCACGGTCTCGCAGGCGGCGATGTAGGCCGGCAGGCCGCCGATGTAGGGCATGAACACGCGCGGCTTACCGGGAATGTTGGCGCCGACGTACCAGGAGCTACAGGTCGAGCGCAGCGTGATGTTGGCGAAGCCACCGACCTGGCCGACCCAGGCTTCCTGGGCCTCGTCGACCGGCTCGATCACGTTCACGCCCTTGGCGCGCAACGCTTCCAGGCAATCGGCGATGAAATCGACATGCTGCTCGATCGAGGGAAGCATGTTGGTCAGCACCGACGGGCTGCCCGGCCCGGTAATGGTGAAGAGGTTGGGAAAGCCCACGACCGTGAGGCCGAGATAGGACTTCGGCCCCTCGCGCCATTTGTCCTTGAGGGCGACGCCACCGCGGCCGCGGATATCGACCTTCAGCAGCGCGCCGGTCATGGCATCGAAGCCGGTGGCCAGCACCAGACAGTCGAACGCGTAGTCCTGGCCCTTGGCACGAAGGCCTGACGCGGTAATGCGCTCGATCGGTTCATCGCTGATGTCGACCAACGTCACGTTGGGGCGGTTAAAAGTCTCCCAATAGCCGGTGTCGACGCACAGCCGCTTGCAGCCGATGATGTTCTTCGGCGTCAGGATTTCGGCCGTCTTCGGATCCTTCACCACTTCGTGGATTTTCGAGCGCACGAAATCGGCCGCGATCTTGTTCGACTCGTCATTCAGCAGCAGGTCGGAGAACGACGCCATGAAGCCCAGCCCGCCGTAGGCCCAGCGCTCCTCGAACAGACGGCGGCGCTCCGCTTCGGGCGTCTCGATCGCCGAGGCCATGTTGATCACGAAATCAATGCCGGCCGGCTTGGTCTTGGCGCGCTTGCGCATCTCGGGGTAGTGCGCCTTCACCTTGGCGACATAGGCTGGATCGAGCGGTTTGTTGTGCGCCGGCACGGTGTAGTTGGCGGTGCGCTGGAACACTGTCAGATGCTTGGCCTGCTGCGCCATGATCGGAATGGACTGGATGGCCGACGAGCCCGTGCCGATCACACCTACGGTCTTGCCGGTGAAGTCGACACCTTCGTGCGGCCAGTTACCGGTGTGATAAGTCGGGCCCTTGAAGTCCGCGAGGCCTTCGATCCTGGGCGTGTTGGGCGACGACAGGCAGCCCATGGCGGTGATGACGAAGCGCGCCACTACTGTGTCGCCCTTGTCGGTTTTTACCCGCCAGACGTTCGCCGCCTCGTCGAACGTGGCGGCCGTGATGCGGGTCTCGAATTGGATGTCCCGCCGCAGGTCGAAGCGATCGGCGACGTGGTTGGCATAGCGCAGGATCTCGGGCTGGGTGGCGTAGCGTTCGGTCCACTCCCATTCCTGCTCCAGCTCGGCCGAGAACTGGTAGGAGTACTGCACGCTCTCGACGTCGCAGCGCGCCCCGGGATAGCGGTTCCAGTACCAGGTACCGCCAACGCCCTTGCCGGCCTCGATCACGCGCGCCGTAAAACCCTTCTGGCGCAGGCGGTGCAGCATATACATGCCGCCAAAGCCCGCGCCGACGATCACCGCATCAAAATCCGTCGACATACGCCCTCCAGCAACAACGTGGGTCCGTGACAAACTTACTGCGACAGGGGGCGTGACCGCGCAAGCCTTCCTGTGCCACCTGTTCCGGGCAGGAATTGAGGAGAGGAACGAGACCGATGGGCGACAGCGCCTACCCGGCAAGCTGGTATGCCGCCACGCGAGACGCGAGCGCCGACCGTCCGCCCCTCGCGGCACGGATCGAGGCCGATGTCGCCGTCGTGGGCGGCGGTTTCGCCGGCTTGCACAGCGCACGGCTGCTCGCCCTGCAGGGCAAGCGCGTGGCGCTTGTCGAGCGCCACCGCATCGGCTGGGGCGCGTCGGGCCGCAACGGCGGCTTCGTCGGGGCGGGTTTTGCCGAGCGGTCGGGAGCGCTGATCGACCGGCTCGGCCTCGAACATACGCGACGGCTCTATGCCCAGTCGCAGCGCGGCGTCGCCCTGGTGCGCGAGGCCGTCGATGGGCTGGGCCGACCCGACATCCGCATGGGAACTGGCAAACTCAGCGTCTCGCGCACCAACCAGGGCCCGGGCTTCACCGACCGCACGCGCGCCCTGGCCGACACGCTCGGGGCGACATTCGAGCCGTGGGATACCAGCCGCGTGCGCGCCCTGCTCGACACGTCGCGCTACCATCAGGGGATCCACGATCCTTCATCGTTTCACATTCATCCCTTGAACTTCGCGTTGGCCTTGGCTGCCGACGTCGAGGCACGCGGCGGGACGATCCATGAAGGAACCGAAGCGACCGGGTTGTCCCGCGAGGGCAGCACCTGGCGATTGCAGACGCCGCGCGGTGAGATCGCAGCATCGCACATCGTGCTGGCGGGCAACGCCGACCTCGGCCGCGTGCAGCCGCGGATCGCGCGCGCCGTGCTGCCGGTCGCTACCTACGTCGCCGTCACCGAAAAGATCGGACCAAGACTTGCCGAGGCGATCCGCTGGGCCGGCGCGATCTCCGATACACGCCGCGCTGGCGACTATTACCGCGTGATCGATGGCGATCGGCTGCTGTGGGGCGGTCGCATCACCACCGACACGCGCGAACCGCCGCGCCTGCGCGAGATGATGCGCGGCGACATTCTTTCCGTGTATCCGCAACTCGGCGACATCCGGATCGAGTATGCCTGGCCCGGCATCATGGGCTATGCGCCGCACAAGAT